>Ga0302319_10018727_pt1 | contig 12609 bp, 6 predicted proteins | sample Bog_T0_2_FD_203319 | JGI IMG/M metagenome (GOLD analysis project Ga0302319, IMG submission 203319) | Peat permafrost microbial communities from Stordalen Mire near Abisko, Sweden - Bog_T0_2 | ecosystem: Environmental > Terrestrial > Soil > Wetlands > Peat | place: Sweden: Abisko, Stordalen Mire... | reverse complement strand
ACGGTATAGTTGCCAGGGGCGGTTCCGCTGCCGGTCCCGCCGCCGTTATTACTTGAACTGCCGCCCGAAGCACCGCCGCATCCGGGATGCATCACCAGAGCGAGCATCAGTCCTGCGCCGCCGAGGCAGTTGCGCAAATTCCGTCCCCACCTGGCCGGAACGATAAAGATGCTCACCAGCACAAACCCGAGAGCGGAGAAAGTGCTGGCAAAGAAAATGTGCTTGGCGACAAGAGCCTTCGGTTGAAGCGCAGCGGCCGCATTGGAAGTGGTGGTCACGTTCACGGTGGCAGTGCCGGTGGAAGATTGGCTGAAATCGACGGTGTACTGATTCAGAGCGTCGCCGGAATTGACCGCGCACGTTGCCTTCGGCGCATTGGTGTTGCACGAAAGATAAACGCGTCCAGAACCGCTGGTCGAGGTCAGGCTGATGGTGCTGCTGCCCGGAGTGCCCGCCTTCACGCTGATTGCGCTTCCAGTCATAGCAGGGCCAGCTACTGCGGATGGCGTGTAATACCGGACGTAATCGACTGTCATTATCGCCGGACTTGGGGTGCTGCTGTCGGGCGGGCCGGGCCAGCTTCCGGTGCCGCCGACGGCGAGATTCAGCAGAACGAAAAAGGGGTGATTGAAATCCCAGGTCAAGCCTGAGGGAACGTCGCTGGCCGTGCGGACATAGAAAATATTAGTCGGATCATCGACATAGAACTGCACCATATTCGTAGACCAGATCGCGCCGTAAGAATGAAAGGTCGTCACGTCGGGACCGTTCGGATCGTTGCTGGGAAATGTAAACGGGAGCCCGAGGCCGTTGCTGCCGCAGTAGCAATCGCTGGAAGAATTGCCTCCGTGCAGAGTGGACTGGATCTTCGTGGGTCCCAGATTTCCTGAGGCCGGGACGTTTTCCATGAAATCGATTTCGCCGGAGGTTGGCCAGCCCACCGTCGATATGTTATTTCCGAGCGCCCAGTACGCCGGCCAAAGCCCCGCACCGATCGGCAGCGACATGCTGGATTCAAGGCGTCCGTACTGAAAGTTTTGCAGGTTGTTCGCGGTGTTGAGCCGGGCGGATGTCCAGCTTCCGCTGTACGGCGATACGCTGGAATTAATCCTGACCGCCTGGATAATCAGATGGCCGTTGCCATCGATATAAGCGTTCGGAGAACTGGCAACGCACGGCGAGGTGGTGCTGCCGGGGGCGCAATAGTACTCCACTTCGTTGTTCACCTTGAGAATGCCGGTATCGTATTGCCAGTTCGCGGGATTGATCGGACTGTTGGCTGCGCCGTTGAATTCATCGCTCCAAGAGAGGTTCCAAGTTTGGGCGCCAGCAAGGGAAGTAAATGCAAAACAGAGGAACGCCAGAAGCCGCAAGGGGCGATATGCGATATTCATTAGATTCCCTCTAGAAAAACGTTCTTCCGGCACATCATAGCGGGAAACATAGATTCGCCAAAGACCTAATTGCGGTATTCTCCTGTTATGCGGCGGATCTTTCTGTGGAGCATTTTGGTGGCGGCAGCGTGGGGACAGTCCTCGCCGTCCGGGCCATCCGCTGGCGGGTTGGGCGTCCAGAGCCAGGTTCGACCCTCCGCGGACGTTCCGCAATCCTCTCCGCACTTTGAAGACATTGCTCCGCACGCCGGCTTGACCGTGTCCCACATTTCTTCGCCGGCCGCCCGCTACATTATCGAGTCGGTCAGCGGCGGAGTGGGGCTGATCGATTGCGACAACGATGGCAAACTCGACATTATTGCCGTCAACGGATCGAATGTCGATCGCTACCGCGAGCAGAGCGGCGACCTATTGATCACCCTTTATCATCAGGACGCCGGCCTGAAATTCACTGACATCACCAAGCAAGCAGGGCTTACGCGCAAGGGCTGGGGCATGGGCGTGGCGGTCGCGGATTACGACAACGACGGCCTTCCCGACATTTACGTTACCGGCTACGGCGGCAATGTTCTCTATCACAATCTGGGCAATTGCAAATTCGAGGATGTCACCGAAAAAGCTGGCGTTGGCGGCGGAGATCTGAGCCTGGGCGCGGCTTGGGGAGATTACGACCGCGATGGTCACGTCGATTTATTTGTCTCGCGATACGTTCACGTAGATATGAATAAGCTGCCGGAACTCGGCAGCAACGAAAAATTTTGCCGTTTTCGCGGCGTGCTGGTGCAGTGCGGTCCGTGGGGCTTGCAGGGCCAGACGGATTTGCTCTACCACAATCGCGGTGATGGAACGTTTGAAGAAGTGGCGCGCAAAGCTGGGGTGGAAAACACAAACCACTACTACGGAATGGGCGTGGAGTGGGCCGATTACGACAATGACGGATGGCCCGATTTATACGTCGCCGACGATGCCGGGCCGAATTATCTCTATCGCAACAAGCACGATGGAACGTTTGAAGAGACCGGCCTGATGCTGGGCGCGGATTTAAGTGGCGATGGTCAGGAACTCGGATCGATGGGCGTCGATCTGGGAGATTACGATCACGATGGCAAGCTGGATATTATCGTCACCGAATTTGTCGATCAGTCGGACACGCTTTATCACAATAAAGGCGCCGACGGTTTTGCGGACGTAAGTTGGAGTTCGAAGATCGCGCAGCCGAGTCATCCGTATGTAGGTTGGGGCACGGGATTTTTTGATATGGACAATGAAGGCTGGCTCGACATCTTCGTGGCCAACGGACACGTCTACCCGCAGGTGGATACGATTCCGAATGCGGCGCATTTTCGCCAGCCGATTCTGTTGTTCAAGAATCGCCGCGATGGCACCTTCGACGAAGTGGGCGGGGCTGCCGGGCTCAACAGCGGCGCGCTGAAATCGAGGCGGGGCGCGGCTTTTGGAGACATTGCGAATGATGGCTGCGTGGACATCGTGACTTTGAACTGGGGGGAAGCGCCTTCGCTCTGGATGAACCACTGCCAGAACGGCAATCATCGAGTTCTGTTTAAGTTGCTGGGAACCAAGAGCAACCGGCTGGCCATCGGCGCGAGAGTCACGGTGAAGTCTGGAACTCTGACGCAGTTCAGCGAGGTAAAAGGCGGCAGCAGTTACATCTCGCAGAATGATTTGCGCCAGCATTTCGGGTTAGGAAAATCCGACAGGATGGATGAGGTCACCATCCGCTGGCCGAACGGCGAAAGCGAAGTTCTGAAGAACGTTCCGGCGGACTTTATTTATACAATTGTCGAGGGTCAAGGGATCAAGGAGAAGGCCGCGCTTCCGCCTGTGGAGGGCGCATCCGTGGCCGCGCTTCCTGCGAAAAGCGGTGCTACAATTAACGGCGGAAAGACCGCTCGTCCCTAGGGCTGCCCCCAGCCTGCCGCCAGTGTCGCCGGAGGGAAACATGCGAAAACGCAGCGTTGTTGGTATTTGTTTTGGGATCGTTGGGATCGTTGCGCTCTTTCTCGCCATCGTGGTAAGCGCGCAGGATCCTGCTAAGCCCGCAACTGCGGCGCCTGCGGCCGATCAATCGGCGCCCGTCGCCGTATTTCGCGCCACCACGCGACTGGTAGTACTCGACGTCGTTGTCACGGACCATCACGGTCAGTTCGTACCCGGATTGAAGGCCAGCGACTTTACCATCCTGGAGGATAACAAGCCGCAAAAGGTTTCTGCGTTTGCGGCGCAAGTCGCGGCGCCGACGCCGACGAAAGCCTATCCCCCGGTAACCCTGCCTCCGCACCAGTACACGAACTTCACCTACATCAAGCAGCAGGCGGACCGGCCGGTCACCGTGATTCTGATGGACATGATGAACACGTCGGGCATCGACCAGGCCTATGCCCGAAAACAGATGATCCATTTTTTGGAGAAGTTGCCCGAGGGACAGCCGGTCGCGCTGTTCGTACTCACTTCGAAACTCAGCATGATTCAAGGGTTTTCGGGCGATTCGGGAACGCTGGTGGCCGCGGCCAAATCGATGCTTCGGTACCAGTCGCAGCTTCTCAGCCCTGAGGCGCAGCAGCAGCAGGAAGAAAATACCGCCACCGCCATCGAGAATATAGCCAGCCCGTCCTCGACTGGACCGACTTCGCAAGGGACCACCGTGAACACCGCGGCCCTTGCCCCGATCGGCCAGGCTCTGCGCAATGCTCTGGCGGCACAGGATTCCTTTCAGAAATTGGAGCGCATGGGCCGGACGCTGAGCGCGTTGGATTCTATCGCCCGTGCGGTTGCCGGGTATCCCGGGCGAAAAAATCTGATCTGGCTTTCGGCGGAATTTCCGGTGATGTTTGCTCCCGGGGTAACCGCATACGGCGCGCAGGTGAATCTGCAAACCGGGAAAGACCAGACCAACAACCAGCTGCGCGATATCGAAAATGATTCTCCGCCAATGCACCAGACTGCGGCCCTGCTGGCCGCGGTGCGGTTGGCGGTTTATCCCATTGACGTTCGCGGGCAGGTCAGTCTGGGAACCGGCATCGACATCAGCGCGCAGACTTCCAACCTGGGAGCGTCCGATATTCAGAATGAAGTCCAGACCGCCGGCACACGCCAGACTACCGCGCTGTGGGATGCGCACGAAGCGATGGCTGACATAGCCCGCGAAACCGGTGGAAAGGCCTTCTACGGCACCAATGATCTGAAAGATGCGATGACTGGGAGTATGCGCCAGGGTTCGAGCTATTACACGCTGGCATACTCTCCCACCGACAAAGAATTTAAAGGCAAGTACCGCAAGATTGACGTAAAGGCGGCAATGCCCGGAGTGGAGTTGACTTACCGGCGCGGCTATTATGCCTTTCCGGAACAGGTCATGAAGGCGAGTCGGGCGGCAGCGCTAATGACGGCAGCCATGCAGCCCACCATTCCAGAGTTCACGGGATTGCTGATGAAGGTGCAAGTGCTGCCGCCGGACGCGGAGCATAAAGCGGTGCAGATCGACTATGCGGTCGATGCCCGAGACATAAGCTTCAGCGATTCATCCGGACTGCACAAGCTGGCGACGATCGGGTTCGCGGCCACCGCCTGGGACAAAGACCTGAAGCTCGCCGCGCAACTGGCGGAGACCAAGGAAGCGAACTTCCCTCCCGAAGTTTTTCAGCAAGTATTGCGAACCGGCGTGACCCATCATCAAGAATTGGAATTAAAGCCCGGAACTTATACTCTGCGGCTGGGTGTGCTGGACCTGACGAGCCGCAAAATTGGCAGTGTCGCGGTGCCCATCACGGTTCCGGACAAAGGGAGTTCGAGTTCTACCAAAGCCTCCAAATAAGCCGGTTCTGCAGTGGTGGCTATCGAGCGGGCGAGCGCGAGCAGCGACCGGCAGCGTGATAAAATTCAATCGTTCCCATGGGCAAAAAGTTGAGCATCATTTTCGGGATTCTGCTTCCCGTTGCCCTTTTCGGACAGACTCCTCAAGCCTCTCCCGCTGCCAAAATCATTCCGCAGTTTGAAGACATCACGAAGGAGGCCGGGCTCACCGTTCCTCATAACTCCACTCCGGAAAAGCGGTACATCATCGAATCGATGAGCGGCGGCGTAGGATTTATCGATTGCGATAACGACGGCAAGCTCGACATTATCACCGTGAACGGATCGTCGGTGGACCGTTACCGTAAGGGCGGCGATCCCATGATCACGCTTTACCATCAGGATGCCGGCCTCAAATTTACTGACATCACGCAAGCCGCCGGGCTCACAAAAAAAGGCTGGGGCATGGGTGTATCTGTGATGGATTTCGATAACGATGGATGGCAGGACATTTACGTTACCGGCTTCGGCGGCAATGTGCTGTATCGTAATCTGGGGAATTGCAAGTTCGAAGACGTCACGGAAAAAGCTGGGCTGAAAGTTGGCGGATTCAGCACCGGCGCCGCATGGGCCGATTACGACCGCGACGGCCTGGTGGATTTATTTGTGCCGCGATATGTCTCTATCGATATCGAGCACCTGCCTGAGTTTGGCAGCAGCGATAAATTCTGCCGCTATCGCGGAGTGATGGTGCAGTGCGGGCCGGGAGGATTGCCGGGCGAGTCCGACTTTTTGTTTAAGAACCGCGGCGACGGAACTTTTGAAGATGTTTCGAAAAAGGCCGGAGTGGATGACCCGGGCCACTACTACGGCATGCAGGCCCTCTGGGCCGACTACGACAACGACGGCTGGCCCGATCTCTACGTTCCGAACGACGGCAAGCCGAATTATCTTTATCACAACAAGCATGATGGAACGTTCGAAGATGTTGGACTTCTATCCGGCACGGCTTTGAGTTTGGATGGGAAAGAACAAGGGTCGATGGGCGTGGACTTTGGAGACTTCGACCACGATGGCCGGCTCGATATTTTCGTGACGAACTTTGTCGATGAGCCAGACGCGCTTTACTGGAACCAGGGCGATCAGGGCTTCATGGATATTGGATGGAAGGCGGGCGTGGCGCAGGCTACGACGCCTTTGGTGGGATGGGGCACGGGCTTTGTGGATTTTACCAACGACGGCTGGCTGGATATTTTTGAAGTGAATGGCCACGTCTATCCGCAGATGGATTACGTGAAAGGTGGGGCAGGGTATAAGCAGCCGGTGGTTCTGTACCGCAATAATCGCGACCGCACCTTTGAAGACATTACGTCCGCTTCTGGGCTGGACAAGCTGCCGCCGCAGAGCCGGCGCGGAGCGGCGTTCGGCGATATAAACAATGATGGCAAAGTCGACATCCTGATTCTGAATGTGGGGCAGCCTCCGACGCTGCTGCTGAATACGACCAAAACCTCGAACCATGCTGTGCTCTTTAAACTGGTGGGGACGAAGAGCAACAAGGCCGCGATAGGCGCGAGAGTAACTGTGACAAGCGGAGGCTTCAATCAAATCGGCGAAGTGCGCAGCGGGACCAGCTATCTTTCGCAGAATGATCTGCGGCTGCATTTCGGATTGGGAAAAGAAACTACGATTCCCAGTATTGAAGTCTGGTGGCCGAGCGGGAAGAAAGAAGTCTACAAAGATTTGGCGGCGGATTTTATTTATACGATTGTGGAAGACAGCGGCGTGCAGCAGAAGACGCCGTTCAATGTGGATAAGTAAGCACGTCGCAAATCACCAACCACGAAGGACACGAAGTTGCACGAAGGAATTCTTGAGGCGTCGCTTCGTGTAACTTTGTGTCCTTTGTGGTTAAAGCCTTTAATCCGGGAAGGGCGCGTCTTTTTTGACCACGCGGATCATGTGGTCGGTAAATTTTGTATGCATATCCGGAATTTCGTACTGCGGCATGTGGCAACTGGCACAATCTTTCGTGCTCACCGGGCAGGCTGCGCCAGGATGATCAGCGGTTGATTTCGCGCCCGTGCTTACGTGACAACTGAGGCAGCGTGAATCATACGAGGCGGAATCTTTCACCAACAGTTGATGTGGATCGTGGCAGCCTACGCAGGTGATGCGCGCATCTCCTTTGCCCCAGCAGCGGCTTTTTTCCAGACGGTACGCGGGAAAGCGGATGGTTCCGATGCCGGTAAGACCTTCCTGATTTACGTCCCACCACGTGCGATGGCATGCGCCACAGAAATCCACGGAATCTGCCGGCGACAATTTCGCGGGATTCAGCACCAGTCCGGCGCCTTCTTCGCGAGCACCGTTCTTGATCATGGCAACGTGCGTCGCTCCCGGACCGTGGCAAACTTCGCACGTCACTCCGGGTAGCGCTTTTTCGGGTGCAAACTTCCCGCTCGTAGTGGAAGCGGTGGTGTGACAGCCAAAACATTTTGGAGCTTCGTCCGCGGAGATTTTTCGTCCTACTGCTTTATCGGCGGTATCGGCGGCGATGAGCGGGTGATTTGGCGTGAGGTCAAACTTGCCGGAGGCGCGATAGTAACTCATGCGCGCTTCGTAGAGATTTCCACCGTGGTTGAACAGGTAACTCTGGCCATTGTTTCCAGTGCCGAAAGCCCAGTTCAGTATTTCTGTAATGGACTGTTTGGAATCGGTGACGCTGTATGTCTCTCCCTGCGAGGTGTGCGCGATCTGGTAAGTGTAGGGGCCCTGCGCAAATTCGACTTTATCTTTATCGTCCGCGCGCAGGAGTTGGGAATCGACTGCAGGAGTGGACGTTTGCGCCATGCGAGTATTCTTTTGCGAAGCGTAAACATCGGAATGGCATTGGGCGCAGACGGCCGAGCCCACGAAATCTTCGCGTGGCGCGTCTCCCTTGGTGGGCCACCAGCCTTTTTGCTTTACTCGTTCCGAGGTGCTGTATTGATCGGCGATGGTGGCAGGGCTTTGGGCGTGCGCGGAAAGCGATACGAGAAGCGTGGCGAGGAGAACCTTCCACGCACTCCGGAATCTGAAACAAAGGACAAACATACGAGAGCGCGGCAGACACGCATTCGAAGGCGTGTTCCAGTCCCAAGATACGCGACTGTAACCTGCGCCACAAGCCTGTTCCACCTGCGCCGCGGAGGGAGAATCCGCCGAATATTCCGATGCTACAATCAGAAGGCTTTATGCGGATCCTGCCACTGGTTTTGCTGCTGCGGCTGTGTTGTGTGGGCCAGGCAGCGCCATCCCCACGCTTTGAAGATGTCTCCCGGCAGGCCGGTCTCACGGTTTCGCACATTGCCGAACCGGAGCAGCATTACATTATCGAATCGACCAGCGGCGGAGTGGGCTTCATCGATTGCGATAACGATGGCAAGCTCGACATCGTCACGGTGAATAGTTCGACTGTAGATCGTTACCGAAAAGGCGGCGATCTGATGGTCACTCTCTATCATCAGGATGGCGACTTACATTTCACCGACATCACACAGGCCGCCGGATTGACCCACAAAGGCTGGGGCATGGGCGTTGCGGTCGCCGACTTCGATAACGACGGCTGGCAGGATTTATATATCACGGGGTTCGGCGGAAATGTTCTCTATCGAAATCTGGGCAACTGCAAGTTCGAAGACGTCACGGAAAAAGCGGGATTGCGCGTTGGCGGTTACAGCACCGGCGCGGCCTGGGGAGATTACGATCGTGACGGTTTCGTGGATTTATTTGTGCCGCGTTATTTGAGCGTTGACCTGGACAAGTTGCCCAAGCCGGATAGCGCCGACAAGCTTTGCGACTTCCAGGGAATTTCGATGGAATGCGCGCGCCGTGGCCACACCGGGGAATCCGATTTGCTGTTTCATAATCGCGGCGATGGAACATTTGAAGACGTTTCGAAAAAGGCTGGCGTGGATGATCCCGGCCACTACTTGGGCATGCAGGGCATCTGGGCCGACTACGACAACGATGGTTGGCCCGATCTGTATGTGACCAATGACGGCGGTCCGAATTATCTTTATCACAACAAACACGATGGCACATTCGAAGACGTTGGACTGTTCTCGGGCGCGGCGCTCAGCCTGGAGGGCCAGGAGCGCGGATCGATGGGCGTCGATTTTGGCGACTTCGATCACGATGGGCGTCTGGATATTTTTGTGACCAACTTCGCGGGCGAAGGCAGCGCGCTTTATTGGAACCAGGGGGATCGCGGGTTTACGGATTTGAGCTGGCCGGCGGGAGTGGCGCGTCCGACGCTGCCCTACGTGGGATGGGGCACGGCGTTTTTCGACGCGGATAACGATGGCTGGCTCGATGTTTTAGTTGCGAACGGCCATGTCTTCCCGCAGATGGATAACGTGAAGGGCAGCGCGCCCTACCGGCAGCCAGTGATACTTTTCAAAAATAATCGCAACCGGACGTTCCAAGATATTTCAGCGATTGCCGGACTGGACAAATTGCCGCCAGCTTCCCACCGCGGCGCTGCTTTCGGAGACGTGAACAACGACGGAAAAGTGGACGTTCTTATTCTGAATGTAGGGCAGCCGCCGACATTGCTGATCAACCGCACGCAGAATTCGAACCACGCGGTTCTCTTTCATCTGGTCGGAACGAAAAGCAACAGGTCGGCGATTGGCGCTCGCGTCACGGTGACATCCGGGGGCTTGAGTCAGTTCAGCGAAGTGCGCAGCGGATCGAGCTACTGCTCGCAGAATGACTTGCGATTGCACTTTGGCCTTGGGACGGAGACCACGATGACGGCGGAAGTCTCCTGGCCAAGTGGCAAGAAGGAAACCTACAAAGATTTGAGCGCCGATTTTATTTACACCGTTGTGGAAGGCACGGGCGTAACTGGGAAGACTCCTTTCACCTCGCAATCAGCGGCGGGCAAGATTGACGGTGGTGCAAAAGATCAGGCCACCGCAAAGTGAAAACCTAGCGCGCGTCGCGCTCGGCGGGCGGCTCCGCGTCTTTCAGTTTGTGATAGCGATCGAAATGTTCCTTCGCCAGTTCCGGTTTGCCCATCTTGCTTAGGACCAATCCCAGATCGTATTCCGTTTCCACATTATTTGGATCGAGCTTCTCCGCCGATTGCAGCGCGTCCTGAGCTTTCGGCAGCTCCCCTGATTGCAAATAAAGATTGCCCAGGTTCCATAGCGCCTTCTCATGTTGAGGTTGCAGTTGTACGGCCCGCTGAAAGTGCGGAATCGCCTCCTCCGAACCGCCCGCATTCCTGGCGACCACGCCGAGTTCGTATTCCGCTTCCGCAATATTGGCATCAAGCTTCACGGAACGTTCCAGAGGCGCGCGCGCCTCGGCAAACTTTTTTTGCTGCACATAGGCCATGCCCAGTCCCAGCCACGCTCTTGCATTGTCGGGACGCAGCGCAACATATTTTTCCAAAACCGTACTTGCACCGGCTGCGTTTTCCTGCAGTAGCGCGGCCCCTGCGAGATAAAGATCGTCGGGATTATCCGGGCTTTTTTCAGAGAGCGCCGATGCGGCGTCGCGTGAGGCTTGTGCGTCTCCCGCTTTTGTGGCCTCGACGACCAGATGCCGCAGCACAGAAAGATCGTCCGGGCTCGCCTTGAGCGCCTTTTGCAGAAGAGCGACAGCATCGGCGTGCCGGTTGCGGCTGGAGTCCAGTTCGGCGATCGCGACCAGGGTCTCTGCGGATTTCGGATCTGCGACAATGGCCTGGTTGAAGCTGCTGAGCGCCGCTTCCGGCTGGTTTTTAGCAGCCAAGATGCGCCCCTGCAGATAATAAAATCGCGCTGGCCGTTTCTTCCGATTGGCCTCGGCGAGTGCAAGACTCTGCTGGGCCTGGTCCGGCAGCTTCGCATCCAGAAAAACCTCGGCGAGCTCCAACTCGACCGCTGGAGAATTTTTGGCCTGCTCTGCAAAGTCTCCAACATCTGCATTTTTGTTCAGCGCTAACAACGCGGCAGCTTTTACCGGAATTGCTTCGACGGGAAAGCGGTTTGGCGGAATGGGCTGAAGCACCGAGAGCGCCTCCTTAAACTGGCCGCGCCCGGCATAGAGATGTGCGATCTCCACTTTGAGAGAGATGTCTTCCGGAGCCAGCGCCACCGCGGCTTTCAAATCTTCGATGGCTTCGTCGAGACGGTTCTCTGCCATCAACGCGCGGGCCAGGCCGCGGTGCGCGGCGAGGGAGTGCGTGTCAATCTGCAGAACCCGCCGGAACAGCGACTCGGCTTCCGGATATCGCCGTTGCTTCACGCGGATGGATGCCAGCAAGGCCAAGGCTTCTTCGTCGTTCGGATTGCTGTTGAGAATCGACCACGCGGCGCTTTCTGCGTCGGCGAGATCGCCGTGAGCCAGCTGAGTGCGCGCTTTTGCCAATACAGTTGGCTGGTTCGCGGAAGTTGCCGGCGCTGTTTGTGCGCTGGCAATGCCCAAGAACGCCAGGAGGAGGCAAACCGCCGAACCTACTTTTATCGGTGCGGCGCGCATTGCGCCGGCACGCTTAATTCGTTGGCGGAGCTTCATGCTCTCCCCGGCGGTGCTGTTTCATGGCTTCGTATTTCTGCATCTCGCGTTCGGCATCGTCGGCGCGAGAATCGCGGCGGTAGGCCATGGAAAGCTGGTAATGAATATAATCGCTGGCCGGACTTAATTTTGCGCTGGTTTCCAGATTGGCAATCGCAGACTTGGCGTCTCCCTGGTCAAGCTGAAGCTTACCGAGTTGATAAAAAGCGTCGGCATAGCTGGGATCCTGCGCGACGACTTCACGCAGCAAGACTTGCCCTTCGTCTTTTTGCTGCATCTGGATCAGCGCGTAAGCCAGATGATATTTCGCCGTGGCATCCTGCGGATCAAGCGTAACTGCCGTTCGGAATTCCTGCGCCGCGTCGGCCTGCGTGGCCTCGTGCATCAGAGAGAGTCCGAGCAGGAAGTGCGTGCGGGCCTGGTTGGGATCGAGCGCAATAGATTTACGATATTCGTCAATGGCCGTACCGTAAAGTTTCTGGTCGGCATACGCCTCGCCGATCGCGACGTGTACGCCGGCAGAATCCGGGTTAGCCTGCTCAAGCACTTTCAACCGCGCCATGCCTTCGTCGTATTTCCCTGTCTTCGCCAGAGACACGGCGTAAGCCAAGCCCAGGCCCGGATCGGTCGCGACTTGATCTTGGCTCAGCGGCTGTAGTGTTTCGAGCACCGCCGAATACTTTTCGATTCCAAAGTAGCAGAGCGCAAGAGCGGCGCGGGCGCGAATATCATCCGGCTGCGCTTCCAGGTGGTGAAAGAGTGGAGCGACGGCTTCGCCGTACTGCCCGGCATAGAACGCGGCCATGCCGAGGTTGCGGTCGAGCGTGGGCAGAGCAGGCTCCCACTTTGCTGC
>Ga0302319_10018726_pt1 | contig 12610 bp, 5 predicted proteins | sample Bog_T0_2_FD_203319 | JGI IMG/M metagenome (GOLD analysis project Ga0302319, IMG submission 203319) | Peat permafrost microbial communities from Stordalen Mire near Abisko, Sweden - Bog_T0_2 | ecosystem: Environmental > Terrestrial > Soil > Wetlands > Peat | place: Sweden: Abisko, Stordalen Mire... | reverse complement strand
ACAACAACACCGCATGGTGGGACGCTTCGCAGATGTACGGGTACGACGAAACCTCCCGGCGGCGTGTAAAGCGCGACCCTAAAGATCCAGCCAAGCTGCTTCTCGAAGCGCTGTCAGGCGCGCCGGGGCCCGGATATCTGCCGGTATTCCAGCCAGGCGATCCCGCGCAGCCGCAATGGGCCGGGCAGGAATCTGTGGCGTTCGCCGACAACTGGTCGATCGGCTTGAGCTTCCTTCACAATCTTTTCGCGCGTGAACACAATTCCTTCGTCGAGGAGTTCCGCAAGGAAGCCGCGAAGAGTCCCGATGCCGACAGCGGCCTCCGCAATCCAGCCGATCCACAGCGCGTCATCCACAACAAGGACGTCACGCCGGACGAACTGTTCGAGGTCGCGCGCCTGGTGGTTGCGGCCGAGATCGCCAAGATTCACACCACCGAGTGGACGCCCCAACTCCTCTACGACGAACCTCTGTATAAAGGCATGAACGCGAACTGGAACGGACTGCTGGGTTCAGGCGATCCCGAAGTATCCAAGGCGCTGGCGAACATCATCGCCCGCACTTACGGAAAATCCAAGGACGTCGATAAACGCACGCAGTGGTATTCGGTTTTCGCCTCAGGTCCAGGCATCTTCGGGATCGGCAGCAACGTTCCGCATTTCGATCTCACCAAGCCCGCTGACGTCAACGGCGGCGTGAATCATTTCGGCTCGCCCTTCAATTTCCCAGAAGAGTTCGTCACCGTGTACCGTCTGCACGCCTTGATTCCGGACCTTATCGAATACCGCCAGATCGACAAAGATCCCAACCAGATTGTGCAGAAAGTCGCCGTGATCAATACTTTCGAAGGCAAGGCCACGGACGCCATGCGCTCCCGCGGACTGGCGAATTGGGGCCTCAGCTTGGGGCGCCAGCGCCTGGGCGCTTTAACGCTGCACAACATTCCGCAATTCATGCAGAACATCCGCCTGCCGCGCCTGGACAGCCCGACGCAGCAAATCGACATTACCGCGCTCGACATCATTCGCGACCGCGAACATGGCGTGCCGCGCTTCAACGAGTTCCGCCGCCAATACGGGCTTCGGCAATTAACCAGCTTCGACGACTTTACCGACAAGTCCCAGAAGCCCGGCTCGCAGGAGCGCAAAGATCAGGAAAACAACGCTGCCCAGCTTCGCGAAGTGTACGGCACTCATGTCTGCGATTCATCGAAAGTGATCACCGATGCGCAGTTGAACGACGATGGCTCGTCCATCAACGATTGCCTTGGACATCCCAACGGATCCGTGGTCGACAACATTGAGGATGTGGATACGGTGGTGGGATGGATGTCGGAATCGGTTCGGCCGCACGGTTTCGCCATTTCAGAAACGCAGTTCGTCGTGTTCATTCTGAACGCCTCGCGGCGGCTGTTCAGCGATCGCTTTTTCACTTCCAGCTTCCGGCCGGAGTTCTATACACACCTGGGCATCGAGTGGGTGAATCACAACGGCCCTGGAGCCGAAATGATGGAAAAGGGAGCACCGAACGGGCACTCGAACCAACCAGTGTCGCCTTTAAAGCGAGTCCTTCTTCGAAATGTTCCGGAGTTGTCCACCGAGCTGCAGAACGTGATTAACGTCTTCGATCCCTGGGCGCGCGATCGCGGCCAATACTACTCGCTGGAGTGGAAAGCGCAGCCGCGGGCGAAATCCGATCCGGCGTTCAAGCCGTAGCGCCAATCCGCTAGGTGTGATTCGAAATATGTGGCTTGAGAAAGCGGCCGGTATGCGACTCCTTGCAGGCGGCGATGTGCTCGGGAGTTCCTGCGGCCACCACTTCCCCGCCCGCGTGACCGCCCTCCGGCCCCAGATCGATCACGTAATCGGCCGTCTTGATCACATCCAGATGATGCTCGATCAGCAGCACCGTGTGTCCCGCATCCACCAACCGGTTGAGTGACTTCAGCAGACGCTCGATATCCGCCAGGTGCAAGCCGGTGGTCGGCTCGTCCAGGATGTAGACGGTGTGCTTGGCACGCTGTAGCTTGCTGAGCTCGGTCGCGATCTTAATGCGCTGTGCTTCCCCGCCCGACAGCGTTGTTGCCGATTGGCCTAGAGTCAGGTAACCCAAGCCCAGATCGTTCAGCACTTCGATCTTCTTTCCGATCGCCGGCTCGGTGGCGAAGAACGTCACGCCTTCTTCCACCGTCATGTTCAGGACGTCGTCGATGGTCTTTCCCCGCACCCTGACATCCAGAGTTTCACTATTGAATCGCGCGCCCTTGCATGCCCCGCAAGTGACCTCCACGTCGGGCATGAAGTAAAGCTGCGTGGTAATAACGCCTTCGCCCTGGCACTCCTCACAGCGCCCGCCTTTGACGTTGAAGCTGAACCGGCCGGCCTTATAATCGCGCTCCATCGCCAGCGGAGCCTGCGTAAACAGGTCGCGAATGTTGTCGTAGAACCCAATATAAGTGGCTGGATTCGACCGGCTGTTGCGCCCGATCGGCGCCTGGTCGATACTCACCACTTTGTGGACATGCTCCATGCCGTCGACGCCGTCGTGCTCGCCCGGCAAAGTTCGCGTGTCCACCAGCTTCTTCCACAGCGCCTTATATAGGATCTCGTTGATCAGCGTGCTCTTGCCGGACCCGGATGCGCCGGTGATCGCCACCATTAGCCCCAGCGGGATCGAGACGTCCAGGTTCTTCAGATTGTTTTCGCGCGCGCCCCGCACCGCCAAGGTCTTACCGTCACTCTTGCGGCGATGCCGCGGCGTAGCGATGGAGCGCTTACCCGAAAGGAACTGGCCCGTCGGCGAAGCTTTACACGACAACACATCGCGAAGACTCCCCTGCACCACTACTTGCCCGCCATGAATGCCGGGCCCCGGACCCATCTCCACGATATGATCGGCCGCGCGGATCGTATCTTCGTCATGCTCTACCACGATCACCGTGTTGCCGATATTCCGCAGGTTTTCGAGCGTCGCGATCATCTTCACGTTGTCTTTGGGGTGCAGGCCGATGCTGGGCTCGTCCAACACGTAGAGCATTCCCATCAGCCCGGAACCGATCTGCGTAGACAAGCGGATGCGCTGCGACTCGCCGCCCGACAGCGTGCTGGAGCGGCGATTGAAACTCAGATAATCCAGCCCAATGCCCAGCAGCAACTCCACACGGCCGCGGATCTCGCCCAGCACCTGGCGTCCGGCGTCCGCCCCCCGTCCTGCCGGTTTGATCGTGCCGAGAAACGCATGTAACTCATCGAAGTGAAGCTGGCCCATCTGGTGGATGGTCTTGCCCGCGATAGTGAACAACAGCCGCGTCGCCCGGATGCGCGCCCCGCTGCAATCGGGACAGGTGTGCTCCACCATCACTTTATCGAGCCACGCCTCCATCCCGGAATTGGCCTCTCCGCGCTGACGGTAGCGGCGGTAATTCCGTTCGATCCGCCGCGCGATTCCACCAAAGCCAACTTCCTTGCCGTCCGAGTCCTCCCGTTTCACCTTCGCGTCCGGCGGCATGCTAATCACGATTTTCCTGCCATCCAGCCCGTTTAGAATCGTGTGCCGCACTTTCTCCGGCAGCTTTTCCCAGGGGGTATCAAGCGAGAAACCCAGTTCCTTCGATAAGCTGTACATCACCCGGCCATCCCAGGTGTCCGGGTTGTATTTGAACGCTTCGCGCACGAAGCAACCGCTCACAATGCTCCTCTTCGGATCGGGAACCAGCAACTCCGGATGCGTCAGCTTGTGGACTCCCAGACCCCCACACGTGCGGCAGGCGCTCTCCGGGTTGTTGAACATGAAATACTCGGGCTCGATGCCGCCATAAATGAAATGATGCGTTCGGCTACACGTGGTCCGGTAGAACTGCTCAGCCGCGGATTTCGTAACGCCCTTGACGAGCTGAATCTGAAGCAGTCCATCGCCCACCAGCAGCGTGTTCGCAATAGCGGCCTTAATGGCCTTCTCGTGTTTACGGCCGATTATAAGCCGGTCCACTACGGCGTCCATGTTTGTGATCCGAGACTCATCGAGATCCACTTCCGCCGAGATATCCACCGCTTTGCCGTCCACGATCAGTACCCGGCAGCCCTTCTTGCGGACGTCGGTTAAAACGAAATCGAGATCCTCACCGTATTGTTTGAATACCGGCGCCCGCAGCTCCACTTCCGTGCCCTCCGGCAAGGACAGGATCGATTCCAGGATCTGACTGGCCGTTCTACTGGGCGTCAGCTCGCCAGTGCGCGGACAATGCGGCTCGGCGATGGTCGCATATAACAGGTTCAGGTAACTGGCGATATCGGTCATGGTCCCGACGGTCGAGCGTGGATTGCTGGCGATCGTCTTCTGCTCTATGGAGATCACCGGCGACAGGCCATAGATAAAGTCCAAGTCGGGTTTGGCGATCTGCGCCACGAACCTTTTCGCGTAACTCGATAGCGATTCCATGTAGCGCCGCTGGCCTTCGGCGTAGATGGTGTCGAAGGCCAGGCTGGACTTGCCGGAGCCAGACAGGCCAGTGACGACAATCAGCTTCTCGCGCGGGATCTCGATAGACACGTTTTTCAGATTGTGTACACGCGCCCCCTGCACCGCGATGGTGGTGCGCGGCGCGGGCCGGGCGTTCTTAGAACTCATCCGGGGGTTCTCCTAGGTGAACGAATGCCAGCTCCTGCACCACGGCGTTGCTTCTCTTGGTCAGATGCACAGCCGTCGAAACTTTGCCGATCAGGCCCTGGTCGGCCAGGTACTCGCAGGCCATCGTGACGCCGTCAATATCGAAGTGGCGCTTGAAGTGATCCTCGATCTCGGTGCATGATCGCGCTTCGCCCACTTCTCGCAAATGATCGAGCACCGGCCGAAATAGAGCAGCGGACCTCTGTGCCAGGTACCCGTCCATGGCGTGCAAAGCTGCGCGGACGCCGCTCTCCTTTTTAGGCATATTCAGAAGATCGGAATACACAATTTTGAAGAATGCCGGATTCAGTTTCATCGCCTGCGGCAGCACCTCGCGGTCGGCCAGAAGCCGCGCGCCGATCACTTCGATCCGGGCCAATGAAGTCGCGGCATAGAGAATCCAGAGCGCCGTGTAATCGAGATCGCCGCGCGTGATGAACCATTTATGGGCCTTATAAACAAAGGGTAGCGCGCAGGTCGCGGCCGCGAGAAGCTGTAGCTGAATATCGCGTTCGCCGATGTCCTGCAGCCGCGCGCAGAGTTGCGCGATGGTTTCGTCGTGCGTGTACAGTAGACGGCCTTTGGCCAGCAGCGAATGCATGAAAGAGTTGCCCACCGCGCCTTCTACCATCTTGCGAAACTCCATCCGCGGCATCAGCATCGCATGGACATTCAGCCCGTCCGCATAGAGTGACAGGCTGCCCTCTTGCACTTTCTTATCGTCGATGGTGACCAGCGCCAAGTCGATGTCCGACTTCGCCCAAACCACATCGTGCGACAGGCTGCCGCAGAGAATAGCGGCCAGGATAGAGCGGTCCGTTTTCACCTGCGCGACGAGGTCGTCCAATGCGTCGTTGAATTTCTTCTGGATGTGTGGTGTCGAGGTGCTTTCCCCTTCGATCAGTTTAGCCGTTCCGGGGTGGCTATTTCAGCCACTGCAGAATTCGGCTCTGCCGATCGAATGGAAGAGGCTCGCGATTCAAGACAATTTCAATAAGAGTCGTGGTAAAGGGATGAAACAAAGTTCCGTTTCCCTTGCCCAGGTCGGTGATATCCAATTCAACAGGCTCGGCGCTGGCGCCCAACGTCTTGGCTTCGGTCCCGTACCCTTGATAGGCCATCAATTCCGTTCCCGTCGATGCGTTGATCCGCACGCGCAGGGGAATCTTTCCCGCCGATATTCCCTGAGGCAGCCGGATATGAAAACAGCGGAAGCTGGAATCCGGTCCGTAGGCGTGGACTTCGGTGGACATGTCTGGAAATTCCGTCCAAGTGCCGTCCGGCTTTTTGGTTAACACCTCGACCATGTAATCGGAAACGCCGTCGTCTCTTTCGTCGATCGCATGCACCACGAATTGTTGCCAGCCCTCCATCGGTTCGTCCGGCTGGTCTCCGAAAATGTGGCCGACGAAGTTTTTGATCTCGCCTTCGACTCCCGCGGACCCGCGCCCCGGATTGACCAGCATTTTCTTGAGGGCCTCGGCTCCGGATTGCTGGGCGCGTTTCAGCCAGTCGTCGTAGGATTCGGCGCCGGGTTGCCCAATCTTTAGAAAGTCGACCAGCAGGTTGACCATCCCGCCGTCCGGCTCGGCGATCAGCGTCGAATGGTTTTTTCCATCTACCGGAATCAACGGGATGTCTAAACGCTCGACGGCCCATGGTGAGATGGTGGCGCGGTCGATCGGCTGCCCGTCGGGGCCAATGGGAGTGCGAGTCAAGTCGATGGTGATCTTGCGCGCGTTCAGTCCGCAGCCGGCCCATCGAACGGTTCCATCCGTGCCGGGGTCGTTCGCCACGCTCGCTAGTCCGTCATAGCCATGATTGCCGATGAAGATGCTGACGAACGGCGTTTCGGCGCCTTTGTCATAGTAGGGCTTGGGCCCTAACAGGTCTGCATGCGCCAACTCCCAGGTGAAACTGCTCCCCAGTTCCAGACCTTCCAAGACCCGGTCCCCTGCATTCAGAAAATCGGGACCTAGTTGCCGGTTGCCTTTCACCAGCGCTCCTAGCCAGGTGCGGCCCTTGTGCGCTTGGGGAGAACCCCAGGTGGCGGGAGCTAGCCCGATCAGGTGCTTCAAGCGCGCCAGCCGCTTGTTGGCTCCCACCGCCGCCCCATAGTTGGTGAGCCAGGATCGCAGCACCAGCATCCCGGTGGAATGGACGATCGCATCGAACTCCTGATCGTCGTCCTTGAGAACGTCATGGTTGCGAAACGCGCGGTCCAAGCCTTCCGCGATATCCTTGATCGTGATTTCGTTGTTCAGGGAGATATAGCTGCAGATGTTTATGTCGGTGGATTTAACACCTTTTGCCTGCAAGGCGGCTGATAGCGGGTCGAAGGCTGTTCCTTCAGCTGAGTAACCGTGGATTAAAACTAATGGGCGGACCATCGCGCTCCTCCTCAGATGTTCGTTTACGCAAAAACGATCACTGTAGTTCTATCACAACTTGATACGTGCGCTTAGGACTCAGTGCCCATCGCCATCAACCCGTGGTAACCTCAAGCGGGTTTGTTTCGAACTTCCAACTTGAATCTGCGCCGGACAACCACGAAGGCAGTCCCCTCGCCCCGTCCGTGATGCATCCTTCACAAGGGTAATGGAACATCACGCGACCGAGGAATGCGCCAGAGTCCGAGCGCCAAAAACCGAGGACACCGGGCCGTTCGCAGATTGCAAGTACCGCTTCTGTCGGAGAGAACGAGGCGCCCCGGTTGTCGAATGTATCCGGCCCAATTGGAAATCCCCAGCCGCTGAAACCGTAAAGATCGACCTTGTCCTCCTCTTTGGCCCCCAGAATTTGAGCCGTTTCCGCGCCGTCGACAAGTCCGTGAACCGTTGAAAATCGTTGGCCAGTCCTACTGATGGTCAGAGCTCGCGTCCCGCTTCCGCTTAGATAACTGGCATCGACTATTCTTTGCTCGAGTATCAACTCGCCACGGGAGCCCTTTACGATAACATTCAGTACCTCAACGTCGCCACTTGCGTATTCAATGATCTCCTGCTCAAAACGGAGTCCGGGCTCCAGTGAGACAGCTAGCTGCCAGGCCTGGGCGACCCGCCAGCCGATGCCCAAGAACGAAGCCTTACCAAGCACGGAGATTTCGCAATCACCGCTTAATTGAGAAAGAGCCTCAATCCTAGACCCGGCTGTATAGCCCCATCCGATCTGATCTGTCTCAATCGCCATCACGGCCGCGCTATCCGGCAGGATCGCGGCCATTCGTCCATCATCAAGAACAACGATGAGACATTCGTCGCTCTTTCTAGTGCACCAATACGCGCCTGCGATCTCAATGTAGTGGAACTTCGATCCACTGAAATCGCTGTTGGAGAGGTCAACTGCGCGGAGGTTAACATGGTGAAAAGATGTACCGTCAAGTCGTGCCCCGCGAAGGACTGCGCCTTCAAGCGAAACGCCACGAAGCATACCTCCGGTCCAAACGGAGTTAGACAAATCGCTATTGCTTAAATCGCAGTTGTTCAATTTACAACCTCGAAGCGCCGCGCCAGAGAGATCGATACTACTCAAGCGGCCTGAGAAAGCTGCGCTCTCAAGCACACGGGAAGCGACTTCGTTCTCATCTGAAGCATTCAAGTCTCGCACAGCTTTTGTTAGTCCATCTCTTCCGCTCAGAAGGTATATCATTTCACTAATGCTGTCGTTGAGTGCAACGCGCCCCCAGGTCGTCGCGAGCCGGTCAGCCGATTCCTTCTGGAAGCGAGCTAAAGGTGCAACACTACTACCATAGACGGGTCGTTTAGAACTCAGGAAGAACTCAGACCATTGCTTCTCCTTCGGAGCCAGCTTCAGACTGACGCCCTGATGGCCTCTAACAGCCTCTATGTAGCGGTCTTGAAGCGCACCAATCGCAGCGGATAGCTTGTACGCGGAGAAGAACTCGATCAACGACTTGTGAGCCGGATGATAATAGCCATCATCATCGCGAACGAGGAGGGTTTGCGAGAGAAGATCGTGCCGCCAATAGTCCTCGTCAGCGGCGGTTCCGGCTTGCGAGCCAAAGTATGCTCGTACCGTGGCTGGTACTTCCTTATAGTGAATCTTCAAGCTGTTTGCAGATAACATCTCCCAGGAGATCTCGCACATGAAAAACACCTTGTCGGCCATCGACGTAAACGTCCGCTCGGACGTGATGTCGCGTTCCATTTTCCGCTTTACCGCCTGATAGTAAACCTGAGCGAGGTCAATTCGCTCCGCCGGAAGATATGGCATCGCTTCCAGTAAGAGGTCGATCATGATTGGCCGACGGGCGAGATCAACGAGCTTCGGGTTTACCAGTACGCTTTCAATGAGGACCGGATCACTCAGTCTTAGCGAGAACACTTTTCTGATTCGCGGTTCGTCAAGCATATTAAGAGTGGCGACCTGAAATTTCGCTGTTCGGGACGCCCCCTTGATGAAGCTTCCTCTCAGCTTACCGCCGAGGACTTCCCTTGCCTGCTGGGCGAATCGGAAGTATTCGCTTCGACAGGTCAAGATCGCTTTTGAACCCGGCCCGAGGATGGACGCGAGCGACCAGAAGTTATCGACCATCTTCTGTTGATCGACACGGGCGGCCATCTCATCGAACCCGTCAAAGATGAATAGTAGCCGGCCCATTCGATTGAGCGTCTCGAGAACTCTGACACTCTGAATTCGAATCTCGTGCTCGCGAAAAACAAACTCGGTCAGGAGCGCGCCGACATCTTTGAAACCACGTGCGTACTCTCTCAGGCGAATCACCAAGGGTAGACGCGGGCGCTGTAATCCCCTTTTCTGGGCGCGCCGATAGTCCTGGACCATATCGTGGGCGTACTTCAGGGCGAACCACGACTTGCCGGTACCAAACTCCCCGAGCAAGCTAAGATGCTCCCGATCAGTGTCTTGTAACCATTGGTCAACGTACACAGCCACGTCGTCATAAGTACTGGAAGTACGAAACTCCCCGGCTTTGTCGACTTCGTTCACCGTCACAGCCAGAGGCACGTACAACCTGTCTATATCCGCCTTTCTTACTTGCTCGTCAAGCCACTCAAAGTACGAATCAAAGCTCACATCCTCCTCAACCAGTTCATCCAACGTGTACAGCAGTACGCTTTTTCTCCTTGCCGCTTCCTCCTTCGCCGCCGGGCTAATTCGGCGGTAGGATACCAGCCACACTTCTTGAACGGAACCACGCAGAAGCTCACTTGCACGCTCAACATCGGAACTTTCAATTGCGCCATCTTTTGCGCGAACTAAAGTCTGCTTGTACTGGCGGCGCCTCTCGGGTACTCGAATGTAGAGATCCGTGTAGTGGTTCCCGAGCTCCGGCTCGCGTTCGAGCGGGTAATCGAGGGCCTCGAACCATTGTCGTAACTGCCACGCGAGCAGATCCGAGAAATCCCCGCGTTCCAGGGAGCGGCTGGTGCTGCCGGCCAGCCGGTTCATATCGACTTCGAGTTCCGACGCGCGTAATGAGGAATCGTCCGCAGCCAGTTGAGCAGCAGAAAGCCTTCTGTACTCCCGCACTAACCATCCCTGAACATCCTGCGCGACTTTTTCGGCTAAGTCGACCGCGTTCTGAAACGAACTTCGGCTAGGCACGCCGCGGGGGCCAGATATCTTCTTCAAAAAGCGCTCTAACTCCAGGTCCGAATTCTTGTTTCCGAGTCGCTCGTAAACGAGACAGGGCTTGCTGATCTCCCGCGCTTTGTCGTATTCGCGCTCAGTAATTTCCCCCCAAGATCCGCCGATTACGAGAACGAAGACATCGCAGCGGCTGACTTCCCGCAACGAGGCAGTCTCGGGATCGTCCGGTACGGCGCCTTGAACCGCTTCGTAGACAAACGCCTCAATTCCCAACCGCTGCAACTCGCGATATACCACGGCGCGCAAATCGGTGAGCTCCGTCATCCGTGAACTGATGAAGACACGAAGCCGATCTTGATTGCTTGGCATGAAATTCCTCTACGAGATTCTTTCATAGTGAGGGATTCTAGGACTGATTGTCAGATTCGCAGGAACGCGCGTGCTACGAGCTTGATGCAACCCACTCCTATTCCCCCCGAATCAAATCTTCCAACGTTTCCCTTTTCCGCACCACGCGCCAACTCCCATCCTCCACCAACACTTCCGCCGCGCGCGGACGCGTATTATAATTCGACGCGGCTACGAATCCATACGCCCCCACCGTGCAAACCGCCAACAAATCCCCGGGCAGCACATTGGCGATCTCGCGATTACGCGCCAGGAAGTCACCCGATTCGCACACTGGTCCAACCACGTCCGCCACGATCGATTCTCCGCTCGACCGCCGCAGCGGAATAATCTCATGATGCGATTGATACAGCGCCGGACGAATCAAATCGTTCATACCAGCATCCACGATCACAAACTGCTTCGCGCCATTCGCCTTGCGGTACAGCACCCGCGTCAGCAACACGCCGGCCTCACCCACAATCGACCGGCCTGGCTCAATCATGACGGTCAGCGACTTACCCTGGATCTTCTCGCCCATGGCGGCAATGAAGCCCGCAATGGAAGGCGCCGCATCGGCGGGCTTATAAGCAACCCCTAACCCGCCCCCTAAATCGAGCGTGCGAATGGGCACTCCCGCGACGCGCAGCCGCTCCACCAGCGCGATCATCTTGTCGAACGCCTCCATCATCGGGCCGGTGTCCAGAATCTGCGAACCGATGTGACAGCTCACGCCGTCCAATCGCAGGTTCGCAAACGACCGGGCTCGGGCGTACAGAGCCTCCACTTCGCTGATGTCCACCCCGAACTTGTGCTCGCGCAAGCCGGTCGAGATGTAAGGATGTGTCGTAGCGTCCACGTCGGGATTCACCCGCACGGCCACGCTCGCATGCACACCGCGGCGCGCCGCCAGCGCATCGATCAGCGCCAGCTCCGCTTCGGACTCGCTGTTAAAGCTGTGGATGCGGCTCTCCAGCGCATACTCGATTTCGGCCGCCGTTTTCCCTACGCCCGAGAACACCACCTTGGCTGGATCGCCGCCCGCCTTTAGCACCCGAAACAACTCGCCGCCGGAGACGATGTCGAATCCGCTGCCCTGCTCCGCCAGAAGCCTCAGAATCGACAGATTCGAGTTGGCCTTCACCGCATAGCAGATCTGGCGAGGAGCGTTACCAAACGCCTCGTCATAGGCTTTGTAACGCTCGACAATTGCAGCCGCCGAATAAACGTACAAAGGAGTTCCGGCCCTGCGCGCGATATCGGCCAACGCTACGCCTTCGCAGTACAGCGTGTCCTGCCGGTACTCGAATGCCCCCATCAGCGGACTTTCAGCACGATCAGCGTTTGATCGTCAAACGCCGGAGCGCCGCTGGTGAACTCATCCAGACTCTTCAGGATCTCGTCGGCGATCGATTCCGCATTGCCCCCGTACGACTTCTTCAACACGCGCGCCAGCCGCGATTTCCCATATTCCTCTTCTTTCATGTTTAATTGGTCCTGAATTCCATCCGAATACAGCACAATTACGTCGTTGGGCTGCGCCTCGTATACCACTTCTTCATACTCGCGATCGTCCAGCAATCCGGCCGGCACGCCTTCAATCTTCGGCTTGCTGATCTCGCCGCCGCGGCAGATCATAGGCGGGATGGCGCCCGCATTGGCCATCGTCAGTTTGCAATTCCGGGTCTCCCAAAGCAGCACGGTGAGCGTCACGTATTGGGCATCCACCTTGCGCTCCAGCAGAACGTCGTTCAGCATTTTCAGCAATTCCGCGGGGCCGCGCCGCCGGTGTGCCAGCGTTCGCAATAGGCCGCTGACCAGAGCTCCATACAGCGCCGCCGCCGCGCCTTTCCCGCTGACATCGCCGAAAGCGAATACCGCATATTCATTCCCGTGTTGGAAGATGTCGTAGATATCGCCGCTGATCTCCCGCGCCGGACGTAACCGGATGGCCACGTCCAGGCCTTCAATTTCCGGCGCTTCGCGG
>Ga0302319_10018722_pt1 | contig 12611 bp, 12 predicted proteins | sample Bog_T0_2_FD_203319 | JGI IMG/M metagenome (GOLD analysis project Ga0302319, IMG submission 203319) | Peat permafrost microbial communities from Stordalen Mire near Abisko, Sweden - Bog_T0_2 | ecosystem: Environmental > Terrestrial > Soil > Wetlands > Peat | place: Sweden: Abisko, Stordalen Mire... | reverse complement strand
GGAGGAGCGTGACGCCGGCCATGATGAAGAGCGCGCGCAGCACGACCGCTCCGCAGATGCCCCAGAGCAAAGCCTTGTGCTGGCGTCGCTCGCTGATCTGGAAACCGCCGAAGATAACCAGGAAGACAAAGAGGTTGTCGACGCTGAGAGAGGTTTCAATGGCGTAGCCGGCCACGAACTCGAGGGCCGTTTGGCGACCGTGGGTAAGGGCAAGCCATGCCGCGAAACCAGCGGCAGCGAGGACGAGGATTGCCGTACCGAGCCACGCGAAGAGCTGTGGATACCTGGTGGCACGGCGGTTACCGGGCAAGAACGAATCTGCCAGCAGCAGGGCCGCTACAACGGCATGAAACCCAAGCCACCAGAGCCACGAGACGCCCGCGATCATTCTTAGAGGCTACAGCAAAGGGTGGGGATGGGGGATCAGGGGAGGGGATCATCCATACACGGTCGATTATTCGAGGACTAGCACATGCTTGCCGAACTTTGGTTCGGCCATCGAGCGGATTGCTTTATCCAAAGTGACGAGGATGCCGTTTTCTTTGATCGCGAGTCCTAAAAGATAGGCGTCGGTGACTTGCCGGTGCCCCCACACACGTTCACGAAAGGGAGCGACATAGTCGTCCCAAGCGGCCGTGAGGGGCCAATACCGATAGCCGGGGCGCTTGGTCAGGGCTGCCAGAATGTTGGTCGCGTCTCTAAATGTCAATTGACCCAACTTGGGATTGACTGAGATGCGGAAGAAGCCAGCTTCGGAAAACGCACATAGGCCCCAGTCGAGGCCAGAGGTATTAAACCATTTCATCGCAATCTTGTGATGAACATGCCCCTCGTCGGTGAGGGCGATCAACACGCTGACGTCGAGCAGGTGCATCGGCTTACTCAGTCTTATTCCTCTTCCAGTGCCGCTTTGACCATTTCATTGGTGATGACTCTTCCGCGTGCGCGCGCGACCAGCATCCCATTTGGCAGCCGCTTGAGTCGCGGCGAAGGCGATGGCTCCGCCAGTCGTTCCTCCTGGCCTTTGCGTACGAACTCGCTGATCGCGGCACCCAGGGTGATTCCCCTGCCTTTTGCGCAGAGCATCGCCAGTTCATACGCGTCATCGTCGAGTGTGACGGTGGTTCTCATGGAAGCAGTATGCACCAAACTGGAATTTGATGCAAACCCGCGATGTGATGTGGTTCTTTGATACAGCATTAGTGACGAGGATCGATCAACTGGATTGAGGCATTCGGGTGTAGTCCAAGCACTGTTTCAGCACGTCCCAAATCACCGCGCATTGATCAGGCGGATGGTTTCCAGGAATACGTCGCCATCGATGGTGAGGCTGCGGGCGCTGATTTTGTCCAGCGTGTCCTGGGCGGTGTGGTGATAGGTGTTGTTGGGACCGTAATCGAGATCGATTACGTCGATGGAAGGGACGCCGCGATTGACGAAGGCGAGGTGATCGTCTTCGACCGGCTCGTCGGTCTGGAAGAAGTAGCGTTCGTCGTGGAATTTTTTTGCGGCTTCAGCGACGAGGTCGACAAGCCAGCCTGTGGAGCGGCTTTCGCGCTGGATGTCAAGGTCCTTGTCGCCGATCATGTCGGCGAGAATGAAGGCCTTGACGCGGGGCAGGGTTCCATCGCGTCCCCACTTGGCGGCAAGGTGACGGCTGCCGTAGGTGGAGTCGGACTGGGACCAGGTTTGGATGGCCTCTTCGCCGTCAAAGAAGACGAGCCAGACGGAGTAGCCATCCAGGGTTTTGCCGCGTAGTTGATCGGCGATCGCCATCAGCAGGCCGGTAGTCGCTGCTCCGTCGTTTGCGCCTACAAAGTTGAAGTTGCGCAGGGGGTAATTGGTTTCGTAATGCGTGGCCAGGACGATTATGCCGTCTTTTTTGCCGGGGAAGCGCACGATGAAGTTGCGCATCGGAACGGGGCCGATGGGGGTGTTGGCGGTAAAGGCGTCTTCTTCGACCTGGTCGTGCTGAAAGTGGGTGCGTAGAAATTGTTCTGCTTTGACGTGGCCGGGGCCGGTGGGCCAGCGAGGGCCGATGGCTACGAATTCACGCGCGTAATCGAGGGCTTTGGCGCCATTGAAGTGCGGCTGGGCGGAGACAGCCAGGGGCGCTAGTAACAGGAGTGCGGTCGCGGCTATCAGGAAAGGCCTGACCGTCAGGGTTTGTGCCTTCCCACTCTTGCTGCTCAGACGGGGTAGGAATGGGGCACCCAGCATCCACTGGACAAGCAGATTCCAGATCATACAGCTTGCTCCTTGGCCTTTCGGCGCGAAGGATGGACGTACCATGCGACGGCGATGCCGATGAGGTAAAGCGCCAGCATGGGGATGGCGTAGATGCACATGGTCCAGGGATCAGGGCTGGGAGTGATGATGGCGGCCACGATAAAAACTGCAAGCACAGCGTAGCGGATGTTGTTCCAGAGAAAGCGCGGGCTGACAATGCCGAACATGGCGAGAAAGAAGATCAAGATTGGCATTTCAAAGCTGATGCCGAGGCCGAGGATGATGGAGAGGAAGAAGCTGGAGTAGTCCTCAATGGTGACCATCGACGTGAAGTTGTGGCCGAAGTCAACGATGAGGATTTTCAGAGCGCCGGGGAGCACATAGAAATAGCCGAAAGATGCGCCGCCGAGGAACAGGCCGACGGTGGCGGCCATGAAGGGAACCACAAAGCGGCGTTCCCTCTGGTAGAGGCCGGGGGCGATGAAGAGCCACACCTGGAAGAGGATGAAGGGGGAAGCGATAATGGCTCCGCCGACGAGCGAGACCTGCAACTGCAGGTTGAGCGGATCCATGGGGTGAGTGAAGACGAGAGACTTGCCGATTTTGTTGAGCGGGGCCTGGATGAAGCTGACGAACTGATTGCGAAAGATCCAGGCGATACCGAAGCCGACGGCGAGGTAGATGGCGGAGTGCACGATGCGGCGGCGGAGCTCGTCGAGATGCTCCATCAGGCTCATGCCGGGGAGGTCTGCGCGTTGGGAAACGGCGACCCGCGCCTTGCCGATTGCGTCCGCGGGATCAACCATGGTGGTCTACCGGTTCGGGGGCGGGAGTGGGGGGATCGGCTTCAATTGCTTCATAGGGATCCGGATCGGGGACGCTCGTGGTGCGCACGCCGGAATCGAGACTGGCTTCGACGCCGGTGCTTCGCTGTGCGGTTTCGGCCGCCTGCGCATCCAGTTGCGCGATCGCGCTTGTGGGGCGCAAGGCGGGCACCTGCTCTCCCGTACTCGGAGGCTGGATGCGGGGGACGTCTTCGCCGTGGGGAGAGTCATCGGCCTGCGCCTGGGGTGCAGCGATTGACGGATATATGGATTCGGAGGGGTAAGGGCTCTCGACCGGTGTTTGTGCTGGCGGCGGAGTTGTCTCAGTTACCGGGGGCGGCGGGGCGGCTGCCAGGGCGAGGATGCGCTCATCTTCCTTCTTGCGGCGGTCGGCGTCCTCGGCGTTGCGGAGTTCTTCTTCCATCTGGAACTTGAAATCGTTGGATGCCTTGCGGAACTCGTACATAAGCTTGCCGATTTGGCGGCCGATCTGGGGAAGACGTCGTGGCCCAAAGACCACAAGCGCCAGCACCATCAGGATCAGCGAATCCGCCATACCAAGGTTGGCAAGCTCAATTGTCGGTTGAATCCCCATCGAGAGCAATGATACCTGCCCGCACTTGCGGTCACAAACCTAACGGCTCATCCCGGGGATTGGATTGTTGCCGCCGGGAACAGGGAACAGGGACCACGACGACCTGCGAAAACTTCTCTCTGGGGGTTCTAGCCCTTGGTCCCTGTTTGTCTGCCACTTCCGAAGTATTCCGGTCCCTTGAATCCGTCGTATCCTAGAGTGAAGGCGTACCTGATGAAAACCTTCACTCTTGAAGAAGCGCAATCCCTGCTCCCGGTTGTTGAATCGCTGCTGAAACGGGCAAGCGAAGGCAAGCAATCCGCGGAGGAGGTTGAGTCCGGTCTGTCCGACCTGGCCCGACGCATTTACCTCTCCGGTGGCATGCGTGTGGACGTGGCGGCGGTCTCCCGGCAGCGCGCGGAGATGGAAGGACACTTGAAGCGTGTGCAAGAAACCGTTGCGGAAATCGATTCGATTGGCGTGCAAATGAAGGACCTTGACGCTGGGCTGCTGGATTTTCCATGCCGCCTGGACGATGAGGTTGTGCTGCTCTGCTGGCGCAGGGGAGAGACAGCCATCGAGCATTGGCATACGATCGATTCCGGGTTTCAAGGTCGGCAGCCGGTGGATGAGCGATTTCGCAGACGGTCGGCTTCGGGCGGAAGACCGAACTAGTAAGCTACTAGTCGCTAGCTACTGGCTCTTAGCTGAGATGTGAAGCTCGGTTATGATTTTCGCCGGAAGGCATGAAGCATGTTCTGATGGCACCCATGTACATCCCTGAGCAGGAAGTTCGTGCGGCTCTCACTTATGAGGCGCTTATTCCCGCCGTTCGCCGAGCCTTGATCGATTTTTCCTCCGGCAAAGTGGAGCAGCCGCCGCGTACGATTCTGCGGGCGGGCAATGCTGAGGATCATCGCAACGGTTGGTTTGCGGTGATGCCGGTGATTGCCGGCGACGTGATGGGCGTGAAGACGGTCACGTTTTATCCAGGCAACCAGGAACTCGGCCTGCATACGCACATGGCGATTGTTGAATTGATTCGCCGCTCGACCGGTGAGCCGCTGGCACTCATGGATGGGCGGCTGATCACGGAGATGCGCACGGCTGCTGTATCTGCAGTTGCGCTGGACGCGTTGGCGGAATCAACGGTCAAGAGCCTGGGAATTCTGGGGAGCGGGGTACAGGCGCGGTCTCATCTTGCGGCGTTGCGGCTGGTGCGGCCGGGGCTGGATGACGTTCGCATCTGGAGCCGGACGCCGGCGAATGCGGAACGATTGGCGGGGGAAACTGGCGGACGTGCGACGACACTTCAAGAAGCGGTCGCGGCGGATGTTGTTCTGACGGTGACTTCATCACCCGAACCGGTACTCGAAGGGCGATGGCTCTTGCCGAATGCGCTGGTGCTGGCGGTGGGGGCGACGGGTTCAAGCTTGCGTGAGCTCGACGACGAGGCGATGCAAGGCAGCTACGTGGTTGCGGAATCGAGGTCATGCGTGGAGCGGGAGTCGGGCGATGTTCGGCTTTCGGGCGCCGCGGTTCAGGCGGAGATAGGCGAAATCCTTGCTGGTTCGATCGCTGCGCCGCGGGGAAAGCGCGTGGTCTTCAAATCTGTTGGGATGGCGATTGAGGACCTGACTGCGGCGAGGCTTGTTTGGCTTGCGCGCGAAGGGCGAAAGACTGAATAGCTTCTGCACACCTTTTCTTGCTGCTGCCTGAATGAACGGCGAATTTCTGGGGGGAGCGAGAGCTAACGGGTTGGGTCTGTGTTTTCCCACCTTACGCGGAGATTGCAAGAAGCAGGTTCCCTTCGGCTGCGCTCAGGGCAGGCTTTCGACTACGCTACGCTTCGCTCAGAATGACTTGAGGGATGGGGCACCGAAAGTTTTTCAACGCTCGCATCGCGTGCGGAGAGCGAGCGAAACTGCGATTCGAAACGTCAGTCAAGTACGTGCCGGTGCGCTTGAATACGTAGAGACAGGACGCGCGTTGAAGCGGTACCCTTGGGCTATAGCAGTTTCGGAAATGGTGTAGACCGGAAGCAAGCACTCAAGTGGCGTTTTTCTTAAGGAAAGGCCACCGTTGATGCCCTTGAAAAGTCTAGTTGTTTTCCCAAAGCTGCTCTAAGCCTTGATTTGCGATGGAACTCCGATGGGAGCGAAAGAGAAATGGCGATGAAACTGAGAAGATGGGCACGGGCATTGCTGGTGGCTCCGGTCGCGATTGGTCTTCTGACGGGCTGCGCTAACTTCTGGCAAGCTCCCAGCACCACCACGACTACCACGACCACTGCCAGCAGCGGATATTTCTACGTGCTTAACCAGGAAACCAAACAGATTGCTGCTTTCTCCATCATTTCAGGAACGTTGACCGAAATTTCCGGCAGTCCTTACCCGCTGGCTGCGACGCCGACAGCCTTGGCCGTCGCGCCTAATGGAAGCTTCCTTTATGTTGGCACGGCCGCCGGAATTTACCTTTACACCATTAATTCAAGTGGCCAGCTCACGCTCGGAAACGGCTCCAATGTCATCTCGCAGGACCTGGCAGCGGCGATGCAGGTTGATTCGACCGATTCATGGCTGCTTGAGGCTGGCCCCAACGCATTGGACCTGTTCGCAATCCCCATCAATCCTTCGAACGGAAGTCTTACTTCGAACACGGAACAAAGCGTTCAGCTTCCGGCTGCGAGTGTTTACCAATTGGCGATCTCGCCGGACAACACGCATGTCTTTGTAGCGTTAGGTTCTGCCGGGACTGAAGATGTTGTTTTTGCGGCCGGCAACACCAAGCCGTTCAGCAGCACAGCGAATGTTGCCGTAAAGAATTCAGCGGGCGCGGCTGTTTCGGTCGCGGTTGATCCATCGAACCGACTAGTCTACGTAGGAGAAACTGCGGCGACCAGCGGCTCGAACTCGGGCGGGGTTCGGGCATTCAATTACAGCACGCTGGTGGAGCTAACCGGTTCACCGTATGCGAGTGGCGGCCTTGCACCTTACTCAATCCTGCCGATTTCAACCGGAGACGACATTTACGTCGCCAACAGAACGGTCAGCGGCAGCTCAAGCGGCAACATCTCGGGATTCGCCGTTACGTCGACGGGGACGGTCTTCACTTTGACAGTGCTGGGCACGACAGCAGCCGGTGGCACAAATACGGTTGGACTCGCAGAAGACTCGAGCAGCAACTTTGTGCTGGCGGTGAATTCCGGTGGCAATCCTGACCTTGAGGCGTTTACTTTTGACGCCACGACAGCGGGCGAACTGGACCTGGTGATCAGCGCGGCTACTGGAACGGATCCGGTCGAGGCTGGAGCGATTGCCGCGGCACCTTAGAGACCTCCACTCCTGGCCAATCGGGAAGAGCCATAAAAAGCAGTTGCCAGGGAACAGCGAGGAACGGAGAACGACCGAGGAGCCGGACAGATAACCGTCCAGTTTGTGTTACCGCGGCCCCCTGACAACTGAAAATCAAGCGCTTTGAGTGCTGCCGAATTGTGCCGGCGCTGGCTGATTTGGCAGAGCTAGAGACTATGTGTCTTCCTTTACAACTCAACGGTTTCCCGGTCCCATCGGATTGCGGCACGTAAAAATATCGCGCGAGTGCACGATGGTATTCTCAAGAGGAACGCCACCGGCTGTGTTCACGCGATCTCCAATTCCATTTGTCCGATTTGTCAGACGCACCTGCGTCTCGGTCTTCCCGTTTTTGCCGCTGGTTTTCCTTGCGCTCGTATGCGGATGCGCTCGATTTCATCCGGAAAAGCATGAGACCGTATATGTTTCCGCGCGCCAGATGTATCTGCATGACCGGGTTGCGGCGGTTTCAAACCGCGTAGCCGAGGTGACGAACGGGCAACAGCTGGATGTTTTGGAGCACGGGCGTCGGTTCCTGAAGGTTAAGACCGAGAAGAATGAAATTGGCTGGATCGAGGATCATGCGGTGATCGACAGCAAGCTGCATGATGCATTTGTCCAGCTTGCCGTTGATCACAAGCAGGATCCGGTGGTAGCGTCGGCGACTGTGCGGGACGATATTTATCTGCATGTGCTGCCGGGGCGGGCGACTGAGCACTTCTATTTGCTGCCTGCGAATACGAAGGTGCAACTGCTGGCGCGCGCGTCGGTTCCAAAGACAGCGGCAACGGGGCCGGTGCTTGCGGCCAAGCCGGCTGTTCCGACTGGGGGAAAAACACCGCTGAGCAATCAATCTGTGCCCACCAGCGCTGGCGTTGCCGCGCATCCGACAACTCCGCTGTCGCCGGCATTGCCTGAGGTTCCGCCTGTTGTGTTGGAGGATTGGTGGCTGGTGCGCGATGGGCAAGGTCAGGCGGGGTGGCTGCTGGCGGGACGCGTAGATGCGGATGTACCCGATTCAATTGGCGTGTATGCGGAAGGGCAACGGATTGTGGGCTCGTACGTTTTGACGAACGTGACAGATTCGGAAGCAAATACGCCGGATCACAAAGTGCCGGAATACGTGGCCGCGCTGGGCCCGCCGAAGAATGGCTTGCCGTATGACTTTGACCAGGTGCGTGTATTTACGTGGAGTTTGAAACACCATCGCTACGAAACGGCTTTCCGGATTCATCCGATCCAGGGCTATCTACCGTTGCGGGTTGGCTCGCAGCCCGCGGCGAATGGAAGCGTGCCAACGTTCAGCTTTCAAATTGCCAGCGGGCCGAATGTTGCCAGCGATCCAGCGACCGGGATTACGCGGCCGGTGGCGCCGCGCACAATTACCTACGAGATGATCGATACGCAGGTGAAGCGGACGGGCGCGGACATGGCGCCGATTCCGGTGGGACATCTTGAGGGCGAGAAAGCCAAATCAGCCAAGTCCGCGAAGAAAAATCACAGATAGAAGTGGGCGGCGGTTAGGGATCGAGACGCGTGCCCTTATAGACCGTGACGGGCGAACCCTGCGCGAGGAAGGCTGAGTCTGGCCTGCTGGTCAGAGGTTGCGCGAGTTCAGCGCCGTAGTAGTGGGCGGCATTGCCGGAGAACTCGGCATGGCGAGCCTTCCACACCTGCCAGGATGGATGCTGGACTTCATACTCAAGGCATCCACCGCTCGGCTGAGCGGCGTAGCCCCAATAATGTTCGGTGATGAATTGCTCTTCTGATCCTTCGGCCGCAAGGGAACTGGCTCCGTCGGTTTCAATCGACATGGAGCATCGAGACGGCCCCAAGCCCCATGCGTATTCGGCTTTTGCAATGCTTCCATCCACGCGGGCTTCGATGCGGCGGGACATGGGCACGCAGGAGTATTTCTCATTGAAGGCGAACCGGGCAATGGCGGCGACAAAGTATTTCGGTACCAGTTCGCGAATGAATACCACGCCTCTGCGCCCGGACCTCTTGACGTAGAAGCGCAGATTTACTTCTTCGAAGTCCTGGTGGAATGGAGCGGCGAATCCGAGCACACGCGTGCGCTTGAACTCAAAGCCAACCAGGCTGATGTAGGTTTTTCCTTCGTGTTGGTCAAGCTGGGTGCCTGCGGGCACAAATGGTTGCAGCAGAGCCGGGTCGACCGCATAGTTGAGCATAAGCAGGTTGCTCCATTCGGCGGTCAGGAAAACCCTTTGGTGATTCATACCCGTTTTCGCAACTCTAACTCCACTTCGCGCTGCATCTCGGCTTCGGGCGCGGGCTTGCCTGTCCATATTTCGAACTGGCGCGCGCCCTGCTGGACAAACATCTCCAACCCGCTGACGACTGCGAGGCCGCGGGATTTTGCGAGTTTCAGCAGCGGCGTTTCAAGCGGGTTGTAAACCATGTCAAAGACGAGACGGGCGTGCAGCTCGTTTTCAGCAATGGGAAGCGACTGCTTGTTGCCGGCCATTCCGCAGGGGGTGGTGTTTATCAGGACGTCAAACTGGTTCTTCGCCAGCAGATCGCGCCTGAGAGCCTTGGCTTTCGCTTTCCTCGCGAGCGCGACGGCGGTTTCGTGGGTACGGTTGATGATGAACACTTCCGCGCCTTGCTCCACGAGCCCGAATACGGCGGCCCGGGCGGCCCCTCCTGCTCCAAGAACCACGATGCGTGCACCTTTGAGGCGTAGCCGCTTTTCGAGCGGGCGCACCACGCCGGCCACGTCTGTATTGAATCCGTAGAGCTTGCCGTCAGCACCGGCACGCAAGGTGTTGCATGCTCCAATGCGGGCGGTGAGAGGATCCATGTTGGCGAGATGGGGCAACACTTCCTGCTTAAGGGGCATGGTCACGGCTACGCCGCTCAAGGGGAGATCGCGCACCACCGTCAGCAGGTCCGCAAGCGCGCGGACTTTCAAAGGCAGCAGGACGGCGTTGACGCTTTCGCGGCGAAAGGCGGCATTATGCATCAATGGCGAAAGTGAGTGGGCAATGGGATTGCCGGCGACGCCAAAGATGCGCGTCGCCTGGTCAACCTGGTCGAGCCTATAGAGGTCGCGGAGGGTGTGCGCCGTGACCTGGCCGGCCGCTGTCTCTGCGCCATCGCCGGAAGAGGCAAATGTGAAAGCGGCGCCCGCACGTGGGCCGAGTACACGGCTGATCAGGCCTTCTTCGCCCATGGCAATGCCGACGACCTGAGCGGCCAACGAACGGTCTTCGATGAGACGAAGAACGGCCAGGTTGTCGGCCAGCGTTCTGGCTGTCGAGACGACTTTAACGAATTCCGGCTGAAACGAATCAATCCGATTGGCGGCTTGTTCGAGTTCCCTGGTCCGCGAAAAGTCATGAAAGCTGATGAGCAGGGCTGAGGCGGCGGCCCGGAGGTCGGTGCGGAGCCTGGCTAGCTGAGCGGGTTTGCATTCTTCCGCGGACTCGACTTCGAGGTCCACGAGCTGGCAACCTGCTTCCGCGGATTGGGTCAATAGCTCTAATTCCGATTTAAGGGAACCGGCGAAGTGGCCTCCGAACTGTTCGCGGCGGCAGGTTGCGATGACGGCGACGTCGGGATGCTCTTTGAGAAATGCCTTGAGGCGGGGCAGTACCGCGGCGGGTTTCGGCAACGAATCGAGGCGGAATTCCAGGAATTTCGAGTCTTCCAGAGCCTTCTCCGCCCGGCTGATCATCTCCCCCGGCGAGTTTGCCTGGATAGCGACGCAGAGCTTGCCCAGGCGGACGCGCGGTGCGGCGGGCGTGGGAATGGGCGGGATGGGAAGGCTGCGCGGCATAGGGTTCAACTGACGCATCTTAGATGGCTTCTTCGCAGGATGCAAGAACGGAACGAGTTCAAGAGAAAACTGCGGCAGCAATTCAGCGTCCTTGCGGAATGTGCTGGATTGGCGGGCTGGAGGGTGCGTAATCTACGGCTGGACGACGAGAGGTGGATTCGAGATGGCCGAGGAAGTTGACGATACCTTTCGCACGCCGACTATGAACACCGCGTTCCTGCGGTGCCTGCGGTGGCTCTTCGACGCGGATGCGGGTCCGCGCAATCGATTTATACCGCGCTGGATTTTCCTTCGGGCGCTGGCGGTGTTCTACTTTTCGGCGTTCCTTTCCCTGGTGTTTCAGATTGAAGGGCTAATCGGGCCGGACGGAATCTTGCCTGCGAAACGCTATCTTGCGGCGGTGCTCAGCGAGATGGGGCCGCTGCGAGCCTGGTATTCACCCACTGTTTTCTGGCTTGGGTCGGGATCGCACGCGATGATGGCGGTGGTGTGGGTGGGGTTGATTGCCTCCGTTGCGGCATTTTTCAACCTGTGGCCGCGGTTTAGCCTGTTGATCTGCTTCATCTGCTTTTTGTCATTCGTGGCTGCGGCCCAGGAGTTTTCCGGTTACCAATCGGACGGGATGCTGCTGGAGGCTGGATTTCTTGCGCTATTTTTCGCGCCGCGCGGTTTTTCCCCGGGATGGGGTGCAGCGAACCCGCCGTCGCGCGCGAGCCTGTTCCTCTTGCAGTGGGAGTGGTTCCGGATTTATTTCGAATCGGGCATTGTGAAGTTGCTGAGCGGCGACCCGGAGTGGCGCAATTACACGGCCATGGACGACTATTACCAGAATGGCCCGCTGCCTACTTGGATTGGGTGGTACCTGCAGCACCTGCCGCACTGGTTTCATGCGGCTACGGTGGTTGCTACGCTGGGGATGGAACTGGCGGTTGTGTGGATGCTGTTTCTTCCTCGCCGAGCTCGGCTGATCTGCTTTTTTGTTGTGACTCCGTGGGAGATTGGCGTGATTCTCACGGCCAATTACACGTTTCTGAATTACCTGGTACTGGCGCTTGGCTTCCTGCTGCTGGACGATGGGAGTGTGCGCTGGCTGCTGCCTGCTCGATGGAACAAGACTTTGCCGGCTGACGAAACGAAAGCAGTGCGTGCGGCGAGTTTCACGGGAGTGGGGAGTACGCGGAACGTAGCGCGAATCGCCACGACGGCGGTGGCGTTGTGTTGGATTGCTTACGCGACGACGGCGGAGATGGTGCACATGAAGTGGCCGGACCTGCCGCTGCCGGCCGCGCCCGTCACCGTGATCGAGCCGTTTCGGATCGCGAACCAATACGGGCTGTTCGCGGTGATGACACGCGGGCGCTACGAGATTGAATTCCAGGGATCGAATGACGGGCAGAACTGGACGCCGTATAGATTTCGCTTCAAGCCGCAGGAATTGAACGAAGCGCCGGGAATCTACGCGCCCTACCAGCCGCGCTTTGAATGGAACCTGTGGTTTGCGTCGCTGGGCGATTGGCAGCAGAACAACATGGTGCCCTTCACGGAAGAGGCGCTTTTGAAAAACGATGCCGCAGTATTGGCGCTGTTTCGCGAGAATCCGTTTGGAGCGGGACCACCGAAGTACATGCGTGCAGTGCTGTGGCAATACTGGTTCACGACGATGGAGGAGAAACGGCAGACAGGAAATTGGTGGAAGCGCAAACTGATGGGCTTGTATGCGCCGGAGATTATTCGACAGGCGGATGGAACGTTCAACGTAGTGCGATGGGCAGACGATCTGGGTACGCATGACTAGAGCGGAGCGGCGCGCGCACGTGGTCGGGTCGGGT
>Ga0302319_10018719_pt1 | contig 12612 bp, 11 predicted proteins | sample Bog_T0_2_FD_203319 | JGI IMG/M metagenome (GOLD analysis project Ga0302319, IMG submission 203319) | Peat permafrost microbial communities from Stordalen Mire near Abisko, Sweden - Bog_T0_2 | ecosystem: Environmental > Terrestrial > Soil > Wetlands > Peat | place: Sweden: Abisko, Stordalen Mire... | reverse complement strand
GAGATTCCGGTGGTCGAGGCGGATGGGTTCGCTGGTGCGCTGAAAGAGATTGACGATCGGAGTGCAGCCCAGGCAGAAGGTGCGCGAGTCCAGTTCCATGCGGCGGGGAGGAGACTGATCGAGCAGGATCAGGATATCGAAGCCGTTTCCTTTCAGGGAGACATCGAGGTGCAGCAGATCGAAGAAATGGTATTTCTCCGGGAAAAGAAAGTATTCCTGGATCAGCCGGTACGCGGGCAAGGCGTGGGGAGGATAGGGAATGACTTCGTCTTCCGGGCGAAAGCCGACAGGGAACAGCGAGTTCTCCGGCAGATATACGGGAGAGGACGATCCATTCGGCAGGAGTGCGACACGGAGAGCGCGGGTAAACAGAAGCTCGTAAAGTGTGTTCACCAGAGCGGGTTCGCCCTGAATGAAAAAGCGCAGATTGCTCAGGCTGAGTTCTTCGAGAGGCACCTGGGCCGAAACCCGGATTCGCAGCACCGTCGCGACGCGAGCGGTATTGAGAAATTCGAACTGCGCGGGCGATTCGAACGCGGCGCCGTCGACGGTCAAGGGCCAGAGCGTGACCGGATAACAGGTGCGGAAGCGGCAGGTGAAACCATCGCTGGTCTGAGCGAACAGCGGAGTCCGGGCGGGTATTTCGTAGCCAACGGTGATCTTACCGGCCTACGCATCCACATCGAATTTGGCGATGCTCATTGACGGCGTGGGCGCGGTCAGGTGCGGATAGAGGACGCCGAGCAGCGCCGAGGTGATCTCGGGAAACTCCTGATCCATCCGGTGCTGGAGGCGTCCTGTAAGAAGTGCAAACGATTCGAGGAGGCGCTCAACGTGGGGGTCGGCGCAGGTGTCGGCGGAAAGTTCGAGCCGGGCGGCCACTCTGGGATAGCGCCGGGAGAAATTGCGCGCCATGCGGCGAAGCCAGGTGAGTTCGGAATTGTAGTACGAAAGAAGGGACTCGGCTTCGTTGATTTCCACAGGTATTCAATTTCCCTGGGCCGTTTGAAAGACGTCACGCTGCCGCAGGATTCTCAATCACCTCTACCACATCGGTCGCGGCATCGAAAAGCAGGGGAAACGAGACCGGTTCGCGCACGCCGCCCAGAATCAGGTTCGCATAGATCAGGCCAATGAGTGAATTGTGCGCCTCCGGGTTTTTAATGAGCGATACCCGAACGTCGCAGAGGCGCGGCTCGAAGCGCGTAATACGCTCGGCGATGGTTACCGAGAGCGACGCCGCGTCGGCTTCACTGGCGGCGCTGAGGGCGGAAAAATCGGGTATACCGTAATTGAGAACGGTATTCGCCGCACGCAAGGGAACCGGACCGAACAACGGGCCGCGGGTGTTGAGGAGCCGCGACAAGTCGCGAATGATGGATTCCCGAATCGCTCCGCGATTGAGAATTCGGGATTCCTGAGGGGCTGAGATGCCGGCGTCGGCGAGCCTTTCGAAAAGAGGCGCGCCGGCGCCGGGAATGATCCGCGGTTCTCGCACGGCTATTTAGGCGTGTTGGTAGCGCGATCCCAGATGCAGGAATCGTTGCCACCTTTGCTCACAGCCGTTGCCTGCAGGGTATAAGTCCACGTGATCTTAGCGTAGTCGAACGAGATGGTTTCCGTTGGAACCGTGCTGGCGCCGCTGTAAGAGATCGCGGAAACGAGCACGTCGGTGCAGTCGATGACCAGATAGGGGATTAGTTCGCCTCCGTTCTCCTGGGCGACAGTGAGCTTAAGAGTGGTGATGACTTTTGCCTGATTACAATAGTCGATCAGTTTACAGGAGGCCAGATCGAGCGTCTTATTCACGTTAAGGTCCTGATGATTCGGCCGGCCGCTGGTTCGCTTCGTGTTCGAGGGATCGGCAACGATCGGTTGCGAAATGCCATGACTGAAACTCATCAGCGTGATCTTGTCTTTGTAACCTTCGATGTTGGATTCGCCGTTAATACCGGTCAGATCGAGAATGTATATATCTGCCATTCGTTATTTTGCCTCTTGTTTACCGTAAAGATGTCTATGCCGCCGCGGGAGGAGGCAGTTCCGCTACCAGCCGAAGCGAAACGGACAGCTCATCGAGCTGGAAGTGGGGCTTGAGGAAGACCACAGCTTTGTAGCAGCCGGGTTTGCCCGGGATATCGCTGACATCTACGCGGGCTTCGCGCAGGGGGAAGCGCGCCTTGACCGCCTGAGGAGCTCCGTCGTTAAGAAGGATGTAGCCGGCAATCCAGGTGTTGAGGAATTCGGCAACGTTGTCCTTAGTCATAAAGGTGCCGATGCGGTCGCGCATCATGACCTTAATGAAGTGGGCGAAGCGGGAGGCCGCCAGGATGTAGGGGAGCATCCCCGAAATTCGGCTGTTAGCGTTGGCCTCGTTGGTGTTGTAGAGCTTGGGCTTATTGGTGGTCTGACCGCCGAAGAAGGCGGCGTAGTCCGTGCCTTTGCAGTGCAGCAGGGAAATGAAGCCCAGATCGTTGAGCTCTTTTTCGCGGCGATCGGTGATAGCCGTTTCCGTGGGGCATTTCAGAACCGAATCGCCGGACTCAGTTTTGAAGACGTAAGCGGGCAGTCCCTCGACGAGGCCGCCGCCCTGGGCGCCGCGAATTGCCGCGCACCAGCTGTAGAGTGCGAAGGCGTTGGTAATGCGCTGCGCCAGCGCGTAAGCCGAGTTGCCCCAGAGGAACTTGCTGTTATCGTTGCCGTTGACGTTTTCAACGATGTCGATTCCCTCCACGGGAACGGTATCGGGGCCATAGGGCAACCGGAGCAGAATATGAGGTAGGGTGAGAGCTACGTAGCGGGAGTCCTCGCTCTCGCGGAAACTTCGCCACTTGACCAGTTCGGCGGTTTCGAAGCCCTTGGCGAGGTCGCGCGGGTTGCCGAGTTCGGTAAAGCTGTCCCAGTCGAACAGGGCCGGACTTGCTGCCGATACGAACGGCGCGTGGGCGGCTGCGGCTACGTGGGAGATCTTTTCGAGCGTGCCGAGTTCCTGCGGATGGCGGCCGAATTCGTAATCGCCTACCAGCAGGCCATAAGGATTGCCGCCGTAGGTGCCATATTCCTCTTCATACACCTTCTTGAACAAAGCGCTCTGGTCGAACTCGGCGGCTTTTTCCATATCGGATCCGAGTTCTTTCATGGTCGCGTTCAGAACGCGAATCTTCAGCTGAGTACCCGTCTCAGTGTTGTAGACGAAGTAATGAAGTCCTCTCCAGGACGCTTCGAGCTTCTGGTACTGCGGAGTGTGCAGAATCTCATTGACCTGATCGCTGATGAGCTGATCGATCTGGGCGATACGGGTCTTCAGACCGGCGACCGTGTCCCAGCCGATCTGCATGCCATTATCGACGACCTGCTCGGCGAACGTGGCGAGCATTTCCTTTGCATAAGGCACCTGGCTTACGTCGCGCGTCATTTTCGTCGACGCGATCACCTGGTCCATCAGGGAGCCCACTGCGGGGGTCGTGGTCGGGGGCGGAGTCGAGGGAGGCGTGCTTTCCGGGAGGCTTTCGTCAGGCATTGGGTTTATCTCCGGCTTTCAGCTGTTTCAGGGCATCGGGTTGTTTCAGCAGTTCCTGCAGTTTTTCGTCGAGCGCGTCGTTTCCGTCGAGCTTGGAAACCAGATCGTTCAGCTTACTGCGAACGTCGAACATCTTCTTCAGCGACGCCACCTGATCGATCAGGCTGAGCGGGCCGAAGTCGTCGATGGTCTTAAATCGAAGTTCGACGCCCATGGCGGAACCGTCGTTGGCCACTTTGTTCGGCACCCGGAAAACCAGGTGGGGAGAAATGGAGGCCATCACGTCCGAGAAGTTATCGCGGTCGATTTCGACGAACTTCCGGTCCTTCAGTTTCGGCAACGGCGCCTCCGGCATGCCCGAGAGGTCGGCCATCACGCCAACAACGAAGGGGATCTCCTTCTTTTCGAAGGCGCCTCCGATTTCAACGTCATAAGTAATCTGGACGCGCGGCGGGCGAATTCTGTCCAGTGTATGCTGCGTACTTTCGGCCATTTGAAACTACCTCCCGGTGCTCGTTACGAGCGTCTTCAATCGTCTCACGAAATCGAACAGGCTGCGCGTTTTCCAACAGAGCAGGCCGAAGCCGCGTTTCGGAGCACGAAGAAAGCTATTCTGTTGCATCGCAAAGGACAAAGCTGTTCAATTTTGCTCAACCTTGGCTTTCGTGAGCAACAGTGGCAATCAATCCGCCCACCTGCGGAAACGGTAAACGGCCGGCGAGTGCCCTGCCCGCGGTGCCCACGGTCCGAATCAGCTTGCTGAAGCCCGACTCGCTGCGAAAGAGAATAATAGATTACCCGGGCGGAACATGCTGTGTCTACTTTCAGACAAAAACTTATAAAAATGCAATGACCAGAAGCCCTTACTCTGCCGGGGAGTCCGAGGTTGAACGTGGGTGGGCGGAGCCCAAAAACAGGCGCTCGCCGGCGGCCAGATGGAAAAACGGCTGGGAGCCGAGCGAGAATTCGATGAGGCCCAGGCCATCGGCCCGGTCGACCAGATACTGATCGACGGGGCCGAACACGGTTCGGAGTTCCTGAGCCGTACAGGTGGGCAGATAGACGCGGAAAACCCGAGGATCGTACCAGCGGAAAATCATTTTGCGGCCGGTTTCGTCCTTCACGCGCAGAAAAGTCCGTAAGTGCTTGCGCAGCAGATCGAAACTGGTGCCGGTGCGAAGGAAGGTTCCCCAGTTCCGGCCGAGGCCTTCGGCAATGAGGAAATCGGAGAAGCGGTCCTCCGGCTCCAGGCGGACGAGATACGGGGCGGCGCGGGCCAGTCTGGGTTGCAGTTTGCCGGCGTAGAGGCAGCAGTAATCGCGATCGAGAAGATCGAGCGCGGGGAAAATACGTTTGTCGCGGGCGCCATCGAGCACGGCCCAGAGGCGATACTTTCCCTGCAAGGCGTCCGGCCAGAGCGCCTGGCGAACTGCTTCCGGGGTGGAGAGTGGCGGGCTCAACTTCCATTATGCAGCCGCGGCGCTTCCATTATGCATCTGGGGTCCACCAGCATTACCGCCTGAGCCAGTGCAGCAAACTCAAATTGCTTTGGACCCGGGCAAACCGGCCTCGACTGAAAAAACAGCCAAAGCTGTTCAATACAAAACAGCGATGCCCCCTCCGCCAGAGTGTAAAATGTCGGTTGCGCCGGGCGCGAACGATGCGAATCCGGCGGGAGAGGCAGGTTTGGTTTTCATGGCCCTGAGTATGAATACGCCGATTCAGGCGAACGACATTGACTCGATCGAAGCGCTGGCCCCTGGCCATCCCGTTTTCCAGCTGTATGGTAAGAACGACGATTCGATCGTCATTAAGGCCGAGAAGGACGAATCGAAGTCGCTCGCTCAGCACGCCTCGGTCCTGGCAGTGGTCGACCGTAATGCCCTGCATAAGGTGCTCGATGCAAATGAGAGGCAGGAGTTGAGAAGGTGGGTCAGCAGGACGAACGCCACTGACACGGCAACTCGCGACGCCCTTAACGAACTGAATCAGGTGCTGCTTTTCGACCTGCATTACGCGCAAAGGAAGGTGCAATACGGCACCCAGCAGGGCAGTGCGGTGAAGGCCCAGATCCTTTTCAAAATGGAGCCGCGGGCCGGACTGACGGATCTGAAAAAGGCGAATGCCAAGATCAGAAACGCTCAAGGCACAAAAGATAAAACCGATGTCAGATTGATCGCCAAAGGCCTGAATGCCGCGGGCGGACTGGAAAAGCTGGGCCAGATTCTGGTCGCGGACTATTTCAACGGCTCGGAAGACCGGTTTTCATCGCCTTTTGAAGATTTGTACAACAAAAACGCGCTTACTCTTCAGGGAGGCGCTTATGACGACTATGAGGGGCAAAACCTCAAAATCCGAAGGTTCAAAGTAATCCAGAACCACGGCAATGTCTTCGTGTTCATGGCCGGAAACAAACCTGTTCCGATCGGACTCGACTTCTTCGACTACAAAAGCGCTTTCAGGGATTATTCGGTCGACGATGACAACGTTTTTGACGCGTGGCCGGGTAAATGGCTGAAGGACGACCAGGTCCAGGTGCGGAGGCAGATTGCAGAAGCGGTGGTGGACGATCTGAACGCGGTACTGGGCCCGCGGGATCGAACTTTTTCCATCGCCAGAACGGCACGGTTGAAAAGCAACGCGGCGAATCGCTTTGCCGCCGGCATGGAGCGAGGAATCGAGTTACTAAAAAAGGGCTGGGAACTGAGAAAACAGAACGGCCCTCGGCCCCAGCCCGGTCTGCAGAAGCGTATCGATATCCTCGGCTGGTAGAACGCCGCGTTGATCTTTGCCCCCGAAAAACCCGGCTGTCGCCGCGTGTCCCTCGGTGCTTCGATAAAATCCATGATGCGGGCTACTGATCGGGCTTGCACTCGGCGCAGAACGCGCTGCCGTCTTCGGACGATTTTTCCAGGCACTGCGCGGCCAACAACTGGCTTGTGGCGGGGGGGAATGTGGGCGCATCGAACGGCGGGGGCGTGGTGGTCGCAGTCTGGAAAACCGCCGGCGAGACCTGGACTTCCGGCTGCAGGAAGAAGATTTCCTCGGCCGCCGGAGACGCCGGACTGAATTCCGGAGAGAGATGGAGTTCGCCGGTGGAAAGCTGGCGCGCGACCTCTTCGAAAAGGCCCAGGCTGGTGGTCGCCGAGATGGGGCTTTGGCCCGAATCCATCAGAAGCTGGCGCAAGTCGGATTCGAAGTGAGGATCTTCGTTCGCCTCCCGCAGCCACGCGAGAGCCATGTCGTAGCGGCCCAGAAAAGGATTGACCTGCTCGGGACGCCGGTGTACCTTCCAGCGCCAGACTGAGAGCTTTGAGGTAGTCATGGAAGGGGCGCTCGCATGGCGATCGGGCGATGGGTCTGAAAGCCAGTATACGGGATATTAGTGCCGCTGAATCAATGGGATCGACAATTGTCTAATAGTGAACAGTTCCCTATCGGTGAACATGTAAAGATGCAAGACTGGTCCAAAGTGGGCCTTAGACCTTTGAAACAGAATCTTTTAGGACCGTTCGCCAGGGTGGTCGTTGAACACGGGCCGTGGTGTATGGTACTGATTTGCGCCCTGTTGGCAGGAGCCTGCGGGGGGGCGCCGCAGGGGCTGCCGGCGATTCCGGCGGTTCCGAAGGCACTGAAGATTCCGGGTCTGCCTAAACTGGGCGGGTCTAAGAAGCCGAATACAAAATTCACGATGCAGATCAACGTCTCCGACGCCGCAAATCAGAACCAGCCGATTCCGATGGACCTGGTGATGGTGCTCGACAAGCGGGCCGTACTGCAGGTGGCTAAACTCACCTCGAAGGACTGGTTCGATCGTCGAATGCAGGTGGAGCGGGATAATCCGGGAAAGGTGGTGGTGGCGTCCTGGGAGTGGTCGCCCGGCGAGCATGTGGGACCTATCAGCGTGGATATCAGCCCCGACTTCAGAGCGGGTTTTATCTTCGCCAGCTATGCGAACGACACCGACCACCGGGCCGTTATCGATGTACGCAAGCCGATTGTGGTCAATCTCCAGGCGGAAGATTTCAGCGTTACGTCCCTGAAATGATTACCCGCATTTCCAGTTGCGAAGCAACCGCGCTGCATATTGCTGAAGCGCGAGCCGCGGAACCTACAAGGCCCAAAGCCTGGGAGAGCCGCCTTGTGGGCTAACGAAATACCGCATCTGCTGCAATGGAGCGAAGGTATGCTTCTGACGCCCCAGCATTTCCAGCTGAGCGCGACGCGTACGGAGCTGATGGGGCAGTACAGCCGGCTGGTAGGTGCGCCTTATAACTGGGGTGTGCGCCGGATTGCGCTCGATATGAAGGCGATTCCCACCGGCACTTTCCGGGTGCTTGACCTTGAGGCCGTTCTGCCCGATGGCTCGCTTGCCGTCCATGGTCGCGACATCGGGGGGCAGGATATGGGCGATTTATCCGTCGCACTCACGGGAAAGCCGATGTCCGACGTTGCGGTGTATCTGTCGGTTCCCGCTCGCAGCGCTCCTGGGGTGAAGGGCGCGCTGCCGCGCTTTCAGGCCTTCGATGGCGATCCCATAGCCGATGAGAACACCGGTCAGGGGGAACTCAGGCCATCGATGCTGCGGCCTACCGTGACGCTGATGGCGGGCGAGGAGCCTCCGCCCAAGTTCGTCAGCATGCAGATCGGATGCATGCATTTCGAAGACGAAACCTGGGTGCTGACGGAATACGTTCCACCCACTATGGCGGTGCCGCTGCACTCGCCTTTGGGAAACCTGTGCTCGCAGCTGGTGAAGAAGCTGCGCGAAAAGGGTATCTTCATTTCGGAAAGGGTTCAATCGCAATCGACGGGCGCCGACGCCACAACTATGCTGGAGAACCGGCTTCGAATGCTCGCCCTGGTTTCGCGGCTTCCGGCGCTCGAAGGATTACTGAACACCGGGGCGGCACATCCGCTGGCGCTCTACCTCGAAGTCTGCGCCGCGGCGGGTGGCCTGGCAACGCTGGGTGCGGGCCTGATGCCCCCGGTTTTCCCCCCCTATCGCCACGAAGATCCGCGGGCGAGTCTGCAGGCGGTGTGTAGTTTTGCCATGCGGATGACGGACGAAGGCGTTCCCGAGACGTATCAGTCTTTCCCGTTCCACCTCGTCGAAGGCGTGTATGAGCAGTTTTTCGATCCCGAATGGATGGATCGGCGCCTGGTTCTGGGAATGCGCGTTCCTACCGGAGCTTCCGACAAGGAAACCATCACGTGGGCCAACGAGGCGCTCATCGGCTCGGAAGCCATCGTGCCGTCGTTGCGGGACAAGAGAATCCGGGGCGCGGCGCGGCAGTTTATCGAACTCGACCCCGATCTGATCCCGGCGCGCGGCATTCTGCTGTTCACGCTCACGGCGGATCCGGACTTCATCAGGAAAGGAGAAAAGCTTCAGGTATTGAACTTCGGCGAGAAGGCCCGCGCGGCCGCCCCGCTGGAGATTCTGCTGTTCGTAAAGAACTGACCTGCCGGATCCAACAAAGCCATGGAACTGCTGAATGCCAGGAGCTCTTACCTGCTGGGGATGTTCGAGTCCTTCCATCGGGAACTCGTGCGCCAGCGCAGGTCCGTGGAGTTCGGAGCGCAGTTTTCCGGTGAGGCATTGCTGCAGCGCGGGGGCACGGCTCTGCAAAGAGTGGAAGAGGTCTGGCAGCAGTTGCTTTCGCTGCTCGAAAGGCAGGCGCTCCAGGCAGGACAGAACGGCGGCGCGTTCGGCTATGAAATCTATCGCGAGGCGCAGTACGTCATGGCCGCGCTCGCCGATGAAATCTTTCTGCATATCAACTGGCAGGGCAAGGAGGCATGGGTTCTGCTGGAATCGAGGCTGTTCCAGACCCATGTGGCGGGAGAGGTGATCTTCCAGCGCATCGACCGCCTGCTGCAGCAGCGGGATCCGTTTTATGTCGACCTGGCGGCGGTCTATTTCATGGCGATCGCGCTGGGCTTCCAGGGGAAGTTTCGCGACGGCCCCAATAAAGCGGAGCTGAACCAATACCAGCAGCAGTTGTTCCGGTTCCTCTACCGCCGGCCGCCGCACCTGATGGACTCGACGGCTCCCCTGTTTCCGGACGCGGTGCAGAACGTGCTGGAATCCGGCCCCGGCAGGAAGCTTCCCGATCAGAAGATCTGGCTGTTGCTGGTGGCGCTGGTTCTGGTGCTGTGGGTGGGCCTGGCGCATCTGGGCTGGAGGTCCGTCACCGACGATATTTCCGACCTGATGAACCAGGCGCTGAAGCCCGCGCCGTCGGCTTCGGTACAAACTGGGGTGAAGCAGCCATGAGCTTTGCCACCATCTGGCCGTATCTGTTGGCGATGCTGGGGCTGTTCGGCGCCGGCGTCCTGATCCTCTATTCGGGCATTGTGCCGAAAGACAAGCCGGAGCCGCGGCCGGCGATCGACGCGCATCCGGATCCGCTCGGGGACGACCCGAAGAAAAAGAGAAAAGATCCTAAGAAGAAGGGCGGGATCTTCAGCGGCTTTAGCATCTTCCATCGCAAAGGCGACTCTCAGAGCGAATCGTTTAAGCAGACCATGGCCGCGCTTCGGCTTTCGGTGGCTCGCCGCGATTATCAGTATCAATTGCCCTGGTACGTGGTGGTGGGCGATCCGGGGTCGGGGAAGTCGGCGCTTCTGGCGGCTTCGGGCAGCGATTTTTCAGAGCATCCGCGTTATGGGCTGACGCCGCACGATCAGCTGGACTGGCGGTTCCTCGATGGTGGCGTTCTGCTGGGCGTTCCAGGCCAGTTCGTTTCGCCGCCGCAGGGCAGCCGCGAGACCAAAGGCTGGAATCGCGTGGTGGAATTGCTGCAGCGCAATAGGCCGCGGCGGCCCGTGGATGGAATGGTGCTGACGATCTCCGCCGAATGGCTGCTCAAAGCCACCGACGACGGCGAGCTGATTGCTGCCGCGGCGCGCTACACCGAACTGCTCACACGCGCGCAACGCCGATTCGGGTTCACGTTCCCGTTGTACTTTGTGGTGACGAAGTGCGACCAGGTGGAAGGCTTCAGCGCTTTCTGCCGGCAGCTTCCTAAGGTCCGGCTGGACGACGCGTTCGGCTGGTCCGCTCCGTGGAGTTTTGAGACCAGCTATAAGCCCGAGTGGACCGATTTGGCCTTCGACAGCGTGGGCCAGGAGCTTGACGAACTGCGCAGCGAGATCTTCGTCGAGAAGCCGGATCTGCGAAACGTTGACGATGTGTTCCTGTTCCCTTCGTCGTTCGAGCAATTGCGGGCGCCCCTGCGTGTTTTCCTCGACCGGCTGCTGCGGGAATCGATTTACCGGGAAACGTTCGGGGCGCGCGGCCTTTATTTCACCGGCGAAATTCAGATGGGCCCCACCGCGCCGCTCCGGCAGATAGCGCCGCTTGGGCTGGGCCCCGCTCCCGCGCCGGCGGAAGGCGCAACTCCTGAAGCGGAAGCCAATGGCGCGCCGGCTCCGGCTGCCAATGGTCGGGCTTCGAACGGTCAGGCGGCCAACGGCCATGCGGCCGAAGCTTCGGTCACCGCTGAACCGCCTGTTACGCCGAGGCGCAGTCCCCGCGAACTGATTCCGCTGCCGGATGCCCCGCCCCCGGCGACCATTGTGCCTTCGAGCGTCTCCATCGTTGCGGAGCCGGCCTTCGTCAAGGCTCTTTGGCGCACCAAGATATTCCCGGAATGCGGGCTGGCTCATCCCCTGCCGCGCCTGCTCCATACGCGCAATCGGGCCGTGCTCATGATGCAGCTGGCCGCGCTGCTGCTGGCGCTGATCCTCGGAATCGGAACCGCATTTGCGTACCGCCGGCTCAGCGGCGACCACGACAAGCTAAAGCCCTTTCTACAGCAGATGTTAGCCATGGGGCGCACGCAGCAGAAGGAAAACCAGCCGGATCTGCTGGGTGTGATGGCACCTGCGGGGAACGTCTACTTACGGTCCGTTTTTGTTCCGACTTCATGGTTCAGCAGTCTGGATGACAAGGTAACCCAGGTGATGCGGCGCGGAGTGGACCTGTACGTTATCGAGAATCTCCGCAACAAGCTGCAGGCAAGAGTGGACGAGGAGCTTAAGAACGGTACGGACGCGCTGAACGCCACCGTAGCGGGCGCCGAGAACGACGCCGCGACAGCGGATGCGGCGGCGGTGGGCGTGGGGGCCGGGACGGCTGCGACGGCGGATGAGAAGGCAGTGGCCGAGCAACCGCCGCCCGCCACTTCGATCGAGGCGGTGCCGCAGTACAAGGCTATGATCGCTTTCACCGAAGGCATGGGCAAGGTAAGCGACAACGTCGAGACCTTCAACCGTATCAGGGCGCCCGGACAGGCGATGGACTTCGAGAGCGTTAAGACGCTGCTGCAGTTTCTGTACGGCAAGACGATGGAAGAAGAGCTTCAGCCCGACGGGCATTTCGCCAAGGCTCTGACCGACGCGCCCGATGCGCATGAACGCCTGTTCGACGTCCGCAAAGAAGATAAGAGCAAGGCGATGGAGATTGCGCGCGGCATGGTCGATGGATTGTTCTCGACCTGGTTCGCCAACAGTCTGCTGCTGACCGATTCGAGGACCCTGATCGATCAGGTGACTCAGTTCGAAGAGGGCTCACGCAACAGCGCCGACCAACTTACGGAGGTGCAGCAATCGCTGAGGCGCGCGACTTACGATCTGGCGAGCCCGCAGTTCCTCTGGGTGCGAAAACCGGAGCTCGATCTCAAGCTCAACGCGCCGCTGCGGCGAATCCTGGTGGAGCCGGTCGAAGGGAAGAACCAATATCTGGACCGGTCGCTGATCGATTACGCTCAGGAAGTCGGCACGGCGAGCATTGGCCAGGTGCGTAATACGCTCGAGTCCGCTACCACCGGGGTGACCGGCTCCATCTTCGACGTGAACGATAAGACGGTGGCATTGTCGCAGGGCTCGGTGAATCTGGAGCTCGGCCTGGGCAACCTTCTCAATCTCAGGCTGTTCGCCAAGAACGGACATGGCCATATCAGGACCGCGCTGCGCTCCGATCAGCGGTTGCTTTGGAAGCTCGAGTCCCTGCAGGAAGGGCTGGGGCTTTTCGATGTCTATCAGCGCTTCAACGATGAAGCGATGAAGGGGACTTCACCGCGCCT
>Ga0302319_10018718_pt1 | contig 12613 bp, 10 predicted proteins | sample Bog_T0_2_FD_203319 | JGI IMG/M metagenome (GOLD analysis project Ga0302319, IMG submission 203319) | Peat permafrost microbial communities from Stordalen Mire near Abisko, Sweden - Bog_T0_2 | ecosystem: Environmental > Terrestrial > Soil > Wetlands > Peat | place: Sweden: Abisko, Stordalen Mire... | reverse complement strand
ATGACAATGCCAGCAATCGGGAGATACTGCGGCAACATCTCGAGTCCTGGGGAGCCGAGGCGAGCGGCGCCGCGAGCGGCGCCGCCGCGCTCGCCCTGTTGAACGCCGGCGACGAAACACCCTTCGATCTGGTCCTGTTGGACGATCAGATGCCGGGCATGGACGGCCTGCAGTTGGCGAAGGCCATCCGTCAAAACCCGCGCTCGGCGGCGCTGCGGCTCATTTTGTTGAGCACACGCGAGGATGCAGACGGCGGCGCCGACATGTCGCGGCTGTTCGCTGCGGTCCTCACCAAGCCGCTGCGGCGCGCGCAGCTGTTCACTTCCGTCAGCCGCGCCATGACGATGCAAGCGGAGGCCGTGCGCCCGGCCGCAAATCCGGATCCGATCCCTCAAGGGGTGCCGGCAGTGCGTCCCGCCGGACCTAAAATTCTGCTGGTCGAGGACAATCCGGTGAACCGCGAGGTCGCCGTCGGCATGCTCGAGAGCTTGGGCTGCGCCGTCGATACCGCCGAGAACGGCCGGCTTGCCGTCGCAGCGGTGAGTGCCGCGGCCTACGATGCGGTACTCATGGACTGTCAAATGCCGGTGATGGACGGTTTGACCGCCACCCAGGAACTCAGGCACCGCGAACAGAGCTCCGGCGCGCCGCATATTCCCATCGTCGCGCTGACGGCCAATGCCATGGAGGGGGATCGCGAGCGCTGTCTCGGCGCAGGCATGGACGACTTCCTCTGCAAGCCGTTCACGCGGCAACAGTTGGCCACCGTGCTCAAGCGCTGGCTGGCGCTGCGCACGCTCCCCGAGTCCGAACGCATCGACCTGTCACAGGTACCGCTGATCGATACCGCCGTGCTGCGCAACATCGCCGCGCTCGGCAAGCCGGCGCTGCTCGGCTCGATGATCGAGTTTTACTTGGAACAGTCGCCGCGGTTGCTCGCGGCCATCGATCGCGCGGCTGCCGCGATGCAGGCGGAGGCACTCCTGCAGGCCGTTCACTCTCTCAAATCCAGCACCGCGAATTTGGGCGGCAGCCGGCTGGCGTTGGTTGCCAAAGAATGCGAGTTCCTGGCGCGCGAAGGCGCAATCGCACAGCTCGCGCCGCTGGTGAGCAGAATCCATGGCGAATACCAAGAATTTTGCGCCGCGCTGATCCAACAGTCCCGCAGCGCTGCCTAATGTCACGCCGCGAGCATAGGAACACATGAATACGGGTGAACACAGGGGCATCATTCCGGCGACCGTGCTGGTGGTCGACGACGATCCGGGCGCGCGCCTGCTGATGCGCACGGCTTTGGAAATCGCCGGCTTCGACGTCGTTACCGCCGAGGACGGGTTGGCGGCGCTGCGCGAGTTTCGCGAGCGCCCCACCGACTGCGTGGTGCTCGACGTCGTGATGCCGGGAATGAACGGCTTCGACGTCTGCAGTGCGCTGCGCGGTCTGACGACATGCCGTCACATCCCGATCCTGATGCAGACCAGCCTCGACGACATGCATTCCGTGAATCGCGCCTACGATGCCGGCGCCACGGACTTTACGTCAAAAGGCATCAACCCGATGCTGCTCGCGCAGCGCGTCAAGTTCCTGGTGCGTACCAAGCACACGCAAGACCAGCTGCGCGAGAGCGAGGCGCGCGTGCGCTACCTCGCGTACTACGATCCGCTCACCGCGCTGCCGAATCGACAGCGCTTGCTGCAGATTTTGGAGCAGCAGGTCGAGTGGGCGGCACCGCGGGAGCGGGGCCTCGCCGTTCTGATGCTCGACGTCGATAATTTTTCGCGCATCAACGACACCCAGGGGCAGGCGGCGGGCGATGCCCTGCTGAAAGAAGTCGCGCATCGACTGCAGCATTGCCTGCGCGACTCGCAGCGCATGTTCGAGTCGGCCGCGGATTCGTTCGAAATCAAGGACATCAACGATTGGGTGGCGCGCACCGGCGGCGATGAGTTTGCCCTGGCGCTGCCCGGCGCCGCCACCGCCGAGGCCGCGGAGGTGGTCGCGCGACGGGTGCAGGCCGCATTGGCGCGTCCGTTCCAGTCCGCGCAGCAGGAAATACCTCTGTCCGCCAGCATGGGCATCAGCCTCTATCCGGGCGATGCGCAAACCGCCGAGGGTTTGATCAAGACTGCGGATGCAGCCATGCATCACGGCAAGAAGTCGGGGCAGGGTGGCGTCGAGTTCTTCAACAAATCGATCAGCACGCGGGCGGCGCGGCATTTGTCGATGGAGACGGATTTGCGCAAGGCCTTGGAGCGCGGCGAATTTGCCTTGCACTATCAACCGCGTCTGGCGCTCAAGGATTTGCGGGTCGAGGCGGTCGAAGCGCTGTTGCGCTGGCAGCATCCGCAGCGCGGATCCGTGTCTCCGGAGGAATTCATCCCGCTGGCCGAACAGAGCGGACTGATCACGGAAATCGGCGATTGGGTGCTGCGCGAGGCGTGCGCGCAAGTGCGCCGCTGGGCAGACGCCGGGGCGCCGAATTGGCAAGTCGCGGTGAATGTCTCCGGTGTGCAATTCCGCGACGGCAGCTTGGTGTCGCGCGTGTCGCGGGCAATCGACGCCGCCGCCATCGATTCGCGCATGATCGAGCTCGAGTTTACCGAAGGCGCTTTGATCGAATACTCGGCTGCAGTCAGCAAGGCGGTGAAGTCCCTGAAGGAGCTGGGCGTCGCCACCGCGCTGGACGATTTCGGCACCGGCTACAGCTCGCTGTCATACCTCAGGCATTTTCCGATCGACACACTCAAGATCGATCGTTCCTTCGTGCGCGACATCGAGTCGAAATCCGGCGGCAACGCGCCCTTGGTCGACGCCATCATCGCGATGGCGAAAAGCCTGGGACTGACGACCGTGGCCGAAGGCATAGAAACCGAAGCCCAGTGGCGATACCTCAAGACGCGCGAGGCGAACCAAGTGCAAGGATTTCTTTTCTGCCGTCCCCTGGCGATCGCGGAATTGCATCGCTGGCACGCCGATTGGCTGCACTCCAAACAGTCGGCCGCGGTGAGCGCGGCCTAGCGGTTCTAATTGCTTCGCCGCCAGACGACCTCGGCGCCTTTTTCATGACGCGCGAGCACGCGCGCCACCACGAACAAAAGATCCGACAGGCGATTGAGATACTTCAGCGATTCGGGCGAGACGACTTCGGTGCGCGCCAGCGACCAACAACGGCGCTCGGCGCGCCGGCACACGGCACGGGCGACGTGACAGGCCGCGGCCGCCGGGCCGCCTCCCGGCAAAATGAATTCCTTGAGGGGCGGCAAGCTCTCGTTGAATCCGTCCAATTGCTGCTCCAACCGCTCGACATGGGCGGCGGCGATGATCCGATGTCCCGGAATACACAATTCGCCGCCGAGGTCGAATAGATCGTGCTGCACCAGGGTGAGGCAGTGGGCAACGGATTCCGGCAGCGCGGCGACGCCGAGCACCACGCCGATCGCGCTGTTCGCTTCATCGACCGTGCCGTAGGCCTCGACCCGCAAATCCTCTTTCGCCACGCGGGTTCCGTCGCCAAGACCCGTGCTGCCATCATCGCCGGTGCGCGTATAGATCTTACTGAGCCGGTTACCCATCGCTCGAATCCTCCGTCCCCGCGTGCGACGGTAGCACAAGGTTTGTTAAGGTGGTGCCCATGACGCATTCGGCCGAGCTACAAGCGGCGCTTGACGCGGCGACACAAGCTGCGGCGATTGCGCGTTCGCTGTTCGAACATAATCTCGAAGTGCGCCTCAAGGAGGATAAGTCGCCGGTCACCGAGGCGGACGTACGCTGTGAAATCGCGATCCGCGAAATTCTCGAGCAGCGCTTCCCGAGCTACGGCTTCTTGGGCGAGGAGACGGGGTCGCGCGACACGCAGGCCGAGAGCCTCTGGCTGGTGGATCCGATCGACGGCACCAAGGCTTTCGTGCGCGAGTATCCGATGTTCTCCACGCAAATCGCGCTCATGCGCCGCGGCCAAATCGTTCTCGGCGTGTCGAGCGCTGCCGTGTACGGCGAGCTGTGTTTTGCCGAGCGCGGCAGCGGTACCACCCTGCAGGGCAAGCCCGCACAGGTAAGCCGGGTGGCAACGCTCGATGCGGCCGCGCTCTCGGCCGGCAATTTGAAGAGCCTGGCCTTAGGAGACCGATGGGCGCGCTATGGCGCCTTGGTGGCGCGGGTCAACCGCATTCGCGGCTACGGCGATTTTTTGCATTATCACCTGCTGGCCAGCGGCAAGATCGATGCGGTGATCGAGAGCGACGTCAATATTTTGGATATTGCGGCATGCGTGGCGATCGTCACCGAGGCCGGCGGCAGCTTCACGGACTTGAACGGCGCGCCGATCACCCTGGAATCGACCTCGGTGCTCGCCAGCAACGGCCGCCTGCACGACGCGCTGCTCGCGGCACTCGCTTAGCGTGCGTGCTGCGGCCAGCGAATTTCCTGCGCCGTGAGGTTGCCGATCACCACCTCGTCGAGACTCGCCGCCTGCTGCCACTTGTCCGGCGACAGCATGCGCCGTCCCGCCATCAGTTCCGCCTTCAGTTGCGGAAAACGCGGCACCTGGTCCGGATCGCCGTAGCCGTCGGGAAAGCGCGGCGCGTCGTCGGCAAGATTGTATTTGTCGGTCGCGCCCACCGTGTGCAGCAATTCGTGGGCGATCACCACATTGTTCTCGCCGTTCATTTCGGGCGCGGCGAACGCATACACCACACCGATCAATCCCTTGGTGAGCCCGAGCGAATGCGGTACGGTGGGGGTGAGCGCGGGGTCATGGTAGAGAACGAACATGCGGATGTCCTCGGGTTCATGGGCGTGTCCGCTGGCGCGCCAGGCCCAGTAGCGCAGCCGCAAACTCCACAACGCCGTCGACCACAATCCGGCCGTGGGCTCGCGCTGCGGCGGGCGGTCGTGCAATTCGGGCCGGAGCCGGGTTTTGATGGGTTCGTCGCTATCGAGATGGTAGCGCGCGGCCTCGCTCGCGAAGAATCGATCGATGGGCTTGAAGCGCTCCGCATCGAGCGCCGCCAGGTAGGCACGAGTGACGGGACTGTCATCCGCCGCGATTGGATAGATGGCCACGTACAAGGCGCTGTGCCAGCGCGTGCTGAGGTAGCTTTGCTGCCAGGTCGTGAGCGCAACCAAGACCAATATGACAAGCAGGATGGCGACCCGCAGCGTCTTCCATCCGCTGCGGGCAGGCGCTGCCCTGCCCCGCGGCGGCTTCACTCGGAGGGCTCGACGCGAAATTCGGCGAGTTCACCGTCGACGGTGCTGTACGAGACAATCATCGGCTTGCAGCACACCGGACAATCCTCGATATAGGACTGCTCCGGGATGGAGAGGTCGAGCGTCAGGTTGATGGTTTCCCAGCAATTCGGGCAAGTGGCGTCTTGGCCATCCAGGAGGTTCATCGTGCAATAGTACTCTGGGAGAGGGCGCCAGCCCCACCCCCAAGGCGCTATACTTGAGGCTGGCTTGCGGGGTTATCGACGAGGGATCATGGAGCCGACTGATACTTCGAAATCCGACTATTTTCATCGGGTGGTTGATTGCCAATGGGCCTGTCCGGCCCATACCGATGTTCCAGAATACATCCGACTAATCGCTCAGGGCGAATTCACCGAGGCCTACATGGTGAATCGCGAGTCCAATGTCTTTCCAGGTATTTTGGGCCGCGTCTGCGACCGGCCGTGCGAACCCGCGTGCCGCCGCGGCCGCATCGAGGCGAAGCCGGTGGCCATCTGCCGCTTGAAACGCGTCGCTGCCGATCATCGGGACGACATTTCCGCGCTGCTGCCGAAGGCGCCGCGCGAGAAGAACGGCAAGCGCGTCGCCTGCATCGGCGCCGGTCCCGCCTCGCTCACCGTCGCCAACGACCTCTTGCCGCTCGGCTATGAAGTGACCATATTCGAACAGTACGCCGTGCCCGGCGGCTTGATGCGCACCAATATTCCGGCCTTCCGCCTGCCCGCCAATGTGCTCGACGAGGAAATCGGTTATATCGTGAACATGGGCGCGGACCTGCGCCTCGATTCGCCGGTGAACAGCCTGCGCAAGCTGCTCGAGTCGCAGCAGTTCGACGCCGTGTTCGTGGGCTCGGGAGCTCCCAAGGGCAAGGAACTCGACTTGCCGGGCCGCCGCGATTCCGATCGCGTGCACATCGGCATCGCCTGGCTCGAGTCGGTCGCCTTCGGCCATGTCGACAAAGTGGGCGAGCGGGTCTTGATCATCGGCGTCGGCAATACCGCGATGGACTGTTGCCGCAGCTCTTTGCGCCTCGGCGCCAAGGACGTGAAAGTCATGGCGCGCAAACCGCGCCAGTTCTTCAAAGCCTCCGACTGGGAACTCGAAGACGCCGAACAAGAGAACGTCGCCATCGTCGTCAACCACGCCCCGAAATCCTTCGTGACCGACGGCGGCAAGCTGCTCGGCATGATGTTCGAAAAGCTGGAATACGACACCGAGAACGGCGATATCACCGCGACGCGCTCGCTCGGAGACGTGTTCTTGCCGTGCGACGATGTGATTCTCGCCATCGGGCAGGAGAACGCCTTCCCGTGGATCGAGAAAGATATCGGTATCGAGTTCGACAAGTGGAGCGTGCCGAAAGTGGACAAGGTCACTTTCCAATCGACCCTGCCGGCGGTGTTTTTCGGCGGCGACGCGGCATTTGGTCCCAAGAACATCATCTGGTCGGTCGAGCACGGCCATCAAGCGGCCATTTCGATGCACCGCTTTTGTCACGACGAGCCGATCGAAGAGCGCATGCCACGCGGCGTCACCTTGTCCAGCCGCAAGATGGGCATGCACGAATGGGCCTATAAAAACGAGTACAACGGCGTGGAGCGGCGCTTGGTCCCGCACGTCGGCCTCATCGAACGCTTCAAGAAAATCAACATCGAAGTCGAACTCGGATTCACCGCCGAAGAAGCGGCGCTCGAAGTGCAGCGCTGCTTGAACTGCGACGTGCAAACCGTATTCGCGGCCAAACTGTGCATCGAATGCGATGCCTGCATCGATATTTGCCCGGTCGATTGCCTGACGATCACGGCTAACGACACCGAGGCGCATTTGCGCGCGCAGCTGACGGCGCCTGCCACCAATCGCTCCCAGGCGTTGTACGTCTCGGCGCCGCTGCCGCAAACGGCGCGCGTCATGGTCAAGGACGAGGATGTGTGCGTGCATTGCGGCCTGTGCGCGGAGCGCTGTCCGACCGCTGCCTGGGACATGCAAAAATCGACCATCCGCATTCCGCTCGCGATGGATGAGGGAGTGCTCGCATGCCCGGCCTGACTGCCACGGCGAATCGTGTCAACGACTTCGTCATCAAATTCGCCAACGTCAACGGTACCGGCTCGGCGAGCGCGAATTCCTTGGTGATGAAGGCGATTTTTCGCATGGGCGTGCCGGTGACCGGCAAGAATTATTTCCCGTCGAATATCCAAGGGCTGCCGACCTGGTACGAGATCCGGGTGACGCGCGACGCCTACGCCGCCCGGGCTGCGCAGGTCGACATCATGGTGGCGATGAACGCCGAAACCTATTCGCGGGACATCCGCGAATTGGGGTCCGGCGGCTACCTGATTTACGATTCGACCTGGCCGCGCAGTTCCTTGCTGCAGCGGGGCGATATCACCGTGATCGAAGTGCCGCTGGCGAAACTGGTGAACGAAAGTTTCGACGGCGTGCGCAACCGCATCCTGCTGAAAAACATCGCCTACGCCGGTGTGCTGGCCGCATTGATCGACATAGATCTCACGGTGATCAGCGCTCTGTTGGCCGAGAGCTACGGCAAGAAGCCGAAGCTGCTCGACTCGAATACCAAGGCGCTGCGCTTGGGCTACGACTACGTCAAGCAGCATCTGACATCGCCCTTGCCGCTGCGCGTCGAGCACATGGACAAGACCCGCGGCCACATCATGATGGACGGCAACACGGCCGCCGGGCTCGGCTGCGTGTATGCGGGAGCGACGGTCGGTGCCTGGTATCCGATCACGCCGTCGACCTCGCTGATGGATGCGTTCAAGGGCTTTTGCGAGCGTTTCCGCGTCGATCCGAAGACCGGCGAACGTAATTTCGCGGTGTTGCAGGCCGAAGACGAGCTGGCCGCGGTCGGCATGGTGCTCGGTGCCTCGTGGAACGGCGCGCGCGCGTTCACGCCGACCAGCGGTCCCGGCATTTCCTTGATGAATGAGTTCGTGGGCCTCGCGTATTACGCCGAGGTGCCGTGCGTGATTTTCGACGTGCAGCGAGTCGGTCCATCGACCGGGATGCCGACCCGCACGCAGCAGTCGGACATCCTGATTTGCGCCTATGCCTCGCACGGCGACACGCGTCACGTGCTCTTGTTTCCGGCAAATCCCGAGGAATGCTTCTATATGGCGGTGCAGGCCTTCGACGTCGCGGAACGCCTGCAGACACCGGTATTCGTGCTCTCCGACTTGGACATCGGCATGAACGACTGGATGTGCCCCGATCTCAAGTGGGACGACGCCTATAAGCCCGATCGCGGCAAGGTCTTGTCGGCCGAAGAACTCGCCGGTTTGGACAAGTTCTACCGTTATGTGGACCGCGACGACGATGCGATCCCGTATCGCACGCTGCCGGGAACCAGTCCGAAGGCAGCCTATTTCACCCGCGGCTCGGGCCACAATCAATACGGCGGATACACCGAAGATTCCGCGGAGTACCAGGTGGTGCTCGATCGGCTGAAGCGCAAATTCAGCAACGCGCCGAAGTACCTGCCGAAACCTGCGCTGCTCGGCAAGGGCAACAGCGAGGTAGGAATCGTCAGCGTCGGTAGTTGCGATGGCGCCATTCGCGAAGCGCTCGATGTGCTCGGCCGCCAGAAAATCGAAGTCGATTATCTGCGGGTCAAGGCTTTCCCCTTCAATAGCGACGTCGAGTCGTTCTTGAAGTCGCACGCGACCATTTTCGTGGTCGAACAGAATCGCGACGCGCAGCTCAAATCGCTGCTCACGCTCGAAACCGCGGTGGAGAAATCCAAGCTGTTTTCAATCTTGAGCTACAGCGGACTGCCCATGTCGGCCGAGCCCGTCGTCAACGGTATCCGCGCAAAACTGGAAGAGGCACCGCGGCTGACGGCGGTCTCGCGCAAGACCTGAGAGTCGCCATGTCATACATCAACAAACCCAAAGTCGCCCACCCCTCGCTGCCCGTCAACGACTTGGGGATGACGCGTCGCCAGTACGAAGGCAGCATGTCGACGTTGTGCGCCGGTTGCGGCCACGATTCGGTCACCGCAGCGCTCGTCGAGGCGTGCTGGGGCCTGTCGCTGCGCCCCGAACAGGTGGTCAAGCTGTCCGGCATCGGCTGTTCATCGAAGACCACGTCGTATTTCGTGAGCGGCGGCCATGGATTCAATTCGGTGCACGGGCGCATGCCCTCGATCGCCAGCGGCGCGAACGCCGCGAACCGGCAGCTCACCTATGTGGGCGTGTCGGGCGACGGCGATTCCTTGTCCATCGGCATCGGGCAACTGGTGCACGCAATCCGCCGCAACGTGAACATGCTGTATGTGATCGAGAACAACGGCGTCTACGGTCTCACCAAAGGCCAGTTTTCAGCGTCCGCGGATATCGGCACCACGGCCAAGAAAGGCGATGTCAATTGCTCGCCGCCGATCGACCCGGTGCTGCTGGCGCTGACATTAGGCGCGACCTTCGTCGCACGCAGTTTCTCCGGCGACAAAGCGCAACTCGTGCCGCTCATCCAAGCCGGGATGCGCCATAACGGCTTCGCCTTGATCGATGTGTTGTCGCCTTGCGTGACCTTCAACGATCACGAAGGGTCGACCAAGAGCTACACCTTCACGCGCGAGCACTATCACCCGGCGATCGAAGCGGACTTCGTGCCCAAGGCAGAAGAGATCGCGGTGGATTATTCGGCAGGTGAGTCCATTCCCGTGAGCCTGCACGACGGCAGCCGGGTGATTTTGAGAAAACTCGACCCGACCTACGATCCCACGGATCGGACCGCCGCGTACAACTACATCGGTACCAAGCTCAAGCAGAACGAGTACGTCACCGGCCTCGTGCACATCGATGAAACCGACTCAACCGAGTTCCACAACTTGAATCGAACCAGCGCGACGCCGCTCAACAGAATTGCATTCGAGAAGCTGTCGCCGGGCCGCGCCGCGCTCGATAAATTAATGGCGCGCTATCGTTAGCGCCAAACACCGGTGGCCTCAGTCACGCGCGAATAATCGACGAACGACCAGAGCAACGGCGAGGCAGCGCGGCGCCGCCAAGCGCGCGCCACCTGAAAACGCCAGAGGCGCTCGGCGCCTGCAAATCGTTCGGCGGCGTCAGCCCAATCGACCGATGCCAGGCCCTGCAGCTGCAATAGATCGCCGCTCTCGAAATCGACGATGAGCAACGACGCACGCGGCTCGGCCATGAGATTGCCCAGGGTGTTGAAGTAGCGATTGCCGCGAAAGTCGGGAATGGTCAAGCTATCGCCGTCCACCCGGATGAACCCGGGCCGGCCGCCGCGATGAGAAATGTCCGCGCCGTGCAGGGAACGGCTGGCGACGAAGCAGGTGTCGGCCCGCTCGATCGAGCCCAAAGCCTCCCGATCCAAGTGAATCATCGTTTCAACCGTAGCCGCCTGCGCCTCGCGCAACGCGATTTGCGCGTCGACCGTGCGCCGCTGGATGTACTGCGGACAGTTGCCGAAGCTCTGGTTCACCGCCACTTCAACACCCCGCGCGTCGTGACTGATGATGCGCCCGTTGGCGCGGTTGCGCCGCCGGGTGGCAAGATCGATGCCCAGAATGCCGATGTCGCTGCCCGCGACCAAGGCCGGGGCGGCGGGATCGCCTGCACCGGGTTCAGCACTTATACGTAGCGTGGTTGAATCGGGGGACGCGACAAAGCCGGGAGCGCCGCTGAGCAGCGTCGCGATCGGCCAGCCGCCGGCGTCGACTGCGCCGATCAGAACATAGCGCAGCTGCGCGAAGAACTGCCGATGCGCCTCAGACATGGAGTCGACCATGGCACCGCCGCCGCGCGGTCCGCCGCCGGCCAGCGCTTGCGCGGCCAATTCGTCGGCGGTGAACTGCAGTGCCTCCATGGCTCAAGTCTCGGCGAGCGCCGCGGGGATCGTCGACGGCGGGATGGGCTTGAACCCCGGCAGGCCTTCGACGCGGCGCAGCCAGCGCAGTACCGCTGGGTAATCATCGAGCGATATGCCGCCCTCCGGCGCATGCGCGACATAGGAATAACACGCCAGATCCGCGATGGTGGCGTGCCCGGCAGCCAGAAAATCGCGCGACAGCAAATAGTCCTCCATGAACTTGAGCAGCTTCGCCGAGATACGCTGGGCCCGCTCGAGATCGCCGGGGAAATTCCACAGGCAAACCATGCGCGCGAGCGCCGGACCGTACATGACCTCACCGGCCGCGATCGACAGCCAGCGCTGCACTCGCGCAGCCGCCACTGGCTCCTCCGGCAGCCACTCGCTCCCCGGTGCGTAGCGTTTGGCGAGGTACACCAAGATGGCGTTGCTGTCGGACAAGGTCAGCGCGCCGTCCTCGAGCACCGGGATCTGGCGCAACGGGTTTAGCTGCCGAAATTCCGCGGTGGAGCGGACCGCCGCCGGCGCTTCCACGTAGCGATACGGCAGGCCCAGCATCCGCAGCAGCAATTCGACCCGATGACAATGGCCCGACAAGGGGGTGGCGTGAAGAACGAATTCGGTGGCGGTATCCATACAGCCAAGTGTACTGTTGCCCGGTTTCTGGTAAATAGGTAGTTTCTGGAAGTCAGAATTCCTAAAAATGGAATAATCAATGGACCGCCTGGACGAATTGTCCGTATTCGTCGCCATCGTCGAGGCGGGGAGCCTGGTGGGCGCCGCGCGGCGCCTGCGGCGCTCACCGCCGGCGGTAACCCGGGCGCTGGCAGAGTTGGAAGAGCGCATCGGATTGCGTCTGGTCGAACGCACCACGCGGCGCTTGGCGCCCACGGAAGTCGGTACCGAACTCGCCGAGCGCGCTCGCACGCTGCTGTCCGATTACGACACCGCGCTGCTCGGGGTCTCCGAAGCGCCCGTAAAAGGCGTGCTGCGCATCACCGCACCGGTACAATTTGGGCGCCGGCACGTCGCGCCCATCGTCTCGGCTTATCTGAATGCGTATCCGGAGGTGGGCGTCGAACTCTCGCTCAACGACCGCAATCTCGATCTTCTCGAGGAGGGATTCGATCTCGCGGTGCGCATCGGGCCGCTGGCCGATTCGAGCCTGGTGGCACGGCAAATCGCCAGCGTGCGGCGCGTGGTGGTCGCGAGCCCGGCCTATCTGGCTGCACACGGCACGCCGGCGGTTCCGGCCGACCTCGCAACGCACGACACGATATTCGGCAGGGCATGGACGCCTGCCCGCGAATGGCGCTTCGGTCCGGCGCCGCGAGGCGCCGTCGTCCGGCTCGCCCCGCGCCTGCTGGTCGACGACGTTGAAACTCAAGTGCAGGCCGCGCAAGCCGGCCGTGGCATCACCCGACCGCTTTCCTATCAAGTCAGTGAGCAGTTGGCCGATGGCTCACTCATCCGGCTGCTCAAAGAGTTCGAGCCGGAGCCGTTACCGGTGCAACTTGTCACCATGAGCCGG
>Ga0302319_10018717_pt1 | contig 12613 bp, 14 predicted proteins | sample Bog_T0_2_FD_203319 | JGI IMG/M metagenome (GOLD analysis project Ga0302319, IMG submission 203319) | Peat permafrost microbial communities from Stordalen Mire near Abisko, Sweden - Bog_T0_2 | ecosystem: Environmental > Terrestrial > Soil > Wetlands > Peat | place: Sweden: Abisko, Stordalen Mire... | reverse complement strand
TTGTCGATGAGCCGGGAGTGAACCTCGCTCTGCTGCTTGAAAATGCGGCTCCATCGGCGGTTCTCCAGGAACAGACGGAGTAGCCAGACGAGCGCGGCGAGGAAACAAGCGAACGCCAGCAACGCCGCAATGGGATCGACCACATCCGAAGCGTCCCACGAGCTCCGTCGCGGTTGAACCAGCTCCGGCCACACAGCGCGTTCGAGAGCCTGGTCTGGCCCACCCTCATCACCATGAACATGCGTGAAGAGATAGAAATCCGGGTTGCGCGCAATCTCGGGATGGGCCGCAATGAATTGCGCCAATTGCGGATTATTGCGCGCCACATAATCCTGGTTGGAAAGCAAAGTCGGATCATGCGCAACAACCGTAGTGAGCGTCGGACTCAGACGCAACAGGCGTACGAGCTCCTCTTGCGTAGCCAGCAGGTCTTTGTCGCTGATGGGTGCAACCAGTAGCTCAGCGGAGGCCGGACGCGCAGGTTCGGTAGGTCGTGTTTGCGCTTGAACAACTGCGGAAGAAAGCAGGAAACAGGCTGCGATCAAGCTTAGAAGCAAGAGCTTGCTGCGGGACTGGTACATTTCGAAATCCCCTCACTGGAGGCAGGCCTCTAAGCCTCTCCTGCATACACAACGAAGCAGCAAGGGATTTGGTTAACAATCTATTTTCAAGTTGTCTTAGCGATGATGGCTGCTGTGTCCGCCGCCTCCGCCGTGACCGCCACCGGAGCTCTTCGGAGCATGCCCACCGCCAAACGACTTCTCGGAATTATGGCCCCCGCCAAACATGTGGAAGCCGCCCCCCGAGCGTTCCGCCTTGGGAGCAGATTGTCTGAAGCCCCGGCCTCCGAAAGATGAGCCGCGATTGTCCCCTCCGTATCCCGCATAGGCCCGCTGGCTCAACTCACTCCGCTGCGGGCTGGCATAAGCCGCGCCGGGCCGTGCTGCGTAACTCTGGCCGCCGTTGCCGTAAGAGCCGTAGCCATAACCTCCCGGCCGTGCATAGCTCTGCTGACGAGCCGGCATCGCGGCTTGAGGACGGTTGTATGCGTAGTTTTGGAACGCGGGACGCACAGCGTTGCCCTGTGGTGCCGTGTAACCACGATTCGCCTCAAAGCCACGATTCGCGTCGAAGGATTGATTCCCGTAGGCACGATCCTCGCCGTAGCCGCGGTTCGACGCATAGGTTTGTCCACGGTATCCATTGCCGGTACGGCCATAGCTTGAACCGCCCCGGTTATAACTTCCCTGGTTGTACTGGGACCGGTTATAGCCGCCGCGATCCCCATTCCCGCGAGCATAGCCATACGAGCTGCCGCGAGAGTATCCATACGACCCGCCGCGGCCATAGCCCCAATGAGCAACGCTCGTACTGTGGGAGTAATACGCTGCGTGATTGAAAAAGATGGCATGCCCCAACCAGTTCAGCGCCCAGAAACCCCACCCAAAAGGTGTGGCGCTGAAAGCCGCAAGCGCCATCCCGGGGCCGAACTGAACGAAAGCCGAGCCAGCAAACGATGCAAGTGCGCCGAACAGTGAAAAGCCCGGATAGGGCGCAACCGGCTGCCCATACACATACCAGGGGTTATACATGGGCACGTAAACCACCTGCGGATTGACCGGGGCCACCTGGATATAGCCCTGATCCTCGGTTACCTGTTCCTGCGGAGTGCTCTGCAAATTGCCGGCAGCTTGCGCGCGCTGGCGCATGATCTGCACGGTCTGCAGCACGTCCTGGGGCTGGTTGTAATAAGCGTTGCCAAGGTCGGTGGTCCAGCGCAGGTCTTGGTCCATCTGGCCAAGCACTTGTGGAAACGCAGTCAGCGCTTTCACGCTCGGGTCCCAGCTCTGCGCATTGGCGCCGGCTGCAATTTGGTCCGGAGATACATTCCCCAGTGCCCGCAGCCATTGGTCCGCCGCCGCCACCTGAGCTGGATACGTGGATGCGGCAAGCACCTGCGCAATCAGCGCATCCGGATAAAGAGCGATGGGCGCCACCAGCTGTTGCAATTGTTCCGCACTCAACGGCTGTGCCTGCGCCTGGGACTGTTCATACTCCGAACCTGGACCATATCCAGGATCTTCACCAGGACCTGCGTAGTTCTGGTCAGTCTGCAAGCCAGCTTGCTGTTGCGGATAGCTCTGCTCTGGATATGGCCGGCCATATTGTTGCTGTCGAGAGTTCGCAGGTTGTCCGTAGCGATATTGCTGATTTGGGAGGTTTTGGCCGCTGTACGGTGCGTTCTGCGGGTATTCATTCTGCGGATAAGGGCTATTTCCAGACTGCGGGTTCGCATATTGCGGATCAGGGGCCGGCCCTTGTTGCGCAAACAGCTCACCTTCAGCCGGAATCAGAAGGAGAACCACCATCCCCATTGCAACCAACCGTTTGAGAGACGAAGACAGGACGGTTTCGGTTCTCATGTTGCCTCTTTGCCGGTGGCGGACCGACTGGCGGCCGCCACCTGTTCCCGTGCGCACCCGTCTCTCCAGCGCCAGTGTGCCAGAGAACAGATGAATATCCTAGACCCGGTCTCAGGCAGTTAGTTGCGCTAGTTCGGCTTTCTGGCGAATTGAGCTCCAAGGCTCCAGCCCAAGGACGATTTCAAGGCCGCAATGGTCCCTTCGGGTGATAGCGTATGACACTTTCCTTTTTCATATCCTCGAAGATTCGCGGTACGTTTGAATAACGAACCAGTCCAGCCGGAGGGCCGCATTGAAACTGCCCAACCACTATGAGTTCCTTCAAATCAGCCCGCAAGCCGAGGCCGACACAATCCATCGCGTTTATCGCTTTCTTGCCGTTCGCTATCACCCCGATAATCCAGAGACCGGGGATCCGGAGAAGTTCTTCCTTTTGAAGCAGGCGTACGACGTGCTCGCCGATCCAGCCTTGCGCGCTGCATACGATGTCGCTTGGAAAGCGGAGGCGCTGCAACAAGCCCCTATTTCAAATTCCGTTGATTTCATGGACAACATGGACGGTGAGCTGAACCGGCGCTTGGCAGCCCTTGCGGTCTTGTACTACCGCCGCCGCACAACTCCTGACCGGCCGCAGGTTTCTCTGTACGAGTTGGAAACGCGCATGGGGTTCCCTCGCGATTACCTCGAATTCACGATTTGGTACCTGCAGCGGAAGGGATACATCACACGCGCTGACAATGCAGACTTCACGATCACTTCCGATGGCGTCGACTTTGTTGAAACACAGCGGATGCACATCCCCGTCCTTCACAAGTTGCTCACCAGCGAAAGCGAACTCAATACGCAAACCCCCGTAGGACACGAAAAAGGTCGCAGCACCGCTCCCGCCAAGACGACCGGCATGCCGGTCGTCAACCGCCGCACCCGCGGGGAGCGGCGCTCCGCCGCCGTAAGAGCATCAGACGCGTTAACCCCAAAAGTTTCTGCCTAATCCTATTCTTAACTCAAGCTCGGCTAACAAGTGGGGCGCCTAAACCAGCGCTCCACCCGCCTCCATCCAAATAGCATTCACACAACGGACCACACCGGCACTTCCGCCAGCTACACGACGTTGGTAAGCCCCCCAATATCCGCCCTGTCACGATTAATCAGACGGTCAATGGCCTTGCGTTGGTTCAATGCGGTCAGGGTTTATGATCGGAGATGGAGCAGGCCGTGCCGGTTGGCGTCTTTGGTTTCGCGAATCGTGGCGATGACGGATCGCAGAGGCAAAATTATCTTCGGGCTGAAAATCTCTCTCAATAATCTGTAAGGAAAACAGGAAGACATGCGAGCAAAGACGGCGGTAGTGCTAGGCGCCCAATGGGGCGACGAAGGCAAGGGCAAAATTGTGGACGTGCTCAGCGAACGATTCGCCGCTGTGGCGAGATACGCGGGAGGACACAACGCCGGGCACACCGTTATCCATAGCGGCCAGAAGTTCATCTTGCAGCTGATTCCGTGCGGAGTACTGCGACCCGGATGCAAAGGCGTTATCGGCAACGGAGTGGTGCTGGACCCCGTTGCTTTCCTCAAAGAGGTCGCCAAGCTGCGCGACCTGGGTGTAAATGTCGATGGACAGCTTTTCGTATCGAACCGCGCGCAGGTGATCTTGCCTTACCACCGCATGATTGAACTCGCAGCCGAGAGCGCCCCGGGCCGCAAGAAGATCGGAACCACAAGCCGTGGAATCGGCCCCGCTTATGAAGACAAAATGGCGCGCAGCGGCCTTCGCGTTGTCGACCTGCTCCGTCCCGAATTGCTGAAAACGCATATTGAAGCGGCCTGCGCAGAAAAAAACGCCATCGTCCGTGCCTTGTTTGGCACCGGCACGGCCCCCTTAGATCCTGAAAAGATGTTCGACGAGTACGCTGCTGCTGCTGAAGAAGTGAGGCCCTTTGTTACAGACACTGGACGCTTGCTGAACGCCCTCTTAGCCGAAGGCCGCAGTGTGATGTTTGAGGGCGCGCAGGGAACGATGTTGGACATCGACCACGGAACCTACCCCTTCGTCACGTCCTCGTCCGCTACGGCTGGCGGCGCGGCAACAGGAACCGGCGTTGGACCGACGGCCATTGGCACCGTGATCTCTGTAACCAAGGCGTATGTAACGCGTGTTGGCGGTGGGCCCTTCCCAACCGAAATTCTTGGCGAAGCCGGCGAAGAGCTCCGCGCTCGCGGTCATGAGTACGGTGCCGTCACCGGACGGCCGAGACGTTGCGGATGGCTCGACATTCCGCTTCTACGCTATTCGAACCAGGTAAACGGCGCGGAATGGCTGGTGGTCACAAAAATGGACGTCCTCGACACCCTTGCAGAGATTCCCGTTTGCGTGGAATACGAAATCGATGGCAAGATTACTGACGAAATTCCAGCGGACGTTTATGGGCTGGAGAAGATCAAGCCGCGATACACAACACTCAAGGGATGGCAGACCTCGACGGAAGGGATAGCGGAGTTCGACAAACTGCCCGCGGCGGCCAAAGCATATCTGCGCTTTCAGGAACGCGAGAGCGGTGCGCGAATCGGGATGGTTTCAACAGGACCTGATCGCGAGCAGACAATGGTGCTTCCGGAGTTTGCGGCGGCCTTGGACCGTATTCATGATTATTTATGATTCATGGAAAGACAAAGAAAACGCGCTGAAGCCTTAGAGGCCAAGGCGAGAGAGAAACGGATGCAATGGTCAGCTTTACTGTGCGGATGACGTTTGCCTCGGAAGATCGCGCCGATGTAGCAGAAACACTGCGGGTTCTGGCGGCGGCATCGCGCCAGGAGCCAGGCTGCGTGAGCTACATTCCACATGTGGTCGAAGGCGATCCGGACACCATCTTGATCTACGAACAGTACAAAGATGCAAAGGCTCTGGCGGCCCACCGGGAAACCGACCACTTCAAGAAACATGCTGTTGGAGGCCTGTATCAGAAGATGCGCGAACGCGCGGTCGAAAACCTGGTTGCTGTCGTTTAGGGCGAAAACCACGTCTAACAGGCTTAAAAGCCGCGAGCTGACCCAATGGTTCTCAAGGGGTCGATTACGGCAGCGTTATGGCGCTCTCACTTTAGACTCATTGACCGGCGCAACTGCGCAAGGCTACTATCCGATACGCCAATGCCAGGTGCCATGACCAAACTCTCTTTCTCAATCAGCCGCAGAGTCGCGCCTGCTTTCCTCCTCGCTTCCATGCTCGTCATGACCGCACCCGACGCTGCCTCGCAGTCGCAAATGCACCGCGCGCAGAAGCATGAGATCCGCCACGAAATCGATCAACTTGAAGATCAGTGGCGCATCGCTGTGCTGAAAGGCGACATTCCCGCCATGGACAGCTTGCTGGCCGATGACTATATGGCGATAACGGCTTCCGGGACCCTGCAAACCAAGGATGAAGCCCTTGCGAATCTGCGCAGTGGTCGGACGCATTTCTTATCGCTTGAAATATCAGACCGCAAGGTTCGCTTCTATCGCACCACTGCCCTGGTCACCTCGGTGGCCGATGTCAAAGCCACTACCCCCGATGGCGACATCTCGGGTAGTTATCGCTACACCCGCGTTTATGTTCGGGATGAGCACGGTGCCTGGAAGATCGTGAGCTTTGAAGCAAGCAAAATCGGCGATCAGGCGGAGCATCGGTAATACCGACCCCAGGTATTTACAGTGGCATCTTATATTGAAGTAACCTCCCCCGGTAATCTGGCGGGAGAACTGGGATTGCTCTACACTTTGATTGCTTTCGCGTGTGCGGGCGCTATTGATAAACTGCCCAATCTTCCGCGGTTTGAGCTTCCCTTTTTCGCAATTTCGATCCTGCTGGGACCGATTTAATGCCTTCCGCGTTCTCTCGTCCATTGCAGAACCTCAACCTTGGTGAATCGAGGTTAAGCCCATGAGAAACAATCGGCTGGGTACGCTGAAATTCTTCTCACTGCTCTTCCTGCTGCCTGGATTAGTGGGGCTGATCGTCTCCGCAATGATATCCACACACTACCTCGACACCTTGCCGCGATTGCCCATCCCGGAACAAGCGCGCATCACTCCGCGCAACATTCACGGCATCGTCGTTTACCAGACTGAAGAGGAAGATCAAAGGCTCAACCTCATTGAGTATTCCTCTGTCGGCGTTTTCGTCGTGGGACTGGGGTTAGGCCTTGTCTATCTCGAAAAATGGGGAAGCCGGCGCGCGCGCGAAGTTGAAGAGGACGATGCTTTCGCCTAGGGCCTGCGCTAGCCTGGTTTGGCGCTAGTCTCTCGCCGGCGTTGCCCAACCTTGAGGAATGAACTCTGGAGTGCCCATTCATGGAGCGTTTTTTGATCGATGAGTGGGAACCCCCCCGATGTTTCTCCTTTTTTGTTTGCATCGCGACCCTGTTTCTGATCAGCCCTGGTGAGTGTTTCTCTCTAACCCTGCCGTCTTCGACCAAAATAACCTCTCTACAATAGGACGATGCCAGAGCTGCCTGAGGTGGAAACCATTGCGCGCGGCGTAGACGCGCAGATCCGTGGCGATCGCATTGTCCAAGTGTGGTTTGGCGGCCACAGAGAACCGTTCAAGACGCCGCCGGCGCGCCAGGCCCGAGGCTTGGAAGGTCGAGTCCTACTCGGCGTTCATCGCACCGGTAAACACATCGTCTGCGAGTTGGGATCAACCGCAAACGGTCGCAGGACGGCTGCTTCTTCATCGCCGGAAGCCCAATGGATTGTTCATCTCGGGATGACCGGACGGCTGCTGGTCACAACGCCCGAGGGCCCACTAGCCGCCCATACCCATGCCCGTCTGAGTCTGCAAAGTGGAAGGGAACTGCGGTTCGTCGATCCCCGTCGCTTCGGACGGCTCGAGTTCCGAGATCTCAAAAAACATAAAGAGTTTGGTGCGCTTGGCCAAGAACCGCTTACCATCGGGCCGGAGGCCTTTGCCTCCCTCTTCCGAGGTCGAAAGCTTCCCATCAAGGCCGCTTTGCTCAACCAGAAACTTCTCGCCGGCGTTGGCAATATCTATGCCGATGAAAGTCTCTTTCGCGCCGGAATTCGTCCCAAGAGGCGGGCCGGACGCTTAACCAGAGTCGAATTGGAACGGCTGCGGCTGGGACTTCGAGAAGTGCTGGAGCATGCCATCCAACTCGGTGGCTCCTCGGTGTCCGACTATGTGAACGCAGACGGCGTCAAAGGTTTTTTTCAACTCGAGCACTGCGTCTACCTGCGCACCAGCCAGCCTTGTCTCAGCTGCGGCACACCGATTCAACGCATCCTGTTGGCGGGTCGCGGAACACATTTTTGCCCTCGCTGCCAAAAGTAAGCGGGTGACATCTATGGTTTTCAGGATCGTCTCTCTATCCGGTATTCCATAATGCAGAAAATATCGCCGTCGGTACACTGACAACTTATTGAAACCAAACATTCTTTGAAACGGAACTGCGATTGCTAATAGATTAGCGCCAGTGATGTACCGGCTGCTGGACTAAATCCGGTGAGCCCAAAGTAAGCAGATGCCCGGCAAGAGCAACGCCAATGAGCGGCCCTCAAAAAGGGAATAACCGGCCGGGGAATCTGCAGTAGGAACGGTTAAAAAACCGTCCACAACACATTTGGGAGGCCAGTGACCAGCGCAGGACAGCCAAACGCCACTCCGTTAGGAGTGGCGTTTGTGTCTCCGCTGGAACTTGCCTCTCAAAATTTACGCCTTGGACGTTACCTGAGCGGACTTGTCAGTCGGGGCGCTTAGCTGTAGTATCAGACTTGCCTATTAAGCGGCTGATGCGTGCCACCCAATCGGGCAGAGCAAGTTCGCCGCTGAACAAGGAATCGTCGCCGCAAGGTTCATGTTTTTGATCAGATCTCAAGTGGCGCACGCCTCCCGTAGGATTGGCATCATAAGGAAAGCACAGGCCGCACCGTATCCGTATCAATCTCATAAGCGGATGGAGCTTCAATAAGGCTCCAGTGTGCAAGGCGGCCATGCCCCTGGGAACGATGGTAAATTGCGAACTGAGTTCTGCTCCCCAGAGATTGCTCGAAGTCCGCAATGACTGAAGCGCCCGCCGTCCCGTTCCCCGTCCAGATCTGGACAGGCGGCAGGCAAAACGGAAGCTCAACGCGAAGCTCATGATTGGGCAGCATGGTTGAGCGTAGAAGTGCAATGCACCAGATCGCACAGTGCCAGGAAGTACACGCATGACGACAGATTCGACGCAGCCTCAGTCTGAACTGGGGCCTCCCGCGGCCGCTGGCCCGGGGCAGTCGCAGGGGCATCGGCGCCGCCGGCGCCGCCGCAAGAATAAATCCAGCCAGGCAAACGCTCCCCAGGTTTTGCAGGGTCAGCCCCAAGGGCAACAGCCCCAGGCGCAACCGCAGCCGCAGGCTCCTCAGCAGCCAAGGCCTCCTATGCCTCAGCAGCCAAGGCAAGGGCACCAGGGGCAGGGACAGGGACAGGGAAGAAAAAAGAAGAAATTCTTCCAGAAGACTTCCGCCCCTCCCATTCAACCGGGAAACAGCATCTCTTCTCCGCCCCAAGGCAAACGCAAAGGCAAGCAGAGGGGTCCGCGAGAGTTTGTGGGTCCCATGGACCATAGCTATCGTGCCGTGAACGGCAATGTCGCCGATGGCCCGCCGTCCACCATCCAGATGATGAGCAATGGGCACAGTCACGGCAGTTACTACCCTGAGGTGTACCAACCGCCCGTCCCGGTGACTCCGGCCCGTGACGATGCGCCGACCCGCATTTTCTGCTTCATTGAGGATTTGTTCTTCCAGGCCAAAATCCTGGAGACTGGTCGGAAGCTCGGCGTGAAAGTCGAGTTCGTCAAGGGCGACAAGGATACCGTCGCCAAACTGACCGATACGCCAGACGCTGAGCGGCCCACCCTCCTGGTGTTTGACCTCAACAATTTGAACGCCAAGCCGATGACCTTGATTCCCAAATTCAAATCGAAATTCAAGAAGGCTACATCCATCGTCGGCTTTCTGAATCACCTCCAAGGCGACTTGAAGTTGAAGGCGATTGAAGCTGGATGCGATACGGTCATGCCGCGCTCCGCCTTCTCTCAAAGTCTTCCGAACCTGCTGCGTCGCTATGGTCTTGATGAAGAAGAGGACCACTACCCGCAGCCCGTTTAATCTTGTTCGAATCGACGATCAAGAAAAAGGCGCTCCTCCTCATCCGGCGCCTTTTTCACATTGCGAATGCCCCGCTATCCTGGAGGCCACGTAAGCGAACGCCCGCCAAGCAGATGCAGATGCAGGTGGTCCACTGTCTGTCCGCCATCCGCGCCACTGTTCAGCACCACGCGGTAGCCCTTCGAAAGTCCCTTCTCTCGCGCGATCTCTGCAGCCACGCCCAGCAAATGCCCCAGCAACGGGTCATGAGTCTTCTCCGCCTTGGCAAGCGAGACAATGTGCTCCCGTGGCACGATCAGTACGTGGACCGGCGCTTGTGGGTGAATATCGGCGAAGGCATAACAAAGCTCATCCTGATAGACCGCTGTCGAAGGGATCGTTCCATCCGCGATGCTGCAAAATAGGCAATTCATAGCGCGATTAGTTTACAGGCACTGCTTCTGCCATTTCCATTTCTTCCATCCCCTTGATTCTCAAAATAACTTCGTACCGGAGGCATTCAGGCCCTACTCATCTCTCCGCAAAAGCAGTCGTAAAGGTTTTTTCTTGACATAGTGTACTAGTCTTATAGTACATTGAATTCGCGATGAACCCACGGTCTTCAACAAACGGCTTCCGCTTCATGTTGGACCTGCACAGCGGCATGCCTGTCTATCGACAGGTGATAGACCAGGTCCGCGGCGGCATTGCATCCGGTACCCTTACACCGGGCGACCAGCTCCCCACCGTCCGCCAGTTAGCCGTAGATCTGGCAATCAACCCAAATACCGTGGTGCGCGCCTATCGTGAACTTGAACTTGGAGGCCTGCTGGAAACTCACCAGGGAACCGGCACCTTCATAAGCGCTCAGAAAATGAAGCGGACAGATGCGGCTCGTGAAAAGCAGCTTGCCCAGATTGTCAGCGATTGCGTTTCCCGAGCTGGCGCTGCCGGTTTCACCGTAGATGACCTCATCGATGAATTGCGCGGGCTGGCTGCAGAGCCGGTACGAAGGAGATGAACATGATGATGAACTCTCAAACTACTCCAAGAAACAGGGTCGCGGTGACGTCGGCTGTGGTTTGCGCGGGCGCGGGAATGATTGCCGGCGCCGCCCTGCACCAGCAGTGGCCGATCATTGCCGGCGCATCGTTCGCCGTCTATTTCCTCTTCGCCATCAAGGTAATTCAACCTTGGGAACGGGTGGCCCTCTTGCGCCTTGGCCGTTACGTTGGCTTGCGCGGACCGGGCATGTTCATGATCGTCCCGGTATTCGAAACCATCAGCCCTTACGTGGACCAGCGTGTCCGCGTTCACAGCGTAACCGCCGAGTCAACGCTAACCCGCGACACGGTTCCCGTAAACGTGGATGCGATTGTCTTCTGGCTCGTCTGGAATGCCGAGAAGTCGATCCTCGAAGTCGAAAATTTCATCGAGGCTATCAACATGAGCGCGCAAACAGCTTTGCGCGAATCGATTGGCCGCCATGAATTGGCCCAGATGATCACTGAGCGGGAGACCATGGGGCACGAACTGCAACGCATCCTGGACGAAAAAACGAATCCATGGGGTATTACCGTGCAGTCCGTTGAAATCCGCGACGTGCGCATTCCGCAGACGCTGGAAGACGCCATGTCGCAGCAGGCGCAGGCTGAGCGCGAACGGCAAGCACGCGTAATTCTTGGCGCTGCAGAAGTGCAGGTCTCACAGCAATTCGCCGAAGCATCACGGGTCTACAACGACAATCCAGGTGCCCTTCACCTGCGCGGTATGAACATGCTTTATGAAGCGATTCGCGAAAAGGGCGCAATGGTCATCGTGCCGTCGTCCGCGATTGAAACCATGGGGCTGGGCGGCGCGCTTGCAACAACCGCGATCGCAAAACAACAGGGCTGAAGCCCTTGACGGAGGAGAGAAATGAGGATCAGGACTTTCTTTCAGTTCGCAATGATGACATTGCTTGCAACAGGAATGTATGCGCAGGCGGCGGATGCGAAAATCGCCAGCGCTTCAACCGGAAACACCGCTTCAATCGTTGGCGTGTGGCGGGCGGACATGGATGGGCTGCCCTACGTGACCCTCAACATAACGGACGAAGGCGGAGGATTGGCAGGAGCGGTGCTCTTCTATCTTCACCGGCGGGATCCGGGAAAGCCGATGACGTCCACTGTGGGCGCTCCCGAACCGATGCTCAATCCAACCTTTGACGGCAGGACTCTGAGGTTCCGTGTAAGCCATCGCCACGCGCATCCGCCGCGGACTTCGCAGGATCCGCCAGTCACCTTTCGCCTCAGCATCACCGGAGACAATTCTCTCGAATTGTTTCGCGGCGACGATCAGGGCGCAGGACTCGTCCTAACACGAAGCGGGGATTGATCAATCGAAAGCCCGCGCCGGGATCCGCAAACGTTGAATCCTTCAGCGCGTACACTTTTTTGCCCTGGTTGTTGATTCGCGCAAAACCGTGGACTCCCTGTGACAAATTGCTGAACGCAAAGCGCATCCCATCGTTTAGAGCCCCGAACAAGGGCTTCGACCTCGAGTCGATTAAACCAAGGAGATTGCTTGCAAATGACGGATAACCGCGTACGCGCCGGGGAAAGAAATGAAGATCAATTTACCGCAATGTTAGAGTCGCGGACTTCAGCCTTACCTTCCAGCTTGTTTCTAGGTGCTGCTATCGCATCAATCGTAGGCTCCCTCACATTGCAGATCGCGGGAAAAGACCAGAAGGCGCTTTTTGTTGGCCAATGGGCAGCGCCCTTCCTTCTGCTGGGAATCTATAACAAGCTGGTCAAGCAGCACGGGTCCGATTCCACGCAGTCCCCTGCAAATTCTTAAGCGTGAAATCAAGACAAACGGCCGCAGGCTTCTAGCTTGTGTGATCCAACACGATCTTCCAGCCCTGCTGGCCTTTGCGCCACACGAGTGAGAAGTTTCCGTCGTCCTTTTTTGCTTCGCCTTTTTGTGCGCGCTCCAGGTGGAAGCTTCCCGTGACGACGGCGAACTCTGTCTTACCGCACGAACTATCCAGCAAGCGCACTTCAAGGTTGCTGAATGTGAGT
>Ga0302319_10018716_pt1 | contig 12614 bp, 13 predicted proteins | sample Bog_T0_2_FD_203319 | JGI IMG/M metagenome (GOLD analysis project Ga0302319, IMG submission 203319) | Peat permafrost microbial communities from Stordalen Mire near Abisko, Sweden - Bog_T0_2 | ecosystem: Environmental > Terrestrial > Soil > Wetlands > Peat | place: Sweden: Abisko, Stordalen Mire... | reverse complement strand
ACTATAGGTGCTGCGCAAGTGGGGATGCCACCCTTTGACACCCGGGGCTGGAATCTTCCTTTCCCCATGGTCCCGCGCTTCACGATCCCGCACGAAATAGGGAAAGGCGCCCCAACTGTACGGGCCGCCCCAATAGGTCGGATAATCGTAGTGCCGATAATAAGCCTGCTCGAATTGGTGGGAAACCGGCTTGTCGGCGTCCAAGGATGGACTATTTTCGATCTGCTTTTTGGTCAAATCAACGGCGATGTTGTTTTCCTCTTTATTCACGGCGGCCAGCGCATACGGCGAGATCAGCACCTGCCGGTCCGTAAGCCAGGTTCCGGTTTCTGCGACCAGGTAACGAATGGTCCAGTGTCGGTCATCGAAGTAGAATTCTTTGACCTTTCCGATTTCCCCATCCAGGCTTTCCAATTTGTAACCTTCCAACGTTTTGGCCTTGCTTAGCATAATAATTCTGTTCGTTGTTTGCGTTTCGTTTTGTTCGCTGTTGGCATCCGGTTGACAGCGTGTTTGACAAATCAGTTGCGCCGCGGTCGGCACGGATGCTTGGACTCAACTGTGCGCCGGTGCGTGCGATTTCGCTATGGGGTAAAACCCGGATATGAATTCTTCGTGTTTGGCGCAGGCGTTTTATTGGGCATTGCCTCCGGCACGGAATGCAGATGGATGGCGGGCGACCATTTTCCCCATTCATCTTCGGATTTTTCATTCAGAATGAAAACCACCCCATTGGTCGCCGCGTCTTGAAAATCGGGTGGTGTCGCAAATTCAATGCCGCCGCTGATGAGGGTTTGGGCGGATTCGGCGCTGATATTCGCGCCGCTGAACAGGCCGATGTGGATGTTGATACCGCCCGCATTCCAAAATTTAGAATTCATCCGCACCAGCGGAGCGTATTCTTCCCGAATGCGGGCATGTATGACGACCTCCCGGGCGTCGTCGCTGAGCCGGGAATCCAGCACTTCGCCAACTTGAATGTCCCGATAAAACACCGGCGATTGCGGCTGCAATGAACCGAGTTTCGGCGCGAGCAACAGGATGTCCAGCCCCTTGGCCGGTTCAATCGGCTCTTTGTTTACACCGATGAACAGGTTGGTGCGCGCGCCACTCCCAGGTTGGACGGTAATGTAATCTCCAGAAACGATTGTCTGTAGTCCGCTCAGCGAACCAAGCTTGACTTGGGGCCGAACGATCCAAAAAACTGAGCCTTCACGGGCGATGTTGGCGGCCGAAGCGTCCAGTTGCACCTTGACCGCGACGCGCTGCCGGTCTTTGGTGAGTTTCAGGGTTTCGACTTGGCCGACGGTTGCGCCCCGATATTCTACGAGGGAATTTTGTTCCTGCAATCCGTCGGCATTTTCAAAATAAATCGTCACGGTCGGCCCGGCGAAAATGATGTCCTGGCTGACAAACCAGGCGCACACAAGCGCGGCGGCAACCGGAATGAGCCACAAGAGCCAGTTCAACAAATGACTTTTCCCGACTTGCGCCTTTGGCAACGCAGGTGATTTTTCATTCATAATATTTTCTCCACAGGCGAATCCCAGAGCAGGCGCGAATCAAAACTGAGCGTTGCCAGCAGCGTAAGCACGACGACGGCGGCGAACGAAAAAACGCCGCGTCCGGGATGCACCGTGGCGACTTCGCCCAACTCGACCATGGAGACACAAATCGCCAGCAAAAAAACCTCCAACATGTTCCAGGGATCAATGATGCGGATTGTTTTGAAAACCCAGGTGCGCGCTTTTTTCCAATGTGGCTAGTCGAGGGTGAGGGTGATGAAGATCAATCCGATGATTTTCAATCCCGGCGTCAACATGCTCGTAAAAAACATCAGCGACCCGATGAAGTATTGGTGGAGCGAAAACAGCGAGCTGATCCCCTGAAAAATCGTCGTCTGAATATGATGTCCCTGATATTCGGCGGTGACAATCGGATAGAGGTTCGATGGAATATAAAGGATCAAGGCGGCAATCGAAAATGCCAGCGTGCGCATGCGGCTGTCCACGCGGCGGTGAAAAATTTGAAAATGGCAGCGGGCGCATTTGATCACGGAGCCTTTGGGGACCCCGTCCACCTCCTGCACCAATCCGCACGTTTGACATGCCACTAATTTTCCCATTTGATTAATGTCGCCGAGGTTTAGAGGAAAACAGTAACCGGCTCATTTGTCCTGATTTCCAGGGAGGCTACAGGACGAAAACCGACCTGGCTGGGAGTATTCATTTCGACTCCTTCAGTTTTCGGTAACGGCTGATCAAGTTGTTCGTGGAACTGTCGTGGTTGAGTTTAGGCGCGGTTTTGCTTTCCAATTCGGGAATGATCCGCTGGGCGAGCAACTTGCCCAACTCGACGCCCCATTGATCAAATGAATCAATGTTCCAGATCGCGCCCTGCGTGAAGACGCTGTGTTCGTAAAGCGCGACGAGCTGGCCGAGAACTTCCGGCGTCAACCGGTCGGCGAGGATGACGTTGGACGGACGGTTGCCTTCGAAGACACGATGCGGCACAAGCGAATCCGGCGTGCCTTCGGCTTTGACTTCTTCGGCGGTCTTGCCAAAGGCCAGCGCCTCGGCCTGCGCAAAAACATTCGCCAGCAGAATGTCGTGGTGCCGTCCCAAAGGACTGAGGGCGTGGCCAAACGCGATGAAGTCGCACGGGATCAGCCGCGTGCCTTGATGAATCAATTGATAAAACGAGTGCTGGCCGTTGGTGCCGGGTTCGCCCCAGAAGACCGGCCCAGTCTGGTAATTCACTTTTTTGCCGTCGAGCGTGACGTGTTTGCCGTTGCTCTCCATCGTCAACTGCTGCAGATATGCGGGGAAGCGTTTCAGATATTGTTCGTAGGGTAGCACCGCCACGGTTTGCGCGCCGAGAAAATCGTTGTTCCAAACCGACAGGAGTCCCATCAGCACCGGCAGGTTTTTTTCGAACGGCGTGGTGCGGAAATGTTCGTCCATTTCGTGAAAACCGGCGAGCAGCGCGCGGAAATTGTCCGGGCCCACCGCCAGCATCGTCGAAAGGCCGATGGCTGAATCCATCGAGTAGCGTCCGCCGACCCAGTCCCAGAAGCCGAACATGTTCGCCGTATCAATGCCAAACGCGGAGACTTTTTCGTCTTTGGTCGAGTCGGACACAAAATGTTTCGCAATGGCTTTGACATCGCCGCCAAGTCCGGCCAGCAGCCAGTCGCGGGCGCTTTGCGCGTTGGTCATGGTCTCCAAGGTCGTGAAGGTCTTTGACGAAATAATGAACAGCGTTTCCGCCGGTTCGAGATGGCGGGTCGATTCCACGAAATCCGTGCCATCCACGTTCGACACGAAGCGGAACGTCAGGCTGCGCTCGCTGTAATGTTTGAGCGCCTCGCAGGCCATCACCGGACCCAGATCAGAACCGCCAATGCCGATGTTGATGACATTTTTGATGCGCTTGCCAGATTGGCCCTTCCACTCGCCACTCCGGACGCGATCGGAGAATTCGGCCATTCTGTCGAGCACGGCGTGGACTTCCGGCACGACATTTTTTCCGTCCACGAGTATAGTTTCGCCTTTCGGCGCGCGCAATGCGATGTGCAACACGGCACGATTTTCCGTGACGTTGATTTTTTCGCCGCCGAACATCGCGTCCATTTTCTCGCGCAGGCCGGATTCCCCGGCCAATTGCAGGAGCAGCCTGAGCGTCTGGTCGGTGATGCAATTCTTGGAGAAGTCCAGAAAAAGTCCAGCGGCTTCGGCGGTGAATCTTTGGCCGCGTTGGGCGTCTTCAGCGAACAATTTTCGCAGGGGCAGTTGTTGGATTTGTTGGTGATGCGCGGCGAGGGCTTTCCAAGCCGAGCGTTGGATGAGTGGTTTGATCGTTGCTTTCATATATCAGACGTTGGTTGCTTGAGCGCGGCGCTCTTGGACGCGATCACCGCCAGCAATTCGTTCCAGGATTTCACAAATGATTTTGCGCCCTCGTCCTGAAGTTGCGCGGCCAGGGCATCCACGTTGATACCTGTCTTCGCAAACTCGGCCAGGACTTTTTCGCAATCACCACCGTCGGTGGCCATGACCGGCCCAATTTCGCCGTGATCCGCGAGGGCTTTCAACGTCGCCTCGGGCATCGTGTTCACCGTGAACGGCGAGGCGAGCGCTTGGATATAGAGAATTTCCGAGGCTTTGGGATCCTTGGTGCCGGTGCTGGCCCAAAGCAGACGTTGCGGCCGGGCGCCGGCATTATACGCCCGCTGTGAGCGTGGTGTATTTAACAGTTCGAGATATGCCTGATAGATGCGCCCGGCAATGGCGATGCCAAGCCGGTTCTTCAATGCCTCCGGCGCCTTGCCCGCCATGGCGACGTCCCACCGGCTGATGAACATCGAGGCCACGGAGCCGACTTGGGGATTAAGCCCGGCGGCAATGCGCCGTTCAATGCCACGCAAATACGCCTCAGCCGCGGCGACGTATTGCTCGCGAGAAAACAGCAGTGTCACGTTGACCGGCACGCCGGCAAAAATCGCCTCCTCGATGGCCGGCAAGCCTTCCTTGGTGCCGGGAATCTTGATGAACAAGTTGGGCCGTCCCGCCCGCGCCGAAAGTTTCTTGGCGGCGGCAATGGTGCTGGGCGTGTCATGTGCCAGCAAAGGCGACACCTCCAGCGACACCCATCCGTCCACGCCGTTCGTGTGGTCGTGAACCGGCCGGAACAGGTCGGCGGCGCGGGTTAGATCGTCCAGTGCGAGATCGAAAAAGAGTCCCTCGCCGGATTTCCCCTTTTCCAGGCCCTCGCGGATGGCAGAATCGTAGGCGAAACTTTTGATGGCGTGATCAAAGATGGTTGGGTTTGAGGTCAGCCCCGTCACCGACAGCTCACCAAGGTAGCGTTTGAGAGTGCCGCTGTTCAGCAGATCGCGCGTGATGTTGTCAAGCCAGAGGCTCTGGCCCAGGTCGTGCAGTGTTTGACTGGCTTTCATAATGTTCGGTTGATCTTTTAAATTGCGGTTGATCTCAGGCACCGGATCCAGTTTATTCTCCGCTTCCCGCAGGGGCAGAGATGTCAAATTGCCCTTTGCCCCCGGGGCGGGCGTCTTTGCTTTCATTTCAATCTTCATCATGATCTTTTGCGGACATTGTAACTTTGGAACGCGGAAAATTGAATAGGGTGAACACCCCATAGCCCACGTCCCTGGTTGGGGTTTAGAGTGTCCATGAGACTCGCGTCTCGGACGGAGGTAAAAACCCTCCTGAGCGGTCAACAACAAAACACAACAAAACAATAACATGACAAACAAAATCCAAGAACAGCACACGAAGGCGGCGGAATGTTGCAAAACGGCCGCATCGCATCATGAGCAGGCGGCGCAGCATGTGGCCGCCGGGCAGCACGAGGCGGCCGCCCACCACGCCCAGTGTGCCCAAGGGCATCAGACCAGCGCGCGGCATCACGCAGACGAAGTGGCCACGTTGCACGGCGCTGCGCACGGACAAAAGTAAACGGGGACACTTCGGTCCAGTGAAACGCCCTGTAAGCGGTTGCTTATAGGGCTGTTTCATTTCTTCCACGAGGCGGTGACTGCGATTTCCCATATGGTTTCTGACCCACGACCGGCATGAACCTTTTGTAATTTTCTTGATTGCGCGCGCGTGTTTCAAGGACGCTCCACGGGACAGGTCAGCAGTGGCCCGCCAAACGGGTGGTGCGGTTTTAAAACCCGACCGTGGATTTTTGAGGCCACAGCCTCTGGAAACACATCCACCGGGATTTGCTCAACCGGCCTTGGCGAATCCAAACACACGGCCCATAAATTGCCTCGTCATGCTTGGCCATGTCATTCCAACCATCCGCCGGTAAATCCTGCCTCCCGCAAGCCCGTGACCAGATAAGAGCATTGCCGCATCAGCGACCACAGCAATCCAGAACAATGGTTTTCGATCATAATCACGATCGGCCCCTGGTTGATGCCGAAATGATACGGCGACACCCAGCCGTGTTCATGTTTTGGTTGCACCGGAAAAGTCGGGTTGAAGTTGGCCTTGTAACCGTATTGCCTGGCTTGCTTCAACTGCATGCGCTCATAGTTCTGAATCGTGGGCAGCACAATTTCCGGCGCAAAGGGCAGCGAGGCGACCACCGCCCACGGCGCCAGCGTGCCGTCGTCGGGACCGAAGGGCACGCCACGAGCCATGTAGTCGTAGAACACGCGTTTAACACCATCCACCAAGACGATGTCTGGCCCCGGGCCATCGCTGGAGGTGATCCCCCAGCAACATTTGTCATAGTGCGCGAACTCGCGCGGGTTGCGGATTGCGTATTGTTGCTGCACGAACGTCGCGCGACGACTGTTCTCGAAATAGTCCAGATCGTGTTGGCGCATGAACTCATCGCGAATGCCGCGGAAATCAATCCACATATGGGACAACTGATGAATCAACATCGGCCCAGCATAGAGGAATTCGATGCCGTAAATCTTTTTTTACCGAGAGGTCGAAGACCAGGCGCGATAGGACACTTTAGACAGCGGGTGGGTCGGCGATCCCAGCCCGAGGAGGTAGACGATCAACGCTTCGTCATAGCCGTTCCACCGGTAACGCAAAAAGCTGTTCTCGGTCGTCCAGCCATGGCTCACGGCCGCCGCCCCGTTCTGCATCCATTGCCAGTCGGCCTTGCGATACAGCGCGTCGGCGAGCCGGCGGATTTCGGCTTCCTCCGCCGTCTGCCGCTGAAAGTAGGCGGCCGCCGCCAGCATGCAGGCGAGCAGGAACGCAGAATCCACGCTGGACAGTTCGGAACGCCATGCGCGCCGACCGCTCTTCATGTCGAGGAAGTGATAGTAGAATCCTTTGTAGCCGGTGGCATCAGCCTCGGGACCGTGAGGTGCATTGGCAAAGAAGCGGAGCGTCGTCAGGGTTCGTTGCACCGCGTCGGCCCGCATCAGGAAGCCGAGTTCCACGCCCACCGGATAGGCCGCGAGGGCAAGTCCGACGGCGGCGATGCTGGCCGGCCAATCCGCCCGCGTCTTGTCAAGCACCAGCCCGTTGGCCGGATTGGTCTTGTGGACAAAATAGCTGAACGAGTCCTGTTGCAGCGTTCTTAGCAGGTAGCTCCGTTCAGGCGTTATCATTTGCAATGGCTTTAGGCCGTTACCGTTGGGTTTTCCACGAACCTTCGCTAGCGACGCTCAAACGCAACTTGCAAGTTAATGATCACACGATTCACCCCAGTTGAGATTGCATGAAAGCAGACTCGTCCAGACGGCGCATGGAACCCAACCAGATTGAGCCGTCCAGTTTAGCCCCGTTAAGGGCGCGCGTCCGAAAAACAATCAACCATCGAACGGACTACAGAATGCCGCCTCGGGGAACCTTCGGGCTGGCAAACCAGCTTTGCGGTGCTCGATCTTTCTGCGGGTCAGGCTCGGGTTCGCCGCTAGAGGTTTGCTGATTTTAATGTTTGTGACGTTTCATATTTTTTGGGTTTGATGGTGCTTGGGCGACCGGTTCATCGGCCCAATATTCGACGCGGCCGTAATACCGATACAATTTTAATTCATATTCCCGGTTTATCGCCGCAGGCGTATATTCTGGTGAACCTTTGATAATGTCGCGTTCCAGGTTCACAAAAACCTTCGATTCTTCCCAACTGACGCGTTCAATCCATTGCGGTGCAATAAGGACGTGTTTTCCCGGCCACCAGTTTTTCGTATCCACCACCAGATAACGAATCGCCCACGTCTCATCATCGATGATAAAGTCTTCGACATGCCCAATCTCTCCATCCACTGCCTGAAGGTGATGACCGGTCACGGCTTGCGTGCTGCGCAAATGCGGGTCGCCGGCTTCCTCACGCTGAGTCGGGAAAGCGGCAGGTTCAACCGGAGCCAATCCCACTCCGCCGGGCCAACTGATTCCGCCGCGCTTGTGAAGCGGGTAAGTGGAATATCCCCACATCGAGGGTCCGCTCCAGTAATTCGGCCAGCCGTAATAGCTGTAATACTGCAACTCATACTGGCGGGAGACCGGCAGATGGCTGTAAAGCAGCGGGCTGTCTTCAATCTGCTTTTTGGTCAATTCGACCGGCATGACCTGCTCCGCCTCATTGACCGGTTTCAAGGCGTATGGCGAGATCAGGACCTGCCGGCCGTTTAACCAGCCGCCCGTCTCTGCGACCAGGTAGCGAACCGTCCAATGCTCGTCATCGAAGTAAAACTCCCTGGCTTTGCCAATGTCACCGTCGCGGGCGCGAAGCTTGAATTGTTTGAATTCTTTGGCTGGTTTTAACATAATGATCGTCCTGTGCTTTGCAATTTCCTCGCTCGGTTAGCCCAGGCACTTGGCGTCTTTTTCAGAATCACAACCGGATGTCTTTTTGTTTTTAACTACCCGGCCCATGCGGACGACAACGTCGGCTTTCTGGGGCTGGCCTTCACCGTCAAAGCCAACTACGGTATCACCGTCGCAAGTCTTCTTGTTCGTGCCAGGACTCGCCAACCTGTCGGACTTTTCGTTGGCGGACTTTTCATCTTGTAATGTTTTCATATTAATTAGTATTATGCTTGATATTGTTGTTCACTAGCCATTTAAGGTAGCGTATGGCTGCGCGATTCCTATGGGGTCTTCACCCCATAGGGCAGGAGCATTTTTCGTGTCCGCTGAATTTCGTTCAGGGTGCGCGGCCCTCCCGGTCGCCGTTCGCAACGTCCCCGCATTCGGCGCGGACTGACTTGGAAACTTTGCCGGCAGTTCGGCAAACGTCGAGCTTTCAAACTGGGCCAAAGCCAAGAACGCGATAGATTGACATTGCAATCATCAATTCTTCATCCGTGTGGATGACGCGAACGGTAATTCGACCGGCGTTGATGGAAATTTTTGCGGCGTTTTTGGCGTTCTTTGCCTTGTCAAGTTTAATGCCGAAAGTGTCCAAACCCTCGCATATACGGGCGCGGACGAGTGGCGCATTTTCGCCGATGCCGCCGGCGAAGACGAGCGTGTCCAATCCGCCGAGAGCGGCAACATAAGCGCCGATCCACTTTTTTGCCTGATAACAAAACAACGCCACGGCTTCCGCCGCCCGCACATCCTGTTTTTCACGTCCGAGCAAATCGCGCATATCCGAGCTGGTTTCCGAGACGCCGAGCAGACCCGACTCGTGGTTGACCATTTTGTAAAACTGGCTGGTGGTCATCTGCTCGGTGCGCGTGAGATACGGCGCCAGGCCGGGATCCAAATCACCCGAGCGCGTGCTCATCACCAATCCCGCCGTCGGCGTGAAGCCCATGCTGGTGTCCATGCTTTTGCCGTCACGCACGGCGGCCAGGCTGGCACCGTTCCCGAGATGCGCGAGGATAACCCGGCCCTTCGTTGCCGCCGGATCGCCGAGGCGCACGAGTTCTTCCATCAGGTAAGAGTAAGACAAACCGTGGAAACCATAGCGCTGAACGCCCTTGGCGTCGAAGCGGCGCGGAATCGGCAGCAGCTTGGCCACGCGCGGCATGGTTTGGTGAAACGCCGTGTCAAAACAGGCCACCTGGGGCAGTTTCGGATGACGCTGACGGAAAGTCTCAATCAGTTCAATTTCGCGCGGCAGATGATCGGGGTCGTTTGGACTGATGCGATGCAGCTCCTCCAGCAATTTCCGGGTGACAACCTCCGGCTCCGTATGTTTCATCCCGTGAACCACGCGATGTCCGACGGCTTTGACTGACGCGAAATCAATTTGCTTTTCAAGCCAGTCTATCAGGGCATTCGCCGCTGATTTATGATCGGCGCCAGCAAGTTTGCGGCGCTGCGGCTCTTTCGTCGTTGGCTCATTGAACGTCAGATTCGTCCCGCTCAAGCCGATGCGGTCAACCATTCCATGCAGCCCGCGCTTCAGCGGTTTTACCGCCTCATACAGCGCGAACTTGATGCTGGATGAACCGCCGTTGATGGTCAGAATGAATGGTTTTTCGCTCATCCTGCGATCTCCAATCCGAACGAAGCTAGTTTCGCGCACGTAGATTTGTAATCTGTGTGCAGAATCCCGCGAATCCCCAAACCTTCCGCAATCTGGACGAACATCGGGGTGTTTTCAATATAGACGATCTGCCGGGCGGGTGTCTGGGCGATGTCCAGCGCCATCCGGAAGATCGCCGCGTCGGGCTTGTGCAGGTGGACGAAGCAAGAGGAAATAAACGCATCCACAAATTCGTCCAGCTTGAAGGTGTGAATCCGATGCGCATTCACTTCGCGGGCTTCGTTGCTAAGCACGATGATCTTCAATCCAAACTTCGCCTTGAGTTTCCGGACTAATTCGATCATCTCGGGATAAGCTTTTGATTGGGAGAACATGAAGCGTCGGAACTCCGCGCGGGTGAACGACCGCTTTTGGTAAAAGAGCAACCAGCCTAAATACTCATCCAGCGTGAGCTTGTCCTCCTCGTAAATGTTGAAGTTCAGGCTGTGCCGCTGTTCCATCTCAGCCCAGTTCAGTTTGAAGTGCTTCGCCGCTCGCCGGCGCGCAAGATGATCCCAGCCGTTGTTGAGCAGGACACCGCCGATGTCGAGGAACAAGGTTGTGATGGGGATGTTTTTTTTCATGGAGTTGGAGGGTGGGAGCCCGGTTGAATAGGTTTCGTCATTGGCTGATACATCATTTCTTTGCTGAGAAATGGTGCGCCAAGCAGTTCATAACCGCCGTTTAGCTTTTCGTTTACTTTCCGCGCCAGTTCGTCATGGGTTACGGCATCGGCGTGAAAAGGCACCGCGATGATGACGTATTCAATCGGAGTTTTCATGTTAGCTTGATTCACGAGTTCTTGCCCTTCTTAACAGCGGCCACCAATTCGGTAGGCAGCGGCCAGCGATGTCCAGGTGCCAGCAGTCCCTGGGTATTCTCTGGCCCCCAGGTGCCGGCGGCGTAATTGGGAAAATCACTCGGGGCCGTCGCCTGCCACACTTCGAGCACCGGCGTCAATAATTGCCAGGCCGCTTCCACTTGATCGGCACGCATGAAGAGCGTCGCGTCCCTTTTCATCACGTCCCATAGAAGCGTTTCATAGGCATCGGGCGAAGGAGCGGCGAAACTCTCGCGATAACAGAACCGCATGTCCACCGGCCGCAGTTGCATCTTCGGCCCGGGGTATTTGGCCTGAAAACCCAACACGATCCCTTCGACCGGGTGGATGGAAAGGATGAGCCGGGACGGCTGCCAGCCGAGCGAGGCTTCGGGCGGGAAGGACTGATGCGGCACCGCGCGAAATTGGATGGAAATTTCCGTCGCCTGCTGCGACAGCCGTTTGCCCGTGCGCAGGTAAAACGGCACGTCCTGCCAGCGCCAGTTGTCAATAAACAACTTTAACGCCGCAAACGTCTCCGTCTGGGAATCGCGCGCCACACCGTCTTCCTCACGATAACCGGGAACCTTGTTACCGCCGTTTCGACCGGAACCATACTGCCCACGCACGGTCGATTGCGGAACCTCGTCCCGGTGAATCGGGCGAACCGCATGGAGCACATCTACTTTCTTGTTGCGGATTTCATCTGCCTCGAAGGAGACCATCGGCTCCATGGCCACCAGACAGAGCAGTTGCATCAGATGATTCTGCACCATGTCACGCAACGCGCCGGCGTGGTCGTAATAACCGCCGCGATGTTCCACGCCAACGGTTTCGGCGACAGTGATGGTTACATAATCAATGTAGCGCCGGTTCCAGATTGGCTCGAAAAGCGGATTGGCAAAACGAAAGGCCAGAATATTCTGCACCGTTTCCTTGCCAAGATAGTGATCAATGCGGAAAATCTGCGACTCGATAAAACTAGCGGCGAGAACCGCGTTCAAGGCGCGCGCTGATTCCAAATCATATCCAATCGGTTTCTCGATCACGATCCGCGCCCATTCACGATCGCGCGCCAATCCGGCCTTGCCGAGGTATTTGGGAATTTCGCCGAACATGCTCGGCGGCGTGGCCATGTAGAAGATACGATGAGCTTTGGTTCCCCATTCCTTTTCCAGCTTCTCGCATTGTTTACCCAAAGCCATATACGTTTGCAGCTTCTTAAAATCACCCTGCTGATAATGGATGTGAGGCGTGAACTGATTCCAGGCCTTGGCCTTGGGTTTTCCGAAACGGGAGAATTTATTTACACCGTCGTGCAACCGATGGCGTAGCGCTGAATCGCCGAGCCGGATGCGGTCCACCACGATGATCGCAAACTGTGCGGGCAGGCTGCGATCCTGCGAGAGGTCGAACAAGGCCGGCATGAGTTTTCGCCAGGTCAAATCACCGGCTCCGCCAAAAATGACAAACACCGTTGGTTCAAGTTGATCGTTCGTTTTCATTGGTTTCATTTATTTTTCCATTCCGAATGTTTCAAATGATCCCCACCTGAAAATCTCTCCCTTCCCAATCCTTTTGCCACAAAAATGTGAAGACGATGGGAATACCGGCCTGGAGTTGGGCTGATGGTAAATCTCCGAACCAGCAGCCAAATCCCGCATCCCGTGTTGCCAAATCATTGGCCGTCTTCCATCCATCAAAGCTCCAATGAATCGTCGCGGCTTTCTCGGTGATGATACGGAGCGTTTTCCCTTGGACAATCCGTTGAAGTTGGTGGGCGAGCGTCCACATTTCAATCTTGCTGCCTGTCCTTTCC
>Ga0302319_10018715_pt1 | contig 12615 bp, 6 predicted proteins | sample Bog_T0_2_FD_203319 | JGI IMG/M metagenome (GOLD analysis project Ga0302319, IMG submission 203319) | Peat permafrost microbial communities from Stordalen Mire near Abisko, Sweden - Bog_T0_2 | ecosystem: Environmental > Terrestrial > Soil > Wetlands > Peat | place: Sweden: Abisko, Stordalen Mire... | reverse complement strand
AAAGATCGAGTCCAGCAACGATATGGATTGCAATCCTCAGCCTGCCTTGAGTACTGGAAAGCTCCAGTGGATGCTGATAGTGACGACGAATCCACGACGAAATTGGCCAGAATGAAAGAGTAGCGATGGAGACCAATAAGATCACAATCAGCAGGAAGTAATTGCAGGCCTTGGTGTCGGCGAAAGAAGCCTTGGTCCACACTGCGGTTGGGTCATCTGTGGATAACACCAGGCGATTGTGACTATCGCGCGTGAATCCGACAAGATCCTGTCCGTCTTTCTGGCGGTATAGAAGAGGGCCGATCTCGATCCATGTTTTGGGAACCTGTGCAATATCCTTGAAGGCATCGATGACGATGGAACCGTCTTTATCGGGGATTACCTTAACATTTCCGAGCATGCCGAAGAAGCTCAGGATACTGGTGACTGGCCGGCGGCTGATGATGTATTCCCCAGCCACCGTTCGAGCATCGCGTGCAGCGTTCGGCTGCACCTGCGTTGCTGGAACGTTGTATGGGAAATAGCGATCGAGGAAGGCGTGGAATACCACCGTCCTAGGATCTGCTTCGCCACGGCCCGAGCTGTTGAAGGAGACAAAGAAACCGAGATTCTGATCTGGCATCAGATGGAGGTCGCTGTGAAAGAACTGCGTGTCTCCACCGTGTCCGATGATGCGGTGCCCATTGCGAGTCTCCTCATAGAAGCCCAGGCACATGTGCGCAAGCGTCGGGTCTTCAGCGAACTGCGCCGATTGCATGAGTGCGACCGTCCCGGGCTGGAGAATTCGCGCGCCGCTGTACTTGCCCCCATTCAACTGGGCCAACATAAAGTGCGAAATGTCCTCAGCCGACGTCGACGATGCTCCAGCCGGCGGAACGCCCACCATCTCAAAGGCTTTTGATTCGCCTGACCCAAGTGCATATCCGTCAGACATCATTGGCCGAAGAGCAGTTGGTAGAGGTTGGTGAAACGAAGTATGCGCCATGTGCAGCGGCAGAAATATGTTTTTCTCTACGTAGTCATCGAATGACATCCCAGATATACGCTGAACAATATACCCGGCGAGAGTCGCGCCGTAGTTGGAGTAGGCGGGTGTTGTGCCCGGCGGATAGACTCGCTCCGGCATGTGGTGCACGAGGTAGTCTCGTAAGGAGGTCGGTGGTGAATTATTCGCGGTCACCAAGTCCTTGAGAGTATCTTCAAACCCTGCTGTGTGGGTCATTAAGTTACGCATTGTGATCGGCTGACTAAACGTGTCTGGAATCTTGAAGTCCAGATAGGCATTGACGTTCTGATCCAGATCGATTTTTCTCTGCTGCACTAGCTGCATCACCGCGGTCCAAGTAAAAAGCTTCGAAACGGATCCGGCCCTGAAAAGCGTTCCGCCGGGTGTAACCGGGATTATTTTTTTCACGTCGGCATACCCGTAGCCCTTTTCAAAGATGACCTTACCGTCCTTGACAACGAGGACGACTGCGCCCGCGATATCTTCTCGGTGGAGTTGAAGAGGCATCATGCCGTCAAGAAACGCGCCTAAATCCTCGGGTGTCAAATCGTGAGTTCCGGCCGAGAGATTCGGCGCAGTGGCAACCGTTTTTTGAGGAGGAGTAAACGGCGTGTTGGTTGCCGCTGTGGGTAGCTGACTGCTCGACGCGTGGGATGCGAGCAGAAAGATTGCTGCCATTGCAATAAAGCGACAGGTGCTATGTAGCTTTTTGCCGGTCATCGAAGGATGTTCGCAGTTCATGCGTTTGTACCGTAAAGCTTCCGGAGAGTTGTTCTTCATTGCATCGGGACAGCTTGTGGATCGTGGCTAACCGGGATGCTGATGTGATTTGTCCATTCCTCGCGTCGGGTCGTCCTGTTCTCAATTTCCCTAAGTCGTAGCCGAAATCCGAGACCGACTCCAGTGGGCGGCTGAATTTCGCCTTGAGGACTGACTACAATTTCAGGCTCGATAAGATCCTCTACCCAATATCGTGCGCTTGCGGAGACATCGCCCGGCAGCGTGAAGCCGGGCAACGTCGACATTGCAATGTTGTGCGCTCGGCCTATGCCCGTTTCGAGCATTCCCCCGCACCATACGGGAATGTTCTTCTGCAGGCAGAAGTCCTGGATCCGCCTCGCCTCGCTATGACCACCGACGCGTCCGAGCTTGATATTGATCACCCGGCATGCGCCCAGTGCGATCGCCGTTTCGGTGTCGGCTAGGCTGTGGATGCATTCGTCCAGGCAGAGTGCTGTCTTCAGTTGTGGCTGGAGCAAAGAATGTTGGTAGATATCGTTCCACCGTAGAGGCTGCTCTATATAACTCAATCCAAACCCGTCAAGGCCCCTTAGCAGTTCAACATCTGCGAGCTTGTAGGCGGAGTTGCCATCGACCGTCAGATCGATGGCAGGGAACCGTTTGCGAACTGCCGCAACTACCGCAAGATCCTTACCTGGCTTGATCTTCAGCTTCACCCGCTGATAGCCGCTCGCCAGCTCCGTTTCAATCAGATCCAACAACTTTCCAGTATCTGCCTGGATACCCAGAGATACTCCCGAGGCGATCGGATGCTGCGCTCCGCCCAACGCTTTACTCAAAGTAAGGCCTTTGGAGATCGCAAAGGCATGCCATGCCGCGCATTCAATGGCCGCCTTCGCCATCTCCTGGCCTCGCACTTTCTCCATGAGAGGACCTAGATCTTCTGGCGAGTTGATCTCGACGTCGAGTACTAGCCCGCTCAAGAAATCGCGGAGCATCATCCACGCAGTATCGATCGTCTCCGCGTTGTAGAACGGGCCTTCGAGTGCGGTGAGCTCCGACCAGCCGACGCCAACGTCGGTACGCATCTCGAGTAGGGCGACTCTGCGTTGCTGCAGTACGCCAAAGCTGGTCTCAAACGGAGCGATGAGACGCATGCTTAGTTCTCGTGCGGTGATCGCTTCAATCTTCATCGGACCTCCATCCTAAGATCTTCTAGACACATCAAGGTACTTAGTAACGGAGACTGAAATGTAATAGGTGCCAATGCAGCAGGAACCAGGAAAAAAGCACGGCGGCGCAGGCAATCGCAAGATTACCTGCGTGCGACAGCCACCATTCTCCCTGCGACTTCCAGGTTTTGATAACCGCATAGAGGACAACGAAGGTGCCGATTGAGCCAATCCAACCAACCAGTTGGAAAAGCCGCAAGACAGGATCGAGACGTGAATCGAAGAGGGGATCTCCGCCGAACGCGATGAAAAGTCCAAGCCAGCAAAGCAGGAATAGCAGGTCTACCGCCGCGATGGCGCGTACGGTAATACGTAGATGGCTTTGCTTCTTATCCAGCGCGAGTGGATGCTTGTAATGGCGACGGAGCCAAGCTGCCAGCGGCCAAACAATCAGTGTTCCGATGAACATGATCGAGACAAACGCCAGCACGAAGCTGTTCCAAATCTTATTGTCTGCAAAGGAGGCCCGGGTGGCTACCTCGAACGGGAAGTCTGTGGACAGCACCAACCGATTGTTGCTGTCGCGTGTAAAGCCAATTAAATCCTGCCCATTCTTATCCCGGTACAGGAGTGGCCCAATCTCTTCCCATGTCTTGGGAACCTGGTTCAAGCTCTTTTGATCGCTCACGATGATGGTGCCATCTGGTCCGGCACTAACAGTGGAGTTCTCAAGAAAGGCGATGAAGCTCAGGATGTTCGTGACTGGACGACGACTCGTAATATACTCTCCCGCCATGAGTTGCGCGTCTTTCTCGGCATTTGGCTGCTTCGCGGCGGATGGTGGTTGATAAGGGAAATACCGATCTAGAAACGCCTGAAAGAGCGCAGTCCGCGCACTGATCTCGCCTCGACCCGCGCTGTTGTAGGAGACGAAGAAACCAAGATTTTGGTCCTGGATTAGGTGCAAATCGCTGTGAAAGTAATTCGTATCGCCTGCATGTCCAATGATGCGATGTCCATTGTGGGTTTCTTCGTAAAATCCAAGAGCCATATGTGGCAGCGAAGGGTCCACAGCGAACTGGGCAGCGTGCATCAACGCGACGGTAGCTGGCTTCAGAATCTGTGCGCCGTCATACTCTCCGCCCTGGAGATGCGCGATCATGAAATGCGATATATCGACACCTGTTGTTGACATACTCCCCGCCGGCTCCGGCGTGCAGATTTCGAACGGCTTCGGTTTGTCAGACCCAAGGGCATATCCATCGGACATCAGTGGTTTGAGCGCCGCGGAGAGCGGCTGGCGGAACGTGGAGTGAGTCATCGCCAACGGTTGGTAGATGTTTTTTTCTACGTAATCATCGAACGGGACTCCGGACACCCGCTGCACAATATAGGCCGCAAGCGTGGCTCCATAATTGGAGTAAGCCGGTGTCGTACCGGGGGGATAGACACGTTCCGGCATGTGGGTTATCAGATATTGCCGTAGCGGCAGGCGCTTGGCGGTCTCGGGAATGAACAGGTCTTTGACCACCTCTTCAAATCCAGCGGTGTGCGTCATCAGATTCCGCATTGTGATCGGCTTCGGATAGGTGTTGGGAACCTTAAAGTCGAGATACGTGTTGACATCCTGATCGAGATTGATCTTCCCTTGCTCCTGCAACTGCATGACTGCAGTCCACGTGAAGAGTTTCGAGATGGATCCTGGACGGAATAGTGTGGCGTCAGGGCTGACGGGAATTTTCTTTTCGACATCCGCATAGCCATATCCCTGCTGATACAGCACCTTGCCGTCTTTCACGACGACAACCACAGCTCCTGCGATGTTTTCGCGATGGAGTTCAAGAGGGATAAACCCATCGAGAAAGGCACCGAGGTCCTCGGCCGTGAGGACATGTGGACCGTTTGGGGTCGTCAGCGATCCCGCGGCGGCTGGAGGAGCGGGAGTGCTTGGTTTGATCTCACTGGGAATCTGGCCGCTCACCAGACTGCTCGCAACTAGAAGAGCAGTTGCCATGGTGCGTGTTGATTGTGGGAACGCTTTCCACATCATTGAACGACCTCGTCTGGTTAAGCTGTTCGTGTTTGTTTAGAAGCTAACCTTCAGCGCCAACTGCAGTATGCGCGGACTGACGGCCAGGGAATTAATAACACCGAAGTTGCTTTGGTCGGAATAGAGGACTGGGTCAGAGAACTGCGGAGTGTTGAACGCGTTGAACGCCTCGGCCCGGAACTCTACATCTCCGCCTTTCAGCAAGGCGACCGGAAATTCCTTGATCAACGCAAGGTCGATATTGTTCTGTGCAGGACCGCGAACAATGCCGGGCTTCGAGTTGCCAAATCCGGTAGCCACTCCATCATCTCCAACGACTGGATCGGTTCCAATACAGCTGGTATTGAAGTAATTGTTTAACTTGCTGGTTACCGAACCTTTCGTACCCACATCGGAGTTGCTGCAACCCGGCGCGATCTCGGCGAAATCGCCCTCCTCGCCATTTACCCCATTCACGCTGAGGGCGTTCGTATTGGTGATATAGAGAAAGTGTCCCGCCTGCACGGTGACCACTCCGCTTATCTTCCACCCTGCCAAAGCTTCACCCGCAAATGACATCGGCCGGAGATGGGCGGGTATTGCGTATACGAAGTTCGCAATCAAACGGTTGGGACGGCTGAACAAATCTGGCCCATAGTTTGCCCTTGGATTATTTTGATCCCCGAGAATCGATCCTCCGCCACTCGTCGATGCGACGCCAGTAGACGTCCCGACGGCATCCGCGAGATTGCGTGACCAAGTATAAGAGACTTGAAACTGCAGTCCATTCTGGAAGCGACGCGTTACGCTCGCGAGCAGGGCGTTGTACCAAGATCCCCCACTCGACTCGATCTGCTGGAAAGAAGACGTGGACAAACCTTCAATTGGTACACGCAACGGATAGTTATCGAGCGTGTTAGTGGTCTCCCCTCGGATCGGATGGGCGGTACTGGCCAGCAACGCCTCATTCGGAGCGCGCTCGATGATAAGGTGCTGCCCGCGCGTTCCAAGATATCCGATCTCCAATACCGTACCCTTCGCAAGCTCCTGCTGCACGTCTAAATCAAAGTGCTGAATCACTGCAGGTCGGAAGTTTTGCGCATAGGTTGTCAGACCCAGCGAAGTCGACGGCGAATACGGAACGAATTGCGGAAACGTTCCGGAGAGCGGCGGGATTGGGTTGGCGAACGTCGCTGCTGCGTTGGTGGCACCCGCATACTCCCGAATTTCGCCAAAGGGAGGGTTCGTGAGGAGTTGTAGATTCGGTTGCCCCGTGGGCGTCTCGTGATACACGCCGTAGCCACCGCGCAGCACGACGTTGCCCACCTGTGGAATCTGCCAGGAAAATCCTACGCGGGGGTTGATGGTGTTCTGGCCGATGCCAGCGATACCCAGTTTATTTGCAGAGCGTGAGACGCCGTCGGGCAAAGATCCCGCTGAAAAATTGGAACCAACGACATAGCCTGCCAGCGATCCATTATCGGGCGGATTCGGATCCGCAGTCGCAGTGTTGAAGTTTCCCGTGCGCCCGAGTGCGTCCGAGATCCCTCCGATGCGCTCAAAACGGAACCCAAGGTTCAGAGTCAGGTGCGCAGTAACTTTGTAGTCGTCCTGGGCGTACCCGTTGAGATCGAGTTGGCGGAACTCTCGTGTCAGGAGGCCGGGGACATCGATATTTTCGTAGATATTGCTGAAGGGAGTGCCGTTCTGTTCTGCGCTCTCTCCAAGCAGAAAGTCCGAGTACGTTCCGAAGATCAGCCCTCCGAGATATTGGAAGCTAGCCAAATTTCCCTGGGCTCGGCTCACGCCGCCGCCAAAACGAAACGCATGCTTTCCATGCGTCCACGAAACCGTGTCCTGATAGATAAAGGTATTTTCCGCAAAGAGAATGTCCTGGCCATTCCCTCCCAGCGTCGGCCCTCCCAACACCGCAATTGCTGGCAGCGCGTTATCGAACGCTGGAACCTGCGCCCCGATATCCGAATAAGAGAACTGCTCCTGTTGGTTGGTGTCGACCCACGTGCGGTGATAACCGACTTCCGCCTGGTTAAGGACGTTGGGCGTAAAGATATGGTTGTTGATCAAGGACAAATTGCGAAAGTGGTCTGGGGATTCCTGCGGGAAACCGGGCGGTGTGGCTCCGCCGAGGTTCGCTGAGGGAAGCGTTACGCGCTCCTCACTGTTCGCGAAGAAGAACCTCGCCTGCCACTGGCTGGACTTTGATTGTTCCCAATCCGCGTTCGTCATGAACTGGTCTTCATTGAAGGTGCAAGCATTGCTAACCGCATACACTCCCTGGCTGGCAAACGGCAACGCTGCGTTGACGGTTTGAGGAGTAGGAATGAGGTATTGGCCGTTTGGCAATTTCAAGTTGAGCAGTGCCAGTGCCTGCGGGCTGATATTGGATCCATCCGCCAGCACAGTCGCACCACCCGGTATTCCAAGCTCTTGCGTAAAGGTAGGCTGGCCGGCAAAGAGAGCGCCGAGCGCGCTGGCGGAGCGGTCGTTGGTGAAAGCCGGCTCATTGAAGGACGTCGAACACTGCAGGTCGTAGCCATTCTGTTGACGCGTGGACTGGTACGAGGTGAAGAAGAATATTTTGTCTTGCTTTATTGGTCCGCCAAAGGTGATGCCCGGCTGATTCTGGCGAAGCACGGGGCGAGGCTGCCCTTCCTGTTTGAAAAAATAATCATTTGCGTTCATTGCTTCGTTGCGAAAGAACTCCCAGATGGAACCGTGGAATCGGTTGCCACCGGTCTTCGTCACAACATTGACGTTTGCTCCCGCGTTGCGGCCAAACGATGCGTCATATTGGCTGGTCTGGACCTTGAATTCCTCGATTGTATCCGGGTTTGGAATGGCAACGCCGCCACTGAAGTTTCCACTGGCTTGGAGATCATTGATCTCGACGCCGTCCATCTGGAAATTGTTGTCCGCGCTAGTCGTACCCGCGGCAACTACGTTATCCGAATTCTCCCCGCTCCCACCGCCGCCCCCGCGACCGAGTTCACCACCGTTGGTCACGTCTGCAGCGACGCCTGGAGACAGGTTGATGATCTGCGTGTAGTTTCTCGTCACCAGAGGAAGACTCTGGATCGTATCTCCAGTCACCACCTGTCCCAGTGCACTGGATTCCGTTTGGAGTAATTCTCCGGCTCCTTGGACGTTGACCGTCTGCTTTTGTTCCCCAACGGCGAGCTTAATTTCCACTGTCGTCACTTCGGTCACATTCACCACGACTCCGCTCAACGTGGCTGGACCGAATCCTTGTTTGTGCACGACAAGTTCGTAACGTCCGGGCGCAAGGATCTGGAATGTGTAAGCGCCTCGAGAATTCGAAACGGCTTCGCGGGTCTCCCCGGTCGCAAGATTGTGTGCCGCGATGGCGGCGCCGGGAATGAGTGCGCCCACTGGATCGCTCACCACACCAGAGATAGCACCACTACCCGCAATCTGGGCGGGAACTGAGGTTATAAGGGAGACGAGACCTAACATAAGTGCCAGGATCCAAGCCGCTCGACGAATGGTTAGGTTGCGCGTGCGCTGACTACAACGAAAGCCGGCGAGCTCTGGCTTGCTGATCATAAGGTTCTCTCCTGAACTTTAAAAATGTATTCCTGCGGCGCGCCCACCCACTGGGGGAGCAGAAATGACATGCAGGTGAAACATGTTTTGCAAAAGAAACGTATGTTACAGGGAGTCGGATATGGCGTTAGTGTGTGATTAATATTGCCATAGTGTCAAGTTCTGCGATGAAAATCAGCTAAGACTCGTTCTAAACGTGCTCACATGCGAATCATTTGAGCATAGTCCGCAACAAACGTTGCTTCGCCATAGACACGTTCCAGAACTGCTTTAATCCTCGAAACCGTGTGGCTGGAATTCGCAGCGTTTTCTCATGCAAGTTGACAGAAGGCGACGCATACGCGATGCTGCGAGCACTATGCCTCGTGCAAAACAGTTTGTGCAGACGGATGATCCAACAAGTTCCCTCCAGCGACTTAGCCCTCGACGGCAAGAAATAATTCGACCGATTCTCAAGAATCCGCGGGAATTTGTCTTGTTGAGCGTCCGGTCGGCGGCCGAGCGGCTCGGAACCGACCCCGCAACAATGGTTCGCATCATTCAAAAGATGGGATTCGAGAATTATCGCGCCTTTCAGAATTTTCTCCAGGATCTCTCAATTGCCAACGCGACCTCGCTCGAGGGGATGCAATCTAGTGTGAAGGGGGACTCCGTCCATCCCGACCATTTGCGAGCCATGCTGGAGCAGGACTTTAAGAATTTGAATGCGATCGGTAATACACTCGACGCGAAAAAGTTTGCCCTTGTCGCTAAGCGCATTCACAATGCCAAGCGCATTCTCCTCGTGGGAGGTGATCTTGCGGAGAGTCTGGTCCATTATCTCGAGTACCATCTAACCGTCATCGGTCTGCCGGTTTACAGCGCCACCACGAATGGACTTAGCGCTCATCTGTCGCGTCTTTGGGGGAAGGGAGATGTAGTGATCGCCATCAGCTTCCGCCGGGGTCTCCGGCAGACGGTCGACGCTCTCCAAAGAGCGCGAGAAAATGGCGCCTACTGCATCGGCATCACCGGAACCTACCTGACCCCTATCGCGCGCTTCTCCAATGAGTTCTTCGTTGGTTCGGTAGATAGCGAATCGTTTCTTGATTCCTACGTCGCCCCCATAGCGATCGCTAATCTACTTTTGGTCGCCTGCGCGAATTATGACAGGGAAGCCACGCTGCTTCACTTGCGCGAAGCCGCCAAGGAACAGCGCGACGGTTTCAGATGGTTCGGTTCCACCACATAATGGCTTCAACGCACGGAGTCGACTAAGCCGCAAGCCTCGCAGGCTCTGAGTGTTCCGAACGTACCGGAGGGTTGACTAACATTATGCAAGTCAAGAGAAGTGCTATCTCTACGTTCCTGATCCTTGTCTTCAGTCTTAGCTTGGTTCCTTATCTACTGGCCATTCATGCAAGACATCTTGCCGTCGGCGGGGGACTCGTTCTGGGTGTACTGATGTGGATGCCGGCCACCGCGGCTTTCCTAACCTGCAAGATTGCCCGTATCGACCTCAACGAACTGGGATGGAACTGGGGCCCTGCGCGCTTGGTAGCGCTCGGATACGTCCTTCCACTGGCGTACGCGACTCCGGTCTATGTGCTGTGTTGGCTCTGCGTTCCCGGTTCACTCAGATTTTCTTCTTTCGCCGCAGAGCAGGGAACAGCTTACGCCCTTCCGATGTGGCCTGTGACCTCCGTTTTCTTGTTTAGCATTCCGACTCTCGCAACGTTTGGAGTCGTCAATAGTATGGCTCGCGCGTTGGGCGAAGAAATTGGTTGGCGAGGCTTTCTGCTTCCCAGACTAACCGGGCGCTTCGGCTGGAAGGTAGGCTGTCTTATCAGCGGCTGCATTTGGGCAGTTTGGCATTATCCCCTTCTTCTTTTCGCGGACTACAACGCTGGAACTCCCAAACTTTTCGCCGTCGGCTGTTTCACGGTGATGGTCATTGGCAGTGCCTTCCAACTCGGTTGGCTCCGGCTCAGGTCAGGCAGTGTGTGGCCCTGCGCCATGCTGCATGCCAGCCACAATCTTTTCATCCAGTCGATTTTCGACCAACTGACAATGCCTGTGAAAATAGCTCGCTATCTAACCACCGAGTTTGGTCTAGGTCTGTCGTTGACCGTTGCTATCACAGCTGTGATTCTCTGGAAAACGCCGCGATCTGAACAGCATTTCTATCAGTCTAGGGAGTCTGCTAGGTGATAAACCTTGGACGTTGAACCCTTGTCTCCTCGTCAGATGTGCCTGTGAGCACTGGATAAGAGCGGGAGGGAATCCTCCAGTGGGTCTTATCCTCTGCACGGAAAGGATGTGACGGAAGCACACTATTTCCCGATAATCTTCCGAATAAAGTCCTTGCTGCGGAATACCGAACGGCCGTGGTCGACGAATAGCTCATTGCTCCATCCTCACCCTACGCAACCTAGTAGGCGCGCGGGTGGAGCGCCATCATGAAGATGATGGTGCGCGGATCCGTTGAGCTCCTAGGTAAAGCGCATGTCTGCGCCGAGGTCCCGCCGCGAGTGACTACGAAGGGCGTGGACGGAAGTTGTGCGCGCAGCCATTGCAGGCGTTTACGCGCGAAGGCTTGGAGTGCTACATCCACGTTTGATGTATTCACCGGTGTTGGCCCCGACAACTCGCTTGAACGCCTTACTGAACGCGGCGTCCGACTCGTAACCGACCATCCGGGCGATATCTATCAGCTTTTTGTCACGCTGTTCGAGTAACTGCATGGCCTTCTGCATTCGCCACTCGGTTACATATTCCAGTGGCGTTTGTCCGAGCAGTTCTTTAAAACGCGCTGCGAATGCGGAGCGAGACATGCCCGCCGCCTCGGCCAGGGATTCGACCGTCCAGGGGGTATTCACGTTGTCGTGAATGGCACTCAGGGCCGTGCCCAGTTGAGGATCGAAAATGGCATAAAGCCAGCCCTTGTTCCGTTCCGGTTCCGAAGCGATATACGCCCGAAGTACCTGGATAAACAGAACCTCGGCCAGCCGAGTCGCGACGACTCCAAATCCCGGCGCCTGTTCTGCCATTTCTGATGCCAACGCCTGCAGTGTGTTATGAAGAGCAAGCGTGCGCGCCTGGTCGGCCTTGATCAGAATGAAGCTTGGCAATAATTGAGTGATGGGCCTCAGGCTGGCGCGATCGAAACGAAAGGAGCCACAGACGATTGTCGTTGGTGCGCCACCGCCTCCGTAATGAACGACATTACCGTCGGCTTTGGTGGCTACTTCGCGGAAGGTTGACCTTGGACGTGTTCGTGGGCTGTCGCGCAGGACGATCGAAGTGTCGCGGGCCAGCAAGAAGCAGTCGCCCCCCGTGAGGGGGATCGGGTCCGAGATGCCTTCGACGCTGAGCCAGCAGTTGCCGCGCGAAAGCATCGTGAAGTGCGCCACGTCTGTTTGCGGAATCCTCTTGCCGGAAGGCGAGATCTTTTCTTCGGCCTGTTTCTCTTGGATCAATCCCCACGGGGCTGTAGCTTCCAGCCTGTGCTGACCGAACGCTGCGATGTGCATCGTTCTAAAAATGTCACTTATAGGATCCATGTAGCCCTTTCTTTTTGGACGAACGGACATAATATATGGACTTACGAGCAGTTCTCGTCCATTGCCAAAGAACTCTACTCTACTGTACAGAATGCTATAGATCTACCGAAGGGAGTTATTATGGGAAAGCTTGAAGGAAAAGTTGCAGTCATCACGGGTGGCGCTACCGGCATAGGCCGCGCCGCAGCAAAGCGCTTCATCGAGGAGGGCGCGTTCGTCTTCATCTTCGGCCGCCGGCAGGAAGCGCTTGACGCCGCTGTGGCTCAGCTCGGGTCCAATGCCCGCGCAGTGAAGGGCTCGGTCTCCGATCTGGCCGCCCTCGACCGACTCTACGCAGCGGTGAAGGCTGAGCGCGGAACCCTCGACATCGTCTTCGCCAATGCCGGAGCGGGCAGCCCGTCTCCGCTTGGCAAGATCACCGCCGAACATATTGACGAAACCTTCGACACCAACGTGAAGGGTACGATCTTCACGGTCCAGAAGGCGCTGCCCCTGATGGTCAAAGGCGGCTCGATCATTCTGACCGGCTCGAGCGCCGGC
>Ga0302319_10018713_pt1 | contig 12616 bp, 10 predicted proteins | sample Bog_T0_2_FD_203319 | JGI IMG/M metagenome (GOLD analysis project Ga0302319, IMG submission 203319) | Peat permafrost microbial communities from Stordalen Mire near Abisko, Sweden - Bog_T0_2 | ecosystem: Environmental > Terrestrial > Soil > Wetlands > Peat | place: Sweden: Abisko, Stordalen Mire... | reverse complement strand
GTAGCTCTTGGAGGATCGCCACCGCGGGCGGCGCAAGCGGGACACGATGCGGCTTTCGCATTTTCATTCGGCCGGCGGGGATTTCCCAAGCAGCGGCGTCCAGGTCGAATTCGGCCCACTCTGCGGCGCGCAATTCTCCCGGGCGAACAAATGTCAGGGCGAGCAGTTCCAGGGCGGCCCGCGTTTCGGGCGCGCCCTGATAGTCATCAATGGCGCGTAGCAGCCCCCCGAAGGCTTTCGGCGCGACGATGGCCGCGCGAGGCCTCACCGTCGGCACCACAAGCGCACCCCGCAATGCCGTCGTAGGATCGTTATCCGCCCGCGCTGTGGCGATGGCGTAGCGGAAAACGTCACCGATCGCCGTTCGAAGTTTGCGAGCGGTTTCATGCAGGCCACGCGACTCGACGTCTTTGAGAACCGCCAGCACGTCCCGAGCAGAGATTTCGCTTATCGGCCGAGCGCCTAAGGCAGGAGAGGCGAAGGTCATGAACCATTCGAATTTCCTCAGCGTGGTCGCCGCTTTTCCGTCCCGGCGCTTCTTTTCGGTCAATTCGGCCGCGATGGCCGCAAATGTGTTTGCGCCCGCCGTCGCTTTCGCCGCCTTGGCGTCGCGCTTTGCCTGTGAAGGGTCCTGCCCTCGGGTCAATCTCTGACGAGCGGCCTCGCGAGCCGCGCGCGCCTCCCTCAGGCCGATTTCAGGATAGACGCCAATCGCCAGTGTCTTTTGGACGCCGCCGAAGCGATAGGCCAAGCGCCAGCGCTTCGCGCCATCAGGCGTGATCCACACTTGCAAGCCGCCCCCATCCGAAAGCTTGACGATTTTCGCGCCGGGCGGAGCGTGCTTGATGGCCAGATCGGTGAGCGGCATGTTGGTATCGACTCGCGTTGGTATCGAAGCTTACCAACGAATCTACCAACAAATTTGTTGGACGCAAACGCACGCGCCCGGACCGCTCTGGACGCCCGCAGGCGTTTAAAGTCTTGATTTTTGGGGTTTTTCTGACGAATTTGGACGTTCTAGAACGTCGAAGTGGTGCCCAGGAAAGGACTCGAACCTTCACGGCTTTCACCGCTGGTACCTGAAACCAGTGCGTCTACCAATTCCGCCACCTGGGCACGGCGCGCTTCATAAGGGCGGGCGCGGCGGCCTGTCAATGGCGGGCGGCGCCGCGCTTCCCTTCGCGCTGCGGCTTGGCTACGGATGCGTCGAACCTTTCGCGAGCGGAGCTCCGCATGACGACCTACGTCAACATTCTCGTCGAGACCCATGGCCGCGTCGGGCTCGTCCGCCTCAATCGGCCGCAGGCGCTGAATGCGCTGAACAGCGCTTTGATCGAGGACCTCAACCAGGCGCTCGGCGCATACGAAGTGGATCCCGCCATCGGCGCCATGGTGCTGACCGGCTCGGACAAGGCGTTCGCCGCCGGCGCCGACATCAAGGAAATGCAGGACAAGAGCTTCGCCGAGATGTTCCTCGGCGACTTCATCGGCCGCTGGGACAATGTCGCGCGGGCGCGCAAGCCGCTGATCGCCGCCGTGGCGGGCTTCGCGCTTGGCGGCGGCTGCGAGCTGGCGATGATGTGCGACTTCATTCTGGCGGCCGACACCGCCCGGTTCGGCCAGCCGGAGATCAAGCTCGGGGTCATCCCCGGCGCCGGCGGCACGCAGCGCCTGACCCGCGCCATCGGCAAGGCCAAGGCGATGGAGCTGACGCTGACCGGCCGGATGATGGACGCGGCCGAAGCCGAGCGTTCCGGCCTCGTCGCGCGAATCGTGCCGGCGGCCGAACTGGTCGACGAAGCGCTGAAGACGGCGGCGACGATCGCGGCCTATTCCGCGCCGGCGGTCTACGCGGCCAAGGAGAGCGTCAATCGCGCGTTCGAAACGACGCTCGCCGAAGGACTACGGTTCGAGCGGCGGCTGTTCCACGCGCTGTTCGCCACCGAGGACCAGAAGGAAGGCATGCGCGCCTTCGCCGAGAAGCGACCGGCGGCGTTCAAGAACCGCTGAGGCGCCGCCTCACGCCGCCGCGTCGAAATCCTGGCGCGCGGCGGCGATCGCCTCGGCGCGCTCCTCGGCCCAGCGGATCAGGCCGGCGAGCGGCTCGAGCAGCGAACGGCCGATGTCGGTCAGGCGATAGTCGACGCTCGGCGGCGCGGTCGGGTAGACGCGGCGCGCGATCAGGCCGTCGCGCTGTAATTCACGCAAGGACTGGGTCAGCATGCGCTGCGAAATGTCGGGCAGCCCGCGCTTGAGCGCGCCGAAGCGAAGCGGCCCGTCGGTCAGCGCGACGATCAGCAGCGTGCGCCACTTGCCGCTGATTTGGTCGAGCACGTTGCGCACCGGGCAGTCGGCGAGATCGGGATAACGCGCGCGCGACGCGCGCAAACCCTCGCCGAGCGCGCTCGCGGCCGGGCTCAGCCCGCTGCTTCCGGTTCCCTGCATGTGCCTATCTCCCGCCAAAGTGCCTCCTTTACGGCGGCCCTGCTCTCGCCTTTATAGCAGGTCTCATTATGAGACCAAGCTTCAGACTGAAAGGACGACCATGAGCACCCCCACCTTCCTCGTCACCGGCGCCGGCGGACACCTCGGCCGGCGCGTCGTCGAGCTGCTGCTGGAGGCGAAAGCCGGCAAGGTCATCGCCGCCACGCGCGACCCCGCCAAGCTCGCCGACCTCGCCGCCAAGGGCGCAGAGCTGCGCCGCGCCGATTTCGACGACCCCGCTTCGCTCGACGCGGCCTTCAAAGGCGTCGAGCGGCTGCTGATCATTTCGACCGACTCGGTCGTCGAGCCGGGCAAGCGCCTGCGCCAGCAAAAGGCGGCGGTCGCGGCGGCGGCGCGCGCGCGCGTCCGCCACGTCATTTACACCTCGATGCCCAATCCGGAGCCCGGCTCGCTGATCCCGTTCGCGCCCGACCACTACGAGACCGAGCAGGCGCTGGCCAAGAGCGGCCTCCCGCACACGATCCTGCGCGTGTCGTGGTACGCGGAGAACCTGCTGCGCTCGCTGCCGAGCATCCTGTCGAGCGGCAAATGGCGCAGCGCGGCCGGCGAGGGCCGCGTCGCCAATATCGCCCGCGACGACGTGGCGCGCTCCGCCGCCGCGGCGCTGATCAAGGCGCCGGGCGGGCGCTTCGACCTCACCGGCCCCGAATTGCTGACGACGCGCCAGATCGCGGCGATCATCGCCGACGTATTCGGCAAAAAGGTCGAAGTCGTTCCGGTCAGCGACGAGCAACTGCTCGCCGGCATGATCGCCGCAGGCGTGCCGAAGGTTTTCGCCGAGCTTGGCGCCGCCTTCGACGCCAACACCCGCGCCGGCAAGATCGACCTCGTCTCCGACGCGGTCGCCAAGCTGACCGGCAAGCCGCCCGTGCCGCTGCGCGATGTCCTCGCGGCGAACACGAGCGCGCTCGCCGCCTGAAGCCGCGCCAGCGCCCCTCTCGCCGGTTGCGGGGAGAGGGGCGTTACGCCCGCTTGCGGCGCGTGGTCGAGCGCCGGCGCGGCCCCTCACTCGGCCCAGTCTGCCGCCTTCACCTGCCGGCGCGCCGCTTCGGCGGCGAGTTCGCTGAGCAGCGGCATCGACCGCGCGTCGTCGAGCCGGCGCATCTGCCTGACCTGTTCGGGCGTCACCGTCGCGCCCGCCCGCTCGCTCAGCCAGTCGCCTTCGAGCTTGATGTCGTAGCGCAGGAAGCGGAACAGCGCCCCGCGCGGCGCGACCAGCGAACCGAGGTCGCCGAGTTCGGCGTTGATCGGCCAATGCGTCGGGCTTTCGCTGAGCAGCGACATCAGCGTCAGGATCAATTGCTGGCTGTCGGCGATCTGCTGCATCATCGCCCTCAGCGCGAGCCGCACCGAGGCGGCGCGCGTCAGGGTCGAAGCCTCGAAACGATCGCGGAACGTCCCGGCGCCGACCGAGACGATCGTCAGCTTGTCGGGGCCGACGTCCCAGCCGAGGCCGAGCCGCGGCACGAAGGCCGAGATGAACAGCGCCAGCGCCGGATTGTTGTGCGGCGTCAGGCCGCCGTCGACGAACAGGCCCTGCACGCCGTCGGCGATCTCGATCTCCTGCGGATCGAAGTAATGCGGCGCGGCGGTGCTGGCGCGAACGATCTGGGCGAGCCGGTAGTAGCGATTGCCGATGTAGCCGCGGTCGGCCGGCGTCTCCCAGAACATCGAACGCGGATTGTTGACCAACACCCAGGCGCTGCCGGTGTCGAGGCGCTTGAGCGTAATGCCGAGGCCGGTCAGCAGGTCCTCGGTGTCGAGGCGGCGGTCGCCGATCACCCCTTCGAGGGCGCTGGCCAGCGCGCGCGCGTCGAAGATCGCCTTCCAGCCGGGCAACCGCATCACCGGCTGACGGAACACCCGCGGCGCGAGACCTTGATAGAAGTCGATCAATTCATCGACGCTGTGGCCAAGCGCGAGGCCGGCGGCGATGATCGCGCCGGTCGAGGTGCCGCCGATCAGGTCGAAGTGGTCGCACAGGCGCACCGGCCGCCCCGCCTGCGCTGCGAGCGTGCGCTCGATTTCCTTGAGAAACGCCAGCGCGACGACGCCGCGCACGCCGCCGCCGTCGAGCGCGAGGATGCGCTTCGGGCCGGGCGCAAAGAGGTGACGATCGCGGGCGGACTGGGCCGTCTGGGTCGCGTCGCTCATGCGATCCTCCTTACGCGCTGCCGCCTCACACGATCTCCATCGCCCGGTCCCAGGCGGAGACGTCGTCGAGCATGATGTCGGCGGCGCGCCTGGCGGCGCTGCGCGCCAGCGTGGCGTTCGGCGGCGCGCCGTCGAGGGCGCGGCGCAGGCGACGCAGCGCCAAGCCGATGTGCGCCGAGCGCGTCGCCTGCCGCACCACGTCGAGCTGGTTGCGCAATCCGTTGAGCGCGGCCGAAAGCCCCGGCCCGGCGCTGAGCGCGAGGCCGACCGCGGCCAGCGCCGACACCGGCGCGCGCAGAAGCCCGGAGAGGGCGATCGCCGCCAGCGCCGCGCCGAGCGCCGCCGACGCCAGCAGGATCGTCGTCGCAGCGCGGCGCAGGCGCGCGTCGAGCCGACGGAAGCGTCGATAGGCGGCGCGATGGTAGGCGATCTGCGGGTCGATCTCGACCTCGCAGAGATAGGTCAGGACTCTGGCGGCGTCGCGCGCAGCCAACCCCGCGGCTGGCGCGCCGCGCAGGGCGCGCGCCAGCCGCCAGTCGACCCACGACCCCGACGCGGCCTCAGGCGGCGCGATCCCCGCCAGCAGGCAGAACCGGGCGATGCGCGCGGCTTCGGCGGCGCGGCGATAGTCGATCCATTTGACCCGCCAGCGCCGCCGCCTGGCGACGTGCTGATCGAGATAGAGCAGCCCGGTCATCGCGAATTGCAGCGGCACCGTCACCGGCGAAGCGGCCGGAAACAGCGCGCCAACGAAGCCGGAAGCAAAGTTGACGGCGAAGAGCAGAAACGAGCGCGCCGCCAGCGTGCTGCGCCAGCGCCGGCCGTAGGCGAGCGCCAGAGCGTCGGCGCGCTCGTACTCGCGGCGCAGGCGATCGAGCGCCTCGCTGCGATCGACGCTCGCCGCCGAATTGGCCGCCGCGGCGCGCGTCCAGGAATCGTCGGGCGCCGAACCGGTCTCCGACGGCTCGCCGATCAGCCGCAGCAACAGCGCGTATTCGTAGCGATGGGCGCGGCGGCTCGGATCTTCGCGCTGAAACTCGCTGAGGTCGCGCCGGTCGGCGACGCGCCGCGGCGGCGACAGCAGCGCCTCGGCGATCGCCTCAGGACTTGCCGCAGCGTCGCCGCGCCGACGCGGCGCGCCTTCGAGCGCCGGCTCGAAGCCGGAATCGATCGCCAGCCGCAGCGCCGCGCCCGATTCCGCCACCAGCGCCGGCAGCGAAGCGGGAATCTTGGTGAAGTCGCGCTTGACCAGGAGCGCCGCGTCGCAAATTGACGCTGCGTCGCCACGCGCGTCGATCTCGACGCCGGCGCGTTTGGCCGCCTGGACCACGGAGAGGGACGGCCGGTCGTCGTCGCGGCAGATCAATCGCGCCCGGCCCGGCCCGCGATAGACCTCCGGCCAGCGCTTGGCGGCGGCGTCCGCCGCCGCCTGAACCAACTTCGCCGCCTCGCCGATTGCGCTCGCGTCGGCGCCGTCGCCGCCCGCCCACAGCACAGTGAGCACGGGCGCGAGCCTGAGATCGTCGTCTCCGGGAGCCTGCGCGGGGGTCATGGTCATCGAAAGCGGCGGCAAACTGGGGTATTCAGTAGAAATTCAATCACGCGAACTTGTCGAGGGAAAAATGGCTTGGAATGATGCGCGTCGCGCCCTTCGCCTGTCCTTGGCGCCGGAGCCTGTCGCCCAGTGAGCCATCACCCGCCTAAGCCTCGCCTGGCGCTGACGCTCGGCGTCACCGGCCACCGACTCATGCGCGCGCCGACGGCCGGCGAAGACGGAGGGGGAGCGTCGCGTCCCTTCGACGTCGCGGCGGTCGGCAACGCGCTCGATTCCACGTTCGCCGCCGCAGCCGCAGGCCTCGCGGCGATCGGCGCCGAGGCCAAGGCGGCCTTCAGCGAAGTCTCGCCGGTCGTGACGCTGATCTCGTCGCTTGCCGAAGGCGCCGACCGCATCGCCGCCCGCGCCGCCCTCGACGCCGGCTTCGCCTTGGACGTCGTTCTGCCGTGTCCGGCGTCGATCTACGCCGAGACGTTCGTCGACGACGCGTCGCGCGAGGAATTCGCTTCGCTCTTGGCGCGCGCTCGCGCCACGCTCGTCTTGCCGCTCGCCGGCGATTCCGCGGCGCCGCTCGACGAGCGATTGCCCGCGACGTTCGAAGCGGCAGGCCTGACCACGCTCGCCCAATCCGACATCCTCGTCGCGGTGTGGGACGGCAAGCCGGCCGGCGGGCGCGGCGGCACCGGCCAGATCGTCGAGGAGGCGGCGCGGCGCGGCGCGCCGATCCTCGTCATCGATCCCAAGGACGGCGCGACGCGACTGCTGTGGGCGGACGAAACGGCCGAACCGGCGACGGCGCGGCGCGCGCTCGACATCGCGCCGCGCCCGCTGGCGCCGGCGCTGGCTGAGCTGATCGCGCACATTGTCGGCCCGCCGCTGGCGGCGGAAGAGCGGGCCGGCCTCAAGCAATATTTCGCCTGCCGCGTCGGCGCCGACGCGAGCCGCCGCGCCAGTCACGTCTTCGACGGCCGCGACCTGGAGGCGCCGCGCGCACAATGGCCGCGCGTCAGCGCCGCGGTCGGCAAGTCCGCGACCAACCGCGCCGCGGCGATGCGCTATTCGCAGGCGCTGCTGGCGGCCGAAGACGTCGCCGCGCGCCACGCCGGCGCCTATCGTCGGCTGTTCCTGGTCAGCTCAGCAGCGACGGTGCTGGCGAGCGCGTTCGTCGCCGGCGCGGCGCGCTTCCGTGAACTGCACCTGACCGCGGCGGCGTTCGAGTTCCTGACCGTCGCGCTGGTCGGCGGGCTGGTGCTGTTCGCCACCCGCCGGCGTTGGCACCAACAGTGGTTCGAGGCGCGCGAGGTCGCCGAACGGCTGCGGGTCGTCGCGCCGGCATGGCTGCTCGGCGCCTGGCCCTCACACCTGAAGCCGGCGCAGGCGGCCTGGCCCGGCTGGTGCGCGCGCGCGGTCGCGCGCGAGCTGCCGCTGTTCGCCGGCGAAATCGGCGAGCTTACCGGCGAAATCCGCGACATCCTTGCCGCTCTGGTCGACGAGCAGCTCGCCTACCACGTCGCCAACGCCAAACGGCTGGAGCGGCGCGACCACATCTACGAGGGGATCGGCGTCGGACTGCTGGCGGCCTCGCTGGTCAACAACGCCGTCTACCTCGCTGTGCGCTTCCTCGACGCGCCCGGGCTCGAAAATTATGAAAGCTGGGGCCTGGCGGCGGCGATCTTCCTGCCGGCGGCGGCGACGGCCGCCTATGGCGTGCGCCTGTTCGGCGACTACGAGGACCTGGCGCGCCGCTCGCGCCGCACCGTCGGCGAGTTGCGCGCTCTCCAGGCGCGCATCGTCGGCGCGCTCGACCTGCGGGCGTTGCGCGGCGTCGCCGAAGCGGCGACGCGGGCGATGCTGTCCGACCTCGAGGCATGGCGGGTGGCGGTAGAGAGCCGTCGGTTGTCGGCGAGCTAGCGGTCCAAATTGGACGCTCGGCGGCCGGCCCGAGCCATCGCGAAATGCCGGGAGCGGGCTCCTTGGCGCGGGCCGCCTCGCGGCGGTCCGTGTTCGGCGCCCATGCGCGCGCTCGTCGGTCTGCGAACTATAGGACGCTGATTTCGTACGTGAAGGTCGTCGAACGGTGGAACCCGTCGGTCATCTCGACTGTCAGCGCGTCTGAGCCGTGGAAGCCGTTTGCGGGTCGATAGTAGAGCTCCAACACTTTCGTCGGCTTGCCGGCGCAACTGCCGGATGAGCCCAGCTTGGCGCTGGCAGGGATTACGCTATTGGCGATGCGGTGGCTCACTTCGCCATGCGCCGGCTTCGTCAGCACGTTGACGGCGATTTCGAGGAACGAGCAGTCGTCTTTCCAGCCGGTGTAGTGGTCGATCTTTGTCGTTTGGCCTGAGGGCGCGGATCTCGACAGGGTTTCAGCCCGGGCGCCCGTCGCGGCGAGGGCCGAGCAGACGATCGGCAGCGCAATCCACATCTTCATCTCAGCGCCTCCCCGCGTACGCGCAAACCACGCTACTATGGGCGCTTGCAGGCGTCGACGGCTGACGGGTCCAAGCGCCAAGTTCCGGCGAGCGCCTAATGGGGCGACGCCGCCAGCGCTTCGGCGAGCCGCCGCCGCCACGCCTTGGGCTCGAACGCCGGCGCGGTGAAATCGACCCGCGCCGCCGCGGCGCCGGCGGAAAGATCGAGCCCCTCGACGTCGAGCCCAACGGCGCGCCAGACGCGCCGACCCGCCTCGCGCCGTCTCGCGAGTTGCGCCGTCAACCCTTCGACCGCGTTGATTTCGGCGAGCAGAGCGTCCTCCGCGTCGATCAGCGCCGCCGCGTCGAGCGAAGGCGCGAGAATGTCGGCAGGAACGAGCTTGTCGGCGCGGCCGAAGCCGCCGTTGAAATGCACCACTTCGATTCCCATGCGGTAGATGGCGAAATCGGCGAACGACGCGTAGAGCTTGGCCTTGGGGTTGCGTTGCAGGTAGCGCTTGCGCGCATAAGGTTCGGGATCGAGCGCGATCGGCCCGCCAACGGTCAGACGCGGATGGTTGAGCGGATCGCCCCGGTCGGGCGGACTGGTCAGCAGCAGCGAGCCGCGCGCGTCGAGGGCGAGATTGCTGGTGTGCTGGGCGAGCGTGGAGAGCAGGAACAGCGGCGCGCCGTCGAAATCGCTGGCGCAGCCGACCCAGGTCGTCAGCGGCGAACCGTCGGCGCCGAGCGTCGCCAGCGCGGCGGTGCGCGACAGGCGCGTGAGCCGCTTGGCGTCGGTGATCGCGGCCGTCCGCGACTCTTCCGCGCCCGCCGCTGTCATGTTCGTCGTCCCTGCCTCGAGCGTCGTCGGCATAGGCGTCGCCGGCCGGACGAGACAAAGCGCGCCGCGCCGCCACGGTCAAGTCGGCGGACCGGATCGCCTGCGGCGCGGTTGAACATTCGGCAAAGGGGGCTATTTTGGCCCCCGACGGGCGAAAAGGCGCGCGGCAAAAAGCCCCCTCGCCGGTCAGGCGGTCCGAACAAGGGCCACACTTCGGCCGCGAAAGGCCTTATTGTGCCGCCGCGCCTTGTGGGTAGCGGCGGCGGTCGGCCGGCGCGACGCAAGCGGATAGAAGCAGGAGAGTCATGCCGACGATCGCCCTGGTCGACGACGACCGCAACATTCTCGCCTCGGTTTCCCTGTCGCTGGAGGCCGAAGGCTATCGCGTGCAGACCTACACCGACGGCGCCAGCGCCCTCGACGGGCTGAAGGCCAACCCGCCCGACCTCGCCATCTTCGACATCAAGATGCCGCGCATGGACGGGATGGAGTTGCTGCGCCGGCTGCGGCAGAAGTCCGACATGCCGGTGATCTTCCTCACTTCGAAGGACGAAGAAATCGACGAGCTGTTCGGCCTCAAGATGGGGGCCGACGACTTCATCCGCAAACCGTTCTCGCAACGGCTGCTGGTCGAGCGGGTCAAAGCGATTCTCCGCCGCGCCAACCCGAAGGACGCCGCCAGTCAGAAGGAGAGCGAGGCCAAAGTTCTCGAGCGCGGGCGACTGAAGATGGACCCAGAGCGCCATACCTGCACCTGGGACAACGAACCGGTGACCCTGACGGTGACCGAGTTCCTCATTCTGCAGGCGCTGGCGACCCGCCCCGGCGTCGTCAAGAGCCGCAACGCGCTGATGGACGCCGCCTACGACGACCAGGTCTATGTCGACGACCGGACGATCGACAGCCACATCAAGCGACTGCGCAAGAAGTTCAAGGTCGTCGAGTCCGAGTTCGAAATGATCGAGACGCTTTACGGCGTCGGCTATCGCTTCCGGGAAGCTTGACGCCGGGGAGAACCGAGGCGCGGCGCGACCGGCGCCGCGCGCAGCAATGAGCAGCGAAGCGCACAGCGAACCGTTCCTTTCCGCCGCGAGCGCGCGATGGCGGCGGTCGCGCGCGCGCCAACGGCTGCGCGTTTTCAGGCGCGCCGCGCTCTCCAGCTTTTCCTCTTCGCTCACCCGGCGCATCGTCTTCCTCAATCTCGGCGGGCTGCTGGTCCTGGTCGTCGCCTTCCTGCTGCTCAACCAGTTCCGCGCCGACATCATCGCCGCGCGGACGCAGAGCCTGAAGACCCAGGCCGGCATCATCTCCGCAGCGATCGCCGCGTCGGCGACAGTCGAGACCGACACCATCACCGTCGATCCCGAGAAGCTGCTGCAGATCGCGCCTAGCGAGAACACCGAGCGGCAGAAAGGCGAAGAGGACTCGATCGAGTTCTCGATCAACCCCGAGCGGGTCGGCCCGGTGTTGCACCGCCTCGTCACGCCGACCCGGACCCGCGCTCGCATTTACGATCTCGACGGCCTGCTGCTGCTCGATTCGAGCACGCTGTCGGCGCGCGGCCTCGCCCAGCGCTCCGAGACGAGCGCCGAGACCCTGCCGTGGTGGGAAAAAGCGTGGAACGACCTGCGCCAGTCCTTCACGCCGGCGAAGAAGCGACGCGCCGCCGAAGAATGGGCGACCAACGGCAAGTCGATGCCGGAGGTCGCCGCGGCTATCGCCGGCCAAACCGAGGCGGCGGTGCGGGTTGACGCCGCCGACGAGACGATCGTTTCGGTCGCGGTGCCGATCCAACCCGCAGGCGGCGCGATCCGCGGCGCGTTGCTTCTTTCCACTCAGGGCGGCGACATCGATTCGGTGATCGCGTCGGAGCGCTGGGCGCTGTTGCGCGTCTTCCTGGTGCTGGCGACGGTGATGCTGGTGCTGTCGCTGTTGCTCGCCAACACCATTGCCGAGCCGGTGCGCAAATTGGCCGAAGCGGCCGAGCGGGTGCGGCGCGGCATCAGATCGCGCCAGCAGATCCCCGACTTCACCGCCCGCTCCGACGAGATCGGCCATCTGTCGGGGGCGCTGCGCGACATGACCCAGGCGCTCTACAACCGCATCGACGCGATCGAGAGCTTCGCGGCCGACGTCGCCCACGAGCTGAAGAACCCGCTGACCTCGCTGCGCAGCGCGGTGGAGACGCTGCCGCGGGTCAAATCCGGCCCGTCGCGCGATCGCCTGCTCGACATCATGCAGCACGACGTGCACCGTCTCGACCGGCTGATCAGCGACATCTCCAACGCTTCGCGGCTCGACGCCGAGCTCGCGCGCGGCGACTCCGGTCCGGTCGATCTGGTCGAAGTCGTCAAAGCGGTGGTCGCCATGGTCGCCGACTCGCAGCGCGGCAACGGCGTGACGCTGAAGTTGACGGTGGAGCGGAGCGGAGCGGCGCGGCCGACCGATTTCATCGTGCTCGGCCACGATTCGCGCCTCGCTCAGGTGCTCACCAACCTCATCGACAACGCCTGCTCGTTCTCGAAACCGGGAAGCGAAGTGCGCGTGACTTTGCGCCGGACCGTCCGCCAGCCGACCGCCGACCGCGAGGAGGAGCGCGAAGAGATGTGGGCGATCGTCGACGACGACGGCCCGGGCGTCCCGCCACACGCGCTCGAGCGCATCTTCGAGCGCTTCTATACCGACCGGCCGGAGCAGGGTTTCGGCCAGAACTCTGGATTGGGCTTGTCGATCTCACGTCAGATCGTCGAGGCGCACGGCGGGCGCATCTGGGCCGAGAACCGGCCGGGAACGCCGCAAGCGGCCGACGGCGAAGAGACGGCGCGTCACGGCGCCGGCGCGCGCTTCGTCGTCGCCCTGCCGGAAATCGTTCCGTGAGCGCGACGCCGGCGGGCTGGACGGCCCTGCACGCCACGGCCATCGTCGTGGGCGAAAGCGGCGCGCTGCTGCGCGGCCCGTCTGGCGCCGGCAAGAGTTCGCTCGCTTTGGCGTTGATTTGGGCGGCGCGCGAGCGCGCCTGTTACGCCGCGCTGATCGCCGACGACCGCGCCTTCGTGCGCGCTTTCGGCGATCGCCTGATTGGGCGCGGCGCGCCTGAATTCGCCGGCAAGATCGAGCGGCGCTTCGAAGGCCTGATCGCGGTCGCCGCCG
>Ga0302319_10018712_pt1 | contig 12616 bp, 12 predicted proteins | sample Bog_T0_2_FD_203319 | JGI IMG/M metagenome (GOLD analysis project Ga0302319, IMG submission 203319) | Peat permafrost microbial communities from Stordalen Mire near Abisko, Sweden - Bog_T0_2 | ecosystem: Environmental > Terrestrial > Soil > Wetlands > Peat | place: Sweden: Abisko, Stordalen Mire... | reverse complement strand
ATCCCGGGCTCAGCGAAATGCTCTCGGGCGCCGCCCTTCCCTTCACGCAATCCATCGCGGGACTTTCGCTGCTCTCGGCGGTCCACGCCGGGGCTCGATCGCTCGCCCCCTCCGAACTGATCGATTCGCCACGGATGAGCAGGCTGCTGACCGCTTGGCGCGACGAATTCAGTTTCATCGTCATCCACGGTCCTGCGGCGGTCTTCGCCGACGCGCTTGCGCTCGCGCAGCTTTCCGACGTTGTTCTGTTCGCCACTCGAGCCGGCGAGTCGAGGCGCGATGAGGTCGTGCCCGCATTCCACACTCTGAGCCGCCAGGTCTCCGATCACGCGGTGCTCGGCCTGGTTCTTCAGGGTGTGTCCGAAGGATTTCCCTATGCCCATGCCTGAATGGTCGCTCCGCATCGGAATCCGGCTGGTGGTGTGCTCGGCGCTGCTTTGCGCCGGGTGCGCCGCGTATTCCCAGCAGCCAGCATCCTCCGCTCCGCTGCAACCGGTCATGACGTCCGAAGAGCCTGCATTAGGCGCCGCTGCGGCAGGCTCGGGTGCGGACGCATCCGCGCCGCCCCCAACAAGAAGTCCGGCCCCCGAAGCTACACCCGGATCCGCAACCAAATCCGCAACCGCGTCCGCATCCGAATCGCCGGCGGATCCGGAGAGTCTGCTGATCGGCCCGGGCGACCTCCTCCGCATCACCGTCCTTCGGGAGCCGGAGCTCGACCAGCGCGCCCGCGTCCTTGACTCCGGCGATCTCACCCTTGCCCTGGCCGGCAGCGTGCCGGTCGGGAGGCTGACGCCCAGCCAGGCCGCCGCGCGCATTGGCCAGAAATACCTGGAGGGCGGCTTTTTGCTCCATCCGGAGGTTTCCGTGTTCGTCGAAGAATATGGCACGCAGACGGTTACAGTTCTTGGCCAGGTGGCCCATCCCGGCGCCATTCGTCTGGCCGCTCCGCGCACGCTGATCGAGGTACTGTCGCTCGCCGGAGGCCTGACCGAGTATGCAGACCGACACATCGTTATCGAGCGAATGGGCGGGGCGGGCGAACCGCGACAACGTATCCGGGCCTTCCTCCCCAACCGGGCCGATGATGCGTTCAATGCTGACGTCCTCGTCCGTCCCGGCGACACCATCATCGTTCCCAAAGCCGGCATCGTTTATGTGCTCGGCGACGTCGCTCATCCCGGCGGATACGTAATGCAGAACGATTCGAAGCTCACGGTTCTCCAGGCGATCGCCCTCGCCGCCGGAGCCTCCAGAACGGCCAGTGAGAAAAAGGTCCGTCTGGTCCGCAGCGTCGACGGCCTGTCTCAATCTGTCGATTTGCCGCTGCGCGATATGGAGCGCGGCCGCGATCCCGACGTTCCGCTCGAGGCCAACGACATTCTCTACGTCCCATTCAGCCTGATGAAGAACATCTCCCTCGGTATCGCCGACATCACGGCAGCCGCCAGCTCAGCCCTTATCTACGCAGCCCACTGATGACTCGCCGCCGCCACGTCCGCCTTCCGCCCCTCTTTGGCACTCCCCTCGAAGACCTGGCGTGTTCCGTGCTTTTCGCTTTCTTCGCGATGCAGGGTTCCATCCCCGGCATCGCTCCGCCGCAGGCCCTGGAGATGACCGCGTCGGCACCCAGCGGCCTGACCACTATCGGCGGCGTCGCGTCACAGGCCATCGCGAACACGATGATCCTGGCGATGATTCTTCGCCGCCCGCGTTTTCTGCTTCATCGGATAGTCGCATTGCCGTGGCTCGCGTTGCCCGCCCTTCTCGCCCTGCTCGCCGTCGCCTCCTGCGTCTGGTCGATCGATCCTCTGCTGACGCTCCGCCGCTCTTTGCCTTTCGCGCTCGCCGGACTCTTCGGTCTTTACTTCGCCGCGCGCTTCTCGCCTGCACGCCAGCTGGCTATTCTTCGTTGCGCCATGCTCGCGCTGGCGGTCGGAACCATCGCGGTCTCCCTTTGCGTCCCCGCCATCGGGCTCGACCACACCCCCGGACACGCCGCGGACTGGCAGGGCGTCTTCACGCAGAAGAATGCCTGCGGACGCATCATGGTTCTCGCCTCCGCCGCCGTTCTCTTCGGCGCTCCGCGCAACCTGATGCGGCTGCGGCATCTCGCCATGCTCGCGCTCTTCCTTTTCGTCCTGGTCATGAGCGGCTCGCGCGGGGCCTGGATCATCGAAGCCGCCCTTCTTCTCCTTTGGCTTGTTGTCGGCGTTGCCCGCCACACAGGTCCGCGTCTGCGCACGGTTCTTGCTGTGGCCGCGCCATGCGTCATCGCCAGCGGCGCAGCTTGCGCTACACCGGGATTCGCTCAGCTCGCAACCTTCCTGGGACGCGACGCTACCCTCACCGGCCGCACCGCGATTTGGGCTCAGGTCGCTCTCTTCATCAGCCAGCGCCCGTTCCTCGGCTACGGATACGATGCCTTCTGGCGCGGAATGGCCGGGCCCTCCTTCCAGGTCGCCGCCTCCGTCCACTTCATCGTTGCTCACGCCCACAACGGTTTTCTGGAGATCGCGCTCGAGCTGGGCGCGGCCGGTCTCGTCCTCTTCGTTCTCAGCTGGCTGCACGCGTGGCGCCGGCTCTGGCCGCTCTGGCGTCGCGGCTCCATCGACATACTCGCATGGCCCATTGCTGTTCTGGTTCTCGTCGCCCTCTACGATCTCGACGAAAACACGCTGCTGATCTACAACGGCCTCTTCTGGGTCCTTTACGTCGCCGCGCTTGCCAACATCGAAGGATTCTCCCGTGACCGCCATCACGCCGTGATCGACGGCCGCCGTGCCATCATGACCGCATCGTTCTCCGGATCGCCCTCCGCCGCGGCGGACGCGCCCGGCAAGCCCGCCTTTCCGCAACCGATCCCGCAGGAATTCTCGTGAACCCCACCGTTCTGATCTACAGAAGCGAACTGCTGCCCCCCTCGGAGACCTTTGTCGCTGCCCAGGCGCACGCCCTGCGCCGCTTCACGCCGTTCTTCGCCGGGCTGCGGCGGATCCCCACCGGCCTCCGGCTCGACGACTGCGAAACGATCCTTCTCACGCGGCAGGACGACGCCGGCGACAAACTGCGCCGCCGCTTCTTTCTTGCGACCGGCATCGCTCCGCAGTTTCTCCGCGCTCTCGAGCTGCGGCGTCCGTCGCTCCTGCACGCGCACTTCGCTGTCGACGGCGCTGCCGCGCTCCCCTTGCAAAAGCACCTCGGTATTCCTCTGGTGGTGACGCTCCACGGTTACGACGCCACCATGACCGACCAGGCGCTGCGCCGCGATGCTCCAGGCCGGGTATACCTGCGCCGCAAAAAGGAACTCCGGACCCGCGTGCGTTTTTTTATCTGCGTCTCCGATCACATCCGCCGACGGGCGCTCGAACGTGACGTTCCCGAAGAGAAGCTGCGCACCCTTCCTATCGGAGTCGACCTCAATCTTTTCGCGCCTGACCCGCTCCGCTCGCTCCCCCCCGCACCGCAGGACCCCATCGTCCTTTTCGTCGGGCGTCTCATCGAGAAAAAGGGCTGCGCTCATCTGATTCGTGCGATGGCAATCGTGCAGGGACGCCATCCCACGGCGCGGCTCCTCATCGTGGGCGACGGTCCGCTCCTCGATCCTCTGCGCGTCGAAGCCCGCCAGACGCTGCGCCACTGCACATTTCTCGGAGCGCAGCCTCCGAACGTCGTCATCGACCTGATGCACCGCGCCAGCCTTCTCGCCGCCCCCAGCATTGTCGCGTCTTCGGGCGACAGCGAAGGGCTCCCCATCAACCTTTGTGAAGCACAGGCCATCGGCCTGCCCATCGTGGCCTTCCGCGGCCCGGGCGTCTCCGAAGCGGTGGTCGAACTCGAGACCGGCCTGCTGGTGGCGCCGGGCGACGAGCGCGCTCTATCGCAAGCCATCTCGGAAGTGCTGCGCGATCGCTGCCTGAGGCACCGCCTCGCGGCGGCCGGACGCCGGCGGGCGGAAGCGCTCTTCAGCCTTGAAACGCAGACCGCGCGCCTCGAAGACCTGTACGCCGAAGCTGTGGAGTAATCGGTGGGCGAGGAATCGCTGCGCCGCAGCTCGCTCTGGATGATCTCCGGACAGGGCGTCGCGATGGCCTCTCAGATCGTCTACTTCGTGCTCATCGGGCGCGCGCTGGGCAGCCGCGAGTACGGCGCCTTCGTGGGGGTCGCCGCTCTCATCGCTGTGCTGAGCCAGTTCAGCAGCCTCGGCATGGAGATGATCCTGGTGCGCAACATCAGCCGCGACCGCACCTCCTTCGCCCGCACCTGGGGCGATGCGCTTCTCATTACCGCGGCGGGATTCCTGCTGCTGCTCGGCGCGGCCATGTTTTACGCGCACTATGCGCTCGGCCCCGAGCTTCGCTCTCTCGTTCCGTGGATCGCTCTCTCCGACGGCCTCTTTGGCAAACTGGTCCAGCTCACCGCCCGCGCATTCCAGGGAGCCGCCCGTCTCGCCTGGACCGCGCGCCTCACCGCACTCCTCACCATGGGCCGCGCCCTGACCGCTTGCCTGCTCTTCGCCTGGACACGCGGCCACGGCATTCATGCCACAGCGCTGACGTGGGCCCGGGTCTACTGGGTCGCTACCCTCGGTGTGGCTCTCTTCGCGCTGCTCCTCGCCACGGTCCGGCTGGGGCTGCCGCGCTTCGGCTGCATCCATCGCGCCGACCTCAGTGAAGGCCTCAGCTTTTCCTTCGCCGGCTCGTCGATCTCCGTCTACAACGACATCGACAAAACCTTCCTCGTGAGCCTCGGCCAGGATTACGCCGCCGGCATCTACTCCGCTGCTTACCGTGTCATCGACGCAGCCAGCGCCCCCATCTACGCTGTGTACGCGGCAGCCGCTCCCCGCTTTTTTCGCGAAGGATCAGGCGGCGTACGTCAGGCGCGCGCCTTTGCCCGCACCACGTTGGCCCGCACCCTGCCGTATTCCCTGGGTGCCGCCGTACTCCTGGCCCTCGCCGCGCCCTTGCTGCCTCTGGTCTTCGGACCCTCGTTTCGCGGCTCTGTGGCGGCGATTCGCTGGCTCTGCCTGCTGCCGGTCCTGCGCGCACTCCACTACGCGTGGGGATCGGCGATTACCGCCTCCGCCTCGCAGTGGAACCGTACCGCAACGCAGTTCGGTGCAGCCGCGCTCAATCTTTGCCTGAATTTTCTGCTGATCCCGCACTGGTCCTGGCGGGGAGCCGCCGCCGCCAGCCTGCTCACGGATGGAGCCCTCGCCGCCGCCAGCCTCTTAGTGCTTTCGCGGCTGACGGGCCGCGAGGCGTCTGCCACGCCGTTGGATCGTCATCCTAAACCACGCGCGCAGCAAGCAGCAGAGTAACCTGCGTCTTGAAGTTGTCTTCCCGAGCGGAGCGCGAGGGAAGCGAGAGCGGAATGAGGGGACCTGCTTTTGTTTTTGCTATTCCCTATTCCCTGTTCCCTGTTCCCTGTTTTTGTGGACGCCCAGCTCCTTCATCAGGAACGCGTAGTCCAGCGCGATCTCCTTGAGGTAGTCGTAACGCCCCGACGCGCCGCCATGCCCGGCGGTGAGATTCGTGTGCAGCACCAGATTCCGCACATCGGTCCCCAGGGTGCGCATCTTCGCCACGTACTTCGCCGGCTCCCAGTACATCACCTGGCTGTCGTGCAGCGAAGTCTTCACCAGCATCGCCGGATACTCTTTTGCCTCGAGCTTGTCGTAGGGCGAGTAACTCAGCATGTACTCAAAAGCGTCCTTCTGGTTGGGATCGCCCCACTCCTCGTACTCCGGAACGGTGAGCGGCAACGTGGGATCGAGCATCGTGTTCATCACGTCGACAAAGGGTACGTGGGCCACGATGGCTCGATACAGATCCGGGCGCAGATTCGCGATGGCGCCCATCAGCAATCCGCCGGCGCTGCCGCCCTCGGCTGCGACGCGATCCGCCGCGCCGTAGCCCTGCGCGACTAAATGCTCGGTCACGGTTACAAAATCGGTGAAGGTGTTGCGTTTGCGCATCAACCGCCCGGCATCGTGCCAGGCCTTGCCCATATCGCCGCCGCCCCGCACGTGCGCATAGGCCAGAACAAAGCCGCGGTCGAGCAGGCTCAGCCGATTGCTGCTGAAGCCCATCGGCAGCGAGTAGCCGTATGCGCCGTACCCATAAACCCATAATGGATTTGTTTTTGCCTCGCGCTTGTCCTTACGCCACACCAGCGAGACGGGAATCTCCACGCCGTCCGCAGCGCGCGCGAAGATTCTCTCCGACTCATACCGGGTGCGGTCGAAGCCTCCCGGCACTTCGACCTGCTTCAGGAGCTTCGACTCGCCCGTCGCCACGTCGAACTCGAAGACCGAAGCGGGCGTGACCAGCGATTGATACGCATAGCGATACTTCGCCGTGTCATAAACGCGATTCGCATGCGGATGCGTGCTGTACACCGGCTCGGGAAAGGCAATCTCGCGTCCTTCCGTCATCTCCGGCCCGGCGCCCCGAAACGGAGCCACGCGCACGTGCTGCAAACCCTGACGCCGCTCCCAAACCACGGCGTGCCCAGCGAACAAATCCACTTCCTCGATCATGGCTTCGGCCCGCTCGGGGATCAGCTCGGTCCAGTTCTCGCGGCCGGGCGTTTCCACGGGCGTCGTCACCAGGCGGAAATTTCTTCCCGTATCGTTCACGCGGATGTAGAACTGCCCGTTGCGATGGTCGGCATAATATTCAATCTCGTCGCGCCGCGGCTCGATCGGGCGCCACGTCCCGCGCGGCTGATCCGCCGGCAGAAACTGCTCGTCGGTGGTGGTATGGCTCGAGCTCTGCAGGATAATGAAGCGATCGTCGCGCGTGCGCCCCGCGCCGATGTTGAAGCGCTCGTCCTTCTCTTCGTAAACCAGCTCGGCCTGTTTAAAGGGCTTGTCGATTTCATGGCGGAAGAACTGAAACTGCCGCTTCTGTTCCTCGTCCTCGACGGTGTAAAACAGCGTCTTGTTATCGGCCGCCCAAACCACCGAGCCCACGCGATCCACATGCTGCTTCAGCACTTCGCCGGTCCGCAGGTCCTTGACGTAGAGCTTGTACTGGCGAAAGCCGCGATTGTCGCAGGAGTATGCGAGCAGATTGCCATCGTCGGAGACAACCATGGTGCCGAGGGCCATGAACGCCTCGTTCTCCGCGAGCTCGTTTACATCGAGAAGAATCTCTTCCTCGCCCTCCGGGGCCTCCGCGGTGCCGCGCTTGCGGCCAAAAATCTCGTATTGCTTCCCCTCTTCGGTCCGCGAGTAGTACCAGTACTCCCGCTCGCGAAAGGGAACGGAGATGTCGGTCTCCTTAATATGGCTCCGCATCTCCTCGTAGAGCTGCTTCTGCAAATCTTCGGTGCCCGCAAAGATCTGGGCGCAGTAGGCGTTTTCCGCCTCCAGATACGCGATGGTTTCGGGATTGTCTTTCTCCCGCAGCCAGGCATAGTCATCGACCAGAGTATGGCCGTGAAGCGTTCGTTCCGTGTGCCTGCACGCCGCAACCGGCGGCTGCAACGCAGCCTCAGTGCTTTGAAAGCTCATTGTTCCTCTTGAGTCTGGAAATCTCGTGTCTGGAAACTCGGAACGCATTCTATAGATGCGCAAAGACCGGCCAGCTCCTGCCTTCCGACTGCTGGCTCCCGGCTACCAGCTCCGGCTCCCGGCTACCGCCCCATCTCGGCCTGATCGAGCATCGAATACAGCTTCTCAAAATCGATGACCTGCTTATAGCCGTGTTCGGTCACCACCCACGCTGTAGGGGTCTCGTGAATGCCGATGCGATCGCCCAGCTGCTGGTCGGCTTTCACCGCAGCGGTCAGCTTGCCTTGCGGATCCATGACGAAGGGCAGCGCCACGCCGTGCTGTTGCGCCCACTTCTGCGTGAACTGTTGCAGATCGTCCTTCGACTCGATACCAGCCTGCGCCGCAAAAACAGCGCTGCGATAGTCGTCGCCCACCTTCTTCGATTTGCCTTCGAACCAGCGCGCGTTCACTGCGGCCTGGAAGCTCCAGTTGTGCTGGGGCAGAGGAAAATCGTGCCAGACGCGGGGGGCATGGTATTTCTCGGAGGCCTGCATGACGAGTGGATTCCGCATCGCGCAACTGGGACACTCGAGGTCGGCGAACTCCACAATGGCGATTTTCGCTCCCGGCGGGGGATGCAGCGCCGTGGTGTCCTTCGGCTGAATCGGTGTTTGCTGTTGCCCGGACGCCGCGGCCAGGGCGAAAAGCGTCATGCTAAGGACGAAGAACTTGAGCAACGCGCGCATGTCTATAATTTAACGTCTCCCCGCGTTCTCTGGTAGTCGAGACAGGATGCGGTCTCCTGCCAAGCGCGACTTCCTGCCTCTTAGATACGAAGATCCAGTAAGTCTAGTCGCTGATGTCACGCTGAGTGTTATGGATTTACGGCCGGCGGTAAGAGATTCGTCAGCAGTTCCTGGTAGGCTTCCTTAAACAGCTTCAGGCTCACCGCGGTGCGGTATAAATGGCCGTCTCGCCGGTATCCCACGAAGAGGTGGTCGTCCGACCGCATCCGGCTTACGAGGTCGGAGCACAATGTCATGGTTGCCTCGTCCGGATTCCCCCCACCGATCGACGCGGTGCACTCAGTTTGATCGCAACGCGCAAACTGAATATGAACCGGATTCTCTTCGTCCATCACAATCTTCCAGTTCTTTCCGTCTGAAACGGTGCGAGCAAACAACAAAAGAACTCCCACAGACTTGTCTGCGTTGGGATCAACTTCGAACATAATCACGCTCGGACGTCGATCTTTGCGGTCCACACCGACCGCGACAGAAATGTATTGATTCACGTCGTGCGCATCCGGCGGAGCGTCAGAATCTCCTCGCAAAATGTCCACGGAACCAATGCAGCCCTTTGGCAGGCACTTGATCTCCCAATGTTGTTGTGTCCTGAGCAGGTCGTCGGCTGGCGATTGTGCCGCGACGGAATGACAAAATGTGAAACTGATGGCTATTACTGAAATCCAGCCTCGAAACACAGGGATGTCCGATCTACGCTACCTCTCCGCCGCAACGCCCAGGCGAGACAAACTACCCTTCTACTTTGCGCCACCCGCCCCTTCACCGTGGGAGGCTCAGGGGCTGAAGCCTGAGAGATTTCAGGGGCAGCTGTTCGCCGGGTTAAAAGTCACCCCAACAGGCAACGCCGGCTTGTCGGAAATCCAGCAACCCTGCGCTTCTACCCGGTCTTCGCCTCGCGAAGAGTGCGCTAACGAAATCAGTTGCGACACGACACTAGTTCGTGCCGAACATCGCTCCGGCGGACGAGGGCACCGCGCCTGATGGGGGATGGGCTGCGCCTGCCGCCCCTTTGCTCCCCTCGGCTGCCATGGATCCATCCAGCTCGACTTTGCCTGAGAAGACTGCGTTGTCTTCGACCGAGAGGCGCGCCGCCCGAATATCCCCGTTCACATGGCTGCCCGTGCGGAGTTCCACGCGTCCCGCAGCGTGAATATCTCCCTGCAGCGAACCCTGCACGACAACGTCGCGCGCGACGACGTTGGCGGTGATGCGGGCATTCGGCCCCACGGTCAGCCGGTGCTCGCTCAGCGTGATGGTTCCTTCGACCAGTCCCTCGACCACCAGATCCTCGTTGCCTTTCACCTCTCCGCGAATCTGAACCGACTTCCCGATAACCGCTGTTGGCTCACCTGCCATTGCGCTGACTCCTCTTTTTCCCTGGCTCTTTAGCTTTCTCCGCAATATACGCAACGCAACGCCTCGCCGCAACTGAATTGGCGTAAATCATGCGATCCTGGCCTGGCTGCCCGGCCATAACTCCGCCTGCACGGGCCATACCGGCGACGGCGCCATCCTGCCGGCAACGGAGGAGCGCCGGTCGGTCCATCCGTCGAGAGAGTCGCTGTGCCTGTGCGCGAGGCCATGCTTCCGCACCACCGCCCGCACCAGCGCCGCCACCCGCACCTGATAAGCCTTGTTGACGAACGCGCGTTCTCCATACCGAGTCTCGTACGCCTTCTCCAGCTCGGGAAAGTGCTCCCGGATGAAGCGCAGGAATACGGGCTTCGAGCACGGTTTCAGGAACAACGGCTGCGCGCCAAAAAAGCTCGCGTCTGCCTGTTTTGCGCGCCGCGCCATCCCCTCCAGCGCCGTTGGCGTATCTGTAATCCCCGGCATCAGCGGCGAACACAGGATGCCCACCTGCAGCCCGGCGGCTCGCAGTCGCGCCACCGTCCTGAAACGGAGGTCCGGCCGCGGCGCGCGGGGCTCCAGAATGCGCGCTAACTTGGCGTGAGGCGTGGTGATGGTGAGGTGCAGATTGAGTTGGTTGTGCTCTCCAATCCGCACCAGCAAATCGATGTCTCGCTCAATCAGCGTGGACTTGGTCACGATCCCGAGCCGCAGCCCCTGCTGGTCCGCAAACACCTCCAGCAAGCTCCGCGTCACCTGCGCAATGCGCTCGATCGGCTGGTAGGGATCGGTCGCAGTTCCCAGGGCAATCTGCTCGCCTGGACGGACCTGCTTCAGCTCCTGACGCAGCAGCCAGGCCGCATGCTGCTTGATGTAGATCTCGCGTTCAAACAGGTCCGCCGATAGCTCGTTGGTTTGGTTTCCGGCGGCCACCGGAGAGCCCGATGGTTCCACAGGATGGATGAACTCGTGCGTGTACCGCGCGTAGCAGTAGCGGCAGCCAAACTCACAACCGCGGTACGGGTTGATGCTCCATGCCAGCCACGGGATCCGCTTCGATACGCTGCGGTTCAGCAGGGAGCGCGGCTCCAAGGTCCGGTACTCGACGAGATGGCCATCGCCGGCCTTTGCGCCTTCGGCCGCGAGCCGGGCAATCCCGACGGTTTGTTGCCCCAGAATGGGGAACAATGTGGGAGCCAGAATGTCCGATTCGATCATATTCGCCTTTTCTTCGCCCATCGGTGTAAGCTACTCCGATCCGCAATCGCGCGTCAACCCCGCTGTGACTCGGGTCACTGACAAGTCCGGCGCTCGTGGGAGATTCTTGCGCCGTCGAACGGCGCGCCGAAACGGACCGTGTCCCCCGTTCCCCGGAGGTTGCATGTCCGCATCTGTTCTGGTCACCTGGGCCACCCGTTATGGATCGACCGAGGAAGTCGCTCACGCGGTCGCCGACGAGCTACTCCGCCGGCGCTTCAGCGTGCAGGCGCAGCCCATGGCCAGTGTCGCCAGCCTGGATCACTACGACGCCGTGGTTCTCGGCTTCGCGCTTTACATGGGCCACATCCACAAGGATGCGCGCCGCTTCCTTACCGCTCATCAAAATGCGTTGAGCCAGCGGCCCGTTGCTCTGTTCACGCTCGGCCCTTTGGAGACCGGAGAAAAGCACTTCGCCGCGGCGCGGCTGGAACTTTCCAAAGAACTGGCGAAATTTGCCTGGCTTTCACCCGTCGGGTCCGAGGTCTTCGGGGGGAAATTCGACCCTGAAAAACTGGGTTTCCCGTTCAAGTTGATTCCCGCTCTGCGCAGGACCCCGCCCACGGATGTCCGCGACTGGACCGCCATCCACGCGTGGGCCGGCAATCTGGCAAGCCGACTCCAGCCCGCCATGGCGCGCTAGTCCGCGCCCATCCGGCCGGCCGCACAATGCCGCCGCAGGTGGTTGCGCCCCCACGCGCAAATCACCTCGAGCACCGGTACCAGCGTCCATCCGTATTTCGAGATCGAGTAACGCACGCAGGGTGGGACGCTCGTCTCCTGCCGCCGCACCAGGATTCCGTCCCGCACCAACTCCTGCAGATGCCGGATCAGCATCCTCTCGGTCATCTCCGGGATGCTCCGCCGCAGTTCGCTCGTCCGCAACGGTCCGTTGGAGAGCCGCCAGAGAATCGTCCCCTTCCACCGTCCGTCGATGACCGACAACATCGCATCAATTGGACACGGCGACATTTCCTTCTTCGAAACCGGCATAGTTCATCTTTCTAATACTGACAACTTTGTCAGTACGAACAACTGAGTCAAGATACTCCTCGCTCGCGTCTCATTACCAGGAGCGTGCAACCATGCTTATCCTCAACATTGCCACCATACTTTCGATCGGCCTGATGATCGGCACCGAGTTCGCCGTCTCGGTCTTCATCAACCCCATCCTCAGCCAGCTCGACGACCGCGCGCGTCTCGCAAGCATCCGCCTTTTTGCCGCGAAGCTCGGGTTCGTGATGCCCTTCTGGTACGGTCTCGGCTTGATTCTCCTCCTCGCCGAAGCGTTCCTCCGCCGCGGGCAAACCGGTTTTCCTCTGCTGGGCGGAGCCGCCGGAATCTGGGCCGCCGTCATCGTTCTGACGTTGCTATTCCTGGTCCCCATCAACAACCGCATGGCCAGACTCGCCCCGGATGCGCCGACCCGCGAAGCCCTGAAGGATCACGGAAAATGGGACGCCATGCATCGCGTGCGCGTAGCGGCTCTGGCGGCGGCGATGGTCCTCTTTCTCGCAGGGATCCACGTTTAGGGCGGGGTCGAAATGTTGACTGCTGCGGTTGCGTGTTCAACGCATCTCATCAGGAAAAGTGCGAAGCTATTCTGCGGAGGAACTGACTCGAATGCCCGACCTGAAAGGCACGTCCATTACCTGGCTCGGACACGCCACCGTCCTTATCGTGACAGCGAGGGGGACCA
>Ga0302319_10018711_pt1 | contig 12616 bp, 10 predicted proteins | sample Bog_T0_2_FD_203319 | JGI IMG/M metagenome (GOLD analysis project Ga0302319, IMG submission 203319) | Peat permafrost microbial communities from Stordalen Mire near Abisko, Sweden - Bog_T0_2 | ecosystem: Environmental > Terrestrial > Soil > Wetlands > Peat | place: Sweden: Abisko, Stordalen Mire... | reverse complement strand
GCCGCAAAGACGCTGGAATGAGCCGGGCTTTAGCCCCCGAGGGACGCTTTTCCCTCCAACTTTTTGATACCTCTTCTGGGTTTCTGGACAGCTTCTTAGAAACGACTGAGGCTGCATAGTTGATGTGCACAAAGGACGTGCTTTGTAACAGGGCACGACTTCAGTCGTGCCGAAAATACGCCAGAACGACCTGGGCTTTAGCCCCTGAGGGATGCAAATCTCGAGGCGAGAGACTTTCATTCATTTCCTCGCAGAATGTTCCAGCGATAGACACCGAGAAAGTTGGGATTGCCGGGGACGGGACGCCATTGCTGCTGCGGATGATCAATCAGTTCAGCCATGGCCACGAGGCGAAGCTCCCCCGGATGCCCATGGTCATCTCCGGTATCGTAAACCACGGCAGACTGCCCGCCAATCCGCGTCACAATCATCGAATGCCACGGCGACGACTGGCCGAACTGTCGATAAAAAAGCAGGTCTCCCGGCTGAGCCTGCCGCACATCTCGGGCGACAAAAAATGCATTGCGCTCGACAAGAGTTTTCGCATCCGCAAACTGCGCAAAAGCCCCATTGCTCGCGTCGGGTGGCGTGAATGCCCCAGGCCGCACGCGGAAAAGCCCCGCCCCTAACGGCGTCTCCGGATAGCGCCATGCGCGGATCTCGCCCGGCAGCGCCGTCACCTCCATCCCGGTTGCTGCGAACCAGGTGTCGTCGTGGCGCTTCAGGGCTTCGCGGTACGCAAAGCGCAGAAGGCTGGCGCAATCCGTGATCTCTGGCGGCACATCTCCAGCCCGGCGGCTGGCCTGGTAGTTCGCGATGGCCGTGAACCACTGGCGAAAGGCGGCCTCGTCGGTGGGATCGGTCAGGCGGAGAAAGTCGGGAGTTCCGTCCCCGAACCGGTCGGTCCATGCAAGCGCGGACTTGGCCAAAGAGGCAGCGTGCACTGCGGCCGGAGCAGATCTCACCGTGTGGAACCGATGCGTCAGGCGGCCGTGGGTGAAAACGAAAAGCCGCAACAAAAGCAGCAGAATCGCAAGTCCCACGATGGCTGCAAGGAACAGGCGCTGAGGCTGCGGCTTTTTCTGTCGGTTCATGCGTTCCGCTGGTTTGAAGCGAAACCCATCTTACCGCGAATCGCGCCGCGTTGCCGAGAAGGCTGCTTATGAGGCTGGCGGGAGCGGGGGCGTCGGAAGGAGCTCGGGCAACTGAGATCGGAGGGAGCAGGGGCATTCATGCCCCTGGAACAATGCCCGAAAAACCAGGGCTTTAGCCACGGGCTCTCCGTCGCCAGCCAAAGAATGCTCGGGTCTGAAGGCCAATCCCTTCGCTTTGCTCCTCAGGGGCATGAATGCCCCTGCTCCCTCCCAACGAAAAAAGCCCTTCGACCGAAGCCGAAGGGCCATTCTTGAACAGCGCCAAACTTAGCCTGTGACGGTACGCGTGGGTTTGTGCCCCACAAAGCCGTAGAACGCGATGTAGAGGTAGCAGATCACGGGGATGATGAACGACATTTGAATGCTCGTCTTGTCCGCCAGTGCGCCGATCGCCAGCGGAACCACCGCGCCGCCGACGACAGCAGTCATAATCAGTCCCGACCCCTTGCTGGTCATCGGCCCCAGTCCGGCAATGCCCAGCGTGAAGATGTTGGGGAACATGACCGAGTTGAAGAAGCCGCAGACAACCAGGGCTCCAATCGCCACACTTCCGCTTGTGAACATGGACAGAGCGATCGAGAGAGCGGCCGCCGTTCCAAAGATGCCAAGCAACTTGCCCGGGTTCACCTTTGTCATGATTCCGGCGCCGAGCAGACGGCCAATCAGGGCCCCAAACCAGTAGAGCGAGACCAGGAAGGATGCGGTTTTCGCCGTGCTCATACCCTGCAGCTTGAAGTAATTCACGGCAATCGAGGCCAGGCCGACTTCCACGCCGACATAAAAGAAGATGCCGAGGGCGCCGAGGACGGTGTGCTTGTAACTCCAGATGCTGCGGCTGAGGACGGGATCGCCTACCTTGCCAGGGCGGAAGGCCTGAGTCTGCTCGACGTGGGGCAGGTGCATGAACGCGACGGCGAGGCCCAGCAGCAGCAACGCGCCGGCAATCAGCATGTATGGGACGCGGACCGTATCCGCCACCTGCATTTGAGTTGCGTCCGGGCCCAGGTCATTCAGGATGTACGCGCCGGCGACGATGGGAGCGAGAGTGCCGCCAATGGAGTTGAACGCCTGCGCCAGGTTGAGGCGGATGGAGGAACTGCCTTCAGGCCCAAGAATCGAGATGTAGGGGTTGGCCGAAGTCTGCAGCGCGGTGACGCCTGCGCCGACGATGAAAATCGCCGTGAGGAACAGCGGGAAGCTCACCATTTTGGCCGCGGGAATAAACAGCAGGCAGCCCACCACCTGGATGAACAGGCTGACCACCATGGTGCGCTTGTAGCCAATGGCCTCAATCAGCTTTGAGGTTGGCGAGGCAAACACAAAATACGCCAGGAAGAAGGCCGACTCGACCAGCATGGCCCATGCATAAGGCAGGGTGAAGATCTTCTTCAGATGCGGCACGAGTGCCATGTTCAGGTTGGTGATGAACCCGAAGATAAAGAACAGCGCCGTGACGATGATGAATGGAACAAGGTACCCCGGCGACGTGAGCGCCGCTGATTGCTTCGATTGTGCTGCCATAGAAGGTTAATCCCCGCTTCCTGAAGAAAGTTTCGCCCCCGGTAAGGGGTCGATTTTTTCGTACTGCACCCGCATCGGCGTGCAAAGGGCCGATTGGACTCTCCGGCAGGTGGTTTACCGCTGCCTGGAACCCGGGTGTTTGCTGCACACAACACTATACGGAAAACCCCTTACCGGGGAAGTGACGACAGATTTAGGCAGCAGAAGTGGGGCAAACGATCTGTCTACAAGCTCCCGAGCTCCGGCAATGCATCTTGCGTTTGCGATCGTCGGGGATCGACGCGGGAAAACAATCTCTCCGAAAAATACATTGACATCTAGGCATCGACCCCGTAAATTGTTTACCTAGAACTAGGGGTATATCCGATGGCAAGAAACGATTTGCAGGGAACGCTCGACTTACTGGTGCTCAAGACCCTCGCCCAGGTTCCGGCGTTGCACGGATACGGGATCGTGCTCCATATCCAGCGCGCCTCGCGAGACATTCTTCAGGTCGAGGAGGGCTCGCTCTATCCGGCTCTGCATCGCATGGAGTTGAGCGGGTGGCTTAGTTCCGAGTGGGTGGCCAGCGAGGGCGAGCGCCGGGCCCGCTTCTACAAGCTCACCGCTGCCGGCCGCAAACAACTGGACGCCGCGGAGAAGAGCTGGGAGCAACTGATGACTGGGGTGCAGGCAATGCGGAGCTTCGCATAGAAAGGGCTGGCGATGAAGATTCTTCGGCGGATCTGGGCATTTGTAAATCGGTCGCGTGTTGAAAGCGAGATCGAAGAGGAGTTGCGCGGCCACCTGGAGATGCGGGCCAGCGACAACGTGGACGACGGTATGTCGCCCGAGCAGGCCGTGCGCGATGCGCGCCTGAGGTTTGGAAACCCGGCGGCGATGAAGGAATGCGTTCAAGCTGTGGACTTCGCCCTTGGCCTCGAGAGTTTTCTGGCGGATCTGCGCTATGCCCTGCGCGGGTGCCTGCGGAATCCCGGCATCACCGTGGTCGCCGTGCTCACGCTGGCGCTCGGCATTGGAGTGAATACAACCTTCTTTGCCGCATTTGACGGAATCGCGCTGAAGCCCCTGCCGGTAAAGGATGCGCAGACCCTGGTCCGCTTTGAGCAGTGGATGCAAAGCGGCACTACCGGCGATCCGCAGTTCCTTGTCTCTTGGCCGGAGTATCTCTTTTTCCGCGCTCATGCTCAAGCCGTCACTGACCTGATGGCCGCCAGCCGCTTGATCTCCGTGGTCGGGATACCTGAAGGCGCGACCGCGGAAAACGGAATATCGCTTCAGGGTCAGGTCGTTTCCGACAACTATTTCCCCAGTCTCGCCGGCAGCGCGGCCGCAGGGCGCTATTTTCTGCCCGAAGAGAGCCAGCCCGCCTCCGCGCCAGCCATGGTCCTGAGTTATCCCTTCTGGCGGCGCCAGTTCCAGGCCGACTCCGCGGTGATCGGCAAAACGCTCAAGGTCAACGGCCAGGTCTTCACCATCATCGGCGTGGCGCCCAGGGAGTTTATCGGCAGCGGTGCGCCGCCGCTCGTCCCCGACTTCTGGGCCCCCGCCGCAATGCAGTCCTACCTTGAACCCGGACATGCATGGCTGCAACAGACCAAGGATGCTCAGGTCCAGCTGCTGGCCCGTCTCAACTCAAATCGCTCCCAGGCCGAAGCCGAGATGCTCCTGCTGGTGGAGCAGTGGGGACAGTCCCAGCAACGCACCGACAAGACCATTGCGGTAACCCTCAATCGCGCGACATTCTTCGGCGAAACCAACGCCCTTTGGTTCCGCGGCGTGGTGGCGATGCTCATGGGAGTCATCGGGCTGATTCTGCTCATCGCCTGCGCCAACCTGACCAATATGCTCATGGCCCGCGGCACCATGCGACGCCATGAGATCGCAGTGCGCCGCGCGCTCGGCGCCACGAGAAAACGGCTGCTGCGCCAGTTGCTCACCGAAAGCCTGGTTCTGGGGCTGCTGGGCGGCGCATGCGGGCTGCTGGTGTCATTCTGGGCCAGCCACCTGCTCCAGGTCGTTCTCCAGCAATTGGTGCAATCGCTCGCCGTGCTCGGTGGCGCCGCCTTCAGCATCGATCTCACGCCGGACTTACGTGTATTTGCCTATACGCTGTTTCTCTCCCTGCTGACCGGAGTCTTGTTCGGCATGGTTCCAGCGCTGCAGTTTTCCAAGTCCGATGGAACAAGCGCCCTCAAGGTGGAAGGCGCCACCGCCGGGCAGCAGATCAGCCGTTCGCGCCTGCGCAATCTGCTGGTGGCCGGGCAGTTTGCCGTCTCGCTGTGTCTGCTCATCTGTGCCGGCCTGCTGCTTCAGGGCCTGCGGCGGTCCTTGTCCGTCGATCCGGGATTCGATATCACGAATGTGTTTTTTGTCGGCCTGAACACCGGGCCGCAGCCCTCCGCGGAAAAGCAGCGCCAGATCATGGACCAACTGCGCGCCATGCCCGAAGTAGCCGGCGTGGCCGCGTCCATCAAGCCGCCCGGCACCGGAACCTTCGGCCGCCAAGCGCTAATCGAGGGCAACAACGGCGCGGAGGTCGCCGTGCAGGGCGGCGCATTGGGCGACATTGTCTCGCCGGACTACTTCCAGACCATGGAAGTACCGATCGTCCGGGGCCGGAACTTCACCCGTGAGGAAGCCGAGCGCGCGGCAGGTGTCGCGGTGGTCAGCGCGGCCACGGCCCGGCGATTCTGGCCCGGCGAAGACCCTCTGGGAAAACGATTCAAGCTGGACCTACTATCCAACAACAATTGGCAGCAATTTGAAGTGGTGGGCGTCGCCAGGGATGCGCGCAATGCGAATCTAACCCGTCTTGACCCCGTGTTTTTCTACCTGCCCGAGCCTCCCAACCAATTTTTGGGGTCTACGCTTCTGATCCGGGTCAAAGGCGATCCAGGCAGATCGGCGCGCGCCGTGGTGGATGCACTGAACTTGAGCGACCCGAGGCTGCAGCCGGACCTGGTCAGCCTGGAAGACGGCCACATGCGTTTGCAACGGCTCTTGTCTCAGATGCTGGCGGTGTTTGCCTTGTTGCTGGCCGGCCTGGCAGTTCCGCTGGCCGGGGTGGGAATCTATGGCGTAGTCGCCTACCTGGTGAGCCAGAGAACCCGGGAAATCGGCATCCGTATGGCTCTGGGAGCCACCCGCGGCGGAGTTCTGCGTCTCATTCTCCGCCAGAGCATGCGGCCGGTGGCCATCGGTGCATGCATCGGCTTCGTCCTCTCCGTCGCAGCGTCGAGCGCGTTGCATGCATTCCTGGTGCTGCCCGGCGTGCCCGATGTGCTCTTCGGCTTGTCGTTTCTTGATCCCGAGGTATTCGTCGGCCTGTCGCTGTTTCTCGCCGGCGTCGCGCTCGCTGCCAGCTACATTCCCGCGCGCCGGGCCATGCGCGTTGACCCCATGGCCGCCCTGCGTTACGAGTAGACAGAAGTTCCCGCTCCCCCCGCTCCAGTTAAGCTACCGCCCCGATGCGGCTTCCGTTATTCTTGATGGAAGCAAGGAGACATACGTGGCCACTGCAGCACTGAGCGGCGCCAGGTTAAAAAAGGTACTGGCGGCCCTGGAAGAGAACTGGCAGGCAGAGGTTGAGGCTTACCACACCTATCTGGCCCTTGCCGAGCGGGATACGGACTCCGTGCGCGCTCAGGTGCTGCGCCACCTGGCCAACGCGGAGTGGGAACATGCGGAGCTGTGGCATGGACGCATTCTCGAGCTGGGCGGCACAGAGCCGGTTTACAAGGGCAAGCCCGGCGGCGAGGCCGATTCGCTGGCCAACCGCGCCGGCGGCGTGCGCATGGCCCTGCGCAGGCTGGAGATTGAGGAAAGCCGCCACATCGCCACCTATGGCGAGCAGCTCAAGGCTTTGGGCGACGATGGTTCGATTGAAATTCTCGACCACGTTATCGAGGATGAGAAGGATCACTACCGCGAGCTTGGCTCGCTGCTGCGCGGCCACTACACCGCCCCCGCAGGCGCGCCCAAGATCGACCCCAAGGCGGTGCTGGAAGAGATGCTGGCCAAGCGCAACCAGGGGCGCAAGCAGCCCGGGGCGTGGATTGGCGACGCGATTTACGGGGTCAACGACGGCCTGGGAGCGATCTTCGGCATCGTCTCTGGCGTCTCCGGCGCAACCGCCGGCGACAGCAAATATGTCCTGCTGGCCGGGCTTTCCGGCATGATCGCCTCGGCGCTCAGCATGGGGTCGGGCGCGTATCTGGCCGCCAAAAGCAATCGCGAAATCTACGAGGCCGAAGTCCACCGCGAGCGCGAGGCCATCCAGATGAACGGCCCCGAGGCGCGCGAACTGCTCTCGCTCTACTACCAGGTCAAAGGCCTTCCCGAGGCCGATGCCCTCCACATGGTCAACCACATTGCCAGCGATCCCGATCAGCTGCTGCGAGCCCTGGCCACCGAGCGCCTCGGGTCGTCCGAGGAATCGTTGAGCAATCCGCTCGTCTCCGCCAGCTCTGGCGCGCTTTCCACGGCGGTTGGCGCAACCATTCCGATCATTCCGTTCTTCTTTATGACCGGCCTGAACGCCGTAATTGCGGCGGCGGTGATCTCCCTTTTGGCACACTTTGCGGTGGGCGCTGCCAAGAGCCTCATCACAGTTCGCTCGTGGTGGTCGTCGGGCTTCGAGATGACCGTCATCGGCGCGGTCGAGGGCGCCGTCACTTACGGCATCGGAATCCTGCTGGGCAAGGGCGGAATGTAATGGGAGGGATGATCCCACTGGGCGACGCATCCCGTCGGCCGGGCCGGGCTGCCGTCATCACTGTTTTGCTCATTGTTGCCAACGTCTTTGTCTTCCTGTTGGAACTGGGCGGCGGAGAGCCGTTCCTTCACCAATGGTCGGCCATCCCCGTGCGCCTGATGCACGGCCACCACGCCATAACCCTGGTCACCGCCATGTTCATGCATGCCGGGTGGATGCACATCATTGGCAACATGGTCTACCTGTGGGCCTTTGGCCCGGCCATGGAAGACGCCATGGGCTCTTTCCGCTTCCTGCTGTTCTACTTGGGCGGCGGCCTGGTAGCCATGTTTGCCCAGGTGGCCAGCGACCCGCATTCCTCCATCCCGGTACTCGGCGCAAGCGGCGCGATTGCCGCCGTGATGGGCGCTTTTCTGGTCACCTATCCGCGCGACCGCATTCGAACCCTGTTGTTCTTTCTCTTCTTCTTCCGAGTCACCTTCATCCCCGCGGTGCTGCTGATCGGATTCTGGTTCCTCATCCAGCTTTGGAACCTGGGCGCAGTCACTGAAGTGCGCAGCAGCGGCGTGGCCTACCTGGCGCACGTTGCAGGCTTCCTCTTCGGGGTAGCGCTGGGGCGATTGCTGGCCGACCCGCGCCGCATGGCCTACCGCAACCTGTACGGTTGAATCGGCAAGTTAGAATGGACTGGTTTTCCGAACCGGAGGGATTGCCCCGCCATGTTGAAGCCTCTTCTGCATTCCTTGTTTCTTTTCGCCGCGGTCACCCCTGCGATTGCGCAAACCACCCCCATGGTAGCCGCGCCTGCGCAGGTCATGGTCGAGAACGGCGTCGCCATGAAGACTCGCGATGGCGTAACGCTGCGCGCGGACATCTATCGCCCCGCAGCCGACGGCAAGTACCCCACACTGCTGCAGCGCACCCCCTACAACAAGGACAATGCCGCCTCCTTCGGGCAGCGTGCTGCGGCCCGCGGCTACCAGGTCGTCGTCCAGGATGTGCGCGGTCGCTACACGTCCGACGGCGAGTGGTACACCTTCAAGCACGAGTCCGAGGACGGCTACGACACCATCGAGTGGGTCGCCGCGCTGCCCCACTCAGACGGCCGCGTAGGCATGTGGGGCGGTTCCTACGTTGGCGCAACCCAGATGCTCGCCGCCATTGCGCATCCGCCGCATCTCAAAGGCATCGCCCCCTGGGTCACCGCCAGCAACTACCACGAAAACTGGACCTACCAGGGCGGAGCCTTCGAGCAGGGTTTCAACGAAAGCTGGACCTCCGGCCTGGCCCAGGACACACTCGACCATCTCATGCGCAAGATCACCAACTTTCGCGTCGGTTCCACCGTCCTGCCGCTCAACAACTACCCCGTCTTCAACCTGAAAGCGCCGAAGGACGGAACTGAGCTCACCGCCTCTCTGGCGCCATACTTTCTTGACTGGCTGGCCCACCCCACCTACGACGACTACTGGAAGCAGTGGTCCATCGAGGAGAACTACCAGAACATCACCGTTCCGGCCCTCACCATGGCCGCCTGGTACGACATCTTCCAGGGCGGCTCGCTGCTCAACTATGTCGGACTTCGCGATCACGCAGGAAACGACGCGGCACGCAGCGCCCAGCGCCTGCTGATTGCCATTGGCGGCCACGCCGGCAGCGGCCGTCACATTGGCGCGGCGGATTTCGGCCCGGCAGCCGAAGAATTCAGCGACGAAAGCGCGACGCTGGATTGGTACGACTACCTGTTCCTCGCCAAGCAAAACGAGTTTGCCGATCCTCACAAGCCGGTGCGCTTTTTCGTGATGGGCGTCAACGAGTGGCGCGATGCCGAAAGCTGGCCGCCGAAAGAAGCCAAGGCAGTTCGCTACGTCCTCTCCTCCGGCGGCAAGGCGAACACGGCGGCGGGCGATGGCGCGCTGGCGTCGACGATCGCGGAGCGCGGGGAAGACACCTACACTTACGATCCCGCCGACCCAGTTCCCACCGTCGGCGGCCCGCTCTGCTGCGACGGAGAACATTTCGCCCCCGGCCCCCGCGACCAAACCGAAATCGAAAAGCGCCCCGACGTCCTCGTCTACTCCACCGAGCCGCTCCAACAAGATCTCGAAGTCACCGGCCCAGTCACCCTCGACCTGTTCGCCAAGTCCTCAGCCGTCGATACCGACTTCACCGCCAAGCTAGTCGATGTAAGCCCTGACGGCTTCGCGCGCAACGTGACGGAAGGCATCCTCCGCGCCAAGTATCGCGAATCCACCAAGGCCGCGCCCAAGCTCATCTCCCCCGGCGAAGTCTACGAGTACAAGATCGACATGTGGTCCACCAGCAACGTCTTCCTCAAGGGCCACAAAATCCGCCTCGAAGTCAGCAGCAGCAACTTCCCCCGCTTCGACCGCAACCTCAACACCGGCAAAGACTCCGCCACCTCCACCGAAATGGTGAAAGCCACCAACACCATCCTCCACGACGCCACCCACCCCAGCGCGCTAGTCCTTCCAGTTGTGGCACGGTGAGGGCCGCATCTGGGCGGGTGCCCCCGGTCCCTCGCTTTTGGGGACCGGGGATGTCAGTACGATTCAGAGAACACGACTATGACGGAACCGAACATCTGTTCACCGGCAAAGAACGGGATACCGAATCAGGGAACGACTACTTCGGGGCAAGGTACTATGCAAGCTCAATGGGCCGCTTCATGTCGCCGGACTGGAGCGCGAAAATCGAGCCTGTTCCGTACTCAAAACTCGATGATCCGCAAACGCTCAACCTGTACGCGTATGTAACAAATAATCCCCTAACGCGCAGAGACCTAGATGGACATTGCGGTGGCTTTAATCCGGCAACGGGGGAGATGTATTGCCCGTCAGACAACTCGCATATGATTGCTGGGCCGCCGCCCAGTGGCCCGCCGAAAATTAAACTGCCCCCGGGCAAAAGTGGGAAGCCAAACGGATGGAAGACTGCGCCAGACAATCCAGGGGGCTCACGGGTCAAATGGGTTCCGAACGAGTCAGTTCCTGGCGGGAAAAACGGAGCACAGCCAAGTGCAAGTTGGAACGAAAAGGGCAACTGGTGGAGTGTGAATGATGGGCAGGGTGGCCCGATTCAGCATGTTGGCGAAGATGGTAGTTTACTAGACGGGAACGGCCAGCCAATTCCAGATGGGAACGGCGGCAATGTGGAACCAACGATTGGCCAGCCCGCACCGGCCCCCACGCCTCCTGCTCCAACGTCAAGCCCAATGGAAAAGGTGAACGACTGGCTAAATGAGCATCTACCTGAGAGCCTCAAAAACTACTTAAGAGAGCACCCATATGGGTCGAATTCTAGCCCAGCGGGAGCTGGCGCTGGGCCAGCATTCTCCCCAATTTTTGAATTAGCTCCCTAGTGGAAACTGATTTCCGGGTGAGAGTCGCTCCAGGTCGTGGGAAGAAAGTGAGGCTTCATGTTTGTTTCGACTGTAGGCGAAGTAAGCAAAAGGACTGGTGACACGACCGCTTCAGGATGGTCGCTAGAGGGAGGGAGGCTGGTTGCACTCGATAGCGACAGCTGTTTTGTGACAGTTCCGATACCGCAAGGTATGCGCCTTCTACACCCATTTTCGCTCGACCTGATGTCGATTCTTGACGACATGTTTACCAGGTGCGGTTTCATCCTGCAACTCACGGAGTGGACTCTCGGATCATCAGAGTACGACCAAGTTGGGTGGAAAGCGGTTGACCTAATGCGCCGCGCCTTCGGGGAGGACCGTTCAATGGAGGTTGCTCCCGTGCATGTAATGCGATTCGATGAAGTCCTTGAAACTCGTGCCCTTATGATGCAGGTGCTCCTCAATAGTTGGAGTGCGATCATTGCCGCTGTACCTGTCTATTACTTCCTAGATTTTGATGAAGATGGCGTTCGCGTCTGCGTCGCAAATCGACAAATTGCTGCAAAGGTATTCGCCGCACTGTCTCGGTGGAATCCTCACTAGATGGACGCACACTCGGCAGTCGGGCCGAGGTCTCGATTTTGGGACTTGGGATTAATCTACGATTGAGGTCCAGGTTTATGACGGGCTCTGGCACTTGTGCATCCGCAGTGTGTCTTCCGCGATCCCGTTCCACCGGCAAAGAACGTGACGCCGAATCAGGTAACGACTACTTCGGGGCAAGGTACTATGCAAGCTCAATGGGGCGTTGGATGAGCCCCGATTGGGCTCCGAATGCGCAAGCAGTTCCGTATGCAGATTTTACCCACCCGCAGACTCTCAATCTCTACCAGTACATGCGGAACAACCCGCTAGGCGGGGCAGACGCTGATGGGCATTGCGATATCTGCAATCAGCTTATTTCGGTTGTAACCACAAAGGTGAGTACGTATCTTGCTCAGCATCCCGATGTCGCCAAGGCAATGAGTGCAGCGCCGGCTAAGGTTTTAGGGACTCTAGGAATCAAATTGTCGGGAGGTGTCGGCGCCGGAGTTAAGACGGAAGGCGCTCAGCTCTCGGGCTCGGCGATGGGATACGTTTCCTATAGTGCGGATAAAGGTGCGGGTGCGGGCACAGATTTTAATGCTGGTGCAAAGTTGGGGCCAGCCGGTGGAAGTGTCAACTACAATGTGCCGCTTGTTAAGGATGGAGAACTCGGGGGCGCGCCGTCGCTAAGTGGTGAAGGAGCTCTCGCCGGGAAGATGGGGAAAGCCGATGGCGAAGCCGCTACAAGCCTCGATGAAGCCTCCGTCGGCGTCGCTGGCGGTGAGGGGCTGATGGGCGGAGTCCAAGTATCAGCCGATCTGGAGGGGGCATGGGACATTGGAAAGGAAATGTTCAACGGAGCAATAGACGATGCCAAGCAGTTTGCGTCTGACCTCAAAGTGTCGACAACCTGCGGTTCTTCTGGGTGTGCTCCTCCGCCGCCTCCAGCTGACAAGCCACAGTAACAGTGAGTGGAGTTTCGGGGAATCTGGAGTCAACAGCCCTGTTTCGGACTGCGCGCAAGAGAGGTAGCTCCATATTGCCACAAGGAAGGGGATTCCGTGGACCAGGGCAAGGCAATAACTGCGATCATTGCAGGGACCATTTTGATCATCGCTTCTTTTTTCTTCAAGAACTTCTATGAAGCTAGGGGGATACCTTTGCCTATAGTCTCAGATCGAAGGGTTCCTACGTGGCAGGGTCGACTAATCTTTTGGGTAGTAGGCGGCATGATGATCCTGGGAGGACTCATATTCTTCTTTCCCAATCACTAAG
>Ga0302319_10018709_pt1 | contig 12617 bp, 10 predicted proteins | sample Bog_T0_2_FD_203319 | JGI IMG/M metagenome (GOLD analysis project Ga0302319, IMG submission 203319) | Peat permafrost microbial communities from Stordalen Mire near Abisko, Sweden - Bog_T0_2 | ecosystem: Environmental > Terrestrial > Soil > Wetlands > Peat | place: Sweden: Abisko, Stordalen Mire... | reverse complement strand
GTGATTCGCTTTGACTATGGGAAAAAGACATTCGCTCTGTATCGTGACGAGGATGGCAGGCTTTACGCGACCGATGGCATCTGCACACACGGTAATGTTCACCTGTCCCAGGGACTTGTGAAAGGGAAGATCATTGAGTGTTCGAAGCATAATGGGCGATTCAATCTGATCGATGGTTCGCCGGCGCGCGTTCCAGTCTGCAGGGGGCTTGCAACCTATCCTGTAAAGGAGTCTGACGGTCGCCTCCGCTTGAATGTAGAGAGAGCTGCGGGCGCTGGAACTCGAACTCAGAAGACCTTCAAGTTTCGCGTCGTCAGCAATCGCAACGTCGCGACTTTCATCAAGGAACTGATTCTTGAGCCCGCTGATCCTGCTGTTCAAATTGAGTTTGCTCCCGGCGACTGTTTGCAGATCGATATCCCCGCATATGAGGCTGTCTGTTTCAGTGACTTCGATGTGCCAGAACCGTTCGCGGCTGTCTGGAAAAACCATCATCTCTTCGACCTTGTTGCGCGCAATCCGCAATCTGGCCGGCGCAACAACTACTCACTGGCAAGCAATCCCACCCTGGAGAAGGTGCTCCGTTTCAACGTTAGAATCGCGACGGCACCCCCTGGCCAGGATTGCGCGCCGGGTGTGGGTTCAAGCTACATGTTCAATCTCAAGCCTGGCGACCTGGTTACAGGCATAGGGCCATTTGGTGACTTCCACATCAAGCCAACTCAGAGGGAAATGATATACGTCGGCGGCGGAGCCGGCATGGCCCCCCTCCGCGCACATCTATCGCATTTGCTGGAAGTTGAATATGCATCCCGCAAAATCAGCTTCTGGTATGGCGCACGCTCAAGGCAGGAGATCTTCTACGAGGACTATTTTCGCAACCTGGCGAGGATACATGCGAATTTCTCATTTAACCTTGCACTTTCTTCCCCGCAGCCTGAAGACGAATGGGACGGCCATAGCGGCTTCATCCATGAGGTGCTATTGGAGAGACACCTGCGTGATCATGCGGATCCTGCCAAGGCTGAGTACTATCTCTGCGGCCCACCTATGATGATCAGGGCATGTACGAACATGCTAGCCGAGATTGGCGTTCCATCTAACCAGATTGCATACGACGAGTTTTGAATGACGCTCATGTCTCGCTTTGTAAATGACCGAACATTCGATAAACCCAAGCTTCGCGTCTATCTCAACCTCGATAATCTGATCGGCCTGCCTCCCAATTCGGTTTGGCCCGGAGTGACGGAAGCTTCCAGGGATGAGCAGCTGCGAACAGACGGCTTTGAGGGCATTCAACTCACAAGTGGGGATGCATATCCAGGACGCATTTCTTTTACGGGGCTTGACAGAATCAACCTTCCAGCTGACGCAGACTCGGTTGCGCTGAAACATTCTGAGCGTGGCGACGAGTGCATCACCGTTCATGCCGGATGGGGAATCGAAGATGACCGCGATGTCTTCTCCCTTGTCGAAGCAATCCTGAACGCATCGGAGCGGCACAAGCTACCAATCTTCATCGAAACTCATAGGGCAACCATCACGCAAGATATCTGGCGGACAGTCCAAATTGCTAAGCGATTTCCAGAGATTCGATTCAATGCGGACTTCAGCCACTATTACTGCGGACAGGAACTTGTCTACGGCGATTGGGACACGAAGCTTGCCTTTATGGAGCCAATCTTCTCGCGAGTCGGCTACATCCACGGTCGTATCGCCAGCCCCGGCTGCATTCAGGTACCGATCAGCGCGGACTTCGGAGCGAGACCGAATCAGGCCCATGGAACCGTGAATTATCTTGAGAATTTCAAAGAACTGTGGACTCGCGCTATGCTGGGCTTCCTGCGAAATGCTCGCCCTGGTGACGTGCTAATCTTCGCTCCCGAGCTACTGTCCGGAGCAAATTACTACGCGCGTATGTTCCCGGACAAGGACGGGGTCTTGGTTGAAGAGAGCGACCGTTATGCGCAAGCTTTGCTGTTGAAGGATCTATCTCAAGCGTGCTTCGGGGAAGCGCAGCGCCGTTTGAGCCGAGGGGTGTAGAAAGTTCTCGGACTTGATCCCGTTGTGAGGCGCAGAGGACGATATACAGGGAAGACCGGTTTTGATCAAGTAATCAGGGATTGCAAAATGAGCGCGTTGAAATATTGCGGCTATTCATCAGAACTACGAAGCAGATTTCAAAGACCCAAGCGTCGCAAGTTTCTGGTGAAAACACTCTCGTGCGTCTGTTAGGCGTCCGTGTGCGATCGCCGTCCATCCTTGCAGGTAGTCTGGCGTCGCAATGTCCGGTACTTGGTCGCGCGGAAGTTGTTGCCGCAGCTCTCGCGTGATTTCAAGGACCGTGACGACCACTTCCAGTGTAGAGATCCATGTTCCGCGATCGAGCTTTTCATTCCTGAAAGTCGATACGAGGGAAGCGGCGCGCTTAGCCGACTCATTGAAGAAGCGCCGGCCCAACTCCGCATTCGCGGAAGGGCGTGGGTCAGCGCCAATTACACCGGGGAGCGGCTCGGCTGCCGGCCAATCGGCGAAGCGAACCAGGTCGGGCCGCAAGGCCATCATCAGCGAAGTTTCACCGATTCCCGCGTGGTCTCCAGCATAGAAATCGGCGACCAGGTCATAGGTTGTGAACGGCAGTATCGTTGCCTGCGACTCTTTCATCGCTGTAAGCGCTGCGCGCTTGGTGGCAAGCGTTTGGTCGAGACCAAAATGCCCAGTGAAGAGAACGAGCACATCGAAACCCATCTCGGCATGTTGCTTCAGCACTAGGGCCAGTAATGCTTCAATCTCCGTGATCGGCAAATGAAGGGTGAATGGGAAGGGGACTCCGCCGACTGCCCAATAGCCCGTGGGCGCAAGCACTGCTTCCATTGCCTCGGCCATCAGTTCGCCCATCCTTTGTGCGACCATGCCGTCGAGTCCCACTGGAAGATGGTGGCTATGCCACTCGATCGTCCCGTAAGGCAGAACGAGTATTGGGGAAGTTGCGATTTGCCGCTCGAGTTCGATGGGGAATAGAGTCTCTAGTCGGATTGCCATGATGAATTCAGATCCTGTTTATGGATTTCGATTTGTGGGTCCGTGGCAACGGTGTAAGATTCTCCGGATGCTGGCCATTCTATGATGGTCCGAATTCCCTGCATGCGGCTCGGCATTGCGAAGAGGCCAGGCAAGTCTTCAAGGGATACTGATTGGCTGACCAATCCCTTCACGCTAAGGCGCCCGTCAATGCACCAGTCGGCGAACAGTGGCAGGTGGATAGCCGGGCGAATGTTGCCATAGATGCTGCCGCGGACTACTTGCTGATTACTCATGAAGCGACGGGGAGCGAAGGAGAAGTCAGCGTCGCGCGCCGCCGCGCCAACAAGCACAAGTTCTCCTCCGCGTCCGAGCATATCCACGGCAGTGCGCATGCGGGCTGGCGAACCGACAACTTCAAAGACAAAGTCCAGCCCACCTCCATGAGTAATGTGCCGCACGCATTCAACAAGGTCGGGTAGGTTGGCGTTGAATCCCTCGGTCGCGCCGAACTCCCTCGCCAATTCCAATCGCTCATCGCTGATGTCCACAGCAATGATTCGGGAAGCTCCAGCCAGCCGTGCGCCCTGCACGATGTTCAACCCAACTCCACCTACTCCAATCACAGCCACTGTATCGCCGGGCTGGATCTTCGCTGTAAGCAGCGCGGAGCCGACACCGGTTGCAACTGCGCACCCGAGCAATGCCGCCTGGTCAAAGGAGAGATCGCGACGAATGGGCACTGCTCCAGCAGCGGGGACGATAACTGTTGAGCAAAACGTTCCCGCGTGCAAAAGAACCGCGATCGGCTTGCCCCGCCAAAAGACGCGTGGCGAAGCGGTGCCCGTGATTTGATCGCAGAGGTCGGAGCGGCCGCTCTGGCATCGCCGGCATTTGCCGCATTGTGGTTGCCAGTTGATCACCACGTGGTCACCCGGCGCGACGTGTGTCACCCCGGTCCCGATCTCTGCAACGATGCCCGCACCTTCGTGACCCAGGACAACCGGGTAGGTCCGCGCATCGCGCACCGCTGCAAGATCGGTGTGGCAGATCCCGCTGGCACGCAATTCGACAAGCACTTCGCCGGGACCCGGCCCCTCAAGCTCGACCTCGTCCAAGATTGGCGCACGATTTCTTTCCACTAAGACAACGGCTTGTGTAATTCGATTCTTACCTGGCATCGCAGTTATGTCCGGAGTTGAAGGGATGAGCTCTCTGCCTTGGCGACAATTGCATCGACAAGTATCCGTAATTCGGAGACTTCGCCAGGCTCGGCGGTTTGCACCACAGCCTGGACGAGTTCGGCACAGCGTTCACGGATCTCTTTGAACTTGCTGGAATCTTCCCCGCGAATCTCCATCAGTTTCTGAAGCCACTTCCTGCCGTAACCGGCGTGCATGGTTTCATCGGCCCAGTCGAAATCCATGTCGTGTTCGCTGGCGGCGTCGCCAATCAGATGAAACGCTTTGACTCGCTCCGGCTTGTATCCGATGTTCTTCGTTTCGAAGAAGAAAAGCATCCCAAGGCGATAGATGGGATCTTGCCCGGCAGCGCTGTCGTAGATGTAAGTGCCTAGCGGTAGCTCTTCTGGCTTGTAACCCCACGCGGCGAGGCGGTCCCGGCCCATCCTGCAGTGGCGCGACTCGTCATAGGTCCAGCGGGCGGCGTCGTGAATCCACTCCCACGGCAACACAGATGCGAAGGAACTGAGAATGATTCCACCGGTCTCGATTGCCCACACCTCATTCAAGTGGCTGACCGCAGAACGGAGTTGCAAACGATGACCATCACCATATGGGAAAGAGGGGTCAACGTTGTCGGGCCAGTAGAAGCGCGTCAAGCGGTACTGTTCGTCGCGCGCAGGAACGGTCGGAATTTCATAGGGGTGTCCGCCGGGCAATGGCCCGCTGGTGAAATCTGGTGGCGCGTGATCCGTTCCCACACCTCCCAGCGCATTGAGCCGCTCCTGCAAGGCGCCAACCCACATCTCAGCTGGGGCGACGTGTTCAGGATGGCGAACAAACTCCTGGTCGACCCACACCCCGAGCGTTTTGATTTGTTCACGCTTCTCATCCAATGCGAGGTTGAGAAAACGATGCGTAGGCGCGTCCGCAAGTGCGTCTGAATAGCGAAGGTATTGTTCGTAGGCGTCGCGCATCGCGGGCAAAAGCACTGAGGCCAGCGCGGAGAAGAAAGCCAAAGTCGACGGTGCATTGCGCAGTTCGTCAACAGCAGCCACAAGTGACTGATCCGCACCCTCTTCATTCATCTCCCGGCTGGGATAGCGCAACTCGAAGATCCGTTCTCGCAGTTCATGCGCAGTCTGGGCATTCTGCCAGCAAAAGCGGGGTAGCAGCGTCTTGGGTTCCATCCCGCCAATCAGCGGGAGCCACGCAGCGCAGTTCACCACCAGGGAGCGCTCGCAGAAGTGGAAGCGCTTCAGGATTTGGGCGGTGTCGAGGCGCATCCAGCGGGCGCGCGGTTGAGGGCTTGTGAGGAAGGTCATGATGCGGAGTCCTTTCGTCGCGTGGAATGTTTTCGTGGTTCGAGACGCGTTTGCTCAGCTTTCCAAATCCACTGCGCAGCGGAAACCGATGGTTGCGCAGCGGTCCAGGCCCGGCCACATGAGCAGGAACTTGGTGGAGAAGCTGGCCGCGCGCGGTCCTCCGTCCACATACCAATGGGAGCCTTGCGGGTCGAAATACGACCCGCCGCGAATCATGCAAAACCGCGTGCGACTGTCGTCGCGCTCGCTCTCTGTCCACTGCCAGACGTTTCCGCACATGTCATAACAACCGTATGGAGATTTTCCCGCCGGAAAGTTGTTTACCGGGGTCGTATCGCCTGTCTCACCGAGATTGCAGACTCCTGCGCGCAGGCCGCCGCTCCAGGGATACTCGCGCCCGTCCGGGCCCTGTGCGGCGAACTGCCATTCCTCCTCAGTGGGAAGCCGCTTGCCCGCCCAGGCGGCATAGGCTCGGGCGTCGTCCAGATCCACCCATACCACGGGATGGTCTGCTTTCCCGGAAGGGAACTGTCCAGCGTCCCAGTGTTTCAAGAAGTTCTCAGTATGCTTTGGATGGTAGTTGGATTCCCGCAGGAATACGGCGAACTGCGCATTTGTGACTGGTGTTTCGTCAATCGCGTAAGCCAGCGAACGGAGGGGACGCTCGAATTCGCGAACCTGGAACTGCGCTGAGTTGCCATTACCGCTCTCGTTCTCCGTCATGGATTCGTAGAAGCCGCACTCGCGCACACGCATCTGTAAGCTCAGAACAGTATTCGGTCGCGGATGCACAGCTGCCATGCCTTCGGGTGCTGTTTTAACTCGTGCCGTGCTTGCGAACGGCTTCAGCAAAGTCTCGCGCCGCGGATGCTCCACGCTGAGGTCAGCGCGAAGTTGAGTTGCGGCTTGCCCGGTAAGAAACTGCTCGAAGTCAGCCCCAAGACTCTGCGTGGATGCTGCGAGCAGACAGCCAAGTCCCTTTGCCGGGATTGCCAAATCCAAATCCCCCGCCGCATCAAGTCTCAGCTCGCGTCCAGCGATCAGGTCGAAGTAGCGCTGGCCGGGAATTATGCTTACTTGCAGTAGCTTCCCTGAGACCGCTGCACAGTTGCGGTTGACCAGCGTCCATAAGCGCATATCTTTCCCGGACCAGAGCGATGCGTAAACCCCGGACTTCGCCACCGGAACAAGAGGTGTCCATGCTTCGCCGTGAAACAATGAGGCAAAACGGCGCTGCACCGGCAGCATGGATCGCAGCATGGATCGATCGCGCGCATTCATCGGGACCCAGGCGCCGAAGATGTTTTCCCATACCATCATCCCACTGCCATTCATCCACGCGGTGTGCAACTCGCCAACGTGGCTGAAACTCCATCGACTCGCCTCGTGTTGCATGTGGCGGCGTTCGAACCATTTCAGCCGCAACACTCCGGGAACCTGGCTATCTTTGAACCACTGAGCCCATGAGGCATGGTGGTCCGCAACCCGCTCAATCGGCGGTGTGAGCTCTCCCTCGAGGATGACTCCGGGCCGCGCGGCATCCAGCTTGGCGCGAAAATCTTCGCCACCGCGAGCCAGCGTGTCGAGGAAGATTCCATCTACGTCCAGTGTGCGCACCATCTCGGCAAGCATATCGGCATCCGATTTGGCCTCGCGCCGAGTGCCGGTATCCCATGGGTTGTAGTCGATGTAGACGCGTACGCCCCGCTTTTGAAATGCCTGAACCACGTCGCGCAGGCCGTCGAGTCCGCCCGGCATGTCGCGGTAGAAATCGAATTGGTTCCGCTGGTCAACGCCGATGCGCGGATAGGCATGCCATAGAACCACGCTGTCGAATCCACCGAACTCGCGGCTTCCCTCGTCGAGCAAGGAATCGACGGTGTAACCGCCAGACTTGAAGTCGTAGAATACCTGGTCGCACATCATCAGGAAATAGCAGGAAAAGGCCGACGCTGCCCATGCAAACTCGGGCTTTTGGTAAAGCGAGTCATCAAAGTGAATGCGCTGGCGCGTATTCTGCCGCCATTGGGCGAGCTGGTCGCGAAACGACGGCCACAATGCCGGGTCGTCGGGCGCTGGAATGATCGGCTTATCCGGTTGGAACTCCCAGGAGTCTGTGGACTGTGCAGCCAGAACCTTGGAGAGTCCGCCCGTTGCGAGAGCAGTTGCGGTTACGAAGCAGCCCTCAAGAAAGCTGCGGCGGTTCAAGTCTGTTCCAATGCTCTGGCCCATTTCCGAATCTACTCCCCTGGATGGTTTGTGAGGCCCATTTGATTCTTCTGCTTTCGCGATTTCGTTTTGTCGAAGCCGTCAACGCATTGCGCTGCCGAACGCGAACAGCACGACTGCCAAGAGCACCGCAGCCAGTCCTCGGTTGAGTTGTGCGCGGGCTTGCCGTGGAGCGGAAGACCATTCGCCGCGCCCAAGACCCCACAGATTGCCGACCACGATAGCCAGCGAGATGAAGAGCGGCCAACCGAGGATAGCGCCCCAGCGGCCGGTTCGCGCCGCACCCATGCCATAGAGATAGAAACTGCCAATCCACATCAGCGCCATAGCTCCAACCAGCACCAGATTGTAGAGCGTATTCCTTCCCAGCAGCGCTGCGGTGTTGCGCCGCCTCACCATCAAGATCGCGCAGTAAGCGAAGTTGACGGCAAAGCCTGCGGTAAACTGGACAACCCAGGCCGCGTTGGCAGCCATCCCCGGCGTTGCTCCGAGCCTGGCGGCGGAGGCAGTCAACTCCGCGGCGTTGTTGAGCCCAACATTCGGCAGGCAGGAGAGAATGCCTGCAAACACAGCGATGACCATTCCCGGACGCGTGGAAGCGTGAGGCGTGCGCCGCCCTCCAGATCCTGTATCCCCACTCTTTCGCTCGGACGCCTGTGCACAAAGGACGATTCCGAAGAGCACAACCAGAGAGCCTGCAAGCAGCATCAAGCCAGGCTTCGCCAAAAAATGCGAGGCGCCAGATTCAACAAGAGGGATCAGCGCGCCGAGACAAAGGATCAGCCCCATAATCACGGGATAGCCAACCGCCAAACCCAGCTTCTCCATCCCAAGGCCGAACAGGATTGCGCCCACACCCCAGCAGGCACCGAGCATCAGCAGCACAACAATGTCGCGTAACGGAGTTGAAACAATCGCCTCACCGAGCCTTGGCAAAACCGCCAGCCCGATAATCCAATTGAAGACCAGCATGCCCATCAGCGAGAACATCGCCCAGGTGTGCTCCCACTTCCAATCGCGCGTCAGAGTCATTGGCAGCACAAACGATCCCTGCAGGATTCCCGCGACAGCAACCAGCACCAGCCCGATCGTCACATTCATGCAATCGACTCCGGCTTGAATTCACGCGCCGCAGCAAGTGTCTTCTCGTATGCCTTTTCAACCTCGGCGCGGTACGCATATGAGGGGATGGTCTCGCGGCGCTGTGTGGAGAGCGATGCAGCGGTAACGCCCAAAGCAATGGCTTCCAGCATGCTCTTGCCTTCGCTCAAGCCGACAGCTAGTCCCGCATTGAACGCATCGCCGGCGCCCACCGTATCCACCACCTCAACAGGCAGCGCCGGCACTGCACAGAGTTGCCCGGCATGCCCCCAAAGCACACCTTGCGCCCCACGCGTCAGCACGACATGTTCCACTCCAAGGCTCAGCAACTGGTTCACCACCTCTTCATCGGAGATCTGGTCGTTGGCGGGGAGTCCCATGCAGACACGGGCCTCATGTTCGTTTGGCGTCAAAGCAAAAACGGCGCGTAGATCGGCACTACGCAGGTCTACTGCGGGCGCGGGATTCAGAATGAATTTTGTCCCGGCGGCCTGGGCAACTTCCGCGGCAGCGAGAGCTGTCGCGAGCGGAATCTCCAGTGGCGCAAGCGCCACCGGCGAGGAAGTAATCACATCGCTATGGACTGCAATGTCGGCTGGCAAGAAATCCCCGTTCGCCGCCATGTCGATCACGATGACGTTCGACCCCGTCTCGCTGAAGACGATGAATCCAACCGCGGTAGGTTTTGTGCTGGAGATGAGCACTGCTTGCCTGTCGACGTTCTCTTCATCAAGAAGCGCGAGGAAGCCTTCGCCAAAAGCATCGCGTCCCACTTTGCCGAGGAACCTGGTTGATGCGCCAAGCCTCGACGCACAGGCCGCCATATTCGATCCCTTGCCGCCGTGTGTCGTATGAAAATTTCTCCCGATCAAGCTCTCACCCTCAAGCGGAATGCGGTCTACATCCATCACCAGGGCAACAATATAGCTGCCTACGATTGTCACTTTGCTCATGGGTCCGCCGATCAAAAGTTCTAGAAGCTCACTCACCACTATCTCTCAATGCAGTTGCTCAGAGCTGACAGTGCAACCGGGTTCGCGATCGTCATTTCCGCAAACCGATGGATGGGACTTCCACTTGAGTTCGTTTTCAAATCCTATGTTGCCGGCTGACAGGCTTTCGGAATCTCGCTCACACTGGGAACCGGTCATCGGGTCAACAGCGCACAGGAGTTTCCTCAAGGGGTGCCTGGTAGCACATTGCGAAGACTAGGTTGCCAACGATATTATCGGCAATGGCAAATTCTGTGAAAAACATGGATAATCCTCTCTGTGGTTGCCGACCGATGAAGAGTGAAAGAAACCCGACACGTTACATTGCCAGCCATTTCCACACGCCCAGCGAATTCGTGCAGTCGGCTTTTCTTTATGTAGTCAGGGCTGGCCACTTGAAAGCAGCAGCGGACTATCGTGTCGATCGCCCGTTTTGCGCGGGACACGATCTGATCTATTGCGTAGAGGGGCGCGGGCACATCCGGATTGAGGGAAGAGATCACACTGTCAATGAGTCTGACGTTCTCTGGATCGATGGAAGATCGCCTCATGTTCACTGGGCCGACGGGAAGGATCCCTGGGAGGTTCTTTGGCTTCGTGCCGATGGCTACGCGCTCACACGCAGCGCCGAAGCCCTGAATGTCGCCCGGCAACCCGTGTTCGCCGCGGCACCAGGGACAGCTGCGAACTTCAACGCAGTTCTCAGGCATCTGCAAATGCAACCGCTGGCACTCGACGCACTTCTGCACGCCGAAGTCAGCGTTCTTCTGAGCATGCTGTTTCAACAGCGACGATCGCTTCAAGGAGATGACACTGGGAATCGGGGGACCGACCCTGGCCTGAAACGTGTGATCGAGAAGATGGGCATCTATTACCACAAGTCGTGGACTGTGGCCGCGCTTGCGAGAGAGGCGGGGATGAGCGAGCCCCAATTCTACAAGTGTTTCCATCTCGCGACTGGCTCGTCGCCGATCTCCTGGCTCCGCCGCCAACGAATGAATCATGCCAAGCGAAGACTGGTAGAGACCACGGACTCGATCAAGCAGATCGCTGTACAGGTCGGCTACTCCGATCCGCTCTATTTCAGCCGCGATTTCAAGCTTGCCTGCGGAGTTTCTCCAAAGCACTATCGCCAACAGGAAAGCGCTGATCCAGCTGGAAGCGCCCGCGCTTGATCACCCACTGCTTCTTCATTGGCAATGGATTCCGCACCCCAAATACCAATCCTCTTCACCATTCGAACCCATTCAACACTTTGCCTTCATCCGGGGTACCGATCGAGAGGAAAGTCCATGTCGGGGAGCCGATTCTCCATTCATCTTACAGCTTTGAATCGAATATCCTTGCACTCATGAGTACGCCCATGGCCATGAATGCTGTCAAATCCGGCACTGTCTCCTTACCCATCGCCTCCAGGATCCAGTACACCAACGTTCAGGCCAACGCCACCCGCGCCGATATCGTCAGGCATTGCGAGATTGCACTGGATTACCAGTTTGACGCCGTCATGTTGCAGCCTTGCTGGATTTCGCTGTCGCTCGACATCCTCGAGGGTTCGTCGATCAAGACCGCAACCGCGGTGGCATATCCAATGGGCGGCGAGACAACCCGGATGAAGGTGCAGTTGGCGCGCGAAGTCATTCAACTTGGCGCGGACGAATTCGATTTTCAACCCAATATCGGCTTTCTGTTGAGTGGCATGTTGCAGGAATTTGAAAACGAGATCCGGGCCGTGGTTCATGCAGCCGAAGGTCGCTCAGTGAAGGTGATGTCGGAGTTTGGATTCCTATCCCGCGAGGATCAGATTCGCTGCATGCGAATCGCCGAAGATGCCGGAGTTTCTTATGTCAAAAACTCGAGTGGCGTGGGGCCGGGCGGAAGTGCCGCAACACCCGAAGTGATCGCCTTTATGCGCAGTTATCTCTCCCCATCCACCCGGATCAAAGCATCCGGCGGCATCAAGAGTTATGTGCAAGCCGTCGCGCTCCTGGAAGCCGGCGCCGATCTCCTGGGTTCAAGCGCAGGCCCCGCAATCGCAATGGGGGTGGCAGCATCGGCCGAGGGCTATTGAAAGTCGATTTCCATCGGGTGGCATTTTCATCCCAGCCTGGGTCGTCAAGGCATGCACACAGCAACCGTTGCCAGGGTGTTTTCCCATTCGATCTGACTTCTATCGGGCGCAATTCCCCGCTGTTGGCCGTCAAATCTTTGTGCCTTCTGTAAGTTATTGATTCTATGCTGGCGGAGAGAGTGGGATTCGGTTGAGGCGAAATCAGCAAATCTTTTGCCTTCAATGGGTTGCGGCAAGATGTTCTCTATAATGAGTTTAGGAGAATCAACCTGTGTGCTGCCGTTTCCCTAGTGTCCCTAATCGGCCCGAATCCTGCATCTATCGGTATCACTGGTATCAGTGGACAAGTCTTTCGCGGGTGTCGCGGCGGAAGCTCTAAATTCCGGGCAATTGCGACACAATCCCCCAGAGTGATGCAGAAACGCGCTCTACTCGACAACCGATCCTCCGATTCCCTTCACAATCGAACAGACTGTGTGTGCCATCGAATGCGCGTCGTCTTCCCCGGATGCATCGTTTGTGGTCGATGATTGGAGTCCCATTGTCCATGATTGCTTTTGCTGCTCGGGAACATAGTTAACAATGAGAAGCCAGCACTGCTGTCCGGTTTAACTTAGTTTCGTCGCCGTCAAGCTCATTTCCATGTATGGTTTATAGCGATTTCAGGGTGTCCACGATTTGAATTGCGTGCGGCTCA
>Ga0302319_10018708_pt1 | contig 12617 bp, 15 predicted proteins | sample Bog_T0_2_FD_203319 | JGI IMG/M metagenome (GOLD analysis project Ga0302319, IMG submission 203319) | Peat permafrost microbial communities from Stordalen Mire near Abisko, Sweden - Bog_T0_2 | ecosystem: Environmental > Terrestrial > Soil > Wetlands > Peat | place: Sweden: Abisko, Stordalen Mire... | reverse complement strand
AATGAGAGCGGCAAACTAGAGCATGTACGAGCGTTTACTTGCGCGCGGCCCGAGTGCGAGCACCCATGTCGAGCAGTTCTTCGATCCTTTTTTCGATGACCTCTTCCTTCATGGATTCGCCGTCGCCGAGGCGCGGCGTCATATAGTGGATGTTCCCTTCCCGATCGATCAGGATGAGCTGCGGCACGACGGGACGTTCGGTGAAGCCCATGTACGCCATCATTTGGTCGAGGCCCACCCAGCCAACTTCGAAATTTGTGTGGTACTCCTTGGCGAAATTCTCGACTTTCAAATCGGCGTTTGGATCAATAGCCACATCAATCACTTGCAAGCCGCGTTTTCCAAAGCGCTCTTGCATCTTGTTCATGATTTGCGAAGCTGCCTGGCAGTGGGGACACGTGGTCAAGATAAATTCGAGCGCGACGACTTTGCCGCGATACTGGCTCAACAGCCGGTCGCCTTGGCCCGGAAGCTTGAACGCCAACTCCGGGGATTTGTGAATGATCATCTCACTCGCGCCAACAGATGCGGCGAAGAGCAGACTGACGATAATTAATGACTTCATAGAACTTTCTCCTTTATTGAATTACCTTTTGCGCACAACTTGCGGGCGCTTTACATTCGACTGAACTCTGGGCACACTGGGCGCAATAGCCGCCGGCTACCGGCACCAGCGTCATAAAAATTGTCAACGCTACGATTAACAACCATGGAACAAAAAGCAGACTAGCCGAGGCAGGGACATCTAAAATCAGGGATAAACGAGATTTCAAGTCTCCGCCTGACATAGTGCTGATGCCCGGGGCCGCAGTATCGAAAAGCTGGAAGCGGCAAACCTTTAAGATTCCCGCTGCATAAACTTGGGGCCGCAGGCCACACGCGATCACGGTTTCATCGCAAGCGCGCTCACGCTCGATATTGAGGCGCTTTTCTACCATCCACAGCAGCGGATGAAACCAGAACAGGCACAGCAAGGCGTGCACGAATGCGCCGGTGAGATTGTCAAAACGGCGGGCGTGGGCCAGTTCATGGAGCAACACTCCAGCCAATTCCGCCGGTGTTAGCCGATCTGATAAACCTTGCGGAATTGTAATGACCGGGCGAAAGATTCCGCGCAACGCGGGCTCGATTTCAACATTCGATCGGCGAAGTTTTACTTTGCCGTACACCGGCAATAGCTGTTGTGCATGCCGGAGAGCTGCTTCTTCGCTCGGGGTTGCCGCAGCTAAGATAGGACGGCTACGCCGCCAGCGAATGGCCCATAACGTTAACATCGCCACCGTCCCCACGAGCCAGACAGAGAAGATCTCGATATCTCTTCGTACTGGGAAAGCGTTTTGGATGGCGCCAAACAGAACCGAGAGTTTATAGGTTACTAACGCCAGCCAACGAGCCGCCGGCCATAACGAGGCCATCTGTTCACCAGTGCTGGTGAGGACGACCGTGGGAATCGCAAACTTGCCGATGCCCATGAGCAACACCGCATAACGCGCCGTTGCCCCTCTTCGCAGACAGATGGCAATTCCACTGAGCAATAGGCAGAAAAAAGTGGATTCCAACAAATGCCGAAGCAGGAACGAACTCATGCCTTTTTCTCCAGGGCCGATAGCCGCTTTTCTAATTCCTTCACATCGGCCAGCGTCAGCTTGCCCGTCTCGACCAAATGCGACATGACCGGGCCGGCCGAGCCGCCAAAGAGACTGAGCAGATCTCCAATCAAACGTTTGTGTACCGCTTTGCGCGTGAAGATTGCTTCAAACAGGTGGGCGTTACCGATTTTCTTGACGCGCCGCACGGCGCCCTTTTCTTCCAACCGATAGATCATGGTTTGCACGGTGGTGTACGCCGGGCGGTCTTTTTCCGGGAGAGCTTCTTGAACCTCACGTACGGAGCAGGGCGCGAGTTCCCACAATTTTTCGAGCAATTGCAATTCGAAGCGGCTAATTTTCGGGCCGGTCATGACCTACTCCTGTAGCTGATTCTACTACACCGTTAGTAGGCTTGGGGCAATTGCGAAGGAATTCAATGTTTTCCGGCAAATGCTCAAAGCCTTTCTTGACCCTACGTATTTCATTTCCCATGCCGTCGCTGGTGATCTCTTGGCCGTTTGGACCGCAAATGACGACGGTGCCGGGCGGAAAGGGTTGGCTTGGGTAACTTCTTTTTTGTTTGGCTGGTTGTCTGGCGGCGGAAGGTTTATGGAAAAGAGGCGTGACACCCTCTCCTCTTGTTATTTCGCGCGAGAAGTGGAACTCCAGAATGAGGATGGGTACGCCGGTGATGGCGGAAATTTTTTCAGGAGCTAGACCCGTGGTGGAGAAGCGCTGAACCTGTGAACGGTATTTGAGAATGGGGCCGTCGGCGCGGCGGTGGATACTCGCGTGTTTTTGTTGTTCCATGTACAAAAGCCTAAGATGTGGATTCTGGCGTTTTCAACAAAGATGCCTGGAAGCTATTGAAAACAAAGGTGGATCATTTTTTGCGAGAAGTTGTGACTGGAAATGCGAGGGTTTGCGAGGACGGTATTCGAGTATTGGGAGGCTTCTTGCGCTTGCTGACGCGCGCGGTTCCGTCGGGCTTTTTACGAGACGAAATGGACGGGGCGAATTGTAACTGGAAAATGGGCAAAGTGGCGGTGAGCAGCGCAAAGCGGGGACACTGCTGCGACATGTGATTCGCTGTTTTAGGCAATTCTGACGCAACCCCGCAATGTCCCCACTTTGCTTTTGGGCTGATAGACCGGAATCGGCTGATTTTGAGCATAGTTATCCCACGGAAGAGGCGTTTTTGATTTTTTGACCCGATCTCTTATTCGTTAGCGGCGAGTTTTCGCCACTCGTCGAAGGAGAGGGTCTTACGAAGTTCGAGGTCATTGGCGGTGCGCTGCCAATCCTCGGTAGTGAGCCAGTGGTAGGCGGGAGGAACGGGACCGCCGAAGACGTAAGTGCGCACGACTTCGATGGGCGGCTGCGGATACTGATTGGCCATACCGATGATGCGGTGGACGGCATCGTTCGTGGGAACGATGCCGACGTGCTGCGAGCCGTCGCCTTCGGTGACGACGAAGACGGCTTGTGGAATGTGAGGGCCGTGTTCGTCAACCTGCACGTCTTGATTTTCGGTTGCGAGCTTCATGGCTTCGGCGATGTTTTCGGCCATCATCTTTTTGGGAGCTTCCTTGATGCGCGTAAGTTCCCAACGTTCGACTTGGATGGCGAGCTTCTGCTTTTCGTTGATGAGTTGCTGCTGCCAGCGCTCTTCGTCGCGGGCCATTTTCTGAATGGTTTGCAGATTCTTGAGGCTGCGCGTGTGGGCGCGGGCCGCTTCGGTTTTGTAGCGGTCGAAGAGATGCATTTCGTGGAGGTCGGGTTGGACCCAGTAGGTGGGGTCGGGCTTGCGGGTGTGGAGAGCCTTTTCATAGGCGTCGATGGTGCGCTCGCGGCGGAGGAGAATCCAGAGGTCGTGGACGGCGCGGGTGACCAGAGCAGCGTCGTGGTCAAACGCGGGTTGATACTGCTCGAAGAAGTTTTCGAGGAGCGAGAAGAAGTCGGCCGGGTTCTCGTCTGCGAGGAACAACGTCTTCGCAGTGCTGCCGTGCTGCAGGTTGTTCATGCAGGAGGCGAGTTTACCGGTGAAAGTAGTGGGGCCGCTTTGATTAGCCATGGCCTTAGTTTCGAGGCGCGAGTTGGGCGGTTTACGGTTTTTGGGCGGTAAGTTGATGAAAAGAAGGGAGAAGAAAAAAGGGGAACAGTTGTGACTCATTTTCGGTGGAGCGTATATTGCGCAGTTCGACGCGCGTAGCGCAGTGAGCGGTGTAACCAACTAACTCGGCTCCGACGTCTCTACTGTCGGCACCAGTTGGCAGGAGGTGCCGCCCAACGCGTTCCGCTGCGGATTTTGACACCGTTGGCAGGCGTCGAGATCGGCCTAGCGCTCCGGATCTCAGTGCCCGACCGTTAATCCGCCGGTGCGCCGAAAGTGCGGTGCCGCCGCCCAGGTGTGATTTTCATTCACACAATTTTCGGGAGTGTGCCTGGAATGCGCAAGAGGAACCTTACACAGAATCTTTTAGTATGTCTTTTGGCTTCTTCGATTTTAACGAGCTTGGCTGCGCGCCCGCTGGTAGTGGAGTCGGCGCCGAAAGCTCAGATTCAAGTACCGAATCGACCGTACAGGTCCCTTTTTCAAGGCGAGCAGAGTAAGCAGAAAACAGAGATCTACTTTGACCCGGGGACTAAAGTTGTAACGGTCAAAATGCTCGTACAGGATTCGAACGGGTACTTTATTCCCAATATTCGCCGTGAAAACTTTGTGGTCTATGAGAATGGCGTTCGCCAACAGAATGCAACCGTTGAAGTCGAGCATGCACCCGTCTCGATCGGGATTTTGCTTGAGTATGGAGGGCGATTTCAGGCGTTAAATAAGGCGCTGGGCGAAGAGGTTTCCCATGCCGCACGCCAGTTCCTGGACGAAATCGGACGTCAAGACAAAGTAGCGATTTGGAAATACGGCGACAAACTAGAGGAACTTGCCGGGTTTTCCCAAGGCCATGAGACGCTAGAGCGTGAACTTGCCGATCTGCGAACACCCCCCTTCTCAGAGGAAAATTTTTATGATGCCCTGGTGGCCGTGTTAAGCAAGATGCAGGAGCCGAATGGGCGCAAAGCACTCGTGGTGATCTCGTCCGGCGTTGATACATTCAGCAAAGCGAGTTACCAAGACGCCCTCAAGGCCACCCGTGAGTGCGGTACGCCAATTTACGTAATCAACATCGGTCCGGCCGTTCAGGAACATGCCTCGATGTTATCGGCGACGGGCCCTTATTTCCGACTCGATTGGAAGCGAGCTGGATCGGGGCTGCAGGAAATTGCACGCTTATCAGGTGGGCGTAGTTATTCGCCGCAGACGACAGTTGACCTTTCTGGAATCTACGACGACTTAATGGAAAATTTGCGAGTCCGGTACGTCATCACATACAAATCTACAAGCGAGCGCGATCTCAATGCCGCGAGGACTGTACGAATCGAACTGGTTGATTCCCGGACTGGCGGGCCATTGGAGATCATAGACGCCAATGGTAAGCAGGTGCGCTCGAAGATCTCACTCGAGAACAGCTACACGCCACAGAGCGTTTCAGTAACTAACGTCAACACGCCAGCTTCAAAGACCGAACAGGAGTAAGCCGGCAACGCTATTGCTGTGCTGGCTGGCCGCCATCGTCGCGCTCGTAGAGCCTTTTCAGTTCATTGGCGGTGGGCGTGTTTCGAACCATCTCGTCGGCGTCGTGTGCAAACTTACGCATGACCTCAAGGAGTTCCCACTCTCGACCAACCGCAGCGTAGACATCGACCCCGGCCAGCAGCATAGCAAGGCAGTCATCACCGCGCTGCTTTACTTCTTGCTGTAGTCGCCGCAGACTCTCTATCGATTCGGGATGTGGAGGCTGGCAAGCCATAATGCGGACTCTATCGTTGACAGAATAGCTGAAATTATTGGTCTTTTTCAATCACATTTCATGGCGGCGCAGGCTCGACCAGCGGATTAGAGCCTTGGTGGTGGAAGAAGGCCGACGGACTCGGCGAGGGCGTTTCCGCGCTTTAGGTAAACAAGGTGCGTGAAGTTCGCTGTCGGCGTGGTTGCTACGCTGACGAGTTCCCAGCCGTGCTTTCCGACCTCGTTCAAAAAGTCCTCAACCAGCAAGATCTTGTCGGAGTCCTCAACGTTAAACTCTCTAATCATGTACTCCCACGTCATATGCCGTCTCCAAGTTCAAAAGGGCCTTCGACTAGCATTCTGGACCGGCCGCCCAGCCTAAGTCAATGCCAAAGGCCACTGGCCGCGGGCAGTTGACTTGCGGTTCTTGGCGAACTGGGTCTCGATCCGAACGTGGACTTTCTGAGCCTTCCTCCCTCAGGTTTTATCAGCGTGACCCCTTGACAAGAAATAGACGTTTTGGCAGAATCGAAAGTGGAAATTCTCTGAGAGGGTTGGGAAGACGGCTCCCAGCAACGGCTGTGAAACAGTCGATACCGGAAGCTCTGAGAACGCTTCCAGATTTGCTGTAGCGAGCGCCGTCCCCTCACCTTCTCGCGCCAAAAACCAATGAATTGAGTCTATAAGGAGATAACTTATGTTGAGCACACTGTTTACCAATGATGTTCGGCAGACGTTGGACCAATTCCGCCGCTCTGTCGATCAAATGTTTGACAACTTCTATGGCCAGGCGTTGCCAGCTAGTGCCAACGCAACCGGAGAAAGGAGTTGGACGTTCAGTCCGGTGCTAGAGTCCGGATGGAACGATCATTACCTCACCCTGCGTGCGATTCTTCCCGGCGTCGCCGAAAACGATGTTCAGGTGAGCGTACAGAATAACCAGCTCGTGATTGAGGGCGAGCGCAAGGCGCCCGAAGGTTTCGATAAGAATTCGTTCACGCAACTGGCCTATGGCAAATTCTACTCCGCTCTGACGCTGCCTACGGGCTTGGACGTGGATCATGTAAGCTGCAGGCTGCATAAGGGCATACTGGAAATCCAGGTGCCCATCACTGAGGCCAGCAAGCCGAAGCAGATTCAGATTCAGACCGGCGAGGAGCGGAAAGCGCTCCACGCTTAAGGCCAACTTTTCCGGCGGTGCTTCTGGCTGTTGTCAGCAGTTCAGCAACAGGTCATTTTTCGACCCAAAGAAGGAGTGTTCTTTCAGTTAGCGAGCACCGCCGAAGAATGGAATGAATGATGAGAATATGCGAGGGGTTTCCTTTTTATCGCGGTTGCCGCCTTAACGCGAGAGTTCAAAAAAATGTTGAGTGAAGGGAGCATGGGGAATGAACTTCTATGCTATCCTCGGCATTCCTCGAGATGCGGATGACGAGGCAATCCGCAGCGCGTACCGGATACTAGCGCGGCAATACCACCCGGATCGGGGGGTGGGTTCCTCTGCTGAAAAGTTCCGCCAAGCTAATGAGGCGTACGAGACTTTAATTGACCCGGGAAGCCGGGAATCCTACGATTTTTCGCTCCAGTGGGTTGAGCCTCAGACGCCCATTGTGGTTGAGCCGATGGTATCGCGGCCGGACGGATTCGCCGCGCCGCAACCGCTCGCAGCCTTCCCAACCGCAGTTAGTTTTGATGAGTTGTTTGATAGATTAATGCGGCGGCATTGGATAGGTTTTCGTGTTCGCTGGTAAGACGCAGTTCGCCCGGCGCCGAAAACCGCCCCTCTATTCTGCAAACAAATAAATAGATATAGAGATCAGCGCATAGATGGGCACGATTTCCTGCCGGCGCCGCACTTCCGACCGGCATTCCGGACTGCAGTAGCGCTGGCCACGGTCGCAGTTGACACGTATCGTGAATAAGGCCACGCAAGCCGCGTGGCCGCAAATCCGAAGGCGAAGAACAGCGTTGTCATCGATGTCCACATCCGCCAACAAAGAGATTATGCCACCGTACACAGGTTGAATTGCATTCGTCGGCACCAGCCACAGGCGCTGGTTGGTGCGGGCTTGACCTTCCCAACTTCCGGATACCCCGTAAACCGGGAGTTGAGCGGAATGACCAAATCGCGACAAACCGTCCAAGTGGTTTGAGAATCGTCGGAGTTGATATAAAGGTCGAACTAAAACAAAGCCTCGAAGGGTCGCTTGCATCGTCACCCATCTCACGGCCAGTCAGAGACTTGATATCGGATACAAGATCTTCGAGCCCATGCCTATCGGGCTCTGACCGGAGAAGCTCAACGAGCAAGTCCCACATCTCAATCAGACGCACGTTCCCGGCAGACTGGCAAATCAGATCGAATTGCGCTTTTCACCGAATGGCTACAGGGAAATCGGCGATCGTTTGAGGCTTCGCCGTCGTCGGCGTTTGGCGGCCATCGGTCAGTTGTTTAACGGTCTCGGAGATGTATAGGTCCAACATATTGACCGTGATTTTGCCGGTCTTTCCATAGTCTGCCTCTCCACGCAATCCGGCAACGAGCGCTTTGGTGAAGGCTCCGTTGCCCCATTCATCCCGTTCAATCGCAGATTGGTTGCCCGTCGATGCCGTAAACACGACCGCTCCATTCTCGGCGCTTGTGAGCTCATTCACGATTCCGTTAATGTCCGGCCCGAGACCTTTGGTCCGCTCTCCTAACACGCCCCCGGCATAGCAAGTATCGACGAAAAACAAAACCTTTCCGGCGATGGATTGAACTGTGTCCTTAATAACCGAGAATTCTACGGCCGTGCGCTTCAACTTCGCCCTGTCGAAGTCCACGGGAATGAAGTAGTAGTTTCCAGCCTCGGTGTCTCCATGTCCTGAAAGAAACACCATCGCGACGTCATGCTGCGTAGTGCTCTTTTGTATCCAATCCAGGCCGTCCAGAACGTTGTCTCGAGTCGCAGTCCTATCGGTTAGGAGTTTCACTTCGATATCCCGGTATAGACGTCCCTTCTGGGGCTGCATGACAGACACGAAATCGTTCGCGTCTTTCGCTGCCATGTGAAGCGTATACGGATCCGGGTAGGCGCTGATACCGATGGCGAGAATGTACAGTTTCGGCTGGATTATAAACGGTTCCGTTCCGCGCCATCGCAGCCGGATCGTTGCTGGCTCACTCGGGGAATGTCGATTCTCAGCGATGACCGAGATTTCGCAGTCTCTTTGAGGGATTGAAACCCTTACCTCCAACGCCTGATAGCCGGAGGTGATGGGGACAATGCGGCGCGCCACATCGACAGGACGACCATCTACCATGGCGCGCACCGCAGTGACGGGTTCGTTGTTCGGCGAGTGCAAGCTGTACCGAATCGTGACTTCCGTTGACGAGACTTCAGCGCCATCGGCCGGGGAGACGATCGATATTTGGGGGGGTAGAAGCTGTGTGATGGACTCGGGCTGTTGCTGGCGACGACCAGCCTCCGAATTGGCTTGCTGCACGGCAACTGACTCGTCAAGTGTTGTGAGGAGGCGGGCTATCACGTCTGGCCGATAGTAAGTGGAGCGGAAGCGCGAAACGGGATAGAATTCCGCCGCGGCATCCCGGCCTCTATTGATGTGCCAACCGATGAGACCCTCGTCTCCCGGTGCGGCATCGTAGTAGCCGGAGGGTGTCCAAGCCACCCAGTGCTGGGGTTCAGAACCGTAAAAGGAACCGTAAGAGACCGCGAGCAGTTCCGCGCCATCCTCTGCGCGGAACCAACGGATGGTGCCATCCCCAAAAAGGGCCACGGCGACGCGGCTGTCTCCCGAAATGTTCACTGCGGCTACCGCTGCAGGCGAGCGCACGTTCCATAACTGAGTGCCTGTATCGTCAAACATTTGAAGAGCGAACTCGCTACCAACTACGAAACGGCGTTGGCTCGGGGCAATGGCGAGACACCTCAGACGAACTACGTCGAGGGGCTTCCCATTTAGTTTGGGTATTCTTATCCCTGGGTTCGAGTGAAAGTCCCAATCCTTGATCGGTAGGGTTGTCGTGATTGGTGGACTTAGGCTCCGGTCATTTTCCGGATCCCTCGATACATCTCTCCGGTCAGCAAGTGAAGCGCAGTTAGGCCTAGCGGGGTTTTCGCGGCTGACGCAGACTAAGAGCCCGTCGTGCGAAACAAAAAAGTGGGCGGCGTCAATGAGCTGACTAGGATCGGGCTCACCGAAGAAGCGCGATTTAACGCCTTGCCGGTCAAGAATGCGAACCACCGGCTGGTTGGATGCGAAAATGACACGCCCGCCCTTCAGAGCGCGAATAGCCGTGATAGCGTTGAAGGCGCCAGGCAGTTCCGTGGCCGATCCGCACCCGCCTTTGTTCCAGCGAATCATCGGTGCTTGGCCGCCGGCGTATCCAGGGGGGTAAAATCCCTCAGCAAAGAGAAAAGCTCCATCGTCTGACCAGGCCACCGGCCCGACACCGAGGCGTACGCCGGCTGTATTCGGAGAGCAGGCTACGGAGAGGTCCGTTGCCGATAGGACACTTACGCTAGAACTACCTCCATCGGTGGAGGAGACGGCTACCCGCGATGAATCGGGAGAGAATTTGACGGCGCCGAGCGATTTTACCCAAGGGAAAGTTGTCTTGGTGAGCATGCGAAGAGCACCATCCCCAGACACTTCATACAGGCGGATGAAGCCGTCTTGGGCGCTGGTAATCAGACGAATGGAAGAGGCGGAGCCGCGGACTTTCGTGAAATCCGCCCAAGGACTCAAGCCGCCGTAATTAGAATCCTCGGCTACCTGCGTGTAGTCACTTGTGCGATAGAGCCGGATCCCGTTGCGCCCGCCGAGTGCCGCTACCAGAAAACGTCCGTCTGGCGAATAGGCGAGATGATGAACGGTTCCTGGCAAGGCCGCAATTCTGCCGGAGACGTTGCCAGTCTGGCGGTCAAACAGGTAAATGGACATCGCTCCCGCCACGCCACCCAGCCATCCGCCGACTGCAACGGTCCGTGCGTCCGGTGAGATCGCAACTGCGTAAACCATACCGTCGTTCCCCGCACCAATAGGCGGGCGGAGAACCTCAAGCTGTCTTCCGGTTGCCAAATCCCATACTCGGGCCGTTTTGTCAATTGACCCAGTCACCAGGAACCGCTCTGCTGCATCCACATCGATCCGGGATATCTTAGCGGAGTGCATCCCTCCCTCAACACGTAGGATCGGTTTGTCGGGAAGGTCTTGCGCAAGGGCGCTAGAAAACAGGAGGCCGCCCAGAATTAACAAGTGAAAGATCTTAGTGTTCATAGCAACTCATTGGTTAAATGCCCAGTAGGTCATCATTCTTTCACGAATAAGCGCTACAAAGTGAAGCAATGCTGTCCTTTTCGAATATTTGGCCGATTGCAGCGTCAGGGATCTTCATTACCGGCTCTTCAGTTGGGCCATTATTCGCGTGGTCGGCCACTATCCGCATGTTGGAGTGCGTCAAAAAGCCGGGGTCAGGCAGCATTTTGCGTGGAACTAAGGTTACAGTGCTCGAATGTGTTCTCAAGCTCGATGTTGAGGACCTTCGCCCGGGGTTGTGGCAGATGGGCACCCTTTAATATCCATTGCACTCACTAGGGCTCCGGCAACGTTTTATTGGGCGGGTTCACAGGTACGTAAAACGCGCTAAATCGTTGAAGTTGGCGCGCCGATTGTGTCCGGATGGTCGTCCTTCCACTACGTTCTGCTGACGGAAACTTCCGAATGCGCCGTAAACCGGTAGTGAGCGGATGACCAAATCGGTCACTCCGACGATATGCCGACTACCGGGAAAGTGGATTCCAGGCGCCATGGGATCTTCCGTTCCTTATTTTCTGCGTGACCAGGAGCTGCTTGAAACTCCAGGGAGTTTCTCCTCGATTTGCCGTTCGGAGAGAGCGCCATGTCATTTCTATTTTTCGACGGCAAAGGGGGCAGGACCTATCGAAATTCCACCTGTCCGGTTAACAGCGCACGCGGAAATTATCGATTTTGGCATCTAAGCGCATACGGGGGATTTACGCCGACAAAAAGGTGCCGGTCAATTTGGTGTACGTCGACCTTATGGCTAACGGCCTGCTCCGGCGATCTCAGGTAGACGTGGCGTGGCCTTGCTCTTAACTCCAGCGACGTATACGATAACAAACGCAATGCCATTCTCAGACCTTGTACTCTCACGGCGCTTGGAACAAACGGAGGGGCACGCCTGCGCCCAGTACGCGGATGCCCGGCGTCGCCTATTTCCCGACAGCGCCTCCGAGTGGATGCAGTTTTCAGGAGCCTACGTCGTCTTCGACGGCATCGGGTCTCCTTCCACTCAAACATTCGGACTTGGCGTTTTCGAGGAACTGAGCACCGCCTCGCTGGATGTGATCGAGCGCTTCTTCCTCGACCGCGGGGCACACGTAGATCATGAGGTGAGCCCACACGCAGGCCTAGCTACATTGAGCTTACTCTGCTCTCGTCGGTATGAGCCAATAGAGATAAGCAACGTCATGTATCGGCCCGTCGAGAAACCGACGCATCAGGACCCCACCAGCATAAGAGTGCGTGTCGCTGGACCGGAAGAAGCTAAGCTCTGGACCGACACAAGCGCAAGGGGTTGGACATACGAGCATCCAGAACTTCTCGGCTTCATTCTGCAAACTACCGCCATTTCCTCAGCTCGCGATCAGAGCCCGTGCTTCTTAGCCGAGTTCGAAGGCCAACTCGGAGCCACCGGCTCGCTCTGTATTCATAAAGGAGTTGCTTTATTCGCCGGCGCATCGACAGTTCCAGAAATGCGGCGTCGTGGGTTGCAGGGTGCACTTCTTCGGGAGCGCATGCGGTATGCCTTCGACCATGGCTGTGATTTAGCCATGATGGTTGCCGCGGTTGGGAGCGACTCCCAGCGCAATGCCGAGCGGATGGGCTTCCAGGTCGCCTACACTCGTATAAAGTGGCGCCTGTCCTCTAGCGACAGATGATCTGAGTACGCACGAAAGGGGCTTCTCGGAAGTTAAGCCCTCCCGCACTTGTCTGTAAAACGCTGTCTGTCGAAGTGCTTGCCTTTTCCGGTTGGGTTGTCGTTTTAAACCGGCCAATGTTCTAAGTGAGGGGTTGGCGGGGAGCAAGACAAAGCGGTATTCTTTTTCGTTTGAAGCTAACTTGACCGGAGGGTGAAGGCGCAGGTTGGCAGAACGAAT
>Ga0302319_10018706_pt1 | contig 12617 bp, 9 predicted proteins | sample Bog_T0_2_FD_203319 | JGI IMG/M metagenome (GOLD analysis project Ga0302319, IMG submission 203319) | Peat permafrost microbial communities from Stordalen Mire near Abisko, Sweden - Bog_T0_2 | ecosystem: Environmental > Terrestrial > Soil > Wetlands > Peat | place: Sweden: Abisko, Stordalen Mire... | reverse complement strand
GCCATAGCCGGCGCTCTGGCCGCCCTGATCTGCTTAAATCTCCCATTTTTAGTCTGGTTGAAAAATCAGCGTGGGCTTACTTTTGCTTGCTCTTGCCTTTCCCTCCACTGGCTCCATTGTCTGACGCAAGCTGCTGGTTGTGCGATCGGGAGTTTAGCAGTCGCCGCGACATGGGTTTGGTTCCGCCGCTGGCCCGATGTAAGCCTGCCAAAATTACTGCGGCAGCTTTCCGGCTGAGCGTCCCGGTGGATAGTCCGGGCGGTCCCATCCGCACGGTTTCAGTGAAAGCCCTCTAGTTCTCTGTTGGCGGGCGCTCTCCTTGTCCAGTCAATACGTTGTGCCCGACGGGAATAGTCCTAAGCCCCGGATTCCGATAGGTTCGATTACCCGGCTGAGTAAAATAGATGTGTGAGTGCGCTTTCTAACGAAGACGATTCAAATATCCGGGTCGAGATTTCACCTGCGGCTCAGGCGATTGTGACCCACGCACTTGAGACATTTGGTTCCGAAGGAAAAGCGTGGATGTGGTTGGAGCGGCCGAATGCCCTATTAGGAGGTTCTGCTCCGATTCAAGTCCTGAATTAACACGCATCGATTACCGCGTGTTCGTCTAGGCATTCTGTAAATGCAGCTCTATCGTCTGTGTCGGCAACGATATGCCGAACTCAGTGGCTTCGGTGCGAAGAAGGCGGGAGGTCGTTGGAATGCGAAGCGTTGGCCGCCACGCAGTGGCTCGGGGCGAACCTGTGGTTGCGGCCGTGGTCTTTGCCGTCCTGGGACTCGGTGCCCAAGCGGTGGCGCCACAAAAAGCGCCCGGACAAGTGGGAACCCCGCAAAACCCATCGCCTATGGTGGAGCGTACACGCACCCACCTCCGACTGCCCGCGCAGACCCCGGAAGGCCGCCGCGAAAAGCTGTCGCTTGGTACCTTATTTGTGCCGGCAAAGCTTCGATCAAAGAATCGATCCCCCGTGCTCTTCTTCTTCCATGCGGGAGGCGTGGTGCCGGAGGTGGCGGCCGCACGCAACAATACTGTCGTCGTTAGTGCCGTGCTGGGTGCAGGCTCTCGCAGCTACGAGAAGCCGTTTCGCGACCCGGCTGTTTTTGGAAATTTGTTGCGCGAGGCAGAGACTAGCGCCGGCATGAGGTTAACCCCAATTACTCTGGCAGGCTGGAGCGCCGGTTGTGGTGCGATCCGGCAAATCATGAGCACGCCGGAATACTATGAACAAGTTGCCAACGCCATCATGATTGATGGCATTCACACTTCTTACATTGGTGGGAAGCCCGGTCCGCTCGAATCGCAAATTGATCCGGAACCCCTGAAGGCCTTCATCAAGCTTGCGCGCGATGCCACACAAGGTAAGAAGCGAGTCATCATCACGCATTCAGAAATTTTCCCGGGAACATTTGCGAGCACTACCGAAACGGCCGATTACATCTTGAATGCCTTGGGATTGCATCCGAGGCCGGTTGTGAAATGGGGACCCATGGGAACACAGCAATTGAGCGAAGTACACGAGGGTAAGTTCCTCCTGGTCGGCTTCGCGGGTAATTCCGCTCCCGACCACGTGGATCAATTGCAGTCTCTTCCCGAATACTTGCAATGGCTAAAGCGAAAGTAAATCTAGAAAGTCACCCAGTGCAAGTCGTTGATCTGTTCGCTCGTCAGCATGTGCTGGATTCTGTTCCGGCAGATGCTGCCGAAATCCCTCGAGTTTTCTACATTTCTTCTCAGACTCACCCGGAGCAAAAGGTGGTGCAGGCTTCAGCCCAATGTCATATAGTTTTCGGCGAAGAACCGTAAGCTGTTAACATCATTGTGGCGCACGCACTCCTGCGTGCCGCGTCGGCACTCTTGCCGACGCTTTCTGTTGACGTTGGCGTCTACCATTGGGGAACACGCTGCCTTCCTCAACAAAACATAATGCCTTTAGAATGTTCGGCCCCGCGAAACCTATATGACATTGGGCTTCAGCCTGTAGAGCCGTGCAGTTGCACGGCCGAACGAGGCCCGCGAACGTCTCGACGCCATCGACACATCGACCATCGTGGGCCTGCGAGATCGTGCGCTCATCGCGCTCATGACGTTCACCTTTGCGCGGGTGGGCGCGGCAGCCGGAAAAATGCGCGTCGAAGACGTCTACGTGCAGGGCCGCCGGACTTGGGCCCGACTCCACGAGAAAGGGGGCAAGCGCCACGAGATGCCGTGCCATCACAAGTTGGAAGCCGATTTGCACAAATACATGGAAGCGCTCCATGCCGCGACGGATACCAAAGGCATAAGGTTGGACCCGAAAGCGTGGCTCTTTTCCACGACCGAAGGCCAATCTGGTTCCCTGACCGGCCGCCCGATGAGCCAACCGAAGTGTACCGCATGATCGGTCGGGTGCGGCCGGTGCCGCCATCCACACCAAGATCAAACTGCCACACCTTCCGCGCGACTGGCATCACTGGATATCTGCGTAACGGCGGAAAGCTCGAAGTGGCCCAGCAAATGGCCAGCCACGAAAGCGCCCGCACCACCGGGCTGTATGATCGCCGCAACGGCCAGGGAAGCCTTGATGAAGTTCGAGCGACCTAATATTACCTAACTGTAAAGAATACCGCTGTGTACGGAGAAGATGTCGAAGCGGCGCTCCGCTTCTGGTTCAACGTGATCGCGGCAAAGACCATCGTCGGCTTTCCCTTTCGTCAGCCCGTCAGTTTTGGTCCATACTCTAAGAGTATGGCAATAGCGTGCAAAGTCGTCTGTCGGGCGGTACTCCGCCTCAGAAAAAGTTCATCATGGAATTAGCAGCATTCATCCGGTCAAAAGAGGAAGCCGTCGTCGCGGAATGGGAAGCATTCGCCCACATATATTTGCCTTCCGCTGAGCATATGGATCGGTCCGCGCTGCGCGATCACATTCGTGGACTGCTTCGGTTCATTGCCAATGATCTCGAGACCTCCCAAACCGAACGTGAGCGGAGCGAGAAAGCTAAGGGACAGGGCCAGAAAGCAGGCGGAGCGGATGATAGCGCTGCCGAAACCCATGCCAGCCTTCGTTTCAGCGGAGGCTTTGATACGGTCGAGATGATCTCCGAATTTCGCGCTCTGCGCGCGAGCGTCATTAAGCTGTGGAGAGCGGAGTGGACTAACATAGAAACCACGGACATTCTTCCCGACCTGCTGAGGTTTAACGAAGCCATCGACCAAGTCATGACTGAATCGCTCTCCCGTTTCACCGATAAATTTAATCACTCCGGAAGCCTGTTCGTCGGGGCTCTTGCTCGCGATATCCGCGACCCACTCGCCGCAGTACACAAATCTGCCCAGGCGCTGTTAACGAGAGGCAAGCTTGACGACGAGCAGGTCAACCGGGTGTCACAGATCGAAAACAGCGCCTCCCGCGTCAGCCGCGTCGCCTCCGACCTGATTGATGCCGTCGGCATCCGTCTTAACAAAGGCATGCCGATTGCGCCCGCTCCGATGGATCTGGGAACCGCTGTCGAGGACGCCGCAAAGGAAGCTCGGGCAGCGCACTCCGGCCGGAAGATTTTAATCCAGACGTCCGGCAACCTCAAGGGAGAATGGGACCGCGCCCGCGTCAGTCAGCTCCTGTCAAGCCTGATTGGCTACGCGGTCCTCAACGGATTGAATACCTCTTCGATTAACGTTACGGCGAAAGGGGCGGGGGAGGAGGTAATTTTGTCCGTTCACATAATGACGGCGCTCTTCTCCCGGATGTTGTTGCCACCGTTTTTGACCCGCTGCCACGCGGGGAGGATGAGAATCAGATCCAAAGCGAAAAAGCCAAGCTCGACCTCGGGCTTTTCATTAGTCAAGGAATCGTGACCGCCCACGGCGGCAAGATCGCTGTGACCTCCAGTGAAGAGGGAGGAACAACCTTTACAGCCCATCTCCCCCGCAAGAACACTAAGTCATAAATGTCAGAGCTGGTTTTTCCTTTCAAGTGCTTGTGTCCGATGACCTTGCGAAAAGTAGCGTGCGTTGATCAAAGATGAATCCTGTCCCAAAAAAGTTTCCTATCGTTTGCGTGGGCGGATCGGCCGGTGGCCATGACGCTTATGTCACTTTAGTAAAAAACCCATCGGCCGATTTAGGTGTTGCTATCGTCATCGTTCATCACATGCAAAAAGCGATCACCGTGCTCCCCCAAATTCTTCCCCGCTTTACAAAAATGCCAGTTGATCTGATCACGGAAGGCTTACCGATTCAGCCAAATCGTGTGTTCATCATCCCGGCAAATTGTGACTTGCGCATTACTATCGCACAGACGCCCGACACCGCCGAGTGGGCAGATATGCCTGAGGCCGCTATAAAAACCGGGTATATAGATTTTGTTCTTTCAGTTGAGGATATCGCTCAGAAGATTGCGCAGATCGTGCAGGCGTTCCCCGGGGGGGGAGAAAAAAATGTAGGCGTTAAAATAAGGCTCTGGATGGCCGTTTCTGCGCTCCCAAACCCAAGCCAATTGCAACATTTCTAGCTGGAAATGTTACTCTTTTAACGCCTATGGGAGAAATATGAGCTTCCCGGTTCGCGGTTGTCACGCGGCGCTGCTTCAGCCCAGCTTGATTCGCAGATCCTTGCCCTTCATCTGCGCGGGCTGTTCAAAGCCCAAGATACCAAGCAATGTCGGCGCCACATCCTGCAACGCCCCATTCTGCTGCAAATCGATCTTGTCGTTAGTCATGAACAGAAACGGCACCGGATTTAACGTGTGATAGGTATGTGGACCCTTCGTCACCGGGTCGATCATCATTTCCGCATTGCCATGGTCGGCTGTGACCAGCCAAGATCCACCGCAGCGCTTCAACGTTTTATAGATCTCGCCGAGTCCCGCGTCCACCGCTTCGCAAGCCCGAATCGTCGGTTCAATTTGGCCGGAGTGGCCCACCATATCGGCGTTCGCGTAGTTCATCACAATCACGTCGAAGCTGCCTTGTTCAATCGCTTTGGTCACTTTTTCGGTAATGCCCGCGGCGCTCATTTCCGGTTTCAGATCGTAGGTGGCCACTTTCGGCGAAGCCACCATTTCCCGCTCTTCGCCGCCATAAGGCCGTTCGTTGCCGCCGTTAAAGAAGTAAGTGACGTGCGCATACTTCTCCGTTTCCGCCACCCGCAGATTTTTCCATTGCGCGCGTTCCATGACGTCAGCCAAAATGTTATCCGGGTGTTCCGCCGGCAATACGAACGGCAGCTTAAAGCTCTTGTCATATTGCGTCATCATCGTATACGTCAGATTTTTGGGAACGATCGAGCGCGACGGCTTCTCAAGCAATGCATCCGTAAACGCCGAGGTGATTTCGCGCGCCCGGTCCGCCCGATAGTTATACATAATGATGCTGTCATCGTCGCGAACCAATCCCACCGGCTCGTTGCGTTCGTTCACTATGGTGGCCGGTTCGATGAATTCGTCCGTCACGCCATGCTCATACGAAGACTTAACCGCCTCCGCGGCGGTCTTAAACTTCGTACCGTTCCCAAGCACCATCGCGCCAAAAGCGCGATCCACTCGCTCCCAGCGCTTATCGCGGTCCATGGCGAAATAGCGGCCCGAAACGGAGGCAATCTTACCCACGCCCAACTCCCGCATCTTCTTTTCAAGTTGCTCGATAAACGCGGCGCCACTTTCCGGACCCGTGTCGCGGCCATCCGTGAAGCAATGCACAAAAACGTCGGTCAAGCCCTTCTTTTTAGCCATCGCCAGCAGCGCATAGAGATGGGTCATCTGCGCATGCACGCCGCCGTCGCTGCAAAGGCCGATCAAATGTAGCCGGTGCCCTTTTGCCTTGTCCATCGCCTGGATCAACGCTGGGTTCGATTCAAATTGGCCCGAGCTAATCATCAGATCGATGCGGGTCACATCCATATAAACAACGCGCCCAGCGCCCATATTCATGTGGCCCACTTCGCTGTTGCCCATCTGTCCATCGGGCAATCCAACGTACCGGCCCGATGTGTGAATCAGCGTGTTTGGATACGTCTTCAGCAAATGATCGTAAGTCGGTTTCCGCGCTTGCGCGATCGCATTCCCTTCTGTCCCGGCGCGGTAACCCCAACCATCCAAAATTGTCAATACTAGCGGTTTCAGTTTCGACATTATTGACGGAATGCTTTCTTGCCAAGATAAACAGCCGCGGAACCCAATTCTTCTTCAATCCGCAGCAACTGGTTGTATTTGGCGATACGATCTGTACGGCTCGCCGAACCCGTCTTGATTTGTCCCGCATTGGTCGCCACCGCTAAATCCGCGATAAAGGCATCTTCGGTTTCGCCCGACCGATGCGAAACCATCGCGGTGTAATTGGCGCTGGCCGCGAGCCGCATGGCGTCCAACGTTTCCGTCAACGTGCCGATTTGATTCACCTTCACCAAAATCGAATTGGCGATACCAAGGTCGATGCCCTTTTGCAACCGTTCGCTGTTGGTCACAAAAAGATCGTCGCCCACTAACTGAATCTTCTTGCCCATCGCGTCGGTCAACGCCTTCCAGCCATCCCAATCATCTTCGGCCATTCCGTCTTCAATCGAAATGATCGGGTATTGCGAAACCCATTTCGCGTAGAATTCCACCATCTGCGCAGACGTCTTCTCGCTCTTGTCCGACTTCTTGAACACGTACTTCTTTTTATCTTTGTCGTAAAATTCGCTCGAGGCCGGATCGAGCGCTATGCTGATCTGCTCGCCCGGCTTATAGCCGGCCAACTGGATCGCTTCCATCAGCACTTCCAGCGCTTCTTCATTCGCTTTCAGGCTAGGCGCAAATCCACCTTCATCGCCCACCGCCGTCGAATAACCACGCTTCTTCAAAACCGTCTTAAGGTTATGGAACGTTTCCGTTCCCATCCGCAGCGCTTCACTGAACGACTTCGCCCCTACAGGCGCCAGCATAAATTCCTGCAGATCCACCGAACTATCCGCATGCGCCCCGCCGTTGATGACGTTCATCATCGGCACCGGCAGAACTCGCGCGTTCACGCCCCCAAGGTAGCGATAAAGCGGAGTCATCTCCGATTCAGCCGAGGCACGCGCCGTTGCCATCGAGACCGCCAATATGGCATTGGCGCCCAGTTTACTCTTATTCGGAGTACCGTCCAACTTAAGCATGGTGTGGTCCACCAGCGTCTGGTCGGCCGCATCAATCCCGGCTAACGCGGGCGAGATCGACTTACTCACATTCTCGGCAGCCTTCTTCGTCCCTTTACCGAGATAACGCGATTTATCGTTATCGCGCAGCTCTACCGCCTCATGCTCGCCCGTCGACGCTCCAGAGGGAACAGCGGCGCGGCCAATCGTGCCGTCTGCCAGATGAACATCGGCTTCCACTGTCGGGTTACCGCGTGAGTCTAGAATTTCTCTGCCAATTACTTTTACGATTTCCAAAGTGTTGCTGTCCTGGGAATAAAATTGGGCGAGAACTGATCGTTTTCACCCGTCGCGTTCTGCGAACCTCTAACTTTAGCAGGCTGCCAGGCAGCGGAAAGTTGAGAGCGATATCTGGCTTTCGGCACCAATTGTGTAGCTTCTATGAATCAATTGGCACTGAAGGCAGTTTGCATTTGGGAGCCGGTCCGAACTCCACATAAATGCAAAACCCCGCTGAATAAGAGCGGGGCTTGTCAATTGTGGAGTAGAAGGAGGATCTACATGATTCTTTCAGTTTTGCTCGTAGTGCTGATAATCATCGGCATTCGCGGCATAAGAATTAGTATCGACATCGATCTCTAATTCCCAACCGAAGGGTCTAGCCGGAGCCACCTGCTAGATCCTTCAACTGATATTAACAAACCCTCCCCATCCTCACAATACCCCCATCGGCCCTAAGCCCTCAGATTAACCTGACGCCCTCAAACAAACCTCCGAAAGCAACAGGGGACATTGCGGGCTTTCTGTCCGAAGATCCTCAAACAGCGGATCACATGTGGCAGCGGTGTCCCCTGCGCTGCTCACTGCCACATTATTTCCCAAACAACCGTCCACGCTATACTAAAAGTTCTGGAAGGTGGTGAATTTTTAATTGGCAGAAGTCCATCTGCAAGATGGCGAGACGCTCGAAAGTGCTCTTCGACGCTTCAAACGCAAAGTTCAACAAGAAGACATTGTAAAAGAGATCAAGCGGCATTCCTTCTACCTGAAACCAGGAGAAAAACGCCGTACCAAAGAAGCTCTCGCCCGCAAGCGCAACCGCAAGAAGCGCCCCCGCGAAATTGAATAGTTCAAAAAGCCTATCCGGCCAAAAGTCGGGTGGGCTTTTTTCATGCTCAAATAATATGTGCCTCTCACTCGCCGTGAACTCCTTGCTTCCGCCCTCACCGCAGCCGTCCTTCCCTCGTCGCCCATCCCGCTCAAAATCGTAGTCACCGGCGCTCATCCCGGCGACCCCGAATGCGGCGTTGCTGGCACCATCGCCCGCTACGTCGCCCTCGGCCACACTGTCACTCTCCTCTATCTCAACCGTGGCGAAGGCTTCTGCAAATCGGCGAATCCTGATTGCGCCGCCGTCCGCACCGCCGAAGCGCAAAAAGCCTGCCAGATCCTCCACACCTCTCCCATTTACACCAAACAAATCGACGGCCAAGCCATCGTCGACAAAGCCCATTACCAAGACTTCGCTCAACTTCTCGCCGCCCAAAATCCCGACATCCTCTTCACCCACTGGCCCATCGACAACCATCGAGACCACCGCGCCCTCTCCCAACTCGTCCTCGATGCCTGGCTCGCCTCCCACAAAAAAGCCGCCCTCTACTACTACGAAGTCGCCGGTGACACCATGATGTTCTCCCCCTCCGACTACGTCGACATCTCCGCCCCCGAAATCGAATCCCTCCGCCACGCCGCCTGCTTTGCCCACGCCTCCCAACAGCCTGAGAAATGGTATCCGCGCCAAGTCGAAATCACCCGTTTCCGCGGCTCTCAGAGCGGCTACGCGCAAGCCGAAGCCTTTCTTCGCCACTGGCAAAGCCACGCCGTTCTTCTGCCTTAACGCACTCAGTCGAAAGAATCTCTGATAGAATCTCGGTGTCTTGGAGAGTGAAAATGTCGACCAATCCAAATTCGTCATGCCGAGCAAGCCTCTGTCATTTTGTACGTAACCGATCTGTGCGGGCGAAACTTCTCGCGCTGATCGGCGGAGCGGTCGTGTTACTTACCGCAAGCACCCCGCCCGCCGTCTGGAACAGCAAAGAATTTACCGCCTGGACGACCGAAGACGCGCAGCAAATCTTGAATCACTCGCCATGGGTTAAGGAATGGCGCATTCCCGTAAGCCAGCGTCCCGGTGTCGTCTATGTAGACGGTGATCCTGCCGTGAACCCCGCAGCTCCGCCGACAGCCGAACTCGGGACGAGCACTGCCACAACCGACCGAAATGGCCAGCCGCCCTCCGCCCGCACTCCTTCATTGAGCTCGAATCCCGTCGGTGCTCCGGTCAATCAAAGCGCCCTCCGCATCATTTGGGCCAGCGCTCGCCCCGTTCGCATGGCTCTATTGAAGGTGCGTGTAGGAAAGAACTCGCCAACCCCTGAAGAACTGGCCCGCATAGAAAATCATTGGACCACTTACCTAATCGCCGTCGTCGGTCTGCCAGCCCCCGAAGGCGGTTCCGACCCCAAAGCCTTGGCCCCAAACGCGTCCCTCGCCATCCCCGGTAAGCCCTCCGTCGTCGCCACTGAGTCCGACTACCGCCGTATTGGCAACGACGACGTCTACTTCTTTCGCTTCCTGAAAACCGCGCTGCCCCTGACCTCACCGGAAGGAACAGTCGAGTTCAAAGTGAAAATGGAACGCATGAACATCACCCAGAAGTTCGATCTCACCGCCATGACCTACCACGGTCAACTCGCGCTCTAAACCACCAAGCAAACAGCGCTAACAACAAATCGCTAACTCGCTAGCCCCTAGCCCGACTGCAAAGGTGGCCACAATAACCCCACGCAACTTGCGACAATAAAGTCTCGCTATGTGGATCGTCAAAATCGCTCTTACGAGACCGTACACCTTCATCGTCCTAGCCATTTTGATCCTGATTGCCGCCCCTGTCGTGATCGTCAATACGCCCACCGACATCTTTCCCAACATCAACATTCCGGTGGTGTCGGTGGCGTGGAACTATACCGGATTGAACCCGCAGGAGCTAGAGGGGCGCGTCACCACGCCTTTTGAGAAGTCGCTGACTGTCTTGGTCGATAATATTCAGCACATCGAATCCACCACCGTCTTTGGACAGGTCGTGTTGAAATTGTATCTGCAACCGACGGCCAGTCTGGATACCGCCAACTCGCAGGTCTCGGCTGCCTCCGAGTTTCAGCTTCGCAGTCTTCCGCCCGGCATCTTGCCGCCCCAGATTATCAATTTTTCCGCTTCGAGCGTACCCATCCTGCAGCTTGGCCTTTCCGGAAAGGGCCTTTCGGAACAGCAGCTCAATGATCTTGGATTGAACTTTGTGCGCCCGGCCCTAGTGACGGTCCCGGGCGCGGTGATTCCCAATGTGTATGGCGGACGGCAACGTTCAATCATGGTGAATCTCGATCCGAAGCGGCTGCAGGCGCAGGGGATCGCGCCGACCGAAATTCTGAACGCGCTGGCGCTCCAGAACGTGGTGCAGCCGGGTGGCACTGCCAAAATCGGCAACGACGAATATGACATTCATCTGAATTCCGCTCCAGTAACAATCGCGGGATTGCGAGATCTGCCCGTGAAGCAATCGCCGAACGGAGTGATTGTCTATCTGCATGATGTGGCCAGCGTCAGCGACGGCAGCATTCCGCAGACGAATATTGTCCGCCAGGATGGCAATCGCGGTGTGCTGGTGACGGTGTTGAAATCGGGCACGGCTTCCACGCTTTCCGTGGTAAGCGACATTTTGAGAATTCTCCCGCAGGTGAAGCTCACTTTGCCGCCTTCCCTGCAGATCACCCCTATCGGGAATCAGGCGACGTTTGTGCGCGGCTCGGTGGTGGGCGTCATCCGCGAAGCCGTAATCGCCGCAGTCCTCACCGGCCTCATGATTCTGCTCTTTCTGGGAAGCTGGCGCAGCACCATCATCATCGCCATTTCGATTCCGCTCTCCATTCTGACCTCGGTCATTGTCCTCGGCCTGCTCGGCCAAACCATCAACATCATGACCCTCAGCGGACTCGCGCTCGCAGTGGGCATTCTTGTTGACGATGCCACGGTGACGATTGAGAATATCGAGCGCTATCTCGAAGAAGGCGCGGAATTGAATGAAGGCATTCTGCAGGGTGCTGCGCAAATTGCCACGCCGGCCCTGGTTTCCACTCTGTGCATCTGTATTGTTTTTCTGCCGATGTTTTTTCTCTCGGGCGTGGCCAAGTATCTGTTTGTGCCGTTAGCGGAATCGGTCGTTTTTGCCATGCTCGCCTCCTACGTTCTGTCGCGCACACTCGTGCCCACTCTGGCCATGTACCTGCTCGCGAAACATGATCATCATGCGCAAAAATCGCGCAACATCCTGGCTCGTTTTCAGCGCGGCTTCGAGCGCGGATTTGAGAAGGTGCGCGCCACTTATCAGGACTTTCTGGGCCGGCTGGTTGAAGCGCGTTTCATCTTTGTCCCAGTGTTTGTGTTGTTGTGTTTTTCGGCTTTTCTGCTGATTCCTTTCCTGGGCCAGAATTTCTTTCCCAGCACCGATAATGGATCGTTCACTCTGCATATGCGCGTGAAGAGCGGAACGCGCATTGAAGAGACCGCCAAGCTGTGCGATGAGGTGGAGCAGCACATCCGCAAGGTGGTACCGCCAGCCCAGATGGATAATATCCTGGACAACATCGGGCTGCCCTACAGCACGCTCAATTTTCAGCATGCCACGTCGGGATTGATTGGGGCCGGCGATGCCGACATCCTGGTATCTCTGAAAGAAAACCACAGTCCCACGGCCGATTATGTCCGAACGCTGCGCAGCGAATTGCCGCGTGAATTTCCGGGTACCACGTTTTACTTTTTACCGTCAGACATCGTGACGCAGATTCTGAATTTCGGCCTGCCTTCGCCCATTGACGTGCAGATTGATGGGCCGAATCTCACGGGCAACCGGATCGTGCTGAACAAAATTCTGAGCGAAATGCAGCAGGTCCCCGGACTCGTCGACTTGCGCGTGCAGCAGCCCGACAATTATCCTGTTCTGGACCTTTCGGTCGACCGCACCAAGGCCGCCCAGGGCGGCTACACCGAACGCGACGTTGGCAGCAGCGTGCTGAATATCCTCAGCGGGAGCACGCAGCTTTCGCCGCAGTTTTATCTGAATCCACAGAACGGAGTGACCTACAACATCGTCGCGCAGACCCCGCAGTACGAGATCACCTCGCTTTCGGATTTGCGCAATATCCCTATTGCTTCGGTATCGGCGAAGCGGCCTGAGATCGTGGCGGATGTGGCCGAAATCAAGAGGTCTACCGAGATGCAAGTGGTGACGCACTACAACATCCGGCGCACGCTGGATATTTACGGCAATGTGCAGGACCGCGACCTGGGCGCGGTTGCCAAGCAGATCGACGCGATTGTGAAGGAAAATACTCCCGCCTTGCCCCGCGGAAGTTTCATTCATGTGCGCGGCCAGATTGAGACCATGCGTTCGTCCTACATCGGCCTGC
>Ga0302319_10018705_pt1 | contig 12618 bp, 12 predicted proteins | sample Bog_T0_2_FD_203319 | JGI IMG/M metagenome (GOLD analysis project Ga0302319, IMG submission 203319) | Peat permafrost microbial communities from Stordalen Mire near Abisko, Sweden - Bog_T0_2 | ecosystem: Environmental > Terrestrial > Soil > Wetlands > Peat | place: Sweden: Abisko, Stordalen Mire... | reverse complement strand
CTCGTGGTGTCGCGATAAACCTTGGCCGCATCGATATACCGGCGGGCCTTCAGATGATCGAAAATTTGAGCAACGGAAGCTGTCCAGGCTTGCAGTTCTTCGTCCATTTCCGCGCCGTTCTGAATACTCCTAGGAGTGTCAGCCATTCTTCGAAATTCCTGCATTGACGCCCCAACGTCCTTTTGGAGCCCGCCGATTTGGGCCTGATCCTCCTCTGAATCTGTTTGAAAGAGGAGCATTTTCCCTATGTCTCGACCAATCGACGCCGCGCCACCCGCCACCATTTCAGCCGACATCGCATTGGCCATCCGGGTTTGAACCCCCCGGTCGCTCTCATCGATGCGCTGCAATCCCCACAACGCCAGCCCCGCTAGGGCAGCCAGCAGAAGCACGTTACCGCCCAGCAACAGCGCGAGTTTGTTCCCGATTTTGATATTGCCTAAAAAATTCATATTCTTATGTCCTTGTTAGTCGGGCGAATTCCGGAGAAACGGCCAACTCGATGCTGGCCAGTCTGTCCACGCTCTCGAGTAAGCGGTCCCGATCGAGCTTGACCTGGTATTCGGTAACGCCCGCATCTACCCCGCGGGCAATTTCTTCTTCGCCAGCGAGCGACGAAAGGGCAATTACCGGCAGTCTTGCAAATCTTGCATCCGCGCGGATTCGCCGCGTGAGCGACAGTCCATCCAGGCGCGGCATCTCGATGTCTGTAACGACGACCGAAACCTGATCGGCGCAACGGTCCAGAAGTTCCCATCCTGCTTGGCCGTCTTCGGCCGACAGCACCCTGTAACCAACCGCTTCCAACGCGCGCTGTATCTGGTGGCGGAAGAAGTCTGAATCCTCGGCCACCAGAACTGCCCCGCTACGGCGTTCCACAAACCGCGATTCCATGGCCGATTCGCGCTTTTCAGGGGGCATCAGTTTATCGGCCAACTCGAATATGTCGAGCATCAGAGTGGCATGGCCGTTCAGAATCATCGATCCTGCCACCCCGGTTTGGCGCAGCGTGACCGCATCCATGGACAACCTGGTTTCGAGCATGTCCACGGGTTCGGCCGCGAGAAGCCCCAATGGCCGGCCGTCCCGCTCGAACACGATGACCACCCACTGCTGGCTATGGGCTAGTTCGCGAGATTCCGCCACATCGCGCAGTGTGACCAATGGCAAGCTGGCGGCTTCGTACTGCATGGTTCGGCGACCGCCCAAGTATTGAATCTGGGAGGCGCGCACCCGCTCGACTCGCCGCACTAACTCGATCGGGATCGCGCAAGGTTCTTCCGGCGCGCTATGGAACAACAGGAGTGAGTGCAATTCTTCGGACGACCCTTGCTCGGCAGTGGCTACGTTGCGAGTGCCTCGAGCGCTCTCCGCCGAAAGTTCGGCCCGTTCCGCCAGCCCGCCGACGTCCAGGATCAAAGCGACCTGGCCGTCGCCGAGAATGGTGGCTCCGGCGTAGTCGCGCAGGCCCTGCAGATGCCGCCCCAGCGGCTTCACCACGATCTCCACCGTATCGTGGAGATTATCGACCACCAATCCATACTGGAATTGACCCGTATCGATCAGCACGACATTCAGCGCCCTTTCGCCCCGGCTGGCCGTAGCCGGCGTCAAATGAACTAAAGGAACCAGGCGGTCGCGCAGTAACAACACCTCGGCCCCTCCAGCACGATCGATCCTTTGTTCCAGCTGGGCTACCGGAATTCGAATTAGTTCCGCGACGCTCACTTGGGGAATGGCAAACCGCTGGCCGCCGCTCGATACCAGCAGAGAAGGAATGATCGCCAGCGTAAGCGGTAGCTTGATGCGGAAGGTGGATCCCTTTCCCGGCGCGGTCTCGATTTCTACCTTGCCTCCCAGCTTATCGAGATTCGTCTTGACGACATCCATCCCCACGCCGCGTCCGGAAACATCGCTGACCTTGGCGGCTGTCGACAGTCCCGGCAAGAATATCAGAGCGACCTTTTCCCGCTCGCTCATAACTTTGATTTGCTCCGCCCCGATCAGGTTTTTTGAAACCGCCGCCGCGGCAATCTTTTCCCCGGACAGGCCGCCGCCATCGTCGGTGATTTCGATCACCACCTGGCCGGATTGATGCGCTGCTCTCAATTGAATGGCGCCGGTGGTTCGTTTTCCCGCGGCTGCTCTTTTCGCCGGTGTTTCAACGCCATGGTCCACCGCATTGCGAATCATATGCGTCAATGGATCGCTTAAACCCTCGAGCAGCGTTTTATCGATTTCGACCTCGCCGCCCTCAATCTTCAACTCGATCTCCTTACCCAGTTCGCGGGACAGCTCGCGCACCAGACGGGGAAACTTGGCGAACAAGCCGCCCACGGGCTGCATGCGGGTAAGGGCCACTCCCTCCTGTAGTTCGGAGGTGACCATACTCACCCGGTGCGCGCCCTCCGCAATGGCGCGGCTATCTTTGTTCGCAACTGCTTCGTTGAGTTGATTGCGGCATAACACCAACTCCCCGGCCAACGTCATCAAGGAATCGAGCAACTGAACGTTCACCCGGATGGTAGCTTCGGGCGCCGGGCTGGACGACTGCGCGGCGGAGGGGGCTGCCGGCGATTCCGGCTCCACGGCGGGCGCGAGTACTGGGACGGGCACGGGCACGGCCGCCACCAACGCAGGCTCTGCACCAGGGGGCGCGGTGTCAGCTGAAGCGCTGTCCTCAAGTGACGTTACCTGTTCCGAAGAGATGGACAGCAGCGCCGCAATGGCGTCCCGGCTGAGCGCGGTGGCGTACTGAATATCCAGCACCAGTTGGTTCGTCGGCTCCTCGTCCAGCGTACCGGCCGAACCGAGGTCGAGCAGAGCGTCCAGAATCGTGCCGCCGTCCATCAAACTGTTCAGAACCTCCAGCGGCGTGCGGCCTCTTCTCTCCACGTCGTGGATCAGATCGCAGCTAATCAGGTATAGCGATTTTCCCGCGCGCCGGGCCTGTTTCAGGTCGAACGCGGGCACGGAAATCTGTTTCTCTTGGCCCGGTACTTGGATACAAACCAAGTCATCAACCGATGCCTTCTCCTCTTGCGGAAGACTGGCCATGGTCAGGTTCGTGAGCGCAGTCACAAATTCGGAAATATCGGCTTGGTTGCTGTTCTTGTAGTCGAGAATCAAATCGCTCAACTTGTCGAAAGCCAGGAGTAAAATGCTCACCAGCTCGGAGTTGGGCGTCATTTGGCGGGAGCGCACCAGATCCAGCACACTCTCCGTCTTGTGCGCCAGATCGCGAATCTTGTTCAGATCGAAAAAACCCGCCCCGCCCTTGATCGAATGAGCAGCCCGGAAAACCCGGTTTACGATACTTTCATCGATATTGGCGCCTCTCAGCTCGATGCTTAGCAGATCGGCTTCGATGGTGCCCAAGTGTTCCCGGCTCTCGGCTAGGTAATCGAGAACCAGTTCGTCGTCGGCCGTAAAGTCGCTCATCTATTGCGTTCTCGTTTAATCTCCGGAGATACTAAAGTGCGTATGCATACGCATGGTTCGGAACAGATCCAGAATGTCTTTCGAGACGTGGATCACGGAGAGTTGCCGTCCCGATTTCTTGAGCGTATTGTGGAGCGATATCAGTAACCCGATACCCATGGAGTCCACCATCCTCACCTGTGATAGATCGAGCACCAGGTGTGGGGCTCCGCCCTCCACCAATGCCCGGAATTGCACGCGGAGCTGGGGCACCTCCGCGGCGACGATGTTTCCTTGAAGCGCGAGAACGGACTGGAGATTCTGCTGTGGTGTAGTCATGTCGATCTTTTAGAATTCAAACCTTAGGTAGTTGATTGGAGGAACGTACGATCAAAGTCACTGCGTTGCCCTTGTTGTTAAAGCGGACGCTGCTTGCATATCTCCGCAAGAGGTCGACCCCGCGTCCATGTGTTTCGAGAGACTCGTCCGGCGGCTTGGGGACATTCCGCCAGTCAAAACCTTCGCCTTCGTCTCGAACCGCGATGATCACCCGCCGGTGCGCCAGACGCACTACGCACCAAACCTGCATCTGCTTGTTGCCGCGCGATCCGTGCTGGATGGCATTCATGAGAGCTTCCCGCAGAAGTAGTTCCGCGACAAACACGAAACTCTCCTCTTGATGAGCGGCAAGTTCGTGGAATTGCATGCAAAATTTCTCGGCTTCCGCGACGTCCGCCGAAAACACGGCGCGCAGGTCGCAGACGGTCTGGTTCACGCCGCCACCTCGACGGCCAGTAGCAGCAAATCGTCTTCCGGCGCCAGCTTTCCCGTTTGCACCGCCCGCGCGATAATTCCGGCCGCTTCCCCCAGCGGCGCCATGCGGTTATGCTGGCAGGCAGCGGCCAGATTTTCAATCCCCGTTTGACGCCGTCCTCCCGGGACCGCTTCCACCAACCCGTCGGTATAAAGAACGAAGCGATCGCCGGCGGCCAGCGCCAGATCTTTCCGTTGCAATACCGCCGAACTGAACATACCGAGCGGATCGGAATCCATCTCTACCGTCTCTACGCCGCCGGAAGCGCGGACCAGAATCAGCGGGAGATGTCCGGCATTCACCACGCTGAGACGCTTCGATCGCCGATTCAGCCGGGCGAAACACGCGGTCAAGTATTGCTCCTCGCCGAGCATCTGGCTCATCACCGAGTCCACTCCCCGCAAGGTGTCCTCGGGGGAATACATCGGGCCGCTATACTGCCGCAGAAGCGCCTTCACGGCGGAAGTCAGGAATGCCGCACTGGCCCCATGTCCGCTCACGTCGGCGACGAAGTAGCCCACCGCCTCGTCCCCGATCGGAAAGACATCGTAAAAATCGCCGCTGGTTTCTTCCAGTGGCTGAAAATAGACCGAAAAATGCCCTTCCGGACAGTCCTTCGGATTCACCAGGATGGCTTGTTGGGCGTTCCGTAAGTCCTCCACGCTGCGGCGATTCTTTTCCACCAGCAGGCGGTTCGTATCGCGAATCCGCAGATGCACGCGCACCCGGGCCAACACTTCATCTCCGTGAAAGGGCTTCACTATATAATCGACGCCTCCGGCCCGCAAGCCCGTAACCTTGCTTTCCACGTCGCTGAGCGCCGACAAGAAGATGATAGGGATCCCTGAAGTGGCTGGGTTTGACTTTAGATGCGAGCACGTCTCAAAACCCGATTCGCCTGGCATCATCACGTCGAGCAGAATCAGATCGGCCATCTGGCGCTCGAGTAAAGCCCGTGCGCTGGGGCCGTCCCGAGCGGTTAAAATGCGAAAACCCTCAGAACGGAGGATCCCTTGTAAGACAGCGACGTTCACTGGCGTGTCGTCGACGATTAGGATGGTCGGTACAGCGCCGGAATTTTGATCCATCGTCTGCTGGTCTACAGCGGGTACCATCACAAAGGTCTTATCGGTCTTGTTTTAGGAAGTTTGAGGCTGGGTTTTTCCGCTCCTATAACCCGGCTACTCTCGTTGCCACGCCGCAATTTTGCGTCACTCCCCACCACCGGATAGCGGTTGCGCGGGTGCCGCGTCGTTAAGGCATTCTCGACGCCTGCACTATCCTACAAGTAGCTTGATCAATCGACTGGTGGTTGAGAACTTAAAGCACCGGCCCGTCCGCACGCTGCTTAGCATTCTGGTGATTGGAGTTCAAGTCACCATGGTGCTGACGCTGGTAGGCTTGAGCCGCGGGGTGCTGGACGACCAAAAGACACGCGCGCGCGGGGCCGGCGCAGACATCGTCATCCGGCCTTCCGGCAGCTCCATCCTAGGCGCCAGCGGCAACATGCCCGCCGGTATTCTGCGCTTCGTCCAGAAGCAACCCCACATACGAGTCGCCACCGGCACGCTGATTCAGGGTACGGGCGGTCTCAATTCCATCACCGGGATCGACCTCAAAACGTTCTCGGAAATGAGCGGCGGATTCCGATTCCTGGAAGGCCGCCCATTTTCAGGACCGGATGAAATCATCGTCGATCAATACTACGCCGATCAACACAAACTGCATATTGGCGACAAGATTCCCGTCTGGGATCGCCAGTGGACCATCGTCGGGATTGTTGAGCCCGGCATACTCGCGCGCGAGATCGTGCCCCTGGATGTTCTCCAGAATTTGACGGCAAACACCAACAAGCTCACCATGATTTACGCCAAGCTGGACGACCCCAAGCTGACCAGCCAAGTGATTCAGGAACTCAGGCAGAAATTGGAGAGATATCCGATTTACTCGATGGAGGAATTCGTCTCGCTGTACTCCGTAAACAACGTTCCCATGCTAAGAGAGTTCATCATAGTGATCATCGGCTTGGGATCGCTGATCGGATTTCTAGTAGTATTTCTATCCATGTACACCGCCGTGCTGGAGCGAACCCGGGAGATCGGTGTCTTAAAAGCTTTGGGTGCTTCGCCAGAGTACATCTTAGGGATTCTGCTGCGCGAGACGGCGGTGCTGGCGGTCGCTGGTTCCATCCTCGGCATCCTGCTTACCTATGGATCGAGCTGGATTATCAACTCGGTTATCCATGGTTCCTTACAGCAGGCGATTGTGCCGGAATGGTGGCCGATCGCGGGCGCGATTGCCATCGTGGGCGCAATGATTGGGGCTTTGTATCCGGGATTGAAGGCGGCGCGGCAGGACGCCATCGAGGCTCTCTCGTATGAGTAGCCAGCCAATCATTCAAGCGCGCGATCTGCGAAAGGTTTATCACGTCGGCGAGGTGGAAGTGCCCGCCTTGCGAGGTGTCGACGTGGATGCTGCGCGCGGCGAATTCGTCGCCGTGGTGGGACCTTCCGGGTCAGGCAAGTCCACGTTATTTCATATTTTGGGCGGACTCACTCCTCCCACCGCCGGTACGGTTCGCATCGATGATATGGATCTCGCGCAAATGAGCGACTCGGACCGCACCAACATGCGCAAGACCACGGTTGGCTTCGTTTTTCAAAAGTATAATTTGCTGCCGACGCTGACCGCTAAAGACAACATCGAAATCGCCCGCAATATCGCCGGTAAGAGCGGTCCACTAGACCCGGAATTCGAGCAACTGCTCGCGCTGCTGGGCTTGACCAACCGGCTGAATCACAAACCGCGCGCGATGTCCGGCGGCGAGCAGCAGCGGGTGGCCATCGCCAGGGCCATCGTGAATCGCCCGTCTATTTTGCTAGCCGATGAGCCGACGGGAAATCTGGATACAGAGAACTCCAACGCAGTCTTGGGATTGCTGCGGCGGTTGAATCAACAACTGGGGCAGACGATTCTGATGATCACCCATAATCCGGAAGCCGCGGCATTCGCCGACCGGATCGTGACCATGCGGGATGGCCGCATTGTGTAGCGTAGGCCTACGGCCAGCGCCACCGCTCCCGCATTTCTACCGCCCCTGAACGATTCTATTCGTCAGCTGGTGTCTGTACGGTTCTTTTCCGGATGGGCAAGGTCCGTCGTGGTTGAATCAGCCTCAAATAGCCGCGATTGTGGGCGAAGCGCAGCAGGAAGGAGAAGAAGAGTATCCCACCTACGAACGATTCGCTTGGGTGATCATGCCCAATCACATCCATGTTGTGATATGCGGCCGTTCCGGCCGTTGCGGACATAATGAGATGGATCAAAGGATCGACTGCACAATCGGCCTACATCACCTTGGGCCGGTCCGGCTGATCTCCACGAATTTCAGACTTCTCGCAATTCATCCCAGGATTCGTTTGGTCAAATGCTCGCCACTGCCTATCGTTTGACGAGGCCGGAGCCCCTCTGGACACCATACGCCGTGAAACATTACCGTTTCCCACTTTCGCGCCCCATTCGATCCTCCATCTCTTCCAGCGTCTTCGGCCAATCCTGGCGCAGCAACCGCGACAGTGCGCGGTCCGCCAGCAGCTTTCCATTCGTCTGGCACTGCGGGCAATAGTTCGTTTCGTTATCCGCGTGACGAATGCGCTGCACCTTCTCGCCGCAGCGTGGGCAGGCTTCTCCATACCGGCCATGGACCGCCATGCCCTTCCGAAAAGCGGTCACTTTCTCGGGAAAAGCGCCGGCTGCTTCCTGCCGCAGCCGCTCCGTCCAATCCTCAAGAGCGCTGCGGATCGCGGCTAATAATCGCTCGATCTCTTCGGGCTTCAATTTCAGCGTCATCGCGATCGGCGATAATTGCGCGCGGTGTAGGATCTCGTCCGAATACGCATTGCCGATGCCGCTGAACAGGCGCGGATCGGTTAGTGCGCGCTTCAATGTATGATTATTGGCTTGAAGCCGATTGCTGAAGGCCGGCAGGTCGGTTTCGAACACGTCCAAACCGCCGGGATCGAGCGCCTCTAGCTCCCGGTCGCCGAGGATCAGATGCAGCGAGGCGCGCCTCTTCGATCCCGCTTCGGTCAGCAGCAGCGTCCCAGCGGGAAAATCGAACGCCGCGAGCCCGCGCTTGCCCGGCAGTTTCGCATGATGAGCGGCCCAATGCAGACGCCCGGCGATCATCAGGTGCAACACAATCCAACGCTCGCCCTCGAACCCGATCGCGATACGCTTCCCGATCCGCCGGAAGCGCTGCACGGTGAGACCTTCAAACTCGGAGGGCGCAGGCTTGATGGTCCGCAGCAGAAAGGGACTGCCAATCCGCATCCGTTCCAAGGTTTGGCCGAGAATTCGTTGTTCCAGTGCCTCGATATAAACCGTGATATCGGGAAGTTCCGGCACTACTGACCTAGCGCCGGCGGCCGTGGTCCAATGCGCATCCCGGTCAGTTCGCGGCGCACCGGGAACGCGACGTCCAACCACCCGATCATCATTTCGTCCCAGCTTTGCTCGCCCCAACCGACGGTCTTTTGCGGATTGGGATTGAACGGGTTGTCGGCGGAGTTATCGAAATGCGCGGTACACTCCATGCGTGTCCCACGCGGCAGCTTGATGGGATTCTCAAGATAGTAGTAAGGCTGCCAGTTGAAATCGTAATTCGGAACCCGCAGTAGAATTTCGGTGCGGCCGTCGGGATACACGGCGCGAAACTCGAACGATTTCCCGCGCACATGCATGTGGGCGCGCATTCCGACGAGATATGAATCGAGGGGAATGACCCGGACGGAATCGACCACATAATCGGGATTCTCCGGGGGAATCTGGAACCAGTGATTCGTCGAAAGCATGGCGATCACCTGCTGCTCCGGCGGACGTTTCGCAAAAACGAAGCCAACGCGGGTCCGATCCGTTGCCGGCTTGCCGTTGGTCGTGTAATGCATCTGGAATAGCAGGCTGGAACCGGCTTTGATCAACCGCGCCTGGCCGGGCTTCCAGATCTGCGGCACAGCGCCTGGGGCATATCCGCCCAAATACTGGCTCACGGACCAACCTTGATCGCCCTGCACGTAAACGATGGCATGGTGTACGACGGACCGGTCCGTGGGACGCACCTCGATCGCTTCTACCCAGTGGTCTTCGGTGAAGCCAGTCGGCACCACGTAGTACTGATAATCGAACGCCCCTGTGGCGGGGACCTGCACCGGCTGAGGCAGTTCGAATATCGCATCTGGTTTGCCGATCTTCCATTCGCTCGGGAACCTCCGGGCCGGCGGCGCATCGGATGCATTCCCCGCTTTGGCTCCGCCGTCGGCCCAAGCTGTCAGGACCCCGATCTCGGAAGCGCTCAGCGACGGATCGCCGGAAAATTTGCCATAATGCGGATCGGCAAACCAGGGCGGCATCGTACGCGTGAGCACGGCCGATTTTATGGCTTTCGCCCACGGACGGGCCTCCCGATACGTCATCAAGGACATAGGCGCCGCTTCGCCCGCGCGATGACAATCCTGACAGCTTCGCTGGAGTATCGGAAGAACGTCGCCATAGAACGTAGGCTGCGCTTGAGTGTAGACCGGGGCCGCCAACAGCAGGGCCATCGAAAGCATGCGAGCCGTCATGGAGTCCTTATCGTCTATCATATGACGCGCTCACAAAGAGACGCGCTCAAAAAGTGACGCGCTCACAAAGAGACGCGCTCAAAAGAGGATCGGCGACAATGAAAGCTCATGCAGACGCACCAGACGCGCTTGCGCGTGCGCTACGCCGAAACCGACCAGATGGGGGTGGTATACCACGCCAATTATCTGATCTGGATGGAAATGGGCCGGACTGAGTATTGCCGCGCGGGTGGCATTCGCTATCGGGACATGGAAGACGGCGACGGTATACGGTTGGCGGTAGTGGACGCTCATTGCCGCTATGCCTCTCCGGCACGCTACGACGACGAGGTGGTCGTCACCACGCGAATCGCTTCGGCGAATCGCCGCATGGTGGAGTTCGCTTATCAACTGTGCAGTCCCGATGGACGCGCACTGGCGACGGGCGAGACCAAGCACATCTATCTGGGCGCCGATCTGAAACCAACCAAACTGCCCGAGAAGTATTATGCGCTCTTCGGTATTCCGAGCTAGCTCGATTCTCGCGTTGGCGGCCATCCTGTGCCATGGGCAAACGGACACACAGAAGCTGGCCGATCAAGCTCGCGGTCTGCCGCCCGAGTTCGCGGCGGATTTGCTGTTCCGGCTGCCTGCGAGCGCCGAATTGCTGGAAGCCCTCGATTCATTGGCCGGATCCGTACATAATCCCGTGCAAATGGACGACGTCGCCGGCTGGACCGACACGGATTCCTGGGCCACCGGCAGGGCCTTGGCTTTGCACCTGGATACGCTGTCGATTCAATGCCGGGTGGTGAGGCAGATGCTAGCCATCGATCCACAGCGAGCCCGTCAGATGTTTCTGGACATTGCGCTGCCGGCGATAGAACAGCCGAAGTGCGATGCGGCTCTGGTGGCCGATCCATCGATTTATTACGATACGGCTCGCGAGCTGGCGGATAAGGGGCTCTTTAGTTTGGAAGCTCCCCTGCGCGCGCTTTCTTCGGCCGTTCAACTTCCAGCGGCGGCGCGGGCGATTCGCATGTTGCACTGCACTAACGAGCAGCGTCAATTCCTGCTCGATATTTACGCGGGACGATTAGCCGAAATCTCCGATTCCCCTCGCGCCGTGGCGTTCGCTCTCACAGGTATGCTGTTGCCGGCCGAGATCGTTCACTTGGCGGAGACGTCGCCCGCTGATAATCTGCTCGCGGCGTACCGCAAGTTCCTGGTGCGGCACATCAGCGGCGGACAGTGCGCCGATTCCAAAATTCAACCTGCCATCGATTCATTCAACGAGCGGCTGCGGTGGGGCGGTTACCTGGCCTCGCAGGATGTACCACGCATCACCGAAGAGGAATCGAAGCCGTCGGGATGGGCCGGACGCGCCCATGTGGATCGCTACTGGCACACCGAACAAGCTAAGCGTCTGCTGTCGGCGATCCGGCATCTGCGCTTCGGCGAGGGTAGCAGTCCGCTATCGGCGGATCAGAAGGCTGCGGATAGCTGGCAGGCGGAGGCTAAGACGCTGCTAACGAGTCTGGAAGGATGGAAGGCCGACCAGGAGGGCTCGCCCGCCGATTCGTTCCATGAGCGCGCGATTCTCTATAGCAGCTTGTTGGAACTGCTGCCGCCCGGAAGGCTGCACGATACTGCCCCGCAGAGCGCGATGGCATTTTTGGCGGATAGCGAGATGAAGAGTAGTAATCCCCTGGAGTGGCTGCTGGAACTGAATAGCTTAATGAGTCTGAAACAACCCGAGATTACTAAGGCGATGCTGGCGAGCAAAGATCCAGTGATCTCGCTGTACAGAGCCATTACGCATCAGAAATAATCTCAACCGTTGCGGCTACGATTCGCGGTATCGTTAAATTAAATGATGACAAGATGCCTATGCTCCTAGACGACGCCGAACGCCAGGAGGAGATCGCCCAAGCCATTAAAAGCATTCGAGAGCTCAGACCGCGAGCTGAGACGATAACTGTCGAAGAACTCCTGTCGGCTCGCGAGGAAGGCCGCGGAAGTAGTCTCGCGTAAACCTGCTTAGGCTGTCGGTTTTTCACCCGATTCGCGCAACGCCTCCAGCATTTCCCGAGCTTGCTCCAATTTCGAACCTGGAAGCTGATCGATCAGCCGGTGCAACTCTTCCGTCTCCGGCCGCTGCGTAGCGGGTTGCTTTAACGACGCCACGAACACCATGCGGACCTCTTGGATCCTCACCCCCATGGCAGCGAGCGCGCGTGCGGCAACGGTATCCGGCATGCGCAGAAGAGCCGCCAAAAAGTGCGAAGGCAGAACGTGCGTATGATTCTGCCGTTCGGCTTCCTCCGCCGCATAGCCCAGCACCTGTTTAGAAGGCCCACTAAAGGACATGTTCGCCGATTCCGGAATCTTCTCTTTCCCTTGCTCGGGGGCCTGGATCTTCGTTCGCAACGTCTGGTAGTCGTCTTCCGATTTCAGCCAGGGACGAAACAGGTCCGGCTCCTCCCGCATAATAGCTAGCAGGATATGCTCGGGCTCAATCGAGCCGCTGCCGCTTTCGCAAGCGAAGAAACGGGCCAAAAAGATGACCCGGCGGGTTTTCTCTGTGTACCGCTCGAACATCGTGGCAGCATCATATCAAAGTAAATGAAGCGATATTGCATCACGCGATCACTGGCAGTGGTGGCTCGGGCGTTAGAAGAGGGCGTCGAGTTGATCCAGATCCGCGCCAAAGATCTTTCGGCGCGAGATCTCACTGCCTTGGTTCGTCAGGCCGTGGCGCTGGGAGGACGGAAAGTGCTGGTG
>Ga0302319_10018704_pt1 | contig 12618 bp, 12 predicted proteins | sample Bog_T0_2_FD_203319 | JGI IMG/M metagenome (GOLD analysis project Ga0302319, IMG submission 203319) | Peat permafrost microbial communities from Stordalen Mire near Abisko, Sweden - Bog_T0_2 | ecosystem: Environmental > Terrestrial > Soil > Wetlands > Peat | place: Sweden: Abisko, Stordalen Mire... | reverse complement strand
CGGAAGTTCTTGCTCACCCTTCCAGCGTAAGTCACTCCGAAACATTTTTCTATCGAAATGTTTTGGCTGGCCGCCAAAACGCGAAATCTATCTCCGACAGGCTCCTAGCAGTGCCCCGCACGAAGTAAGGGGTTGGTCTTACCCGTCCGAATCAGCCCAACTCTCGCAAAAACTAAATCGCTTACCGACCATTCCGCCCCTCAAAAATCCGTTACTTTTTAACCAGGAGTCAAAACTTCATGAGAGTCAGAACCAGCCGTCCTACCGCGCCAGCACCGTCACGCAATCCTCCGGCGGCCCGGCGTACTGCAAACATCGAACCGCAAGCCATCCGCAGACGTCCATCCGACGCAACCAGCTTATTAGCCGGGACTAAAGTCGCCAGCCTTTTTCGACCGGCCCCAGCGGCTCTTAGTAATTGTCGCCAGTACACCCAATCCTCCCTCATTTTTGAAAAACCCGCGTCTGAAGCTCAGGGGTGTATATCACCATAAGATTCCGCAGGTCACGATTTCTAGATGTGAATTTGACACCATGCTTTCAGTAACCGCCAATTCGGAAGCCGCACGTGTCGATTGAACAAACCAATGTTGTTGACTTCATCGGCACTGACCGCTGGACAGGTGACGTGGTCCTAACGATAAGCGATCATCTTGATTGGTCAGACACTACTGCCCACCAACTCCTGCTCCAAGCCAAATTGAACTGCTATCTCGCGTTTGTTGAAAGCGGCGAAATGATTCAGAGCTATCCAGGAGCGAAGGGGAAATCGGTAGTATTCAAAGTCCTCTTCAAATTTGCTCCTGATGACGGCGGTAAGGAGTTCTTGGCACGAGCGCGTGAAGTAATTGCGGCAGCGGGCTTCACGCTGAGAGACGAATTGCACACGGGCGCGACATTAAATTAGGTAACAAGGCCTCTGAGAGTGTGGAAAAGTCGCAGCCTGTTGGCTCGGACCGAAAGACGGTGATTGTCGCCAGTACACTCCAAGCCCTTCTTTTTCGAAAGCCCGCACGTCCGAAGCTCAGAGGTGTGTATATCACCAATCGCGCCTGTCGTCTGCGATTCCCAGCTTACTGCAGGGAACTCGTCTCGACCCGCGGAATGCCGGCCGCTACTTACTGCTTTCGCACCAGGAAGGATCGATGTTGTTTGTGAGACCGGACGTGACGGCGGCGGAAGCCCCCTTTAACGGATCGAAGAGCATAAGTTGCTGCGCCCAAACGTAGCGTTTCGAGCGTCCGCCCCGAAGAGCGGCAAGACCCTGCGGGGTGACGTAAACAATTTGATCGCGGCCAGGGAGCCAAAACGCGGTTTCGGCACTCGCCATCATGCTGATCTTCATCGTGGCAAGGTTGAGGAGATAGTAATCATCCTGCCGCTGACCGCTGCCGTCATGCAGACCTTGCTCGCCTATCAGAAGCCATTTGCGGTCTTCGGTCCAGGCGAGCGACCGAATCGGAGTTTCACATCTTCCAAGGCTGCCGTGATTGTCGATAGGGCAGGTGTTGACTTGGATTTGGTATCGCCCGATTTGCTTGCCTGACCTCGATAGCACCAGGGTCTCATCGTTGGCACATGCCTGAAGATCTCCCCTCTTTGCAAATCGCGCACAGCCCGGTGACCCTGATACTGGCTCTGCTTTTTCCTCTGGGGCGGGTCCTATGGCACGTTCCTCTCCCGTCGCGGGATGCAAGCCCCAAAGCCGAACATCTTCAGTGACGTCGGGCGAGGGTGATGTGAACTTAATTACGCGACCGTCACATCTGGGCTCATAATGGTCCCGTGGCGACTCCGTTAATGCTTTAAGCGTGCCGTCTGTCGGTTTCCAGCTCCAGATCTGTTGGTAGCTCACCCCGTTTTCTTTGTAAACGCGGCGGCTGAAGATCACGTCTCCGAAGGATAGAGGGGCACACAAGAGCAAAACGAGCGAGGTGACGCGCTGCAGTCTATTTTTCATCTTCAGGATACCTGGTTGATCAACGCCTAACCGTTATTTTAGATGAATTCGCGGCGCAGAGTCTATCGCCACCTAGTCAGTGCCACCTAGTCAGGGACTGGCGGGCAGGATCGTGCCTGTGACGCCGTTATCGGACAGTCGCCCATGCCGACCATCTGCTCAGGTTTCAGGCGTGGCGGATTATCTACGCAATCAATGGCCGTCGTTGAGGGTGGATCTCAGGCGACGGAATTGACCACAAGGACGTAGTACCAAGCGAGAGCGACAAGAGCGCACGCTATCCCGGAAGGAACCTTGACCACCAAAGGTCCGCGCGCCCTGAAAAGAGAACCCAACAGTCCGAGATTGAGAAGAATATTGAACTGACATGTTCGGTAGAGTCTTGGGCTGTAGTCGCCGCCAAGTAGAGCCCGGCGAAAAACAAAAGAGAGACTCAGGAAAATATACCCGACGGTCACCGCCACAAGGGCCGCCTGTGCTGGCTTGCCGACGTTCATGCGGTTTCTACGGGCTGAAGTCCAAGCCAAACCCAAAAACAGGAGCGGAGAAAGCAGAAGAGCGTATATGATTGCAGTCAAGACCGGATTGAGGGCATCAATCATTCTGTGTAACCTAACTTACTCAGTCCTTTCGCCGGCCATCAGAGATAACCATTTTCAGTCACAACTCTTGCAAAAAATCTGAAAATACCTGTAACCCCAACCCGCTCAATCGCTTGCCGGCAATCCCGCATTTCAAAATCTATCATTTTTCAAACGGTCAAAGGCCACAGTGCGCTAATTTTTTGACCAGGAGTCAAGAAATTTATGAGAGCAAGAACCATCCGTCGCGCCGCCGAGCGCGCACAATCAAAGCTCGCCAGCAGCGTGAGCCTTCCACCTCAACAAGACAACAATCCGGCCGTTCAGCCCCCTGACGCTCCGGTCGTCGCACCGCCGTCCCCCGCGCGCATCGCCGCAAACCAGGCCAACGCGAAGCTTTCTACCGGCCCGTCACCTGCCGGCATCGCCGTGTCCTGTCTCAACCACACCATCCACGGCCTCGCTCGTCACAACAACGGCGCCTTCAAACTTTTATCCTCCGAAGATCCCATTGGCTTCGAAGCGTTTAAACAGTCTCTGCTCGACGAGCACGTACCCACCACTCCCACCGAAGGAATCCTCGTCACCGCAATGGTCGAATCTTCTTGGCTCGCCCAACGCGCTCAGCGCCTCCACGACACATGTCTCAATCCCGACACCGGCGAAATCACCGACACCACCAAAGCATCCCTATATATGCGCTACTGCACCACCCACACCCGCGCCTTTCACAAGTCCTTGAACGACTTATTGAAGCTGCGATCCGAGCGCCGCAAAGCCAACATTGGCTTCGAAGCGCAGAAACACCAAACCGAGCGCCACGAGATGGCAAAGATCACCCATCAGATCGAACTTTTCAAAAAAGACATGATCGCGCAAGAGAAGCTCACCGATCTCGTCATCGCACATGCCCAAGCCACCCGCGACATCCCTGGCTTCGAAGCGAAATACACGGCCGAACTCGAAAAAAGAGGCCTCGACAAGGAATGGTGGCAACCCAAAACGCAGGCCGCCTAACGCATTTTTCGAGATACGTGCCAATCTCTCCTCGCCGTAAGGTGTTCGAAGCGTTGGCCGCCAGCTATTTGAAAACTTAAAACTTTTCCTTCCGCGCCCGTGGTGCGTCCAAGAAAAGCAAGGGGGACATTGCGGGCTTACATCCGAAATGCCCCAACTTCCGCATCACATGTAGCAGCAGTGTCCCCCTTGCGTGCCCAGGCGCAGCCGTTCTTCTTCCCCCTATCCCTCACATACTATAAAAAAATTCCTCATGCGTAATCTTCCCATCTTTCACCGTATAGAGCGCCGCTTCGTCCATCACGAACCGCTTCCCCGCCATCGGACCCGCCTTCGCCGTCACCTCATACTTGAAATGCACCACGAACCGATCGCCATTCGGATAAGGCCCTTCCGCCTCAGCCTTATGCACCTCATGGTTCGCCACCCACCATTCGCTCTTGCCTTTTACCGCGGCAATACCCTCCATCTTCGCCGGCATGTTGCCACCACCTCCCGCTTCCACGCTCACAATGTTTGGGCTGTAGAGAGTATCCATCGCCTCATCATTCTTGCCTTGCTTGCAAAGCTCGACGAGCTTTTTCCCAACCGTTAATGTATCGCTCATTTCAATGCTCCTTGGTGGCCATGTCGTTCGTAGCCACCTGCTCTTTGTATCAGACCTATCAGAGATTTGCAATTGTTAATAAGAAGGCGGCGGCGCCAATGACGATGGTGTTACTTTCCCGTCAACCGTCACAGGCTCCATCAACTCCGTACGCGTCCCATCCGGATCGAATAGATTCGCCTGTCGCTTGCGATTCACTCCCAAATGACTCTCAATCGTGCGTCCATAAAGTTCCGGCGCCCTCGCCTTCAACGCCGCCACGCTCGTTTCCATCTCAGGCACCGCCAGACAAATATGATGCGCCCCGCCACGCTTCGTCTCCGCCGGCGGCTCTTTGTATAACATGAACTCCACATAGTCATCGCTATCGGGAAGTTTCAGGTTGACCCAAGAAAGTACCGTTCCCGAACTACTCCCCCGCCACGTTTCTTTGAACCCCAGAACCTCGGTATAAAACTGATACTCAGCATTCAAGTCAGTCACAATCAGCCCCGCATGCATCATGCGTTTCGAAATCCGGTTGTCTGGCAAGAATTTACCGCGTTCGCGCACCGTCCAGCCATCCGGCATATATTGCACCATCTCCAACCTATGTCCCGCCGGGTCCTTGATATTGAAACTGCGGTTGCCGATTCGGCCCCGGCTCGTCGTCGCCGGCACTTTCACGCCCCGTGATTCGAGATAAGTACGCAACCCCTCGATATCATCCGTCTCAAACGAAATATGACTCAACCTGTCCGTGCCCGCTTCCTTCTCAGGAGAGAGCTCTATATACTGCCGCTCGTTGATCTTGAAAAACGTCATCGAAAGCGAGCCATCAGGATTATTCAGCGAATATGGTTCCGCAAAGCCCAGAAAATCGCGGTAAAACATCCGCGATTTCTCCATATCGTGCGCGTAAATGGCCACGTGCGCCAACCCGTTAATGTGTGGCCGCGCCAGTTGTTGGTCCGAAAACACCGCACAGCATAACAACAACGAGGTAAGAATGCGCATCATGGCTTTACCAACTTATTTCTACCAGCGAAATCGCCTGCAACGGAAGCGTCAGCGGAACAATCGCCGAACCATTTTGCGAATCAAGCCAATACGGCGAATCCAATAACTCCAGCCTTCCCGCCGCCTCCAACTTTGCGTATTGTTCCTTCGTAGGCGCAGTCGGAGAGCCCATATCTTTCCACGCAGTATAAGCGTTGCTATGCGTCTGATCAATGCGGTAGTGGTTGATCAACACACGCCCCGATAGTCGTGGAATGCCCGTAACCTCCAGCCTGATTTGCGCCGCATCTCCCGGCATATCGTCGTCCTGATAATTCCAGACCATCACTGAAATGCTATGCGAAGCCCGCGTCGCCAGCGCGTCAATATCCACTTTTCCGCCGCGAACACCGTCCTTGCCGATAGCCTCCACTGCCAGATGTCCAGCGCTTTCCACAGCCACCCGATCCCCCTCCAGCAACCCGGCCATTCGGAATACATTCAGCACCGGCTTATCGATTCCATTCGTGGCCAACGTGCGAAAGCCATCAAAATAAGGTTGATTTTCGAACTCGAAGGCCCACGTCAGCATCCCCTCCAGGTTCAATTTCATGCCGTCCGCCAAGTCGAAAATGTTCTTCAGCATGAGCGCGGTATAGGCCGGATAGAGCGTCCCGTTTCGATAAGCATTTTGCGGATACACTCGCGAAGAGCAAGCCGCGCACCCTTCCGGGTCAGCTTCACTCAACACAATAGGCAAGTCTTTCAGGGAAGGGAAGGCGCGAACAATCTCAAAACCGCGCCGCACATCCTCTACTTCTTTGGCCATCCCCATTCGAATGTGCGTACCCGCATTTTCCGGCCGTCCCTTCGCATGATAGGTAATGAAATCAAGCGGCGCGCCCGTCTCACCCGTAGCCGCATTCTTTCCAGAGACACAATGTTCCAAAAACTGCGTCAGGAACTTCGCCGCTTTCTCACTGCCCGGCCCCGTGCTCGCCGGCCCTCCCACTCTCGCGGAAGGCAGCGCGCGTTTCACACCGTCGGCCGCGAAATCATAGAGCTTGTCGTATTCTTCAGCAGTTCCGTGCCAGTAGCTAATATCCGGTTCGTTCCAGACCTCCCAATACCAAGACTCCACCTCCGTCTTGCCCCATTTGGCAATCGAATGCTTCACCCATTCGTTGACTAGCTTGCCCCATGTTTGATAATCATTGGGCGGATAGCTCCAGCCAATGCTGTATTGCTCATTTTTCGCGCCAGGAATCCATGTCGGGTGATACGGATCTGGCTTGCTCGAAAGCGCCTGCGGCATGAAACCGATCTCAACAAATGGTTTAGCGCCCGCTTCGATATAAGTGCTCAAGATGCGATCGACAATTGTCCAGTCATAAATCGGCTTGCCCGCCGCGTCCTCCGTATAAGCATTTGTCGAGCCCCATTTCAATCCTGGCGTGCCATCCCCGGTCGCCAGCATGAAATGCGTTCTCACGTAGACAGGCGTGCTGCTCAACGTGGCCAGCTCCCGAATCAGTTTCTTGCCATTCGCTGTGTAGGTGTAGTTCGGCTCATCATAACCAAAGTACCCGTAGATCGCCTTGTAGGCGCCTAAACTCTTTGCGGCGTCAACTTTGATCGCAATCGAGTTTTGCGCCGCTAACGTTGCAGCGCTGACGAAAAAGAAAACAATCTGTGTCTTGGTCACTTGGGAGGAGGCGTTTCTTGCTTCGGTTTCTCTTCGGGCTTTTCATCCACGGCGGCATCCGCCTTAAAGCGCTTCGGCGGAGCCGGTTTCGCGCTGGCAAGTTCCACGTAGGTCTTCAGAATCTTGTCCTTTTGCCCTGGATCGAAAATCAAGTACTGATGCTTGCCCGCGGCAGAAGCTGTAAACGCCGTCCGCCCATCGCCGCCCACTGAGATAGTGCCGTTGCCGGAAAGCTTGAAATAGCCTTCCTGTGGTCGTCCTGCGTACAGTGATGCCGCTAAATCGCCCGAGGGCGCATCATAAGGCATCGTCTGATAAGCGCGGTATGCATCGGCAATCGGATTGTCATGCACCGCTTCCGCAAACTCCTTATCAATGCTCGCTCCCGGAAACGGCAGGTTCGCCCCAATCTCATGTCCGCAAACCACAATGGGCGTCGGCCACTCCGCAAAAACCTTCCGCGCCGCCGCGATATCGGCATTGATCCGCGCATCCGAGGCAGAAATCACCAAATACTTGATTTTCTCCGCGATCAAGTCAGGTATGCCCGCGAAATCCAGCGCCGCCGCCAGGTTCGTCGCCGGCCCTCCCAAAACGAAAAACGCGTTCTGATCGTACTGTGCTTCAAGATAGTTGCGTATGAGTGTATTGGGATCTCCGGTCTCGATCACAGTCTTTACCTGATTCGTGTAAACCGGCTTCCCATCCGCATTCTTCTTCTGAAACGGCACAGTGAAGGCCGGAGACGTCTCTCCCGCCGCGCCTTCCGTTCGCATCCCAATCGGCGGCACTTGCGAGAAGTTCCCTGCCGGCCCCTTGTAGAATCGTTCCACCGCGTCGGCAAAGCCCGCAATCGCCAGATTGGGCCTGCTCATCGTGAGAATGTTCACGCGGCAATCGTTCTTGCCCTGCATGCCGAACAGAACCGCCACCGCCAGCACGCTGTCGATAGTGGAAAAATCACTGTCGAAAAAAGCACCGGCCGAGGGCTTGCCTTTCGCTAACTGCACGGCCTTACCCTAGGTCCAGACCTTGCAAGCGGCCGGTGGAATCGCCGAATTTCTCCGTGTGAACTCCCATCCTGTCCATCATCGTCAGGAACAAGTTGCACATCGGAGTTTCCCTCCGCACCACCACGCGGCGGCCGGTCTTGAAATAGTTGCCGCCCTTGCCGGCAATGATCGTGGGCAGGTCCTCGTGCAAGTGTGCATTCCCGTCTGACAGACCCGCGCCATACACAATCATGGAGTTATCCAGCAGCGTCCCGTCGCCTTCCTTCGTGGCTTTCATCTTTTCAATAAAGCCCGCAAACTGCCGCACGTGATACTCGTTGATCTTTCGCACTTTCTCCATCAAGTCCGGCAAATTGCGGTGGTGCGTAAGCGGATGGTGCCCGTCCGGAATATCCAGCTCGCGATAAGGCCGCGAACTTCCTTCCCTCGTCATCAGGAACGTCACAATGCGCGTTTGATCCGCCTGGAATGCAATGGTCACCATGTCGGACATCAGCTTGAAATGCTCACTGAAATCGGCCGGAATGCCATACGGCTTATCCATCCCCGGCTCAATCGGCCTGGTGTCCTTTTCCGCGCGTTCCAACTGCAATTCCACCTGCCGAATGGCCGACAAATACTCATCCAATTTGCGCCGGTCCGTCGGTCCGAGTGACGATTCCAGTTTGTGCGTACTCTCCGTTACGAAATCCAAGATGCTGCGCCGGTAGATCGCTTGCCGTGCCCGTTCTTCCTTCGTCATCGGCTGTCCGGTGCCGAACAATCTCTCAAACAACGCCCGCGGATCAAGCATCGGAGGTAACGGTTGCGATTCACCGCGCCAAGCCAAATTGTTCGTATAAGCACAGGAATAACCGCTATCGCAATCGCCCGCCTGCCTCGCATCTTCCATCCCTAGTTCGAGCGAAGGGAATCGCGTCTGCCCGCCAACTTCATTCGCCACAATCTGGTCAAACGAAACGCTAGCTTTAATCTCGGTCAGTGACTTCTTAACCTGAACGCCGGTCAGATAAGACCCGCAGCAGCGCCCATGGTCGCCCGGACCATCCAGCAAGGCGCGCCCCGTGTTGTGCGTCAGATTACTAATCTGCAAAATGTCGTCTTTAAAAGGCTCAAGTGACTTGAGCGATCGCGGCAGCTCTTGGAATTTGCCTTCGTAGCTCGGATTCCAGGAGTCCATAATCATCCCGTTCGGCACATAGAAGAACGCCATGCGGACGGGCGCGCCGCCCGGAATCGTGCTCGCCTTGAGCGCCGGAGCCATCGCATCCATGAATGGAAGCGCAATAGCGGCACTGCCCACTCCTCTTAGAAAAGTGCGTCTCGGCAGAGTCTTCTTGGTAATCATTTACTGGCAATCTCCTTGGTGGCCTTGCTGATATTTGGATCTTTGTGCAGAGTGCTGATCTCTTCGCCGCGCCGCGATTGGAACGGCAAACTTCTCACCACTTCATAAATCAATGTTTGAAAACGCTGGCCGCCCGCATCCACTTTCTTCTCAATCTGATTCAGCGTCCTGTTGTCGTAAGCTTGCATGCCGCGCCCCAGCGCATACGTCATTACCTTTTCCGTCAAGCAGCGCGTAACCTGCGGCATGTCGCTCCCTTCCAAAACGGCGCGCATTTCCGCCGCAGTCTGGAAAGATTTACCGTTCGGCATCGTGCCGCCCACATCCACTGGGAACTTGCCGTCCATCGTGCGCCACTTCCCAATCGCGTTGTAGTTCTCAAGTCCGAACCCGAGCACGTCCATCTTGCTGTGGCACGAGGCACACACTGGATTCGCCCGGTGAATCTCCAATTGCTTGCGCAAAGAAATATCGCTGCCCACCCTGGTGGTATCAAGCGCCGGCACGTCCGGCGGCGGCGGAGGAGGCGGCGTGCCCAGCACGTTGCTCAACACATACTTGCCTCTAATCGTGGGCGACGTTCGGTTCGGATAGCTCGAAACCGCCAAGACCGCGCCCTGCGTCAATATGCCGCCGCGCTGATCCGTCGTCAAGTCCACTTTGCGGAAGTCCGGACCCCTCACACCCTCAACGCCATAAAACTTAGCCAGCGATTCGTTCAGAAACGTGTAGCGCGCGTTGATCATCTCCGCGATAGGCCGATTTTCCGTCAGCACATATTCAAAAAACAATCGGGTCTCTGTGCGGAAATCCTCTTTCAGTCCAGGCGTCCACTCGGGAAATTTGTCCGGGTCAGGCATGATCGAATCCAGGTTCCGAACCTCCAACCACTGTCCCGCAAAATTGTCCGCAAAGGCCGCCGCTTTCTTGTCTCCCAGCATGCGCTTCACTTGCCCATCCAGTACCGCCGGCTCGTGCAGCTTATTGCTTTCCGCCAAACTCATTAACTGATCGTCTGGCATGGAACTCCAAAGAAAGTAACTCAGCCGCGTCGCCAGTTCCGTGTCGCTGAGGCGGTGCATTTTTGCCGCGTCCGTCGGATTGGTGTCTCGCTCAATCCGAAACAGAAAATCGGGCGAAACCAACATCGCTTCCAGCGCCAACTGTATTCCTTGCTCCGTCGATTGCCCCTGCGTCTTCGCCTCGCCTACAAACTTCATATAGGCGGCGACTTCCGCCTTGGTCACAGGCCGCCGGAACGCATGGTGCGCCAGATTCGCCACAATCCGCTCCACACACACATGCCCGCTCGCTGGATCGCAAATCAAAATTTTCTTCCGGCTGGCCTTCTCCACTTTCGAAGGAAACGGGCCAACGAACGTGATTGAGCCGATGTACTTGTTCTTCTTATCGCTATAAGCTTCTTTGTCGCTCGTGATTGTTTTTACGAAATCGTCATTCAGAAAAGCCGCGCGAAAAACGTGATCGCCTTCCGGCAAATAAACTCGCATTTCACCGTCGGAGAACGGATTGAAATACACCAGCTTCGAAGGCTTGGTCTCAACCTCAATGGTGTTGACCAACTGGCCATCCATATAAAAGCCCATCTTCACCGGCTTCGCGTCGGCGCCGCGTTCGCCGGGAAATCCAAAACGCACCGTATACTCGCCGTCAAAATCCACCCGGTGCGAAGTTTCAACCGTGCTGTAATCCAGTCTGCGCAGCGTTTTAGTTTTGAAATCGGCTGTGCTCTCAATCGGTTTCTTCGGCAGCGGATCTGCGCCCATCGCGCGGGAAGCAATCGTTTCCGCCGCGTTGAGATACTTCTCCATCAGAATCGGCGACGTGCTCAAAACATCAGCAATATTGTCGAACCCGTAGCCGGAATCGTCCGTCGGAAGTTCTTTCTCGGCACGAAAATCTACGGCTAACAGATCGCGAATTGTGTTCCGGTATTCATTGCGGTTCAACCGCTTCGCCGTCACCCGCCCTGGGTCCGGTTTCATCGCGGCATCCGCCTTTTCGAACTCCCCGCGCAGATATTCAATCATCGCCGGCATTTTGGCCGGCTTCGGTATACCCTTCGGCGGCATCTCGCCGGATTCCACCTTCTGTAGGATTTTTTCCCAAGAAGCTCGATCGTTGCTAAGCGTGGTCGGGTCCAGATAAGGAAGCAAGTTCACGCCACCCGAACTGAGCGACGCGTTATGACAACCCGAACAAGTGTTTTTAAGGATCGGCTTCACATTGGCGTCGAATCCGGCGGTATCGGCGCTAACAGCTTTTGCAGGTTGCGTTCGAGGCGCATCCGCAGCGGCTAGAACGCATCCTGTCGGGATAAGGATCGCGGAGACAAGAATCAAGAACCGTTTGGTGGGGTCTGCCAACGGGGCTCCTTTAGGCTTTTTAGGGACACTAAGTAGTATATAAGCTTTTTTCGTCTAATGCTCTATCGGGAATCCAAACGCCCAAAGCGTGCCGTCTTGCGTGCCAAAGTAGACGGTACTTCCGCCCTCCGCCATCCCACCCGTCTTCGCCACGAATGAAGTAATCGCGTCTCCGCTGGTCCAAATTTGTTTGCCGCTCGACGCGTCAAACGCTGACAAAACCGCATGCTGGCTGGGGTCGCCCCGCTGCAGCACAAACAAAACCCCGTTCACGATTAGCGGAGTAGCGGGCGCATTCAAATCGTGTAAAGCCCAGCCCTGTTGCAGCGTCGCACTACCGTTGCGATCTACAACCTTCCAACCCGTGACCGATTTAGCGCCCGCCGCGATAATCCAGCGGGTCTCCGCCGTGGTCTGCCAAGTTGCCAAAGCATAGGGTTCAGCGTCGCCGCCCGCGGATTTAGCAAAAGCGCTTGTCGGCGCCGACGAGTCCACTATATGCAGCACGCCATCCTTCGTCGCGGCAGCAACCATCTCCTTCGCTTTGTATTCGAACACTACCGGAGCGGTAGTGAACGGTTGGCCTGCATCGTAGGAACTCCCGGCCGTCATTGTCTTCGGATCCAGCACTATCAATTTGCTATCCGCTGTGACATACGCTCCCGCCGGACCGAACGCCGGTTCACCGTTCAGCGAGCCTTCCCACTTAGTAACAGCCTTGGTGGCCAAATCAAGCGCCCAAACTCCATCGGCTACCCCACCGCAGTGGCCGGTGGTCGTGGCATAAGCCACGTCATCCACCACTGCGAAATCGCTCACATTAGCGCTAGCCGGCAAAAAGGAAATGGGATCCGACGCTCCCTCTACGCCATTCGAGACATACATAGTGTGCAGAGCGCCATCGCCTGATAACGCGTAGATCGGAGTAACGTGAGGTGCGTAGGGGTTCGGTGCTGCTCCCCGCCCCGTCGCCATTGCCGCAGGCGGTGGAGTAGGCCGAGCAGGAGGTCGATTGGCCACTT
>Ga0302319_10018702_pt1 | contig 12619 bp, 9 predicted proteins | sample Bog_T0_2_FD_203319 | JGI IMG/M metagenome (GOLD analysis project Ga0302319, IMG submission 203319) | Peat permafrost microbial communities from Stordalen Mire near Abisko, Sweden - Bog_T0_2 | ecosystem: Environmental > Terrestrial > Soil > Wetlands > Peat | place: Sweden: Abisko, Stordalen Mire... | reverse complement strand
AACACTTATCCCTGGTGGCCATTCATCGTGGAAAAAAGGCAGGGCTCCTCGATGGCGAGTAATTTCAAGGGCGTGGCTTACGGGGAGGAGGACGAAAGAACGCCGGATATTCAGGAGTCGAGTGACGAGGTCAAAGCCGTCTGGAGCAGGATCATGAGGCGCGGTGGCTACACCACGCCCGTGGGGTCATACCCTGCTGGGCCGTCCGGATGTTTCGACATGGCAGGAAACGCGTTTGAATGGACTCGCGACTTCTATACGATCGCGTCGTACATGAAGCTGGCGGAAAAAACAGTCGATCCATGCGTGGACGACGTTAGCATGTTGACTGACGAGGACCGGAAATCCGGTTCCGACGGAATGCAGGGCGGTCCCGGGGCAGGCGCCGCCGGACGGCCCACCAAGGTGATCCGCGGCGGTTCGTGGTACGCCAATGAAGGGTCCTGCAAGACTCACCGAAGGACGGAGACACGCGCTGCCGGGGCCGCCGGATATCACTCGGTCGGATTTCGCGTGGTCGCCACGATACATATAAGTGGCAGCTGAACGTTCTGATGCCTGGTTGGAATCTGGTTTCGGCCGACGACTGCTGGCGTGGCTAAATCGCGGGTCGGGATTCAGTCTGCCAAGCGAATAGCGGGCGGAATGCCTGTCATCCGGGCACGATCCCCTTCTATTTCTTTTTTAATAGACGATAAAGTATGTTGTCGTTCGTAAAACTTCATTCGCAGAGAAGCCGCCTGCGCCTCCGGGCGGATTGTCCACCACTCGTACAATGCTTGGCCACAAACGGCGTTGTGGGAAGTGTCCGGCTGGCTCCGGCCGGTTGTCGGCCACTCGGAGAATGCCGCTCACACTATTCCTGTTCGATAAATCCCCTTCGCGCCAGTGCTGTTCGCGAAGGGGAAGGGCTGTTCTCGACAATAATCGCCGTCAGCCAGCCACAGCACTTCGTTCGTCAGCGACTCGCGAACGTGCCTATGACCTCCAATGCTTTGTCCATCTGCTGATCGACGCTCACGCGCAACTGATAAGGGTCCACATCGACGCGGATATCCGGCGCGACCCCCTTGCCGTCGAGCGACTCGCCTTGGGAGGTGTACCAGCCAAAGATCGGCAGTCGCACCCAGTAGCCGCTGCCGACTTTGAAGTTCACGGCGCCGAGAACGTTCCCGGCGGTCTTCGTGCCGATAATCGTCGCCAGATTGTTTTCGGCAGCGAAACTGGTCACCATCTCCGCCGCGCTGTTGGTCCATTCGTTCACCAGAATGATAATTCTGCCGTGGAACGGTTGCGGCCCCAAACCTTGGGTCAGAAGAACTACGGACTTGTCCCGAATACCGAACCGCCCGAGCGTCAGAAGCGCTTCGATCTTGTTCGCCGGCATCGGTACCCGAGGAAGACTTTCCCGGTCATACCCGCTGCGCAGCCGCTTCGGTGTCAAATTGTTTCCAATCGGAATCTTTCCGGGACACATGTAGCTCGCTAGTCTGGCGAAGCCGAGGCTGCCACCGATATTTCCGCGGAGGTCAATGATCAGGTGATCGGCTCCACGATCCTTGAGATCCTTTATTGCAGCATCCAGAGCGCGGGTAAACCTCATCCCGAGCGAACCCGAAAAATAGGCGATCTTGAGAATCCCGATATTGGGCGAAATCAGCGAATGCGCCAGACTCTTCGGTTCAACAATCGGTGGCCGCTCCTTCGTGCCCTTTCTGGACGGCACAGTAACCGGGACATCGCGGCGGTTGCTTCCATCCGGAGCAGATACCGACAACAGGTACGTTTTCCCCAACAGGAATCGGGGTGTTTCCGGCGGCTGGCAGGCAACGCCGTCTACTGCCAGTAACGCATCCCCCGGACGGATGCCAGCGGTCTGTGCTGGCCCGCCGTCGTATACATCGAGAAAGAACCATTGCGCTCTTCCGGAATGCTCGAACTGCCGGAGACTCGCATTAATCGTGTGCTGCGGCAAGAATCTGTTCTCGCTCTCGTGATAGAAAACGGTGTGGCTGCCGCCGAGCTCCAGAAGAAGCTGCTGTACACCTGTCTCGAAAGTTTCCGTGTCTCCGGTTAGAAGCGTCGGCGTTCGCTCCTCCATGAGCTTGAACCATGCGTCGTAGTTCACGCCTCCTGCGTTGAAGTGATGCTTGAGAATCTGCTTTCTGATCGCGCCAAGAATCTGCGTTCGTTCACGTTCGCTCAATGGCATCGCGGTTCCTTTCACTTCTGGGCCAACTCTGGAGCCGCGCGGTCAGCGGCTCCCTCGATAATGAATGCGGCCCAATAATAAGGCACCGCTGATCGACCGTATTTACTGACCATGTCACGCTTTGCCGAGGCCAGCGCGAGTGCCGGGGGCATGTTCGCGGCGAGGTGCCCATAGAACTGCTTCATTAGAAACGACGAGAACGTGTCATCGATTGACCACAGTGTCGACACGACCGCCCGCGCGCCCGCCAGGAGAAACGCCCGGGACAGCGCGGCGATCCCTTCTTCGCCCTCAATCGGCCCAATCGCCGAATCGCATGCCGATAAAACGACCAGGTCGGCATTGAGTCGCAATTGAACGATCTCGGAGGCCTGCAGAAACCCGTCTTCGCCGTGCGCCGGGTCGCTGCCCAGTACCAGGGCGGAACGGTCGGGATCTACGCTGCTCGCGAATCCATGCACCGCCAGATGAATGTAACGGTAGCTCGCGAGATCAGCCCGTTTGAAGGCCCACTCGGTAGCATCGGTGCCCAACATGATCGTGTTTGACGGTCCATGAACGGCCAAATCCGCAGCCTGTACCTCATCTCTGGAGGCGGGAAGATCGCTAAGGTTGTTGGGGTCGTACCCGCGGGTGAGCGCGACCTGTTTCAACTCTCCGCCAGTATAAGGAACTCCACCGATTGCGAGGAGCGTGTGCGAAAAACTGTGGGCGCGTCGTGCCTGCTCGGTGAGCAGAACGAATCCCGTGGCGGAAGGCGCATAGGTGATGGTGTGGGACTCGATGACGTACTTACCGCCGGCATCCACGAGTGCATCGAATGGCACCAGATCCAGACGACCGTCCGGTACTACCACGAGATCCTCTTTTTGCCTCGCCTCGGCTATAGGCAGTAGAAGAGCTTCGTAAAGCTTTCGACCCTCAACATCAGCGGCTTGCTTGGCCGTGACGGCTTTCAGATACTCCTCCGTCAACGCGTTAATCCGCTGCCTGGCAGCCAACTCGACAATCCTCACGCCGGATTGTGTAATGACCAGGCAATATGATTGGGGATCGGCAACCACGTACTCAAGGACGACCATCGACGCACTGAGACTACGCTGTACACTTGCGATGCCGACCGTATCGCGGGTGCGTGCCTTCAGTATGCTGATGTCCGGCGTTACCCATCGGGTCTGCTCAGCCATGAAGATCTGATCGCGGATTCGTTGCGTGTCGCGAGGCGCAGCAGGGGCCGTCAATTTCATCCGAAGCCGGGCGATCGCTCTTTCCGTGTTCGCGGCCTCTTTCGAGCGGACCGATCCCGACATCAGCAGGTCGGCCAGAATGCGCCCGCGAACCTGTTCCACAATCGCATAAGCTTTGGGCAGTTGGTGGACGTGTTGGGCAACCAGTGCAAAGTGTTCTGTGTAGATCTCACTCGATGCATTGATAAGGGCGGTTTTTTCAATGACGCTTGAATAGTTTCCAATCAGGGAATCAATGAAGACGGACGCCCGATCATAGGCGTCATCGGCATCCGCGTACTTTCCCTGGCGGACTTCAACCTCCGCCAGAGATTTGAGCCGATCTGGCACAGACCACATATCCCCGCTCGCCTGTGTCGAAGCGGCCGCAAGTGTGGCGAAGTGCTCCGCCTTTTCCAGGTCTCCGCTTTCTCGAAACACGTCGGATAGCTGCGATTGAGCATCTGCGATCTCCCTGGTAAAACCATGGTCCTGCGACAGCACCATCGACTTTTCAAGAATCGACGTGGCGAGTGTCCGATTTCCGCGGACTTTTGCGATTCCTGCAGCCAGATTGAGCCCGAGCGCCTGATGCAGAAACCGCTTTTCTTGTTCCGCCCGCGCCAGGATATCGTCATCGAGACGCTGGGCACCGTCCAACTGGCGCAGTCCGATCAGTGCCCTCACTCTTTCCTCATTCGTGGTATACGGATAACCAGCATCGGGCGTAACGGTGGCGATTCGTGACGCGTTGTCGAAGTAGGGCAGGGCCTGGTCATACAGTTTGGACTCAACCAAACCGATTCCCAGCACCGTCATGAATCTGATCTGGGCGCCCGCGTCTCCGTTCTTCGCGGCTTCCGCGAGTGCGCCTCCAACGTTCTTGCGAGCGGTTTCGAGATCGCCATCGTAAAAGGCCGCGATTCCCAGCTGGGCGAGAGCGCGATACTGCCATTTCGAGTTTCCGAGATCGCGGGCCAGGTCTGCGACCTGTTGCCAGTCCTCGCGCATTGCGCGAGAATCAAGTTCCCCGTCAATGTCGCCTTTGACGATCAGGCAAAACATGCGCAGTTCCTTGTCGGTCTGGAGTATTGGATTGGAGTCGAGATCGTTGGCTAATTGGGCCGATGTTTCAGGAAGAGGGTGCTGCTCGCTGTTCGATCTGACGACGCCCAGTCTTGCGTAAAGGGCGTTCCTCTGGTCTCCGGCGGCAAGGAACACGCGTGCAGCCTCGGCGAAGTCGGGGCCGGCGTCGGCCCAGTTGTAAAGATCCGCCAGGCGGAGCGCATGCTGCAATTTTTCGGCCGCCGCGGGTGGAGGCTGCGCGGGCAATCGCGGCGTAAGAGAAGCCAAAATCAGGAGAAAAGTTCCGGGAAATGAAGTGCGCATTATTTTTCGTCTAGAAATACTGAATATTGGTGCCACGATGAGGTGCCCTTGCGAACAGCCAGTGTGTATTGACCAGGCTCGGCTGTCCGCAAATCGACCCGGGCGGACAGAGTTTCGGTGGTTCCGTCCCATTTAGCCGTTCCGATTGATTGGGCCGCTACTCCGCCGGCGTTGTTACGGATTTGCACGGAATACTGACCTTCGTCCGTGCCGAGCGGAAGCATTATCTGAAGGTTTAGAAATGACCGCCGTAGGTGCGGAGTTTCTTGTGGCGCCGGTAGCGGCGCCTGAGCAGACCTCTCCGACGTCCTGTTATGGAAGTCGAGGACCGCAGTCAGCGGCGCAACTTCCGCTATCTGTTCGGGGTTGTGTCGTAACGGGGAAAGAACCCTGCGCCCAAGATACCAACCTGTGAGCATGACTGCCAAAACGGCCATGAGCGCGCCGACGCGCCTTCTGTTGCGGCGGGAACAATAGGCATTCCGATAAGCGCTGTAAGCGGCGAAACACTGTGAACACGTTGCGATGTGGTCGACCAAATCGTCGATGTCGGGAACAGATAGGTGGCGTTCGGCTATTGCTTCGAGCGTACTTGCTTCAGGGCAACCTAACCTCTCCGGATTCGAGAATTCTTCGGGAAGCGCTTTCTTTGCTGCCCGCAGCAAGTCGGTTTCATTCCGAGGCTCGAACCTCGGGCGTGTCGAATGTCTTGCCATCAGTCGCCAACCTCCGATATGAGCCGCCGAAGATGATTTGTTAGCAGATCGTCGTATGCTTTCTGAAGACCGTAGTAATACCTCGATTTGGCTTGCTTCACTGAAAGACGAAGAAACTTGCTGACTTCCTTCCACGAGAACCCGAGAATACGGAGATGGAGCGTGTGTTGAATTTCGTGAGGCAGAAACGTCAGGAGAAGATCCAGCGTCAGGCGCCAATCCAGTGCCGCGACCGAATCGGGACTTCTTAGCCGGCGATTCGTCTCAAGTTCACGCGCGAGCCCCTCAAGCGCAAGCCGATTTTCTCGAATACGGCGCGACCGGACGTGATGATGAAACGCCGTAATCAGATAGCCCTTCAGGTTGCGCCCAACCTCCGGCTCTGTGCGAAGACGAGATGAGACCGCGATCACAACTTCCTCAAGAGTCTCCGCCGCGCTGGGACCGTCGCGCAGTTGCCGCTCGACGTGTCGGAACGCCCATGGCCACAATCCTGCCGCGAGTTCATGAACCCGGTGATCGATAGACTGATCCTCTTCGTCCCTCGGTCGAATCCAGAATGGCGGAATCCGGTTTAGGTTAGAGGGGAGCCTCCTGTTCTCTGTATCCCGACTCATTGAAAGAATGAATAATGATTGCCGAATCGCCGACTCGGCTCGCCGTCGGCACTCATCACAACAGGTCAGCAACTCCCTCTATTGGTAATAAGAGTTGTAAACAAGAAAAGTCCCAAATTATTTTGATGCACGGCGCGCACCTGGATGATGCAATGAGCGCGAATTTTAATACATCGGTGAGATTTGTGTAAAAAATCACAGTCATAAAGGCGCCCGGCTGGAAATGTGACAGGTCAGAGTTGCGGTTCGAATCCCGTCTGAAGAACCAAAGAATCATCGGCTTAGCGTTCCTGCTCGATCCGATTTGCCAATCTTTTTCAACGCTAGCCGATGTACCCCTATTGGCGGCCTGGTGGCTTCGGCGCGAAATGCCGTGATCTGGAACTGTATTCCGCTTCTACCAATTCATCGGACGGATTCACGCTTTTATCGCCTCGACGAGGTGCCGATGACGCACTTCTTACGAACGACACATTGGGCCTTGCGACCTGCCCTCAGCTCCTGCGCGTTGGACGCGGTGATCCGCGAGCGAACGAGGTCGTCAAAGTCCGGTTAGACCTACTGCCGTTCACGTCGCGCCTTAACCGACGCGCGCGATGTGCGGCCTGTCCCCACTAATCCGGTTCGGTGGTTTGAGGCCTGTCACGTCAGGGCGAACTAATCCAACCGCCAACCACGACGGCGAGGGATGCCGCAGATCACCGGCTTTGCACCCTGTCACACGCACCGATGATCGCGTCCGACGTTACGCAGTTCCAGAAAGCTCGCGTAACAGGGTGAGCAGTGCGTGATGTGATACCAAGCGCCATGCTCGTCCGTCTCATCCTCATCCTTAATGCTGTCGGGATTCGCAGCTAAGTTTCGCACTGCCGCGTCACCTGGACAACCCTGCCGTTCCGGGTTCGGGTAGCTCCCAAGTATCGCGCGTTGAATCTCGCTTTGTAAGCGACGATACTTTTCTTCGGGCGACTCGGTCATCGTCCAATAATTTTAGCGCTCCAGTGTTACGCAACATCGGCGGCCCTCCGGGCAAACCGTCGAAGCCGGTAGTAAAGGGTGTTGGGGTTCTCACCTGTGCGCCGACCGATTTCGTGCCAACAGTAACCAGCCCGGAGCATTTTGTACACCTCGAATTCGCCTCTTTTGCCCGTTTGCTTCAGCTCCTTTTCAAACCGCTGGATGTCCAGATTCGTTTGGTACCTTGTTTCGGTATCGACACTATCCCCGACCAGTGCGTCCATACGATACTGATCGAGCGAATCCAGCGCAATATTCAAGGCGAGATGCTCGCGCGCACCCGGATCTTCAAGGCTGTGCGCCATTCGCTTCGCCGTCTTGTACAGGCGAAAACTTGGGTGACAACCGAGGTTCTTTCCGTGTTTGTGCCATAGAAGGTGAATTGCGAGGTCGGTAATTTCCGACACACGCCACACGTCCTTCAGGACTCTCCCCGACAGGGTTCTCAGGTCGTCCTGAATGGGAACAATGGCTTCGATCCATCCGCAGAAGATTGTTTCGCCGTTATCGTCTGTGTCGTTCACGCAGATCGGAACCACCGACTCGCCATCTCTCCGTGGATCGTAGTCAAACGGAATTGTAATCATCGCCATAGTGAACCCCCAAAAAATATTTCGCTGATTATGCCAAAAATACGCATTCTGAGCCCTTATATGTATAAGGCTTGTGAAAAGCGAAAGTCCCGTTTGTATTGCAGCAATCAGTAATTAACTACTTGGGAGGGGTCACGTTGAGATGTCGGAATCACCGACCGTACAGAACGAGCAACACCAGCGGCTGGGGGTAAAACTAAGGCGGGAACTCGGCGACACGATCCTCGGCCTGCTTGACGACGACAGTGTTGAGGACATCGTGCTCAACCCTGACGCTACGCTCTGGGCCAAGGCAATGGGTACTGGCTTTACGCGTGTCGGGCAGATGTCCGGCAGTCAGGCCGTGTGCGCGATGAACACCATCGCGTCGATGCGGTCGATGGTTCTGAACTACGAAAGGCCCGTGCTGGAAACTGAGCTGCCGCTTGATGGGAGCCGATTCGAAGGGCTGATTCCGCCGGTTGTACGGCATCCTGTTTTCGCAATTCGCCGCCGGCCCAAACGAATTTTTACGCTCGATCAATATTGCCAGTCTGGGATTCTCACCGGCAAAGCCGATCCCCTGAATCGCTTGCGGCGGAGGGAAAACTTCGCCGATCAGCTGGCCGGGCTATCGCACGCCGATGTCATCCGCGCCGCTATCGCTGCGAAAAAGAACATCCTCACGGCGGGTTCCACGGGTTCGGGGAAGACGACCTTTACTAATGCGATCCTCGACGGGATTGCAGACATTTCGCCACATGATCGCGTGATTTCTATAGAGGACACTACCGAGCTCCAGTGCTCCGTCGCGAACTACGTGGACCTGCGCGCGGTGGGAAGCGTAACCATGCTCGACTGCCTGCGCGCCTGCATGCGCCTGAAGCCAAGCCGGATCGTGGTGGGCGAAGTACGCGGTGCCGAAGCGCACACGATGTTGAAAGCCTGGAATACAGGGCATCCCGGAGGCGCGGCGACAGTCCACGCTAATGATGCTCTCAGTGGATTGATTCGACTGGAAAGCCTGGTTGCCGAAGCGACCAGCTCACCTCAGCAGCAACTGATTGCCGAGGCCGTCGATCTGGTGGTCTTCATTGACGAAGAGGCCAGCCTCTCGGCCGGTCGGAAGGTCAGGGAAGTGGCGCTCGTGACTGGTTACCGGGACGGCCGGTATCAGCTCGAGTACGTGTAGTCATCGCAGTTGGTCAGACAGAAAAAGGAGAACGGAATGAAATTCAGACGTTTTTGTTGGACTCGGAGAAATTTCTCCCGAGTTCTGATGTTCACGGCGGCGGCTTTCATGCTCGCGATTCAGGCATCCGCGGCGCCAGCAGGCGGGGGTCTGCCCTGGGAAGCGCCAATGACGGCCATTGCCACGTCGCTGACGGGACCAGTAGCCTACGCGATCGGGTTGATCGGTATCGCAATCGCAGGCGGCACCATGCTCTGGGGTGGTGATCTCGGCGAAGTCGGACGCAAAGCGTGCATGATCGGCTTGGTTATCGCGGTTCTCGTCTTCGCCGCGCCCATGTTGAATTCCGCATTCGGTGTGGCTGCGGCGCTGGTTTAACGGTATGGACGACGCTACAAGACCGCGCGAAATCCCGATTCACCAGTCGGCTAACCGGCCCAATACCCTCCTCGGAGCTGACCGTGAAATGGTGCTCCTCGCGATCATGATCGCTTTCGGTATGGGTTTGAGTCTGGCGACCTGGTGGGGTGTGGTCCTGGCGGCGTTGTTCTGGGTCGGGGCAGTGGCGGCTTTGCAGCGGATGGGCAAAGCCGATCCACTGCTCCGGCAGGTTTATCTAAGGCACATCCGGTATGAAGCCTGGTACCCGGCGAAGAGCGGGATCTACTCCGTCAGTGTCCAGCCACCAATGAAGTGGAAGTGAGCAAACAGTGACCGCGGGTAAAAGGGAGACACGAATCGTGCAGCTAATCGAACATCGCCGCAAGCCGGTCGGCCTCGCAGACCTGCTGATGCATCACGCGCTCATAGACGACGGCATTCTACTCCAGCAAGACGGTTCATTGCTGGCTGGCTGGACGTATCGCGGCCCGGACATGATGTCAAGCCCTCCATCGGAAATGGACGCATTGAGCGCTCGCCTGAATTCGGTTCTAAAGCTCGGAAGCGGCTGGATGCTGCAATGCGACGCGATTCGCACTGAGGCTCCCGGCTACCCCAAAGCCGGCGCCTTTCCCGATCCGGTGACGCAGGTTATCGATGATGAGCGGCGGCAACAATTCATGGCTGAAGAAGCGCATTACGAGAGCGAATACTTCCTGACCCTCACGTACCTGCCGCCTGTCGAGATGGAGCAGAAAGTTCAGGGTCTGATGTTCGAAGGCCGGAAGTCCGGCAGGGCCTACACAGCCGGACAAATGCTGGAACGTTTCCGTTCCCAGCTCGAACGGTTCGAGAACGTATTCGGCACGCTGTTCAAGACGGAACGCCTGGCACGCGTCAAGGCAGAGGATGATCTTGGTGGCGTACATGTGCATGACCGCTTGCTGCGGTATGTGAGGCGCTGCGTCTCCGGCAACGATCACCCATTTGCAGTGCCGCAGATTCCCGTGTTTCTAAATGATGTTATCGCCTGCGAGGATTTCTGCGGCGGCGTGGAGCCCCGTATCGGACAGAAGCACATCCGGGTCCTGGCCATCGACGGATTTCCGCGCAGCAGTTCACCGGGTTTGCTACGTGAGTTGGATTCTTTGTCCGTCGAATACCGCTGGAACACCCGCGCAGTGATGCTGGACGCGAGGGAGGCTGAAGCCATTCTCGACAAAACAAGAAAGAAGTGGCGATCGAAAATCCGCGGCTGGCGCGATCAGGTCCTCAAAACCGAAAGCGGCGCCGTAAACCTCTACGCCGCCGAGATGGCCGGCGACGCCGAACAAGCGATGAGCGTCGCCAGTTCCGGCGATGTGCATTTCGCCTGGTACAGCTCGAACATCATCTGCATGGATGAGGATATTGAACGCCTGAATCAGACCACCCGCACGGTCATGAAGACCCTGCAGCATATCGGTTTCTCCTGCCGCGTCGAAACGGTGAACGCCGTCGAGGCATGGCGGGGGAGTCTCCCGGGTGACGGTTACAGAAACGTTCGCCGGAATCTCCTGCACACGCTGAATGTTGCCGACCTTCTGCCGATCACGGCTGTCTGGGCGGGCCAGCGCGATAATCCGTCGGCGCTGATGCCGAGGAAGAGTCCGCCCCTGTTGTACGCGGCCACGAGCGGTTCCACGCCATTTCGCTTCAATTTGCATGTTGGCGATCTGGGTCACACGATGATTTGCGGGCCTTCCGGTGCCGGTAAATCGACCCTTCTCGGCCTGCTTGCGGCACAGTGGTTCCGATACCCTGGAGCTCAGGTCTTTGCGTTCGACCGTGGCTATTCGCTGAACGTTCTCACGCAAGCGGTCGGCGGTGAGTTTTACGATCTGGCTGGTCCCGGCAGCGATCTGGCATTTTGCCCACTGCGGAACATCGATTCAGACGCGGACCGTATCTGGGCCGTAGGTTGGATCGAGGCGCTGTGCAGGCTCAACGGCCAGGTGATCAGTCCCTCACAGAGAAACCGCATCGCGGAAGGCGTTGAAAGTCTCCGCTTTTCTCCGACTCGCTCTTTAACGGAATTGAGGACCAACGTTCAGGATGAATTTGTTCAGGCCGCACTCCAGCACTACACGCTGGGAGGGCCCCTGGGTCAGCTCCTGGACGCGGAAGCAGACTCACTCGGAGATGGCAGATTCCTGACGTTTGAGACCGAACATCTTCTTCAGCTTGATGAAAAAGCAGTCCTCCCGGTCCTGTTGTACCTTTTCCGGCAAATCGAGAAACGTCTCGACGGTTCGCCGACTCTCGTGCTGCTCGACGAAGCGTGGAGCTACCTGAAGCACGATCTGTTCCGCGAGCGCATGCGGGACTGGCTGAAGACAATGCGAAAGAAGAACGGCGTCGTGGTGATGGCAACCCAGCAACTGAGCGACATCCTGAGTTCCGGGATCTCCGACGCAATCCTCGAAGCCTGTCCAACAAAGATTCTGCTGCCGAATGCCGAGTCGAAGAGTCCGAATTCCAGAGCGTTTTACGAGCTGGTCGGCCTGAACCAGCGGGAGCTCGACATTCTGCAAACCAGCATTCCGAAGCAGCACTACTACGTGGTCTCGCCGCTCGGCCGTCGTCTGGTGGATATGGGTGTCGGCAAGGTTGCGTTGTCGTTCGTGGGCGTCAACGGCCGTGAGGAGCGGCTGTTGATGGAGCAGATACGGAAGCAATTCGGAGACGGATGGACGTCGGAGTGGCTTCGCTTCCGAGGTCTCGGTAGTTGGGCGGATTACCTCCGTCGCCTCGCGGCGGAGTTTGAAGGAGATTCAAAATGCGCAAAAGCATCGTAGTAATCGCGGGTTTGTTTGTGATGGCGGAGTTCGGCAGCACCCCGCCTTTGGTCCAAGCAGCGGTACCTATACCGTTCGCAACGGAGTTCACTCAGTTGCTGAACTGGGGCCAACTGCTCAGCGTCAACCTGACGGCAGCCACCCAGCTTGCCAACGAGATCCAGCAATTGCAGAACTCGATCCGAAATCTCGCACAACTTCCGAACCAGATTTTTGGGCCGATACAGGCCGATATTAATAAGCTGGCGGGCGTCGTTCAGGGCGGTTTCTCGCTGGCCTATTCGATGGCCAACCTGGATGCACAGTTTACAAATCGGTTCCAAGGGTTCGCCGGATTCACGCCGAACAATTACTACAACAATTACCAGACCTGGTCGCAGACTTCCCTCGATACGACTCGCGGAACGTTGCAGGCGGCCGGCTTGCAGGGCCAGCAATTGCAAGACGAACAGGCAGTGCT
>Ga0302319_10018701_pt1 | contig 12620 bp, 15 predicted proteins | sample Bog_T0_2_FD_203319 | JGI IMG/M metagenome (GOLD analysis project Ga0302319, IMG submission 203319) | Peat permafrost microbial communities from Stordalen Mire near Abisko, Sweden - Bog_T0_2 | ecosystem: Environmental > Terrestrial > Soil > Wetlands > Peat | place: Sweden: Abisko, Stordalen Mire... | reverse complement strand
GACGATGCGCAGACGGAGGGCGACGATGGGATATGATCGAAGCGCGTCCAAGCGGCCGGTGAACATGACGTTGAACGAAGATGTCGTTCGGCGGGCGCGAGGGATCACGCCAAACCTGTCCGAGACGGTCGAAAATCTGCTGGCGGCCTTTGTCGACGAATCCGAGACGCAAGCCGCCAGACGTGACCAGCAGATTGCGGACCATATCGCGGCAAGCAATGCCTTCGTTGCAAAGCACGGGACGCTCGCCGACGATTTCAGCACCCTTTGATGCCGGATCAGTTCCACGTTCACCCCAATCCCGGTCGCAACCGCCGGGTCGTTCCGTTCGTCCTCGTCGTTCAATCCAATCGTTTCCGCGGTTCGGGGCGGCGCGCCGTCGTTCCGCTTGTGGCCGTCGAGGCGTTCGGTCTGGCCGACAGCGCCGTCGGCCCCCACTTCGAGGTCGATGATCGCGCTGTCGCCCTCGATCCACTTCAGATCACCAATGTCCCGCGCGACGTTTTGGGCGCACCGGTTGGCTCCCTTGCCGCCGAGGACACGCGTATAATCAACGCCATGGACGCCCTGCTGAGCTGCGCCTGGCGGTGACTTGGGAGCAAGCGGGGGCCGCAGCGCCGGCCGCCAAGTTCACCGTGTCCGCCGCAGCAGCAGCCGCACCGAGCCGGGGTTGGCCGGATGCGGATGGACCGCCGCCGGCACCAGGGTCCGGATCTCCGGCTGGTTCAACCAGAACGGAAACTCCCGCCGGATCGCACCGCCGCCCTCGGCGCTGCCCCGCCCGGTGACCACCTCGACGCAGCGCAGCCCCTCGGCGTGCGCGCCGCGCAGAAACGACGACATCGCATGGAAGGCGCGCTGCACCGTCATGCCATGCAGGTCGAGCGTGCGCGCGACCGGCAGTTTGCCGGTGCGGAATCGCTGCCAGGTGCCGCTGTCCAGCCCGGGCGGCTGGTCGGCGATGGCAAGTCTCGGGGTGTGGCTGACGGCAGGCCGGCCTGCCGCCGGTCTCGCTTGCAGCGGGCTGTCGGCCTGAGGCGGCGGCAACGGGCGCGCTGGCGTGTCGGGCAGGGGTCTGATGGGGGAGGTAAACTGCTCCCAATCCGCCCGGTCGGCATCGGTCAGGGTGCGGCGACGGCCCCCCATGGCTCAGGCGAACCACGGCGCTGACGGGACCCGGGAAGGCTGCATCGGGGCGGCCCGTCACCGCCGCTCGCGCGGTACCCGGAACGGCAGCATCCACTGGATCCCGAGCGACCGGAACCGGTTCAGGCACAGGCTTTCGTGCATGGCGGTCAGGTTCTGGCCGCGCAGGCGGGTGGACAGCACCGAGCGGGAATAGAATGGCGTGTCTTCCAACGTCTTGACCACCGTGACCGGATGTCCCGCATCGGCCCGGGTGCCGCGCACCATCCGCCACCACCGCGTGCGCGGCAGTTCGGCGTGCGGCGGCGGCTCGAAATCCTCCACTCCGCCTTTCGCGTCGTACGCCATCGACAGCGACAGCGCGGTGCCGTCGCGGCGGGTGACCTCGTACAGCACGGATGTTCCATGGGGCACCGCGGCGCGGCTCCAGTCCCAGCGGGCGAAGTCGGCCTCCAGCGGCGCGTCGCCGTCATTGGTGTCGAAATACGCTGGCCCCGACCAGCGCAGCGCCGGCGTCTCCAGTTCGACCTCGGCCCGGGCGCAGGGCGCGATCGGCGACCAGCGGTGCCGCCCAGCCGCGTCCAACGTCAGCACGCGGTTCTCGATCGCGATCGGATGCAGCCGCACCACCCCGCGCACCGGCGAGGGCACGGGCGCCGTCACCTCGTTGATGCGCACCACCAGGGTATCGCCTTCCCAGGACAACGCGCTCGGCCCGATGCGGAAGTGGGTCGGGCTCCGCTCGATCGACGAGCGCCGCCGCTCGGTCAGCGTCCAGCGCTTGTCGTCCCCGTACAGCACGACATTGAGCGCACAGTGGTCCATCGGGTCGGCCGGCCCGAACCGGCGCGCCCAGGCGTAGTAGGGGGAGAACACGGCGCCGACGAACGCGATCAGCGTCAGCCCGTGGCGCCCGTCCTCGCTCAGCGCATCGACGTACCACCAGGCGTAGCCGTTGGTCGCTACCGGCTGGTCGAAGCGCGGTCCGCGAGCAGGGCTGCCGCCGCGATCCGGCCCGACAGCGCCGCCATCGGCACCCCGGCCCCCGGGTGCGCGCTGCCCCCCGCCAGATACAGACCGGGGATCTTCGTCTTGGCCCCCGGCCGGCTGAACGACGCCTTCCAGCCGTGCTGGGCCAGGCCGTACAGCGCCCCCCCGGTCGCCGGGAACATCTGGTCGAACTGCGTCGGCGTCGTCACCACCGTCGCCTCCGGGCGGCGGTGCACGGTCAGTCCACAACGGGTCAGAAGGGCGAAGGTCCGTCTCTCGCATAGCTCGATCTCCGATGCGTCGAAGGGCCGGGCGTCACCCTCGGCTGGCGCGTTGACCAGGCAAAGCAGGCGCTCGGGACCGCCCCGGAAAACCCCGGTGTCGTTGCGGTCCTGAGCACAGATGTACACGGTAGGCTCGGCCGGCAGCCGGCCGAGGCGGAAGATGTCGTTGAATTCCGCGGGATAGTCGCGGGAGAAGAACACAGTGTGGCGAAGCAGCGGGAACCCTTCGGTTTCCGCCACCAGGCTCCAGGTCACCGCCGACAGGGACCGCGCCGAGCGGGGCAGCTTCGGCACCGCGCCGGCGATCCCCCGCCCCAGCATTCCGGTCGCCACGGCGGCCGCATCGGCGTTCACCACCACCGCGTCGGCCTCGATCCGCTCGCCGTTTGCCAGGCGCACGCCGGTCACCCGGCCGCCGGCGGTGAGCACCTCGGCCGCTTCCGCGCCATACCGGAACGTCGCGCCGCGCGCCTGGGCGAGTCGGGCGAGTGCCACCGCAACCTGGTGCATGCCGCCTTCCACCAGCCACAGCCCGTCCTGCTCGACATGGGCGACCAGCATCAGCGTGGCCGGCGCCAGGAAGGGCGAGGACCCGCAATAGGTGGCGTAGCGTCCGAACAACTGGCGCAGCCGGGGGTCGTGGAAGTAATTGCCCAGCTCGCGCCACATGGTGGCGAACGGCGCGATGCTCCACAGCCCGCTGAGGCCGCCGATGCCGCCATCGCGGACCAGCGCCAGCGGCGACGGCCGGGCGTTGCGGATGAACGGCCCCTCCACCGTGCGGTAGATCTGGCGGGCGCGCTCGGTGAAGGCGCGGTAGCCCTTTGCCTCGGCCGCGCCGGCGAAAGCGCCGATCGCGTCGGCCGAGCGGTCGATGTCGGCGAACAGGTCCAGCCGCTCGTGATCGCTCCAGGCGTGGCGCGCCAGGGTTTCCGCCGGCACCAGTGTGACATGGTCGGCCAACGAGGCGCCGGCGGCGGCGAACACCTCCTCGAACACCCAGCGCATGGTGAACACAGTGGGACCCGCATCGATGCGGGCATCGCCGATCGCAACCTGGCGCATTTTGCCGCCGGGCGCCGCGGCGCGCTCAATCACCGTGACATCGAGTCCCTGAGCGGCTAATTCCAGCGCCGTCACCAGCCCGGCTACGCCCGCCCCGATCACTGCCACGCGGCTTGTGCGCACACCGTTCTCCGAAGAAACCCGTTGACTCCACTGTCCATACTACATGACACTTTGGCGTGACAATTTGCCCTGACAGTCACGCATTACGGAGCCCTTTTCATGGACGTCATGTCGCGAATCGAGCGCACGCTGACTGAAGCCTTGGCTTGGGCCGAGGCGCCGGGCGGTCCGCCGCGACTGGCTGAAGCCATGCATTATGCGGTGTTTCCGCGCGGTGCGCGCATCAGGCCCCGCCTGGCGCTGTCGGTTGCCCATGCCTGCGGCGACGACAACCCGGCGCTGGCCAATGCCGGGGCCGCGGCGATCGAGCTGCTGCATTGCGCGTCCCTGGTGCACGACGACCTTCCCTGTTTCGACAACGCTGGCATGCGGCGGGGCAAGCCATCGGTGCATCGCGCCTTCGGCGAGCAGCTCGCCGTGCTGTCCGGCGACGCGCTGATTGTGCTCGCGTTCCAGGCGATTGCACGGGCCGCCACCGCTAACCCGGAGCGTCTGCCCGCCCTGCTGCTGATCGTCGGCAACTCCGTGGGCGTGCCCAAAGGCATTGTGGCAGGGCAGGCCTGGGAGTGCGAGCCGCAGGTGGACCTGGCCGAATACCAGCAGGAGAAGACCGGTGCGCTGTTCGCGGCCGCGACGATGGCGGGCGCGGCGGCGTCCGGCGCCGACGCCGCCCCATGGCGCAGCCTGGGCGAGCATCTGGGCGAGGCCTATCAGGTCGCCGATGACCTGCGCGACGCCACCTGCGACGCCGAGGAACTGGGCAAGCCGGTCGGACAGGACAAGACTCACGGCCGGCCCAGCGCGGTGACGCAGTTCGGCGTGGCGGGCGCCGTGAAGCGGCTGCAGGGGCTGGCCGCCGGCGCGGTCGCTTCGATCCCGGCCTGCCCGGGTGCCGCCGACCTGCAGGCATTGATCCTGCTGGAGGCCAAGCGGCTGATGCCTGAGAAGCTGGCGCAGCGCGCCGCCTGAGCTGGCTTAGTACATTGGCTTCATTCCCTCCCGTGCAGGGGAGCGTCCTGCCGCGTCCCGCAGGCTTGGTTGACGGCGGGCTGGTGACACCGACTCTCAGTGCCAGCGTTGCGAAGCCGGGCGACCGGTCAATGGAATGGGCTGGCATGAGTTCTGGCGGGTTTGTGGCGTCGTTGATCGACCGCGGCTATGCGGCCTGGTATCGGCTGGTTGCCAGCGCACGGTTCCAGCGCTGGGCATCGGGGTTCCCGCTCACCCGGCCGATCGCGCGGAACCGGCAGCGCGCGCTGTTCGACCTGTGCGCCGGCTTCGTCTATTCGCAGATCCTGCTGGCCTGCGTCCGGCTCCGCCTGTTCGATATTCTGAAGGAAGGACCGCAGACGGTCGCGGCGCTGGCGCCCCGGCTGGCGCTGTCCGAGTCGGCCACCGAGCGTCTGCTGGCCGCCGCTGTCGCGCTGACCCTGGTGACACGACGCAGCGGCGGCCGATTTGGGCTGGGCGAACTCGGAGCCGCGCTGACCGGCAATCCAGCCATCACGGCAATGGTCGAACACCACACCATGCTCTACGCCGATCTGGCCGACCCGGTGGCCCTGCTCCGCGGCGAGCAGCCCGGCACCGCGCTTGGCCGCTACTGGCCCTATGCCGAGCGCGAACCGGGCACGGCGGCGCCTATGCCCGAACAAGTGGCATCGTACACCGCGCTGATGGCCGATTCGCAGCCGATGATCGCGGCGGAGGTGCTGGACGCATACAAATTGGAGCGGCACCGCTGCCTGCTGGACATCGGCGGCGGCGACGGCAGCTTTCTGGCCGCGGCTGCCGCCCGCGCACCGGCATTGCGCGTGATCCTGTTCGACCTGCCGCCGGTGGCCGAGCGGGCAAAGGCCCGATTCGCAGCGACGGGACTCGGCGACCGCGCAACCGCGGTCGGCGGTGATTTCCGCACCGATCCGTTGCCGGCGGGCGCGGACGTCATTTCGCTGGTGCGGGTGATCCACGACCACGACGATGCCACGGTGATGGCCGTGCTGCGCGCGGCGCGCGAGGCGCTGCCCGCGGACGGCACGCTGCTGCTGGCCGAGCCGATGGCGGGCACGCCGGGCGCCGAGCCGGTGGGCGACGCCTATTTCGGCTTCTATCTGCTGGCCATGGGACGTGGCCGGCCGCGGACGTTCGGCGCACTGAGCCTCATGCTGCGGGACGCCGGTTTCCGCCAGATTCGCGCCGTTCCGACCCGCAGTCCGTTGCTCACCCGGCTGATCGCGGCTCGGCCATAACTTTCCGATCGCGGCCGTGTGAATCCCGCTTGACATTACAAACAGTCAATGTAGGTTGACATCGCTGACGCTTACCAGGGGGAGGAACCCGGCTAGGTCCCTCAACATGCTGGCTAACGCGGAGCACTGTTCGGTGGCTGCCTGAAGGATGGATTGCGTGAACGGAAGATTGCGGTTCAGCAATTTTAGTTCGATCGATCCGTTTCGTATGGAAAGCACCAGCAGGTTGCAGAGTGGTCGACCGGCCTTGCCGGGTGGACCAATTTATCGTGGCGGCCTCCGTCACGACGATACCTGGCCGCGAGGGTTTTCCGCGGCGACGGCCGAGTAACCCCATACGGAGGGACTATAAATGGCTGACAAGAGTCTGTCGGGCTTGACCGATGTGGAAGCGCGTGAGTTCCACAGCCAGTTCACGACCACTTTCTCGGCGTTCCTGCTGATCGCAGCGGTTGCGCACGTTCTGGTTTGGGTTTGGAAGCCCTGGTACTAATCGGTTCAAGGAGATATCCCGATGGCAAATCCCGCTGACGACTACAAGATCTGGCTGGTTCTTTCCCCGGCGAAGGCCCTGCCGCTGATTTGGGGCGCCGCGCTCGTCGTTGCGATCGTCGTCCACCTCGCGACGCTCAGCAACCCGAAGTTCAACTGGATCAACGGCCCGACGCCCGTCGCCGCCGCTGTGAAGTAAGATACGCGACAGCGTAGCTTGCCGATCCGTGGCGGGCGGGGCCAAACGGCCTCGCCCGCCACATCTATTTTTAACGGCATTTCGCCACGAAGCTTTCCGAAATCCTGCTTGACACCACTAACCGTCAATGTAGGTTGACAGCGGTTGGACGCGACAGGGTATCAGGGCTCGGTTACGCCCTGTATCGGCGCGGGATATAGCTGTATCGCTCAAGACAAAGAAGCGTCTTTCGCCGTGAATATTTCGATTGCGCGACGTTCGCCGCCTGCTTTGCCATCGCATGGGGCGGTCGCCATGCGCCTCGCGAGCGCGGCGCTAATCCTTTGATTCGTAACGGGTCTGTGAATCCAGCTTGACATTAAAAACAGTCAATGTAGCCTGACACTTGGTTGGAAACGGGGACTTCGGGGGGTCCCTTCAATGGACACCTTTGCCGTGGTGCTTGAGGCGCCTGAGCGCCTTGTGCTGAGCCGAATCGACCTGACGCCGCCCGGCGACGACGATGTCGTCGTCGATGTGGCGTGGAGCGGTATCAGCACGGGCACCGAGCGGTTGCTCTGGTCCGGCCGCATGCCGTCCTTCCCCGGCATGGGCTACCCCCTGGTTCCCGGTTACGAGTCGGTTGGGCATGTGACGCAGGCCGGCCCGCGCAGCGGTGCGCGCGTGGGCGATTTCGTGTTCGTGCCCGGCGCCCGATGTTTCGGCCCGATTCGTGGCTTGTTCGGCGGTGCGGCGGCCCGGCTCGTCGTCCCCGGCGCCCGCATCATTCCGTTGAACGAGCGGCTCGGCGAGCAGGGCGTGCTGATGGCCCTGGCCGCGACCGCCTACCACGTCACCTCGCGCCATGGCGCGCGGCAGCCCGACCTGATCGTCGGCCACGGCGTCCTGGGACGTCTGGTGGCCAGGCTGGCGGTGATCCTCGGCAAAGAACCCCCCGTGGTCTGGGAGCGCAACCCGCAACGGGTGCACGGCGCCACCGGCTACACCGTGATCGATCCCGCGGCCGATGAGCGCCGCGATTACCATTCCATCTGCGATGTCAGCGGTGACTCCTCGCTGCTCGACACGCTGGTGTCACGTCTCGCGCCGGGTGGGGAAATTGTCCTCGCCGGCTTCTACAGCGAGAGCCTGCATTTTTCGTTCCCGCCGGCATTCATGCGGGAAGCGCGCATTCGTATCGCCGCCGAGTTCAAGGACCCCGATCTGGTCGCCGTCAAGGACCTGATTGAAACCGGGCGCCTTTCGCTCGACGGGCTTATTACCCATCGGCTCGAAGCGGATCAGGCGGAGGCGGCGTATAAGACCGCCTTCGGCGATCCGACGTGCCTAAAAATGATTTTGGACTGGAGGAGGGTTTCATAATGGACGCACATTCCAACAACCAGCAGCCCAACATGACCGAACAGCTTCGTGCCGAGGCCGCGATCGGCCCCGATCCGGTCGCGACCAGCGAACCGACCCGCAAGACGCAGATCATCGCGATCTACGGCAAGGGCGGCATCGGCAAGAGCTTCACGCTGGCCAACCTGTCCTACATGATGGCGCAGCAGGGGAAGCGCGTCCTGCTGATCGGTTGCGACCCGAAAAGCGACACCACGTCGCTGCTGTTCGGCGGCCGGAGCTGCCCGACCATTATCGAAACCTCCTCCAAGAAAAAGCTCGCCGGCGAGAAGGTCATCATCGGCGACGTCTGCTTCAAGCGCGACGGCGTGTTCGCCATGGAGCTGGGCGGCCCGGAAGTCGGCCGCGGCTGCGGCGGGCGCGGCATCATCCACGGCTTCGAGCTGCTGGAGAAGCTGGGCTTCCACCAATGGGATTTCGACTACGTGCTGCTCGACTTCCTGGGCGACGTGGTGTGCGGCGGTTTCGGCCTGCCGATCGCCCGCGACATGTGCCAGAAGGTCATCGTCGTCGGCTCGAACGACCTGCAGTCGCTGTACGTTGCCAACAATGTCTGCTCGGCGGTCGACTACTTCCGCAAGCTCGGCGGCAATGTCGGCGTCGCCGGCATGGTGATCAACAAGGATGACGGCACCGGCGAGGCGCAAGCCTTTGCCGCCGAAGTGGGTATCCCGGTGCTGGCCGCGATCCCTGCCGACGAGGACATCCGCCGCAAGAGTGCGAATTACGAAATTATCGGCAGGCCCGGCGGGCAGTGGGCGTCGTTGTTCGAGGCGCTGGCCCAGCAGGTGGACGAGGCGCCCCCGATTCGCCCGCGTCCGCTGACGCAGGAAGGGTTGCTGGGCCTGTTCAAGGGCGAGACCGTGGGCCGCAACGTCGTGCTGCAACCGGCGCTGATGGAAGACATGTGCGGCGCGGCGACGGTCGAGAAGCCGTCGCTGGAAGTGATCTACGAAGGTTCCGAGTAGGTCGATGGCCATGACCCTCGATCAGGGAACCCCACAGCAGCCGGAGCCCGGCCCCGCGACCAGCGGGGACGGGTGCCACGGCGGCCGCGAAACAATGATCAAGGCGGCCAACGCGGCCGGCAAGACCGAGGCGATGGCGCGGCTTGCGGCGGACTATCCGCGCGGGCCGCATGACCAGCCGCAATCGATGTGTCCGGCGTTCGGCGCCTTGCGCGTTGGCCTGCGGATGCGGCGCACGGCGACGATCCTGTCGGGATCGGCGTGCTGCGTCTATGGCCTGACCTTCACGTCGCACTTTTATGGCGCCCGCCGCACGGTGGGCTACGTGCCGTTCAACAGCGAGACGCTGGTCACCGGCCAGTTGTTCGAGGATATCCGCAAGGCGGTGTTCGAGACGGCGAAGCCGGAGAACTACGACGCGGTGGTCATCATCAACCTCTGCGTGCCGACCGCGTCCGGCGTGCCGCTGGATCTGCTGCCGAAGCAGATCGACGGCGTGCGTATCATCGGCATCGACGTGCCGGGCTTCGGCGTGCCGACGCATGCCGAAGCGAAGGACGTGCTGGCCGGCGCGATGCTGCGCTACGCACGGTTGGAAGCCGAGCAGGGGCCGGTGGCGCGACCGCGCAATCTTGCGATGGAACTGCCGATGGTGACCCTGATCGGCGAGCTGTTCCCGTCCGATCCGGTCGGCGTCGGCGCAATGCTTGCCCCGATGGGGCTTACGGTGGGTCCGCAGATCCCGGCGCGCGAGTGGCGCGACCTGTATGCCGCGCTCGACTGCGTGGCCGTGGCGGCGGTGCATCCGTTCTACGTCGCGTCGGTGCGTGAGTTCCATGCGGCTGGCAGGCCGGTGGTGGGCTCGGCGCCGGTGGGTCTTGATGGTACGGCGGCCTGGCTGGATGCGATCGGCAAGGCGGCCAATGTCTCTGCGGCCAACATCGATGCCGCCAAGGCGAAGGCCCTGCCGGCGATCAAGGCGGCGATCGCAGCCAGCCCGGTGAACGCGCGCGTCACCGTGTCCGGCTATGAGGGCTCCGAGCTGCTGGTCGCCCGGCTGCTGGTCGAGGCCGGCGCCGAGGTGCCCTATGTGGGCACCGCGTGTCCGAAGACCGAGTGGAGCGAGCCCGATCGGGCCTGGCTGGAGGCGCACGGCACGCATGTGCAGTACCGCGCGTCGCTCGAGCAGGACGTTGCGGCGATGCTGGACGTGAAGCCCGACCTCGCCATGGGCACCACGCCGCTGGTGCAAAAGGCGAAAGCGCAGGGCATTCCGGCGGTCTACTTCACCAACATCGTGTCGGCCCGGCCGCTGTTCGGCCCGTCCGGCGCCGCCGCGCTCGCCTCGATCGTTGCTGCGCAGACCAAGAGCAAGGCGCGCTTCACCCGCATGGTCGATTTCTTCGGCAAGGTCGGCAGCGGCGAAAGCGCGGGCTATGGCTGGACCACGGTGCCGAAGGAGCCCCCGGGCTCCCGCGAGCGCTATCGCAAGATTCGCGAAGCCAAGGCGCGCGCCACAGAAGCGGTGGGGACCTGATCATGCTCGTTATTGATCATGACCGCGCAGGCGGCTACTGGGGTGCCGTTTATGCTTTCACCGCGATCCGCGGGTTGCGGGTCGTCATCGATGGTCCGGTGGGTTGCGAAAACCTGCCGGTGACGGCGGTGCTGCACTACACCGACGCATTGCCGCCGCACGAGTTGCCCGTCGTGGTGACGGGTCTCTCGGAAGACCAGTTGTCGATGACCGGCACCGAAGGCTCGATGAAACGCGCGGCCGCGACGCAGGACCCGGATCTGCCGGCCGTGGTCGTGACCGGCAGCATCGCCGAGATGATCGGCGGCGGCGTGACGCCGGAAGGCTCCAACCTGCTGCGCTTCATCCCGCGCACCATCGACGAAGACCAGTGGCAGAGCGCGGATCGTGCGATCTACTGGCTGTGGTCGGAGTTCGGCGCGAAGAAGACGAAGATCCGCAAGCAGCGCGCCGAGGGGGCCAAGCCGCGGGTCAACATCATCGGCCCGATCTACGGCACCTTCAACATGCCGTCGGACGTGGCCGAGATTCGCCGCCTGGTCGAAGGCATCGGCTGCGAGATCAACCTGGTGTTCCCGCTCGGCTCGCATGTCGAGGATATCGGGCGGCTGGCCGATGCGGACGTGAATGTCTGCATGTATCGCGAGTTCGGCCGCCTGCTCTGCGAGGAGCTGGGCAAGCCGTACCTGCAAGCGCCGATCGGGATGTTCGCGACGACGAATTTCCTGCGAACGCTGGGCGAGCTGGCCGGGGTCGATCCGGAGCCGTTCATCGAGCAGGAAAAGCACACAACGATCAAGCCGATCTGGGATCTGTGGCGCAGCGTGACACAGGATTTCTTCGGCTCGGCCTCGTTCGCGATCGTTGCGACCGAAACCTACGAGCGCGGGGTGCGCCGCTTCCTGGAAGATGAGCTGGGCGTTCCGTGCACCTTCTCCTTCGCGCGTCGCCCTGGGGTGAAGCCGGAGAACGAGAAGGTGCGGGAGGCGCTGCGCACCAAGCCGCCGCTGGTCCTCTACGGCTCGTACAACGAACGGATGTACGCCGCGGAGCTGGGATGCCGCGCCATCTATATCCCGGCGTCGTTTCCCGGTGCGATCATCCGGCGTGCGACCGGCACGCCGTTCATGGGATATGCCGGCGCGACCTACATCGTGCAGGAATACTGCAACGCGCTGTTTGACGCGCTGTTCCACATCCTGCCGCTTGGCAGCGAACTCGACCGGGTGGCGGCGACGCCGGCCCGCGTCAGCCGCGATGTCACGCCGTGGGACGAGGATGCGCTGTGCGTCCTGGAAGAGTATGTCGAAGCGGAACCGTTCCTGGTGCGTATCTCGGCGGCCAAGCGGCTGCGCGAGGGCGTGGAACGGGACGCGCGCGATGCCGGCGAAGACCGCGTGACGGTTTCGCGTGCAACGGTATCGCTGGCAGTGCTGGTCGGGGAGCGCGTGGCATGATCGCGACGCTACTTGCAAGCAACGAAATTCTGCGGCACCCTGCTACCGCCGACTGGCGCGCGGGAGTGCTGGCAGGCCGAGTTTCCGTCCGGCATGGCCGGGCGGGGAGCCCGCCGTGGCAGGCTATCGCCACGGCACCCCCAGCCGCGGGGACACACGCGGCAAACGCCGAAAGGTCGTTATCTGGAGGTATGAATGGCTGACACAAAAGCAGGCGTCTCGACGTCTGGGCTGACCGAGGCCGAGGCGAAGGAGTTTCACTCCGTCTTCACGACGAGCCTCATCACGTTCTTCATTGTTGTGATCGTTGCGCACGTGCTGGCGTACAACTGGCGTCCGTTCTGGCCGGGCCCGAACGGCTGGGTTGCGGCGGCGCTCGATCACGTCACCCCGTTGCTTTCATAGGAGTCGCATAACATGTGGCGTGTTTGGCTGCTCTTCGATCCGCGGAGAGCTCTTGTTGCCCTGTTCGTCTTCCTGACGGTCCTGGCGCTGCTGATCCACTTCATCTGCCTCAGCACGTACCGGTTCAACTGGCTGGAAGGCAACCCGGCTCTGCGGTCGCATGCCGCGCTGGTCGCACCGCTCCCGGCGCCCGTGAAGTAGCGCGATCCACGGTATCGGGCGAGGTTTGGGCGCAAGCCTGGCCTCGTCCGTTGCCTCGGGCGCGTCGAGAGGGCGAGCCCGCTCCGTGCCTCCTCAGTGGAGA
>Ga0302319_10018698_pt1 | contig 12622 bp, 14 predicted proteins | sample Bog_T0_2_FD_203319 | JGI IMG/M metagenome (GOLD analysis project Ga0302319, IMG submission 203319) | Peat permafrost microbial communities from Stordalen Mire near Abisko, Sweden - Bog_T0_2 | ecosystem: Environmental > Terrestrial > Soil > Wetlands > Peat | place: Sweden: Abisko, Stordalen Mire... | reverse complement strand
GTGGAGTTGTTCAAGACCCAAAATGGAAGAATTTTGGTGGGACGTTTACGGTTAGTGGCGACCGCCTATCGGCGAACGTGGGAATAGGTTTCTCAAATGAGGTGGTCTCTTGCAATTTCGAGTTCCGACCCTCGAATGATATGACTCTGCGTGGAACGATGCGCTGCTCGCAATCGGGCGGTAACTTCTTCCCCGCATTAGCGATATCTGCGCCGATCTTTTGAGTTACTCTCATGCAGGGTTTGAAAGCCAACATCAATGCCGGGTTCTTTGTCAGTCTTGAGAGGAGCCCGGAAGGCTTGAAAGGATAGTTCGGGACATGATTACCGACACCACCAATCGCTGCCAGATTTTACTGGCCAGCGCATTTCTTCTCCTCTCCTCGCTCGTTGCCGGCGCCCAGTACACCCGGCCTCAACCCGCTCCGGCTGCTCGTCCAACGCCGCCCGCTGCACCGATCTCCACGGCAGCGGCACAGGCCCGCCGCGATCAACTGGCCAAGATACCAGAGCTGCTCGCCGACCCTGATCCAAATATGCGAATCGCGAATATGGAAGCAATTCTGGCGACCAACGATTCAACTATGATCCAGGTGGCTCTGCGGCTGGCCTTCCAAAGCGATGATGTGAACCTGCGCTCATTGGCAATGCGCGCCTATATCGCGTCGGCGAAGGAATTGACCTTCGACATACTTGTTCCGGACAACATCAAGAGCCAGTACGACGCGGTCCAATTCGATTCGCGCAGCAAGGATCAGTTTTTCAGTACCTATCGCTATATGCAAAAACTCGAGCAGCTAGGATTTCGAGATCATCTGGTTTTTCAAAGATATAGTCGCACCGATTCCACTGGAACACTCGTAGATGCAAGGAGGCAAAATGATCCTGCTGTATTTACAATCTCCGGTGATCGCCTTTCAGTGAGGGTTATGGAAGGCTGGGCTGGATACTGCACAGTCGACTTCAGACCGTCGAACAATATGCTTCAAGGAACCATGCTTTGCGAGGAGTATTTTGGATCCTTCCCTAAGCTCATAATCACCTCGCCGCTTTTTTGACTTAGCTATTCATGCAGGATCGAAAGCGACGACAGCACCATCGCGCTATCGTCGCCGGTCTTGAGCGTCACCCGCACCCTGCTGACGGTAGAGGTCACCACCGAGCAGCGGATCGAAGCATCCCCCCTGGCGATGGAGCAGTAATTTAGGCTGGTCCAGTTATCGCTGTCGGGACCAGCGCTGACTGCGACCTCCATCCCCGAAGGGCCATCCCCCGCGTACGATAAGCCAAGCGCAACGCCCTTCAGATGAACCGGCTTGTCGAAGACCACCATGAAGGATATTCGGCCCTGGCTGGGCACAGCCTTCCATGCGGCGTCGCCTGAGCGATAGATGTCATTCGGGCCATGGCTCGGGTCCGGCGTCGAACCCGCCAGTTGAACCACCGGCGCCTCGGCGGAATCGGTCGTCGCGGCCGCAGTCGACTTGGGCCGCGCGGCATCGACCAACCCGCGGATGACATCGGAGCGCACCGCATAAGCCTCATTGCGCTCGGGGTCCACTTCAAAGACGACGCCGAGCAGGCCATCGTCGTCCACGACGACACTTCCGCTCCAGCCCTTGACGATGCGGTCGGCGGGATTGGAAGGTTCGACGGTGAAGATCGAGCCGGCACCGGAATCTGTAGCTGCCGCGCGCCAGCGGACAGGAACACGAACGATCCCACCGCCTTCCGTCGTTTCGATGCGGGCGGTAGTCGTTTCCTTGACTCGCCGCGCAATGCCGATTGCCGACAGGCGCCCATCTCCGCACACAGCGGGGTCGTTGGCTCCGATCACTGGCAGCACGGCTACGTCGGGGTCTGCGGAGAGCACAATCGGCGCGCCCAATTCAGGAGTGTGTCCCCTTTCATCCACGATCGTAATGCGCGCCACCACCCGTCCATCCGCGAGCTTGACCACATGACCGGCGGTGGCAACTTTGCAGACGCCATCGCTGTCCAGAAACATGTATCCCTGCCCGTAGGAGTTCGAACCTGTCACAACGCGAACCACACCCGCCTGGGCGACAGCAGCGCAGAGGAGACTGGAGATGCAGAACAGCGATAAGCGGGTCATTTTCTGTCCGATTTCTTATTTGGGGCCCTGGGCGATCGTTCAATCGCCGTTAGCAGCCATCCGCTGGCCGCGGCGGCGAGTGCGAAGACCCCAAACAGCTTATATAGCTTGATCAGATTGGGGTCCTCGAATATCTGGTTCAAGCGCGACGTCTCGATAACGTCCGGCTCGTGCCTATTGGGCCGATAAAGAGCGAGCTTAGGGGTATCGGTAGCCAACTCGACGTTGAGCGCGGGCTTCTCGCTGTCCACATAAGCGGTGCCCCACCAGTTCGAGACGAATTCGGCCCCATCCTTGCTTGATTCGCCGGGCGGCCGGTTGTCTTGCGGAGAAGAATAGGTCTCAAGCCGCGATCCCACGGGAAGGTCGAGCACCGTAACCGGGTAAAGCGTGGCTCGCAGATGCAGAGGCCACGGAAACTCGAGGGCCCTGGCCGATACTTTAATTTGCCCCGAGAGCAAGAGTGTAGGGTCGGGCTCGGAGCTCTTCATGCCTTTGAACTCGGAACCGAGTCGTGCCTCGCCCCATATGGGCAGTGGCAGCGGAATGCCGGGTAGCGGATTGGCGGAAGATTGATTTTGCACGGAATTTGATGGACAACTTGCATCCGCCTCCATATACGTGGTCCCTGTCAGCGCCAGCGCTCTGCCATCGTTGTCGGGCTCGAACTCTCCGGCGACGGTGTCTTGCCGTTGCGCATCCGCTGGGACAATCCGGATGGAGAGTGGACCGTAGCCGACCCTTCCATAGATGACATTTGCCTTGAGGGCGGGAAGAACGAGGCCGTCGATGCATTTCCCATCAAGGCCCGGGGCGTCGGTAGCGAGCCGCATATGGCGCACGGGAATGGCCGCCAGCGCTGGTTGTGTCACCTCAAACTCGACTCGCTCGGTCAGCGCCGACACCTGCGAGATACTCTGTAGGCGCGCGGAGATCATGTCGAAAAACACAACCAGGACTGTTCCGAAAGCGATTCCGAGAACTGCGAAGATGGCAAGACGATACTTATGCTCCGTTTTGAGGGCGAGCTTAGTCAACCCTCTTCTCCTCGCCAGCCGCTTAGAGAAACTGCGCAGGTTGTGTGAAGAACGGACGTGGTCTTGCGGTCCTGTTTTGACCTTCATGTCTATGGAAGCTGGACGGAGAAATGAGAATCTCTCGACGCGAACCTTTCCCGCACACGAATCAGGAGGTCGTAGCTTCCCCGTTCCAGCACCGGGCCTCCTCTGAATTCACACGAAGACGTGAATGAAATCTGCACCGCGTTTGGGGCCGATGCGCACACTGCTGTTGCCGCTTCGATTCCATTCTTCAGCAGCGATACTCGCAGCCGGTCCGGTTCCGCGTTCACAAGCGCTACAAGCGAAATAGGTTGGGACGGCTTCGTCGGGGACATAACGACGGGAACGATTTCCCCTTCGTCGGGCGAATTGCAATCGCCAACTAACCGGACGGTTACGGCGACGTCTCCAATGTCGTATTGCGAGAGCTTGGATGCATATGCCGTGCTGGTTTCAAACGGGATGAAGCCGCCCGACGGGGCCGGCAAGTTATACATGTTCTGGGCATAATAGAGGCCGTCGCGGCTGGAGATGTCGACGCATGCGGGGCGTCCTCCAACCTTGGCTGTAACAAACAGCCCTATGGCCTTCGGGTCGAAGTTCCCCGAAGCGCCGCCGAAGCGCAAGCCAACCAGCAAATTTCCGGATACCTTCGGTTTGCCGACAAAACTCTCCACGTATGGCGGGTGTTGAAGACGAATAGATTGCGCCCGGATACAGCATGGAAACAAACAAACTGCGGAAACGCAGCAAAGGGCCCATTGGAAACCTGTTTGAAGAAGCGATCTCATGGTCATCCGTCCAACTTTCATCGGCAATTAACTCTTAACCACTGAAGCGCTTCTATATCGAACCTGATCGGAATGTCAGGACGCTGCTCCCGCCAAACTGCCGGGGTAAACGAATTGCGTGAATCATCTGTTAAGAGTCCAGTGCAACCTATTATTCCGACCCCATAGCCAAAAACCTTGGCTGTGGGAGAAAGGCTCAGACACAGAAACCTCACGGTGCCAAGTATGTTTGTTGTGCGTATGTTACACCACGCTTATTCTAAAATATCGTGGCTTTGTCTCCAAAACGCCCAGATATCTTGGTTATAGCGGGGCTGAACGGAACGGTACTCATACGCTTACTGTCCTCGTGCGATTTTGTTGTCGGTCCTGTTTCTTAACCCACAGTTCATAAGCCTTTTGGGACAAAAACCGTCGGTTCTAAAGCGCTTCCTCTGTTTCAAAAGGGTTAATCAAGACGATATCGTCAGTTGCCTTTTGGGACAGGCCTGAGGAGCAACTGAAGTAGCCGAATGAGGTAGGTTTCAGCGAGGCCACCTGAAGGAAAATTGCCGGGCCACTCATTGACATGGCGGCGCAATACCCAAGCGCGGCACACCCTTCGCACACCGGAACCGTCCTCTGTAGCGGCCACACGCGCAAAACCAGATTGGATCAACTGAGGGCTAGTCAGCCAACCATTCCCTCCGCTATGTAACGCTCCTGACATCCGGAAGTTTTCGTTTCGCAAAAACAGGGCGTAACCACTCAGCGAGCCTTCCCAGCCGGGATATGTTTTATTTGTGTGCCGCGCAGTCAGTTCCCTACTCGTTCTGGCCTTGGCGTGAGGAATTCACACCCACGACCTCTGCCGTGACAGTGAGCCAAAAATCCGTAACTTATTGGAATCAGGAGGCACGGATGGCCACCCAAAGCACCCTGAGGAACACATGGAAACCCTTATTGCACCCGTAACACACCCAGGTCCTCTGCCCTAAAAACCTCTGCCCGACCCTTGATTTTATTGGCGATTTCTCACTCGACTTCTGCCGCAGTTCGGCAGAGGCCGCACCTTCAAGAAAGGCATTGCGCCGCTTTCGAGAGGTCGCGGGCCGTTCTTCGGTGCTCGGGTGCTCGGGACCAATCGAGTGGCAAAACGCCCTGTTTGGCTGAAAATAATCGAACCCAGATCGAACCCGCGACCTCTGCCCCATTGCTGTGGGAGAACGCTGCCCAAGTTGCTGGTGGTTTCGACGCTTTGCGCTTGTAAGCCAGCAACGCTATTTGCTTGTATTTGTGCGGCGTAATATGCTTGTATCCGCACGGAGCGACCTGCTTGTGCATCGTACCCGCGAGGCAAAGAATGCCGAAACCAAACGAAAAGCTTGCTGAATCCCTCACCGCCCTACGGGCCCTCCAGACGAAGGGACGCCGTGTGTTTCGGTCGAAGGAACTGACCCGCACCCATCGGGAAAGGCTTCTACGGAACGGATTTCTCCGGGAGGTAGTCAAGGGCTGGCTGATGTCCTCAAGCCCGAATGCGCGCCCCGGCGACAGCACACCCTGGTACGCCTCCTTTTGGGAGTTCTGTGCAAGGTACTTCAATGAACGATTCGGCGAGGCCTGGCACCTTTCCCCCGAGCAATCGCTTCTTCTACATGCCGAGAACACCGTCATTCCGACGCAGGTCGTGGTGTATAGCCCCAAGGGGACGAATCACACGATGCAACTGCTCTTCGGAACTTCCGTCTATGATCTCAAGCAATCCGCGATGCCGTCCCAAGGCAATCTCTCAGATAAAGGCGGCTTGAGGCTGTTCTCTCCAGCCTCGGCTCTCGTGAAAATTCCGGAGCCGTTCTTTGCCAGAAATCCCATCGAAACTAGGGTCGTCCTGTCAGGCATCTGGGACGCGACCGACATCCTGCGGCTGCTTCTGAATGGCGGCCACTCCGCAAAAGCAGGTCATCTGGCCGGAGCCTTTCGGCGCATCGGCAGAGTCGATATCGCTGATGAAATTGTGACGACAATGAAGGCCGCCGATTATGACGTGCGTGAGAGCGACCCGTTCACAGAAGGACATGTGTTTGGGGTTCTGAACACCGGGACATCGCCTATTGTCGGGCGTTTGCAGGCAATGTGGGAGGCAATGCGCGGCCAGGTCATCGCAGCGTTTCCGAGCGCTCCCGGACTTCCCGCGGATCGACAAGCGTATCTCCATTCCGTTGACGAAATCTATAAAAGCGACGCCTACCATTCCCTCTCAATCGAAGGCTACAACGTCACGCTGGAGCTGATTGAAAGAGTGCAGCGGGGCGACTGGAATCCCGAACATCACGACAGCGACCGGCAAAGCCGCGACGCCCTGGCGGCTCGTGGCTACTGGCAGGCCTTTGGAAAAGTGAAACAAACGGTCGAACAGGTGATCTCTGGAGCCAACGCCGGAACTTTGGCTCGATCAGCGCACAGAGAGTGGTACCGCGAACTTTTCCAGCCATGTGTCGCCGCCGGTTTGATTGAAGCAGGAGCCCTCGCCGGCTACCGGAATGACGCGGTGTATCTGCGTACATCGCGGTACGTGCCGCCTCGGTGGGAAGCTGTTCGGGACGCCATGCCGGCACTGTTTGACCTACTGGAGCGGGAACCCGAAGCGGGCGTCCGCGCTGTGCTTGGGCACTGGATGTTTGGCTATATTCATCCTTACCCAGACGGAAATGGCCGGATGGCTCGCTTCCTGATGAACTCCATGCTGGCCTCGGGCGGTTATCCCTGGACGGTGATTGAAGTCGGAGACCGTACAGCCTATCTTTCGGGCCTTGATCGCGCCAGCATCGACATGAATATTAAGCCGTTTGCGGAATTCATTGCAAAGTCTCTAGCGCGGTCCATGAAGCAAATCCGGAAGGCCGCCGCGAAATGAAACGGCACTTCAGCAAGCGGAATTCTCGCTTCGCCAGATCCGTCGCGATCCTGAGAAGTTGTCGCCCCTACCTGCGCCGACTATGGCATCTTCGACTTCAACTTGATCATTTCGCCGTCCACCGCGAATCTGCCGTAGCCGTGATGGTGGATGGTCTTCGGATTCCTCTGCGCCGGATCGATCCACGCCTTCACGACTTCCAAGATGAAGAGGTTGAACTTGTTGACCAGACGAGTATCAACCACCCTACATTCGAGGTTGGCGAAACAATCGGCCACGAGAGGTGGTGCCACGAACTCAGCTGGTACCGGCGTCAGACTGAACCGCTCGAACTTGGCTACATCCCGTCCCGAGCAGTTGCCCACCTCCACAACTTTGGGTGCAAGTTCAAGCGCCGGAATGGCGATCACGCACTCCTTCGTCGCCCGCAGTGCTGCAAATGAGTAATCGGCATTGCTGACAACGCAGGCAACCAGCGGCGGTTCGAACTCGACCATCATGTGCCAGGACATCGCCATTACGTTGGTTCGGCCCTTGTGGGCGGTTGTCAGCAGCACTACCGGGCCGGGTTCGAGTAGTTGGTAGACCTTGGACAGAAGTAGATTCTTCATTGTGATCGTCGCTCCTGGACCCCGCCAGCAAGGAATGTTGCCAGAGGTTACCCATTCTAGTTCTGCTGTCTAGGCAGCCCCATCACTTGAGAAGCTCACATCTGCCGTTTGCCTCCTCCTTATTCGTCAGCGAGCGAAGCAAGAACTGAACCGTGAACGTACGATAGAAGCACGAACGCATAGAGTCCGAACCTCACCGGTACCAACACGGAAAGGAAATTGGCTTGTCTGAATTGCTCGCTAAACCAACGCAACGTCCGAAGAGTCCTCATTTCTCATCCGGCCCCTGTGCTAAACGCCCGGGCTGGGAGCCCGGAGCCTTAGCGGGAGCTCTTGTGGGACGCTCTCACCGTTCGAAACCTGGAAAAGCTAAACTCAGCCAAGTCATCGAACTGACAAGGCAGATTCTTGGTATACCCGAGGACTATCGCATCGGAATTGTGCCCGGGTCCGATACGGGCGCGGTTGAGATGGCACTCTGGTCGTTGCTCGGCTCGCGGGGCGTCGACGTGTTGGCATGGGAGAGCTTTGGCAAGGAATGGGTCACCGATGTCACGAAGCAGCTCAAGCTCGCTGACACGCGTGTTTTCGAGTCCCCATACGGCGAACTTCCAGATCTCGCGAAGGTCGACACGGACCGGGACGTGATCTTTACCTGGAATGGAACGACTTCTGGGGTATGTGTTCCAAACGGCGACTGGATCTCCGACAAGCGAGGCGGTTTGACGATCTGCGATGCCACGTCTGCGGCCTTCGCCATGGCACTGCCCTGGAGCAAACTCGATGTCATTACCTGGTCATGGCAGAAAGTTCTAGGCGGTGAGGGCGCTCACGGAATGCTTGTTCTCAGCCCCCGCGCCGTCGAACGACTCGAATCCTACAAGCCCGCATGGCCGTTGCCCAAACTCTTTCGGATGGTGAAGGGCGGCAAAGTGAATGAAGGTATCTTTCAGGGAGAGACGATCAACACGCCGTCGATGCTGGCGGTGGAGGATGCGCTCGACGGTCTGCGCTGGGCCGAATCGATCGGCGGATTGCCGGAGCTCATTCGCAGGTCGGAGGCTAACCTGAGCGCTGTCGTAGACTGGCAAAGCAAGAGTGCATGGTGCGACTTCCTCGCGCGAAGGCCGGAGATCCGGTCCAATACTTCTATCTGCCTTCAAATCACCGACCCGGGGGTGACTGTTCTCGAAGCAGAGCATCAGGCAAGAATTGCCAAGGACATCGCGGGCCTTCTGGAAAAGGAAGGGGTCGCATTCGACATTGGGTCGTACCGTGACGCCCCTCCGGGGCTGCGGATATGGGGTGGCGCCACCGTCGAGACTATCGACATCAAGGCGGTCCTGACGTGGCTGGACTATGCGTGGGGCAGGTCTGCACCACTGGGTTCATAGCAGGAGGCATCAGGTAGGAAAGCAAATAGACGCATGCACGACTAGCCCCAAAGGCGCGGGGACGTATGCCGGTTGCAGTGGTGGTGAGGGAGCGGCAACCGCGACGGAGCCGGTAACGCCATAGGTCAACATACGCAAGGACATACATACCGAGTTTCAACGCATCCAACCTTCAGAGGTGCGCTATGAAAGCATCGCAGTGGATACTTGCAGGGATCGGTGTGGGGTTCGTCCTCGCATACGTGACGTTGAGCGAACCGCAGACCGAAACGGGTTGGGACTCTGCGGAAAATGCTGCTGACAGGGCTTGGAGGTGGGGAAGCAAGGCCCGCCTCTCGGGAGCGGGCAGGATCGCTGCGGGTAGGTTCAAGGAAGGTATAGGCCGCGTCCTTGGCGACAATGACCTTGCGGACGAAGGCGTCGCGGATCAATTTGTCGGGACTGTGAAGACCGGCGCAGGCACGTTGGCGCATGCGGTTGGCGAGACAATTCACGATCTCAATCGCTAACCAGGTTGCGGCGGTAGTTGGTGTTTCACAGGACTTGGATCGAGTCGACTGTAGATTCATCTCATGATGTATGGGCTTGCCTGTTTCAGTGCTGGATTTGGTGGGAATGCGGACGGGAGAGTCGGCGGGTGGAGCGATAGCGCGGTCGGTCGACCTCGCCCAACACGCGGAAGAATGGGGCTATCGGCGGTTCTGGCTGGCAGAGCATCATTCGATTGCTGGGTTGGCCTGCTCGGCAACGCCTTTGCTGATTGGGCACGTGGCCGCATCAACGAAGACAATTCGCGTAGGCAGCGGCGGGGTGATGCTGCCGAACCATGCTCCGCTCGTAGTGGCTGAACAGTTCGGCACACTGGAGGCGCTGTACCCAAGTCGGATCGATCTCGGTTTGGGACGAGCACCTGGTGGCGATTTCCATACCATGCGGGCTCTGCGGCGCGACTTGCAGCAGAGCGGGGATGATTTTCCGGACCTGCTGAAAGAACTACGGGGATATCTTGGGCCGGAAAGGCCGGGGCAAGTGGTCAAAGCTATTCCGGGCCAGGGCAGCTTGGTTCCAATTACCCTCCTCGGGTCGAGCGACTTCAGCGCACGGCTGGCAGCCGAGCTGGGGCTGCCATTTGCTTTCGCCGCACACTTTGCTCCGGATCTGTTACTTGAGGCGACGCGGCTGTATCGAACGCACTTCCGCCCGAGTGAGGTACTCGAACAGCCGTGGCTGATGGTGGGTGTTCAGGTGATCGCGGCGGATTCCGATGCCGCGGCAAGACGGCTGTTCACGACTGCGCAGCAGCGGTTTCTCCGGCTGATCCGGAATCAGCCAGTTGAGTTGGGACCTCCGGTGGATTCGCTGGAGGGGCTGTGGACTGAATGGGAACGTGCGGCAGTGGAAAGCAAGCTGCGGTGCGCGATCGTGGGTTCTGACAAGACGGTCGAGGCAGGCCTCGAACGGCTGGTTGCCGCTACAGGAGCCGAAGAGGTAATTGTGGTCACGGACACTTGGGATCATGCGGCCCGGCTGGAATCGTACCGGCGAGTTGCGGAGGTCGCAGGCAGGATCGAGACGAAAGCGACCGAAAGGGTTGCGCTGCTGAATCCGTAATGACACTGAGTTGAGCGAGATTAGTCAACGCCCGCTTCGGGATGCCGCTTTGGATCCCCTGGCTTGTGAGGCCCATCCTTTGCATCAAGGCCGGTCGAATCAGCTGAGGTGACTTCTCCTAGGTGTAGGGAATCGTTCACAATCTCTTCGGAAACCTCCAGCATTTGTGGAAGTTGGGTGGTGGAGGCGCGGTGCTGGCGGCAGTGCTGCTCTTCGGCATCCCGTTTCGGCGTCGCCGCTGGATATCGATGCTGGCTCTTCTCCTATTGGTTGCCGCTGCCGGGGCAATCGGTTGCGGAGGGGGAGGCGGCACAGGCGGCGGGGGTGGAGGCGGCTCAAGCACACCAGCGACCACCGCCGGTAACTATGCATTCACCGTAGCCGCAACCGACTCGACCAACGCCAAGATCACGGCTTCGACAACAGTTACCGTCACGGTGCAGTAAGAAAGATTCTCAAGAACCCAGAGGCTGGGAGTTGCGGAGCATTTGCTCTTCGGTCTGGAATACCCGAGCTCGGAACAGCGCGTTGACCGACGTTCCGGGCCCGGCATCGACAACTACTGTCTGTCCCTCATAAGTAGTGTGAGTTCCAATGCCATCGAAGATGCTCTCCAGTGCTTTGAGCGCCTCGGCGCTGAAGTACCGCGATTCGCTTTTCAGAATCTGCTCAAGTCGATCCCACGTCGTCTGAAAGGGGCCTCCAACAATTGCTTTCGTCTCGTAATGAGACTCGGAATCGAACTCCGTTTCGTTGCCCATCTCGTGGTCCTCATGCGTTGAGAACCTGTCTTCCAAAACCTGGCGGATGTCAGACGCAATCTTTTCACTCGTGTCGCCAATCTCTTGCAAGACATCAAGAACAGGCTGGCCTTCTCGCGTCCATCCCCGCCCGATTCCATGGCGATCCATGGCCTCTTCGAAATCCGACGGGCCACTTGGAGTCCGCTCAAAGTGATTGTCGAATGCCTTCTCGAAAAGGTCGGCAATGAATGAGAGCTGAGCTGATTTGCGGACGCGTCCGCAGTACGCGCATTTGCCTCTGGAGCCGTTGGCCTTAATCTTTTCTTTCAGGAAGGAATCACCAAAGCATTCGTGGCATACTAGGTCGTCGCCCGCTGGCATATAGCTCTCCTCCAAAGCACCGCTCATATCGCCCTCCTCCAAAGCACCGCTCTTATGACATTTTCGATGCTATTGGAACGTAAAACCAGCTTCCTGCGACGGGTTGCCGTGAGGTGGAGCGCAATGGCAGTGCCTCACGGTCAGGATTTCGGTCCCGATACTGCGCAAATGCGAAGTGATGCCTATTTTATTTCTCAGTTGATGCTGAATCTCCGAGTCGCTCTCTGAGCGATGCGAGTATGTCAGTATCATTCAACAATGGAACTATATTGACATAGCGAGCGCATTAGGAGCAAACTCAATGAATGCCGCGCACCCGCATGGACGAACTGTTTGCACTCGCCGAAGAGCATGATGGGCTGCTCACGTCGAAAGAGGCGCGCGCCGCCGGCATACAAGATTCTGTCTTGGTTCGTCTCGCGCAGCGTGGCCGATTGGAACGTATGACAAGGGGTGTCTACCGGATTGCTCATTACCCGGCAGACCGTCTCGCTCAGTACCGCGAGGCCGTGCTGTGGGCGAAGGCCAGCCAGGGACCAGAGCAAATCGCCCTCTCACACGAAACGGCATTGCTTCTCTATGGAATCTCCGACGCAAATCCATCGCGAGTGAACCTTACGGTTCCCACATCGGCAAGGCTACGTCGGAAGTACCCGGAGTGGGTAGCGATCCATAGAGCCAATCTCTCTCCCCAGGACATCGGAGAGCATGAAGGACTACCCGTTACCACGGTGAGCCGTAGCATTATGGATGTTCTCTTGGCGACACACAGAATCGACCTTGCTCGGCAGTCCGTCAGCGATGCTGTCCGCGAGGGGCTGCTCAACAGTGCTGAGACAAGCAGCCTTCGCAGATCCATTTCCCGGACTTCTCTTGCACCTTCACCCACAACGAGCGGAAGCCAGGTGAAGGTGTATGAAGCCGCGACCAGTTGAACGCCTCGAAAAGACATTGGCCCGAGTCGCCAAAGAGCAGGGCTTGGCACAGGAGCGTCTTCGGCGCTGGGTTTCGTTTCTGGC
>Ga0302319_10018697_pt1 | contig 12622 bp, 10 predicted proteins | sample Bog_T0_2_FD_203319 | JGI IMG/M metagenome (GOLD analysis project Ga0302319, IMG submission 203319) | Peat permafrost microbial communities from Stordalen Mire near Abisko, Sweden - Bog_T0_2 | ecosystem: Environmental > Terrestrial > Soil > Wetlands > Peat | place: Sweden: Abisko, Stordalen Mire... | reverse complement strand
CGCGCCGCCGGCTCGGATCAATCACTCTTCTCTTCCGCCCGCCCTCGCAGGAACGCAAGAGCCTCCTCAGTTCCTGGCCTAAAGTCCAATTCCTCAGCGCTAAACTCTATACGCTGAACGCCATCCACTATACGCTGTATTTTCATGCTCCTCGCTGCTCCTGCCGCTCGTCTGCTCTGCACCGCCCACGCCCTGAGCCTTTTTTTCGTGAAGAACGACCTGCGCCACTACCTCCGCACCCATTACGGCGACCATACGTTTCAGAATCTGTACCATTGGCAGCTTTTCTCCTTTGACACGCTGCTCCTGACGCCCTACTTCCTGGTCATGATCGTCCTCTCGATCTATGGGCTGCACCGGTACACGCTGGTCTGGCTGTATTACCGTAATCGCAAAAACGCGACCCACGCACCGGTCTCGCGCTTCGAGCACCTGCCGCGCGTCACCATCCAACTCCCCATCTATAACGAGCAGTTCGTCATCGACCGCCTGATCGAATCCGTCTGCCGCATCGAATATCCCCGCGACCGGCTCGAAATCCAGGTCCTCGACGACTCCACCGACGAAACGCAGGAAGTCGCGCAGATCATCGTCGATCGCTATCGCACTCTCGGCTATCCCATCGTTTATATCCACCGCTCGAATCGCCATGGATTCAAAGCCGGCGCCCTTGATGAAGGTCTGCATACTGCCTCCGGTGAATTCATCGCCATCTTTGACGCTGACTTCCTCCCGCCCCCCGACTGGCTCATGCGTGTGATTCATCACTTTGCCGAGCCCACCGTAGGCATGGTGCAGACGCGCTGGACCCACCTCAATCGCGATTACAGCTTCCTCACCCAGGTCGAAGCCATCCTGCTCGACGGCCACTTCGTCCTCGAACACGGCGCGCGCTCCCGCTCCGGCGTCTTCTTCAACTTCAACGGCACCGCCGGCATGTGGCGCCGGTGCACCATCGACCAGGCCGGCGGCTGGCAGCATGACACCCTCACCGAGGACACCGACCTCAGCTATCGCGCTCAGATCATCGGCTGGCAGTTCAAATATCTGCAGGACGTCGAGTGCCCGGCCGAAGTCCCCATCGAGATGACCGCCTTCAAAACCCAGCAACAGCGCTGGGCTAAAGGCCTCATCCAGACCTCCAAAAAAATCCTGCCCCGCGTCTTCCGCTCCGACGTCCCACTCCGCACCAAGATCGAAGCCTGGTATCACCTCACCGCCAATATCAGCTATCCCCTCATGGTCGTGCTGTCTGTCCTCCTCATGCCGGCCATGATCATCCGCTTCTACCAGGGATGGTGGGAGATGCTATACATCGACTTCCCTCTTTTCCTTGCGTCCACCTTCTCCATTTCGTCCTTCTATCTCGTTTCGCAGAAGGAGCTCCATCCCCGCCGCTGGTACCGCACCTTCCTCTATCTTCCGTTCCTGATGGCTCTCGGCATTGGCCTGACGATCACCAACACAATGGCCGTCATGGAAGCCCTCTTCGGCATCAAGAGCGCCTTTAAACGCACGCCCAAATACCGCGTCCAGAAACGCGGCGAAAAATCCCAGGCGTCGAAGTACCGCAAGCGCCTCGGCATCATCCCCTTCCTCGAACTGCTCGTGGGCTGCTACTTCGCTCTTTGCATCTGGTATGCGTTTTCCAACGAGAACTACTTCACGGTGCCTTTTCTGCTGCTCTTCGTCGTCGGCTATTGGTATACGGGTCTGCTCTCGCTCCTCCAGGGGCGCTTCGAGCGCTGGCGCACCGGCGCGAATTTGGACGACACCTCGCCGAAGCCTTTTCCCGTCGGGGTATGATCTCCAAGATCTTCCGCTACACTTCCTCCCAATGAGATTTTCCCGCCTCCTCCCACTCTTTCTTCTCAGCCCAGCTGGTCTTCTCGCCCCTGCCGTTCTCAGTTTGGACCGCCAGCCTTCCGCCGACTACCACACCCGCCGCGTCCATCTGAGCGAATCCCTCAATCAGGGCGTCGCCGTCCTCTTCGCCGCCGAAGAGCCGATCACCGACTTCAATCCCTTCCGCCAGGATTCCGACTTCTACTACCTCACAGGCTGGAACGAGCCCGGCGCCGCTCTGCTCATCGAAGCCTCCTCCGGCGCCGACGACTTGCATCCCGCGCGCACTTACCGAGAAATTCTCTTTCTCCCCACCCGCAACCTCCGCAACGAGCGCTACACGGGCCCGAAGCTGGACGCGGCCTCACCCGAAGCGCCGCACCAGACCGGCGTGGACGAGGTGCAGCCCATGACCGCGCTCCCCACCATCCTCGGCACGTTAATAAAATCCGATCGCTACCTCGAGCGCAATCTCTGGAGCCAGCCGGACAACGAACGGGCTCGTGCCCTCGCTTCCTGGACCGCAACGACCCTCGGCATGGACACGACGCTCCCACTACTCGATGTCCACGACCTCACCACCACTCTGCGATCCATCAAAGACTCCGGCGAGCTCGCCCTCATGCGCAAAGCCGCCGATGCCTCTGTCAAAGCGCAGCTTGCGATGATCGCCGCCATCCATCCCGGCATGACCGAGCGCGCCGCCGCCGGCATCGTCATCGAGAGCCTGATGGCCAACGGTTGCGAGCGTCCCTCTTACGCATCCATCGTCGGCTCCGGCCCGAACTCGACTATCCTCCACTACTCCGAAAACAGCCGCACGATGCAGGCCGGCGAAGTCCTCCTCGTCGACGCCGCCGGCGAATACTCGATGTATGCCTCGGACATCACCCGCACCATGCCCGTCGGCGGCCGCTTCACAGCCCGCCAGCGTGAGGTTTACAACATCGTCCTCGGCGCACAACGCGCCGCGATGGACGCCTTCGTCGCCGGCAAGTCGCATATCAACGACCCCTACCACCGCTATTCCGACTCGCTCGACACCATCGCCTTCACCTTCATGAACGCCCACGGCAAGGACCTGCACGGTCAGCCCCTCGGAAAATACTTCATCCACGGCATCGGCCATCTGGTCGGCCTCGATGTGCACGATCCCTGGGATTACGCGAAGCCGATCGAGAAGGGCATGGTCTTCACCATCGAGCCTGGCATTTACATTCCGGAAGAAAAACTGGGCGTCCGCATCGAGGACGACTACTACGTCAAATCGGACGGCACTCTCGAATGCATCACCTGCGCCCTGCCCAAATCCCCCGAAGGGATCGAGGGGCTCATGCACGGCGCTGCTAAGCAGTGATGAAAACCAGCTCCGCTCCCGGCTCCCGGCTGCCCTTTTATACTCAGGCCAACATGAAACCGTGTCGCTTTGCCGTCGTCCTGCTGCTCCCAGTCCTCACCGCGTCCTCGTCCTTCGGATGGGGCAGCAAAGGTCATCGCATGATCGGCCGCCTCGCCGCCGAATCGCTGCCCGCCGACATGCCGGCGTTTCTGCGCACGCCCGAGGCCATCAACGAAATCGAATACCTCGGCCCCGAGCCCGACCGCTGGCGTTCCCGCGCCGAGCCCGAGCTGAGCGCGGCCCAGGCCCCCGACCACTTCATCGACCTCGAACTCGCCGACCTTATCGGCCCCTTGCCGCGGCAACGCTATCAGTACATCGCCGCCCTCTACGCCTACGCCGCCGCACATCCCGACATGGCCGCGCAGGTCCGGCCGGAGAAGGTCGGCTTCCAGCCGTACATCGCGAACGAAGTGTGGGAACGCCTGAAGTCCGCTATGCGCGACTACCGCGATCTGAGCGCGCAACATCTGGACACCCGGCCCGTCGAAGCCGCCATCGTTTTCTATGCCGGTTGGCTTAGCCACTACGTCGCCGACGGCTCGCAGCCCCTCCACGTGACTGTGAATTACAACGGCTGGGCCGGAAAAGAGAATCCCACCGGCTACACCACGGAGCACACCATCCACAGCCAGTTCGAAACGGCTTTCGTCGACGCCAATGTGAACACGTCCGACGTTCAGCCGCTCGTCGCGCCCGTCCAGCCCATCAATGACGAGTGGGACGACTACCTCGCTTACCTGCGCCATACCGGCTCGTTGGTCGAGCGCGTCTACCAGCTCGACAAAGACCACGGCTTCGACGGCGCTGGCACACCGGCCGCCAAACAGTTCACTGCCGAACGACTGGCGGCCGCAGCGTCGATGCTCCGCGATCTGTATGTTGCCGCGTGGATCAAGAGCGCGGAGCCGGTGCCGGAATGGCATGATCAGCACGCTGGCTCCGCGCCGTCAGGCACGAGCGGCGCATCAGCATCCGCTGAATCGCAACCGTTGGCCGACCAGGTCTTCCGCAAACCCTTCCCGCCGGGCTTTGTCTATCCAAATCTCGTCTATGCGCCCGACCCCGAATATTCGGATAAAGCGAGAAAAAATAAAATCAGCGGCAAAGTCGTTGTGGGAATGACCGTGAACAGAGACGGTTCGGTCGAGGACGTACACATCGTCAGCAACGACGGCAAGGAACTGGTCAAAGGAGCACTCAATGCCGTTCGGCAATACAAATTCAGTCCCGCGATGTATCAGGGGCGCCCGGTCGCGACCGAACTCGACATAGAAGTGAACTTTCGGATCTACTAAAACACCCGATCCTCGGATCGCTTCTCAGCTAACCACTTTTCAGCTAACCGCTCCTCAGCTAACCGCTCCTCAGCTAACCGCTCCTCAGCTAGCCGCTGTTTGGCTGACCGCTCCTCAGCTACTCCCCCATCAGCGGCACCAGCCGCGTCAGCAACTCCGCCAGCCGCTCCTCGACGGCGTGCCCCGTTGCCATTACCTCTTCGTGGCTCAGTGGTTCGTTCTGGATGCCCGCCGCCATGTTCGTCACGCAGCTGATTCCGAGGACCTCGATGCCCATGTGCCGCGCGGCAATCGTCTCCTGCACCGTGGACATGCCGACCAGATCGGCGCCCAGCGCGCGAAACGCCCGAATTTCCGCCGGGGTCTCGAAGCTCGGCCCCACGACGCTCAGATAAACGCCTTCTTCGAGATCCTTGCCCGCACCACGGGCCGCCTGGTGCGCCAGCCCCAGCAACCGCTTCGAATACGCCTCGCTCATGTCGAAGAAACGCGGCCCCAAACGATCGTCATTCGGCCCGGCCACGGGATTCCGCCCCGACAGGTTGATGTGGTCCGCGATCAGCACCAGCTGTCCACGATAGAACTCCGGGTTGATGCCTCCGGCCGCATTGGTCAGCACCAGCGTTTTTACGCCCATCCTGCCCAGCACCCGCACCGGAAACGTCACTTCATCGGAGCTATATCCCTCGTAGGCGTGCACGCGCCCCTGCATCACCGCGACGGGAACGCCGCTGACCTTGCCGATCACCATCTTTCCGCTGTGTCCCGGCACGGTCGATCGCGGAAAATGCGGAATCTCCGCGAACGGGATGGCTTTCAGTTCCTCCAGTTGTTCAGCGAACGCCCCCAGCCCTGAACCCAGCACAATAGCAATTTTCGGGCGCACACTCGTCCGCTTCGCCACGAACTCCGCCGCCGCTGTCGCCTTTTCAAAATTCGTAATCGCCATGATTACTCATCTGCTATTCGAGACGCTTACTTGATTAAAATCCCTACAATCGACGCCGACATCAGATTCGCCATCGTTCCCGCCAGCATCGCTCGGAAGCCCAGTTTGGCCAGCTCATTGCGCCGATTCGGCGCCAGCGCGCCAATGCCGCCGATCTGAATCCCAATCGAGCTCAGATTCGCAAACCCGCACAGCGCAAAGGTCGCAATCGTGACCGACCGCGCGGCCAGTGCCCCACTCTTCGCGAGGCCTCCCAGATAGGTATATGCCACCAGCTCGTTCAACACCATGCGCGTGCCCAGCAGATTGCCCACCGTTGGAGCGTCGTGCCAGGGAATCCCGATCAACCACGCCACCGGTGCGAAGAAGAAACCGAGAATCGCGTCGAGCGAATGCGGAAACGGAATGTGGTGTCCGCCCAGCCAGTTGTGCAGGCCGCCCAGAATGCCGTTCAGCAGCGCGATCAGCGCCAGAAACGAAATCAGCATGATCCCGACGTTGAATGCCAAACGTCCGCCATCGATGGTCCCGCGCGCGATCGACCCAATCAGGTTCTCGTCTTTGTGCTCCGCGCCTTCGGGAATGCGCACCACGCCCTCGGTGGCCGGCGTCTCTGTCTCCGGCACCAGCATCTTGGAAATCAAAATCGTCCCCGGTGCCGTCATGATCACCGCCGCCAGCAGGTTGCTCGCCGAAATCCCGTAGAGGATGTAAGCCGCCATGATGCCGCCCGAAACATGCGCCATGCCGCTGGTCATGATCGTCATCAGCTCGGAGCGCGTTGCTCCGGGGAGAAAAGGCCGGATGGTCAACGGCGCTTCTGTCTGCCCCATGAAGATGCTCGCCGCTACGTTCAGGCTCTCCGCCCCGGACACCTTCATCGTCCACTGCATGGCCCGCGCGAATCCGCGAATGATCAGCTGCATCACTCCCAGGTAATACAGCACCGCGAAAAACGCCGAGATGAAGATGATCGTCGGCAGAACCTGAAACGCAAAAAAGTTCGTCCCGAACGCCCCTGCGATTTTCGAGTGCTGCGCGCCCAGATCGCCAAACACAAACGTTGAGCCGGCAAACGCGTAGGCCAGTAGCTTGTTCACCGCGTCACCCGCCGCGTGCATCACTCTCTGGCCAGCGGTCCACTTCACCACGCAGACGGCAAAAACGATCTGCAGGCTCAGACCCCACGCCACGGTGCGCCAGCGGATCGATCTTCGATTCGTCGAAAAGATCCATGCCAGCAGCAGCATGGTCAGCAGCCCCAGCACTCCTGTGAATCGAGCCAAATCGTTCTCCCTCAGGTTTTCCTAATCCTATGGGCGGCGGTGACTTTTCAGAAATGATTTTTTGTTGTCGGCTGAAATAATCTCCCGAATCAGCGGCGGAGCGGGTGTCGGCGTGTCACCAATGGTCAGCGCTTCGGCGAGCAAATGCTCCGGCTCAGAGAAACGCGATTCCTCTTCGGCGAACAGGGTCGCCAGCGGCTGCCCTGCTTCCACCTTCGCGCCGAGCTTCACATGCATCGCCAGCCCCGCATGCGCCTCGACCGGCTCCCCGGCTCGTTCCCGCCCCGCGCCCAGCCGCTGCACCGCCCAGCCAATCTTCGTGCAGTCGGCCGACGCAAAATACCCGCTCCGGCTCGCGCGAAATTCTCTCCGGAACCGCGGCTGGTGAAATGCCTCTCCGCTGTCCAGCACTTTCAGATCGCCGCCCTGCGCCGCAACCATCTCGTGAAACACACGCAGCGCAGAGCCATCGGCGATTTTCTCTTCGGCGGTGACGCGGCCGGCCTCCGCGCTCCTCGCCTGGCCGCCCAGATAAATCATCCACCCGGCAAGAATGAGCGAGACCTCCCGCAAATCCTCGCTCAGCGGATCGCGGCCGCCTTTGAGCAACTCCATGGACTCGACAATCTCCACCCAATTGCCCGCCATTCTTCCCAGTGGCTGGCTCATATCGGTCAAAACGGCTACCGTGCGCGTTCCCGCGCGCTCGCCGGTTTCGACCATCAGGGCCGCCAGATACCGCGCGTCCTCCTCGTTGCGCAAAAAGGCTCCCGATCCCGTCTTCACGTCGATGACCAGGGCATCCAGACCCGCCGCGAGTTTTTTGCTCATGATCGAGGCGCAGATCAGGTAAGGATTCTCGACCGTCGCTGTTCGATCGCGCAGGCTGTAGAGCTTTCGATCGGCTGGAACAAGATTCCTGGTCTGCCCAACAATCGAGGCCCCGCATTTCTCAACCACTCTTCGCATCTCGTCGAGCGAAAGCTGTGTGCGATAACCTGGAATCGACTCCAGCTTGTCGAGTGTGCCGCCTGTATGGCCCAGCGCTCGCCCGCTGATCATCGGATCGGCCAGACCCGCGGCCGCCGCGATGGGCGCCACCAGAAATGAGGTCTTGTCGCCGACACCGCCGGTCGAGTGCTTATCGACCACCTTACGTCCCAACCCCCTGAGATCGAGCACCTCGCCCGAATAGCGCATTGCCGTAGTCAGCGTATCCAGTTCCCCGAGCGACAGCCCGCGCAGAAACACCGCCATCAACCACGCCGACAACTGCTCTTCGGGAATCGTCTCGCGTGCCGCACCTTCAACGAGGAAGCGAATCTCGTCCGCGTTCAGTTCCTCGCCATCGCGCTTTTTCCGGATCAGATCGACTGCATGCAGCCCCGCGCTCATGGCTGTTCCTGCGCGGGATCGAGCGTAAATCCGAAGGGAAAGAGCTCGGCGAACGGGCGCGTCTCCGGCCCCTGCTCACCCGGGAAGCAGACCACGGCGTCCGGCGTCACGAATTCGCTCATCACCTGGCGGCAGGCACCGCACGGCGGACTCGCCGCTCCATTCCGATTCGCGACCGCGATGGCTCGAATCTTTTGCCCGGCGCCGCGTTCGCTGATGGCGCGAAACAAAGCATTGCGCTCAGCACAGCTGGTCAGCCCGTACGAGACGTTCTCCACATTGCAGCCGGTTACGACCGTCCCGTCCTCGAAAAGCAGCGCCGCGCCCACATAAAACTTCGAGTAGGGAGCATACGCATGGGTCGCCGCCTCCATAGCTGCTTGCCGCAGCCGCTCCAGCTTTCCCTCGTCCAGCTCAGGCATGGCTCTGAGGCTATCTGCTTCCCCTTCAAGCGGCAACCGAGTCCTCAAGTTCTCCGGTCTTCGTTCCGATAACCAACTCGTGGATGACCTGACGCGCGAATTTCTGCTCGAAAGCCAGGAGGGACTCGACCGCATGGAGCGGTGTCTCACTGACCTCGAAACGCGCCCCGGCGATACCGAGCTGCTGGCGGAGATTTTTCGCGCGGTCCATACCATTAAAGGCACCACCGGGTTTCTGGGCTTCAGCCGCCTCGAATCGCTCTCCCACGCCGGCGAAAATCTTCTCGGGCTACTGCGCGAGGGTCAGCTCGCCGCCAGCCCCGCCATCATCAGCGGGCTTCTGGCGCTTATGGACGCGCTGCGCGCCATCCTCCGCTCGATTGAGAGCACGGGCGTTGAAGGCAAAAACCAGACCGACGACAACGTCATGGTCGGCCGCCTCGAAGCGCTGCAACGGGGCCAGGCTTCGGCTGAACCTGTCATGGCCGCAGCGGCTCCCGCGAAAGCCGGGAAGCCTCGCAAAACACGGACCGCCGGTCAGCGCGCGCGCCGCACCCCCGGGTCCCCATCCTGTTCGCCTCCGCTGGCTGAACCGGCCGAGGCAGGGCCGCCCGCGAACATCGAAGCCGCTCCCTGCGCGGCGAGAGAGCATTCCCCCTCCGTTGCCGGCCGCGCGGCCGCGCCGTCGATTTCAGAGCGGCCTCGAACCTTGTCCACGCCTTCACCCGAAAGCCCAGCAGCTGCCTCCGGTACCTCCGACTCCACTCTGCGCGTGGATGTCGAGTTACTCAATCGCATGATGAATCTGGTCGGCGAACTGGTGCTGACGCGCAATCAGATTCTCCAGGCCACCAGCGCCGACACATCCTTCTCCCCGCTTGGCCGCCGCCTTGACATGGTCACCGCCGACCTCCGCGAATCCGTCATGAAGGCGCGCATGCAGCCGGTCAGCCACGTCTTTTCCCGGTTCCCTCGCCTGGTGCGCGACATCGCCCTTGCGCTCGACAAACGGGTTCGCCTTGAAATGGAGGGTCAGGAAACGGAACTCGACAAGAGTCTGCTCGAAGCCATCCGCGATCCCCTCACGCACTCCATTCGCAATGCCATCGATCACGGCATCGAGAAGCCCGAGGTCCGCCTCGCCGGCGGCAAACCCGCCGAAGGCCTGGTCCGGCTGCGCGCCTGTCATGAGGGCAGTCATGTCATTGTCGAGGTCCACGACGACGGCGCTGGCATGAGCATCGAGAAGATCCGCCAAAAGGCGGTGGCACGCCAGCTGGTCCCGCAACATCGCGCCGAACAGATGAATGAGCGCGAGCTCCTGCAGTTGATTTTTCTGCCGGGCTTCTCGACCGCCGATGCGGTCACCAGCGTTTCCGGGCGCGGCGTGGGCATGGACGTCGTCCGCACCAATGTCGAAAAAATCGGCGGCAAAGTCGAAGTCGAAAGCTTCGCGGGTAAAGGAACCATCCTCCGCCTCCGCATCCCGCTGACTCTTGCCATCATTCCGGCGCTCATTGTCGAAAGCCGCGGACAGAACTTCGCTGTGCCCCAGGCCTCGCTCACCGAGCTCGTCCATCTGAGCGCGGGAGAGACCGACAGCCGCATCGAGTGGCTCGAAAACGCCGCGCTCTACCGGCTGCGCGGCCGCCTGCTGCCTCTTATCTTTCTCGACCGGTTGCTCCAGCAGTCCCCTCGGGAGCGCGCCGCCCCCTGCGACATCGCAATTCTGAACGCCGAAGGCCGCTGCTTTGGACTGGTGGTCGATGGCCTCGCCGATCCGGAAGAAATTGTCGTCAAGCCTCTCGCTGCGGTCCTGCGCGCGATCGGTTTCTATGCCGGAGCCACCATTCTCGGCAATGGAGAGATGGCCCTCATCCTGAACCCTGGCGCGATTGCCCAGAACGCCGGGTTCAGCCTCTCCCCGAAAGCCGACGAGGGCCCCCGCGAAGCCAGCCACACTGGGCAACATGATTTCCTCCTCGTCGCCACCGCGCACGGCCGCGCAGCTCTGCCGCTGGCAACGGTGGTGCGCATTGAGCGCATCCCGCGCTCCCGCATCGAGCACGCCGGTCCCTGCCCCGTCCTGCGCTTCGAGGACGAGTTGCTGCCCCTCGACGATTCTGCTGCGGAACTCCCGGGCCTTGCGGACGATCCGGACGCTCAGACCACCGTCGTAATTTGCCGCGATGGCGATCGTCAGGTGGGCTTGACCGTCACCCAGGTCCTCGATGTGACCGGCGGACGCCAGCTCGAACAAGCAGGGACCGGCGGCATCGCGGATGGCATTACCCTCCTCGATGAACGCGTCACCAGCATTGTCAGCCTCGCCGCCATCCCCTCCCTCCCCTGCGTCGAGGCCCGGGCCTTTTCCGGGCTCGCGGAGCAACACCTATGAACCATGCGCACGATAAGCCGGTCCAGGAAGTCTGTTCCGTGCAGGTGGGCGACACCCAATACGGCATCCCCATCACCCATGTGCTCGAAATCCTCGGCAAACCGGCTACCCAGCCTGTTCCGCTCGCTCCCTATTTCGTCGGCGGACTCGTGCACTACCGCGGCGAGGTGCTCACCGCAGTCTCCCTCCGCCGGCTGCTCGGCATCGAGGCCGCGAAAACGCCCGAGGATGTTCTGGTCGTCGAATCTCCGGACGGCTTCTTCGGTCTCTTCGTCGATGCGGTCGGGGAGGTTCTGCATGTTTCCGCCGCAGAACATGAGCCCAACCCCGCTACCCTCGAAAGCCGCCGCCAGGCTCTCTTCGACGGCGCCTGGAAACTCAAAGACCGCCTCCTCGTCCGCCTGGATCCGGAACGGCTGGACCCCATGCGCCTCGCCGCAGCCTTCCCGGCCTGAGGCGTGCGAACGGAAAGGACTTGTCATGCGCGTTCTGGTCGTCGACGATTCCCGCTTCATCCGCAGTTATCTTCACTCGATCTTTGCCGACCACGGCGTGGAATGCGTGGAAGCGGCCGACGGCAAGCAGGGCCTCGACTGCCTGCGCCGCTGCGGACTCTTTTCCGTCGCCCTCGTGGACTGGAATATGCCCGTCATGTCCGGCATCGAGCTGCTTCGCGCGATTCGCGCCGACTCTGCCTTCAACGCCACCCGCATCGTGATGGTCACAACCGAGGCGGAAAACGACTACATCGAGGCCGCCCTCGATGCCGGCGCCGACGAGTACCTCGTCAAGCCATTCGATGAAGCCGGACTCTTCGACAAGCTGCGCATGGCCGGAGTCGACCCTCTATGAATCGCTCCGCCCCGCTCAACACGCCGCGCACGGTGCGCGTCCTTCTGGTCGATGACTCGGCTGTCATGCGCAGCCTCCTCCGCATGGTCCTCGATCCTCAACCGTCGATCGAAATTGTCGCCTCCGCCGCCAGCGGGCAGGAGGCGCTCGCCGCATTCGATCGCCTGCACCCCAGCCTTGTCCTGCTCGACATCGAAATGCCCGGCGTGAACGGACTCGAGGTTCTCTCCAGCATCCGCAGCCGCGACCGCCGCGTTCCCGTCATCATGTGCAGCACCCTCACCTGGCGAGGCGCGCGCATCACCATCGAGGCCCTCGCCCGCGGCGCCACCGACTACGTCACCAAGCCCGCCGCGCAGAATAACGCTGCCCAGGGCATCAAAACGCTTGGCAGCGAGCTGATTCCGAAAATCCTCGCGCTCTTTCCGCCGCAAACAGCGCCCAGCCTGCCCCCCGCTGCGCCGCTGAGCCCCCCGCCGTCACTGTCACTCCCTCCTAAGCTCATCGTCGTCGGCGTCTCTACCGGCGGACCCGCCGCACTGGAAACTCTGCTTCCACAGTTTCCTGCCAGCTTCCCGCTGCCCATACTCATCGTGCAGCATATGCCTCAGCTCTTTACCGGACTTCTGGCCGAACGCCTCAACAGCCTGTGTGCTTTGCGCGTCCGCGAGGCTGTCCCCGACACCCGGCCTGAACCTGGCGTCGTCGACATCGCTCGCGGCGACTGGCATCTCGAAATGGGACGCGATATGCACCTGCGCCTCAACCAGGACCCACC
>Ga0302319_10018696_pt1 | contig 12622 bp, 9 predicted proteins | sample Bog_T0_2_FD_203319 | JGI IMG/M metagenome (GOLD analysis project Ga0302319, IMG submission 203319) | Peat permafrost microbial communities from Stordalen Mire near Abisko, Sweden - Bog_T0_2 | ecosystem: Environmental > Terrestrial > Soil > Wetlands > Peat | place: Sweden: Abisko, Stordalen Mire... | reverse complement strand
TTGGGATTCATGAACCGCGGACCCGGCATCTCAAGATCAAGCCCGTTATTCGCCGCGCCCACCGTGTCGTAGGTCGCGTCCCAGTCCGACATCAGAATCCCCTGGAACCCCCACTCGCCCTTCAGCACCTTGAGATTGAGAAACTCGTTCTGCGTCGCATGCACACCATTCAGCAGGTTGTAGGAGTTCATCACCGCGTCTACATGCCCCTTCGTCACGGCAGCTTCAAATGCGGGCAGATAAATCTCACGAATCGTCCTCTCGTCCGCGTCCGAACTCACATTGTGCCGGTTGTACTCCTGATTATTCAGCGCATAGTGCTTCACAGTCGCAACCACACCCTGCGACTGAACGCCCTGGATATACGGCACCACCATCGTCGCGTTCAAATAAGGATCCTCCGACAAGTACTCGAAGTTCCTCCCTGCCACCGGCGACCGTGCAATATTCACTCCCGGTCCAAGCAGGAAGTTAACGCTCCGGGCCCGCGCATCCTTGCCCAGCGCCTCGCCCAGTTTCCGCGCGAAATCGGTATCCCAAGTAGCAGCCAGCGCCGCTCCGCCTGCGTAAGCCGTCGTCGGCCCCCAGGTGCGCACCCCCACTGATGCATCGGACATCTTCAACCGCGGTAGCCCGATCCCCGGCGCTGCGTTGGTGAACATGGAATCCACTCCGCCCACCAGTTCAACCTTCTGCTCCAGGGTCAGTTTGGAAATCCATGCCTGTGCCTTGGCTTCAATTTCGGGCGAATCGGCGACCGGAGCCTGAGCCAATGCGAACAGGGAGGCGATCAGAAATCCTGTCAGGAATAAAAGCGTAAGGCGGCCTGCACGAAGCAGAGCAATCGATTGCGTATGGAAGAAATGCGAGTTTTTCATGTCGCAGAGAAGGCTAACGCATTCGGCGCGCAAATGTACACTCTTTCCGCTCAAAGTCGCTCGTCTCTGAATTGTTTTGAATTCATCCTTCGGCGCGCATGTGACTTGAGTCACAGCGCGGAGTGCATCGTGTCACTGCCTGTTTCATCGAGCAGGGAGCAGACTCGGATTCCAATGGGCTAGATGTAAAGGCGCGCCAACCGTGCGTCAGGAGACATGCATGAGTTTTGCAGGCAGCATGAAGACGATTGTGGTGGCAACGGACCTTGAAGGCAAGTCGGAAGCAGCCCTCGAATATGCACGCAAACTGGCGGGAAGTTACGGTGCCCGCATCGTGCTCGCGCATGGGCTCGACCCGGTGAGTTATGCGGCGGTGGATGCGGTCCCCGGCCGCCTGCGTCGCGGCCTTACCGAGCAGGCCCGTGCCGCCCTCGATTCGCTCTCCGCTGACCTGCTCAGCCAGGGCATCCCCAGTCACTCCGAGGTGCGGCAAGGTGCCGTCGCAGAAATGCTGGTGGCTGTTGCCCGCCAATATGAGGCCGGTCTCATCGTGATTGGAACCAAAGGCATGCAAGGCGCTGGGCCGATCATTGTCGGCGCCATCGCCGAGCAACTCGTCAGACTCTCTCCTTGCCCGGTTTTGGCTGTTGCCGCGGACTGGAATGCGGGCGAGTTCCGCCCCACTCCCGGCGGCCCCATCCTCCTCGCCATGGAGCGCAATGAGGCCACCGAGGCAGCGGTCTCAACCGCCCACTCACTTGCCGAGGTCTTTCACCGCACGCTGATTGTTCTCCACGCCCGTGGACCGGCCGAGGCATCCGCATTTCTTAACCCCTGCTCGACCACGCTCGAAGAGTTTGGCATCGCGCCCGGAGGACGTTTCTCGGTCCGTTGCATTGTCAAGGATGGGAATCCAGCCGACGCCGTCGTGGAAGCAGTCTCCCAGTATCAGCCCAGCATTCTTGTCGCCGGCGTCAAACGCACCAGCGGAACCCCTGGCCCGCATGGCACTGTCTTCGCCTTGCTCGCTCGCTCTCGTGTCCCGGTAATGTGCGTCCCGCCGGAATTCGCCAAGTCAGCAGCGACGGAAGCGCCCTCTGCTCCGTTACAGGCAAAATAGCGCCCGCAACCGTAGCGATATACGGGGCGTTGAAATTGGTGCAAAGGGCCCAGCATCACTGCTGCGAAACGGCTTGTTGGCCGTAGACATAGGGAGAGGGAAGCATGGAACCTGAAACTCGATCGAGCCGACCGGCTGCAATTCAGCCACGTCCGCTGGCAGAGTTGTTGGAGTGCCCATCCGCCACCGGAAGTCTGATGAATGGAGCGGCGCAGTGCATCAACGTGGATACAGGGCAAACCGTGTTCCGCCAGGCGACCTCATGCCGCGGCCTCTATCTCATCGTTTCCGGGCAGTTTCTGCGCCGCACCGAGCGGCTTGAGACCCGTCTCACCCTGGGATTGGCTCGCCCCGGCGATTTGGTCGAACTGGCTGCCGCCCTCGGCGATCATCGCCACACCTACACACTCATGGCACAAATTCCTGGGTCGGTTCTGCTGTTGCCGATCGATGCGTTGACCCAGGCCTTTGAAACCTACCCTCCCTTGCGGATGCAACTGCTGGCCGAACTCGCCCGGGAAGTCTCTCGCGGCTACGACGCAAGTTGCCTGAGCCGAATGCCAAAATCCCGGCGTCGCACTGGCGTAATCGCCCAGCTCTAAACGCGGCGCACCGCCGTTTCGCATAAGAAAAACAGCGAGTCCTGCCTTCCAATAAGTGAGTCCCGTCTGAAATTCCGTCAGTTCGTCCCCTGCAAAATGCGCTATACTCCATATTGATCAGCAGGAAAACCATGGCATCGTTCCATCCGCATCACCCCCCGGAAGATTGCGTCAATTGCGAGCATCGCCATCTGCGCATGTTCTGCAATTTAACCCCGGATGCATTGCGGGATTATGACGGAATCGGGATCATGATGAGTCATGCGCGTGGCGCCAAACTCTTCACCGAAGGCGATGCGGCGCGCAACGTCTTTGTCATCTGCTTTGGCCAGGTCAAAATCTCTTCCACTTCCCGCGACGGCAAAACCATGATTCTAAAGATCGCTGGTCCCGGCGATGTCATGGGTCTCAGCGCGGTTCTGGCCAATGTGCCCCATGAAGTCACCGCCGAAGCCATCGAGCCCTGTCAAGTCAAAACCGTCCGCAAGCAGGAGTTTGTCGACTTCCTCGGCCGCCACGGCATCGCCAGCATGCACGCCGCGCAGTCGCTCTCCAGCGAATACCTCACCGTGTTCCACGACGCCAAGCGCCTTGCCCTGTCTGGCTCAGCTGCCGGCCGCCTGGCCCGCCTGCTCCTTGACTGGGGCCGTTCCTCAGCCAACGGCAAGCCTGAGATTCGCTTCACCATGGCTCTCACCCACGAAGAGATCGCCAACATGGCAGGTACCTCCCGTGAGACCGTAACCCGCCTCTTGAACCAGTTCCGCCGCGATCAGTGGATTACGATCAAGGGCTCCAGCATGACCATCACCAAGCCGGATCAGCTCGAACGCCTCACCGCCTAGTTCATTAAACTCTCGTTTTCGCGCGCTCCCTGGTGTCTCAGAGCTTGTTCTGACCGCGCCGAAGGATCACGTCTTGACAGGTCGCGGAAGAAACCAGTTCGAGCGGTAGGCCGGGGATTTATCCCCGGGCACCAAGGCAACGGAATCTGTAGGGCTTTAGCCCCTGAGGCATGCCTTTTGGTTGTTTCGCGACAAAAGGAGGCTCTTTCTTCCGCAGCCTGCTCGGCCAAGTCCGCGGTGCGACGCGTAGGGGAGTGAGCCGCGTTCCAGGCTGGCTTACCGGGTCCCGATCGATTGAAGCTACATGGTCGCGGCAATCGGAATTGAAGTTGTTGTTCCGTTTGCCGGAAGCGCAAACGCCACAGCTCCGGTTGATGCGTGATGTTGATGCGTGATAAAGAGGCCTTGTGACCTGGCGGATGACTTTGTAGTCGGTGAGAGGCTCTGTATCGCCGCCTGGGGCGTAAGTTGCCGTCACCTTGTACGCTCCGCTGAAGTAGTAGCTGGTGGCGGAGCCTCCGCTTGGCCCTGTCCACGAATAGGGCAGGTTGACGGTGCACGTCGCCGTGTCACCGCTTACCTTTGCCAGAATCGCGGAGACCTCGGGATACCCGAATCCGTCGACCCATCCGTCCAGATCGACGTCGCAGAGAATGGTAGAGCCTTTGGTAAGGAGTTTGGCTGTATCGGCGGAGATGGTTGTTGTGATGGTCACCGAGACCGTGCCGGTATAGGCCCTGACTGGGTCCCCGGATGGAACAGGCCAGTTCTGAGGTCGACATATCCGTTCAATTTGAAGCGCCTGTCAGTCACGTCCGAAGACTGGCAAATGGCCACGGTACTCCCTGCGAGCAGGATCCCGGCCGCTGCAACGGCGGCGAGTTGGGAAATACGCATGTTTACCGCCTTGTCCCGGTGGTTCCGGCGAAGATTGTCCTTTCAATATAGGCGCGTTTTCGGTAAATACTGTGTCAAAACCCGCAGGGAATTTCCGGAATGCTCGGCCTGCCTACTGCCCTCGAATGGCCCTCACCGGGTCGGTGCGCATTGCCTTTACGGCCGGTAAATAGCTGGCTGCAATCGCAATCAGTACCAGAACTCCGACCACCGCCAGAATGGTCAACGGATCCATGGCCGAAACTCCATAGAGCATGCCTCCCAGAAACCGGGTCAGGACCAGCGATACGGAGAGTCCAAGGAAGACGCCCAGCGCCGTGAGTCTCAACCCCTGTTTCAGCACAAGGTTCAAAACATCTGTCCGGGAAGCGCCCAGTGCAATCCGTATTCCGATCTCGTGCGTCCGCAACTGCGTCCGATAAGCCATTACACCGTAGATGCCGGACGCCGCCAAAATCAGCGCCAGGATAGCGAACGCGCTGGCAAATGTGGACTGAATCACTTCAAACATGTTTCCCGTCCGAGTGCTCCCCTCCAACGTCCGCACATCGAACACTGGCAGTTTGCCGTTGATCTCGTGCACTGCCTTCTCAACCGCCGGAGCACTCAACTCCGGATCGCCTTTTGTGCGAAGGTGGAAAATTGCCTGCGGCCCCGCGAACTGAAAGTAGGAAAGATAAACAATTGGCTCCGGCGCCTCGTTCATCCGCAGATGACTCGAGTTTCGCGCGACTCCAACTACCGTGATCCAGTTGCCATAGACGCGGATCCGCTTGCCAACGGCATCTTGCCCAGGCCAGAAGTGGTTAGCCGTGGTCTCATCCACGATCGCAACCATGGGTGCATTTTCGCCATCCTGCACAGTGAATTCCCTCCCTTCGACCATTGGGATCTTCATGGTCTGAAAGTATCCCGCGGTCACCGACGCGTTGCGCACTTCCATGGATTCATGCGGTTTGGGCACATAGCCCTCCGGAAACGCGTCCGTCGACCCGCGCGTCAAGCTCAGTGGCACCCAGTCGGAAAGTGCCACGGAAGTTACCCCTGGCAACTGCTCCAGCTTTGCCAGAAGCCGGTGATAGAAAGCCCTTGCCTCGGTGCTCTGGTAACCCGAGGTTCGAAGGTCCACCGAGGCCAGCAATACATGGGAGCGATCGAAGCCCAGGTCCGCTTCGGAAGTCTTTTTAAGCGTGCGCAGAAACAGCCCCGCCGTAATCAGCAAAGCCAAAGACAACGCAATCTGCGCAACCACCAGGCCACTCAACAGGAACTGATTGTGCGCGCTCGCCGATACGCTCCCCGCTTCTTCTTTGAGCACCTCAGCTGCCGGAACACCAGACGATCTCCACGCCGGCAGGGCTCCGCACATCATACTTGCAAGAACCGACAAACCTAGGATGCCGATCACCACACGCCCATCGAGAAACCCGTTGATAGCGATTGGGTTGCCGTTTGGCGGAATGAAACGGGCCAGAGACTTTGCCGACCACGAAGTCAGCAACACCGCCGCCGCTCCTCCGCTGAGCGAGAGCAGCAGACCCTCCAGAATCATTTGCCGCATCAACTGTACGCGGCCGGCCCCCAGCGATTGCCGAATCGCAATCTCACGCCGTCTGGAGATGAATCGAACCAGCATCAGCGTAGCGATGTTGGCGCAGGTTAGCAGCAACACCACCCCGGCAAAAGCCAGCAGGATCGGCAGCGAGGACGCCATGAACCCGTTCGCGCCAAACGGGGAACGCCACAGAGGATCGAGAAAAATAGTATTCGCGCCGAGATGATCGTTGGGGTAAGCGGCCACCAACTGACGCATCTGCAACTCCAGATCTTGCGTGGCGTTGGCGCGGCTCACACCAGGGCGCAATCGTCCCATCACATTCAACCAGGGCCGCCCTCGCGCCTCAAGCTGCCAGTTGAACCCGTCTTCGCGAATGGGCGAAAGCGGCACCCACACTTCGTCGCGAATGCCCGGCATGCAGCCAATAAATCCTTCGGGCGCCACGCCGACGACGGTCAGAGAGTGCTCATTGATCTCGACAGACTTTCCCACAATGTTCGGGTCCGCGCCAAAGCGCGTCTGCCAAAGGTCGTAACCCAGCACCAGGTATGGCGCGCCACCGGGGTTTGCCTCCTCATCCATTCGGAAGAAGCGCCCAAGATAGGGCTTGATTCCCAGCACATCAAAGTAGTTTCCCGACGTATTCGCCACGAAAATGCGCTGTGGTTTGTCGCCACCGGTCAACGCCGCCCAGTCCGCGTGGTAGCTTAGCATGCCGCTGAAGCTACGGTTCGTCGCCCGCAGGTCGCGATAATCCGGATAAGAAAGCGGTGGCGACGGCATGTAGTTCCACGTCCCGCGCAGCAATGTAACCAGTTCGCCGGCGTGCGCGGCGCCCGGGACAGGCGTCAGAAGCGTCGACTCAATCCAGCTGAAGGCAGTGCCATTTGCGCAGATTCCCAACGCCAGCATTGCCACTGTCGCAAGCGTGAACCAGGGACTCTTAACAAGCCTCCGCAAAGCCAGCCGTACATCCTGGAGAATTCCGTTCATTCTCAGTGCCTCCTTCCGACTCTTCCTTTCTCAGGAATCTCTGGAATGGAGAGCATGCACCGGCCGCGCCAAATCTCATTCGGGCTAAATCTTATTAAAACCAACAACTTGTCTCGGAATTTTGGAGCGAATCAGTCTCGATTTGAGTGTCCGATTCCACGTTGAACTGCCCGGAATCGGACACTTGATGCCCATCGGCTCAAGCATCAACGCTTTCCCGATTCCCTAATCTCCAGCCGCCAACACCCGAAGTGAGCCAGGCGTGGGCACCTGCCCCTTAACAGCACGCGGCTTCCTGCCGGGCTTCGCTCCCGACTGCCCCTTGCTGCCCTTCGCGCAGCGTCAGCACCGGGCATCTGGCATGCGCCAGAACCTGGCAGACCGTCCGGTCGCGGGTCAGCTCTTCAAACATCGAGCGATTCCGCGCCCCGAGCACAATCAGACTTGCGCGCCGTTCAGATGCTGCTGCCAGAATCTCGATCGCCGGATTTCCATGGACCGCCAGCACCTCAACCTCCGCCCCACAAGCGTCCTGGCATTCCACGGCCAGCCGCCGCGCCTGTTGCAACTCGGTCGAATCATGACCTGCTGGCTGACCATCGCGCCCAGGCTGGTCCGTAAGGAACCCGCCCGCAGGCCGCAAAACGTGCAGCAACACAACCTTCGCGTGTTGACTTGCAGCAATATTCCCTGCCAGCATTGCTCCCGCCCGTGCGGCCTCCCGCAACTGTGTGGCATGCAGCACCACGCGCCCACTTCCTCTTGCGCCCGCATCCAAATGTGCCTGCGGCCCAACGGTTACCACCGGCAAGTTCACCGTGCGAAGCACCTGTTCCGCCACCGAACCGAGGAGCAATTTGCCCAGCCGGCTCCGGCTCCGCGTTCCCAGCATCAGCCTGTCCGCTTTGAATTGTCTGGCCGCCGCGCAAATCTGTTGCTCCGCATTTCCCTCCCGCACCAGCGATTCGCAGCGGATGCCGTTTTGCCGTGCGCTCGCGCACCAGGGTTGCAGTCCCTTTGAGGCGAAGTCCAACGCTCCCGCGGGATCGTAGTAGGGCATTCCGGCTGCATCCGCCGCCATCGAAGCCGATACCGAGACCACATGCAGCAAGATCAGCCGAGCCCCCGTCTCAACCGCCTGTTCCAGGGCAAACGGCATCAGTCTATCCAGATCAGTCAAATCCGTGGCTACCAGAATCACAGTCGGATGGATCCAACGCGCCATCTGGATGTCGATCACCGGCGCGTTCACCGGCTCAATGCTGGAGGGTCCGAGGAGGGGAGCTGCTGAATCCGTCATGGCATTCACCTCGCGACACCAGATTGCCACCGATTTTGGAGGGTAGATGTATCTGGGCTCACCTTGGCAAGTGATTTGGATCACTCCGCGGCTCAGCGGAGTTGAACCACATAAGAAAACTCAAATGACCACCGGAACCCAATCCACCTGCAGCTCTCTTGGAGAAATCAGAGAATCCTCCGATAAATGCCAATGAGACCTGGAGTTGCCGGCGGTCTCTCGTGAGGAAATGCAAATTATGCGCGCAGCGCTCGACCGCCAAAGCGTCATCAAGGCCAACGCCCAGTTCTGGGATCAGATGCTCGCCATGAACCTCGAAGTCGTGCTGGCGCCTCAGCAGTTCCCCGCGGGATCGGGCCATCTGCTCGGCAGTGTCTCCCTGTTCGGAGCATGGCAGGGAAGGATCGATGTCCGTATGGACAGCGGTCTCGCCTATCAGGCAACCGCGGCCATGATGATGCAGCCTCTCGAGACAGTCGGCCAGGCGGACGTGTTGGATGCAACGAAGGAGATCGCCAACATGATCGCCGGAACTCTCAAGTCCTCCTTGCCCCGGCCCTGTTCCATGTCGGTCCCCGAGTCGCAGGCGGACCCGCTTGATTTCGTAAATTCCGCATTCGCCGATGACTCGCTGGAAGTCGTATTCAGCCATGCCTCCGGACTGCTGCTGGTCAGAGTCTGGGAACAAGAGTGCCTCTAGCCTTCCAGCAATCGCCCTGTCCCGAGCGGTCAAACCCTAGCATTCCGCCCGCGCGCCTCCCCCACCAAGCAAGCTTTTCTGGCGTTTCTTTATTGCTTCCTTATTTCATCACTGCGTAATCTTGGATATGGAAGTCTATCCGCTTAAATACCATCCTTGTAGCCCCCCCAAGAAAAAATAATCACTTGTGCGTTCATGAGCGCCCGCTCAATCGCAACCAGTTTGCATTGAAAACAGGCGACCGACAGTACAACTTTTTCTGCACCTTCTGGAGGACAGGCATTATGAAGTCTCAATTCAATCGAAGTGTATTCACGGCGTGGCTCCTTGCAGTCGCATTGCTATTCGCGCTCCCGAGCGCCCTAATTGCCCAGACCTTTCGCGGTGGAATCACCGGCTCAGTCACCGATCAATCAGGCGCAGTCATTCCTGGCGCTCAGATCTCCGCAGTCGAAAGTGCCACAAATACCTCGTACAAAACCGTAAGCTCCAGCGCCGGTGAATTCTCGTTTGCCAATCTGCCCCTGGGCAGCTACACCATCTCCGTAACAGCTTCAGGATTCAAGAGTGAGAAGGTCGACAAGGTCCCAGTGACCGCGGCCACCAACTACACGCTCCCCTTGAAGCTTGCTGTTGCCTCCGCGGGTGAAACCGTTGAAGTTACCGCAAACGCGTTGAGCCTCGACACCAGCACCGACACCCAGGCCACCGCCCTCCCCGAAGAGGTAGTACAGAACCTTCCCAACAGCGGTCGCGACTTCACCCAGATGCTCGCCCAGACCCCTGGCTTTGCAGGCCTCTCCACAGGCGGCGGCGCGGGCGTGGGAGCCGTTAACGGCACCCGCTCCAACTCAGTGAACTGGCAGATTGAAGGCACTGACAACAACGATCTCTGGTGGAACATCCCCGCCGTGAACCAGGGCGGCGTCTCCTCCATTGCCGGTGTCATTCTGCCCATCGACGCCATCGAGAACTTCTCTTTCGAGACCTCCGGCTCCACTGCTCTCGGCCGCAACTCCGGCGGCACTGCCAACCTCACCATCAAGTCCGGCACCAACGCCTTCCACGGTTCAACCTACTACTACAACCACGACGAATTCTTCCAGAAAATCAATCCATTTGAGTCAGCGAAGACCAAAACCCGCAATCAGCACATCGGTTTCTCCTTCGGCGGGCCCATTTGGAAAGACAAGCTCTTCTTCTTCACCTCCGGCGAACATCAGGGCTTCCTGATCGGCGCGGAAAATCACGCCACTGAACCTTCCGCCGCCTACCAGACCGAAGCGCTCGCGATCCTCAAGCAATACGGCATCGCTGAAAATCCCGTGTCGAACAACCTTCTCAACGGCACCAGCAGCCTGAGTGCTCTCTGGCCATCAGCAGCGCTTACCGGGCCCGCGCAGAACGACAACTACGCTGCCACCGGCAATCTCACGGGCCACAGCTACAACAGTTTGGTTAAATTTGACTTCCAGCCCACTGACAAGGACCACTTCGCGGCAAGCTGGTTCGCCGGAGAGGGCACACAGACGGCGCCAACATCCTCCTCGCTGGCACCCTATTTCGAAAATGCCCCCATCCACGTTGAAAACATCTCGTTGGTCTATAACCGAGTGATCTCGAATAGCATCACCAATCAGCTCTCTGCAGGCGTCAGCTACTTCAACCAGGTGTTCTCTGACGCCAGCATCGCATTCGATCCTCAGGGCCTCGGCCTCGACACCGGCATCACCGATCCTTCGCTGGCCGGCGCGCCCCACCTCATCATCGGACCCACGGCCGCCAGCGTCGGCCTGACAGCAGGCGGAAGCGGCTTCGATCCCATCGGCGTCACCGCTCCGTCCGGCCGTAACGACATCACCGGCCACCTCGACGAAAACCTTTCCTGGACCAAGGGCGCACACCAGATGAAGTTTGGCGGCGAATTCCGCCAGGCGCAGGTCGATGACTTCTACCAAACCGGTGAACGCGGCACCATCTACTTCGATGGCTCGCAGGGACCCTGGGTATCCACCGGCACGCCTTGCGCCCAACTCGGCAACGGCACTGCACCGCTGGCGACCGCACCCTCTGACCCCAACATCCTCTTCCTCGCTGACTTCCTCGCTGGCTGCTTCGACCCCACCAACTCAGAGAACGTAGTCGGCGACCCCAAGCGGCAGGTCTTCGTCAACACCTTCTCGCTTTGGGCCGAAGACGCATGGCAGGTATCCAAGAGATTCAGCATCGACGCCGGCATTCGCTATGACTATGAAGGCCCCGTCCACAGCCAGCTGCCGAATCTCTCTGTCTTCGATCCAACCGTCGCCACATCGGCCCCCGCGACGGGCCTCGTCGTGGTTGGACAGGGCGTTCCGAACCTTTGGAACCAGTACTGGGGCGGAGTAAGCCCGCGCATCGGCTTCTCAACCCAGCTTGACTCCGCAGCCAAGTCTGTCCTCCGCGGCGGCTTCGGGCTTTACTATGACTCCATCTACATGAAGTCGGTGCTACAGAACAACGGCGCGCAGAACATTTCGGTCTTCGGTCCGGGCCTGAATCCCGCGGGTTCAGAGGAAGTTGCCCAGGCCTCCGCCAACAACGTCGTCATCTCCCAGGGCGTACCGATCTTCCAGACGCTCAATCAGGCGCTCGCTGGTCAGAGCCTGGTCAAGCTCTCAACCTTTGACCCCGGTTTCCGCCCGTCCTATAGCGAGAACTTCGACCTAAACTTCCAGCACAGCTTCACCCCTTCCGTGGTGTGGCAGTTGGGATACGTCGGCACCAAGGGAACCCACCTCATGGGCCTATTCGATATCAATCCCGGTGCGCTCGGTGCGCTCAATACGCCTGTGCCCTACACCTCCGCAACATGCACTCCGCAATACAGCGGCGCAACTCCCACCACACCCGGCAACGACCTTCAGTGCTCGCGTCCCTATTTCAGTCAGTTCCCGAACGACTCGGTCATCGATTCAGTGAAGAGCAACCTCGGCTCAATCTACAATTCGCTCCAGACCACCCTTCGCGTGCAGAACTACCACAATCTCTCCGCGCAGTTGGCATATACCTGGGCGCACGGGCTTGACTACGAGACCGGCCTTCTGCCGTACGTTGCTCAGGACCCGACCAACGAAGCTGCTGAACGCGGCAATTCAGACTTCGACGTTCGCAACACCCTCACAGGCTACGCCGACTACCACGTTCCTCAGTTCAAGGGGCCGTCACGCCTTACCAAGGGCTGGGAAATCAACTCTGGGTTCTCCTTCCACGGTGGCACACCTTACACAGTGGTCTCTTCTTCCAACCCAAGCGGCAACGGGGAAGGGGCAGACCGGGCTGTTCAGGTTGTCACCAATCCGGAACGCGGCCTCAACCACCATATCTCCGGCGGCGTAGTCCAGTGGTTTAGCCCAACCGCCTTTGTGGACGCCGGGACAAGCATGTATTCACCCACCCGCCGCGGCCAGAACTACAACCCCGGCTACTCGGCAGTGGACATGGCCTTCTTCAAGACCACTCCCATCACCGAGCGCGTCGGCACGCAGTTCAGCATCAACGTCTTTAACATCTTCAACCGCATCAACCTCGCACCGGTGGGCTTCCCGCAGGCCGGCGAAGGTGGCGAAATCGGCTCAACGCTCGGACCGTATCTCGGGAACCCCGGCATCGGTCCCGGCGAGCCCCTCAATGCCGAATTCGCGTTGAAGGTAATTTTCTAAATGCATAAATAAATAACGTGTACGAGTT
>Ga0302319_10018694_pt1 | contig 12623 bp, 8 predicted proteins | sample Bog_T0_2_FD_203319 | JGI IMG/M metagenome (GOLD analysis project Ga0302319, IMG submission 203319) | Peat permafrost microbial communities from Stordalen Mire near Abisko, Sweden - Bog_T0_2 | ecosystem: Environmental > Terrestrial > Soil > Wetlands > Peat | place: Sweden: Abisko, Stordalen Mire... | reverse complement strand
CTTCAAGGTGGCGTAGTCCACGTGGATCAGGCCGAAGCGCTGGGTGTAGCCCGAGCTCCATTCAAAATTGTCCATCAACGACCAATGGAAATAGCCGCGGATGTCGGCGCCGGCGGCCCGGGCCTGGTGGGCGGCGGCCAGGTGCTTTTGCAGGTAGTCGATGCGCCGCTCGTCATGCACGGCGCCGTCGGGGCCCGGCGCGTCGGTGGCGATGGAGATGCCGTTCTCGGTCAGGTGCAGCGGCAGGCCGTAACGGCGGTGGAACTGCACCAGCATGGCGCGGTAGGCGGGGGCGTAGACCTCCCAGCCGAAGTTGGTCAGCGGCTCGTTGCGGGCGCTGAAGGGCAGGCGGCGGTAACCGCGGTCTCCGCTCATGTCGGGTTCCACCCGCGCGGGGAAATAGCCGTTGACCCCCAGGTAGTCCAGCGGCTGGCGGATGACGTCCAGGTCCCCCCGCTGCACCTGGGGCGCCTCCCCGCAGCCGGTCAGGCGGCGCAGCACGGCCTCGGGATAGCGGCCGTGGAGCATGGGCTGCACCCACCAGTCGTTCTCCTCGGCCCAGCAGGCCTCGGCGGCGGCGTAGTGCGCGGGCGTCTCGCGGTCCGGCCAGGCCAGCGCCGGCGCCAGCACGATGCCCAGCTGGGCCCCCGGCTTGGCGTGGGCGCGCAGGGCCTGGGTGGCCAATCCGTGGGCCAGCAGCACGTGATGGATGCACTGGCGCACCATGCGCGCGCCCTCCTGGCGGCCCGGGGCGAAGACGCCCAACTGGTAGCCGCAATGCACGAACACGTTGGGCTCGTTGAAGGTGGCCCAGATCCCCACCCGGTCGCCCAGGCGCTTGGCCACCAGCGCCGCGTAATCGCCGAAGCGTTGGGCGATGTCACGGCTGGGCCAGCCGCCCTGCTGCTCCAGGGCCTGGGGCAGGTCCCAGTGGTAAAGGGTGGCGTTGGGGGTGATGCCGCGCTTCAGCAGGCCATCGACCAGGCGCTCGTAAAAATCTAGGCCGGGCGCATTGGCCGGGCCCACGCCCAGCGGCTGCACCCGCGGCCAGCTGATGGAGAAGCGGTAGCCCTTCAGGCCCAGCCCCTGCATCAGGTCCAGGTCCTGCTCCAGGCGGTGGTAATGGTCGCAGGCCACGGCGCCGCTGGAGCCGTCCCGGATGCTCCCCGGGCGGCGGCAAAAGACGTCCCAGATGCTGTCGGCCTTGCCGTCCTCGGCGGCCGCGCCTTCCACCTGGTAGGCGGCGGTGGCGGCGCCCCACAGGAAATCGGCCGGGAAATCAAAGCGCTGCATCGGGGTCCCTTTCGTTGGCGACGAGGTGGTTGGGCTGATCGGGGTAGTCGGGGGCTTCGAAGCCGCCCTGCTGGATGGCCTGGCGGTACCACAGGGCCGAGGCCTTGGGGGTCCGCTTCAGCGTGGCGTAGTCCACATGCACCAGGCCGAAGCGCTGGGTGTAGCCCAGCGCCCACTCGAAGTTGTCCATCAGCGACCAATGGAAGTAGCCGCGCACGTCGGCGCCCTCGGCCATGGCCCGGTGGATCTCGGCCAAGTGCCGCGACAGGAAGTCGATGCGGCGCGGGTCGTCCACGCGCCCCTGGGCGTCGGGCGCGTCGCCGGCCACGCTCATGCCGTTCTCGGTGACGTAGATGGGCAGCTTGTAGCGGCGGTGGTAATGCAGCAGCAGGCCGCGCAGGGCCGGGGCGAAGACCTCCCAGCCGGGCATGTCGGGCCGCGGCGCCAGCGGGCTGTGGGGCACCGGCTTCCAGCCCTGCGGGTCCAGGGGGTCCTCGACCACCCGCGCGGGGCTGTAATAGTTCAGGCCGATGTAGTCCAGGGGCTGGTGGATGGCCTGCAGGTCGCCGCCTTGGACCTCGGGCACGTCGGCGCCCAGGCGCTTCCAGGCAAAGGCCGGGTAACGGCCCTGGGTCATGGGCAGCATCCACCAGTCGCTGTCCATGGCGAAGCGGTTGGCGGCGGCGCGCAGGCTGCCGGGGCGCCGGTCCTGGGGCCAGGCCGCGCTGGGGCTCATGACGATGCCCAGCTGGGCGCCGGGCCTGCGCACATGGGGCCGCATGGCCTGCATGGCCAGCCCGTGGGCCAGCAGCACGTGGTGCACCACCTGGCGGCAGGCCTTGGCGCCCTCGCGCCGGCCGGGGGCGTGCGAGCCCGTCTCGTAGCCCAGCAGCGTGAAGATGTTGGCCTCGTTGAAGGTGGCCCACAGGTCCACCCGGTCGCCCAGGCGCTTCGCCAGGCCGCCGGCATAGTCAGCGAAGCGCTGGGCCGTGCCCCGGTTGAGCCAGCCACCCTCGCGCTCCAGCTCCACGGGCAGGTCCCAATGGTAAGCCGTGCAATTGGGCTGGATGCCGCGCTCCAAGAGGCCGTCCACCAGGCGCTCGTAGAAATCCATGCCGGCCTGGTTGAAGGCGCCGCGCCCGCCCGGCTGGACCCGCGGCCAGGACACCGAGAAGCGGTAGCCCTGCAGGCCCAGCTCGCGCATCAGATCCAAGTCCTGGGCCCAGCGCTGGAAGTGGCCGCAAGCCACCTCGGCGTCGCTGTGGTCGCGGATGGCGCCGGGACGGCGGCAGAACTCGTCCCAGATGCTCTGGCCCCGGCCATCGGCCTGGGTGGCGCCTTCGATCTGGAAGGCGGCGGTGGCGGCGCCCCACACGAAGCCGGGGGGGAATCTCAGGAAGGGCATGTCATCTCGTCAGCGTGGGGCTTGCGGTGGATGTCTCGAGCGGCGGGGCCGGGGCCAGGCCCAGCTCCAAGCCTTGGGCGGCCAGTTGCAGGGCCAGCGGCCCCGGGCTCAGGGCCGCCACCCATTCGGGCGCGTGGGCCAGGCGCACCGTCAGGCGGCCCTGGCACCATTGCAGGCGCAGGGGCTCCCACGCGCCTGGGGTGTAGCCCAGGGCTTGGGCCGGGCCGTGGTAGTCCGGATCCACGCCCAGCGCCAGCACCGCGCCGCCCGGCCCGCTGGCGCGGACGCCGGCCATCAGGGCCAAGGGCTTGCCGCCGGGGGCGGGCAGGCGCACCTGGCACTCCCAGGCATCGTGCTCGCCCAGCGCGGCCATCAGGCCCGCGCTTTGCAGGCGGCCGCTGAGCACGCTCAGCACCAGGCCCTGGCCTTTCAGGCGGGCCGGCCAATCCCGGCGGTAGGGGGCCTCGGCGCAGCCGCAGGGCGGCGGCGTGGGCGCGGGCACCAGCACCGGCAGCGGGTCGCTGAGGGCCTTCAGCGCGGATCCGCCCGCGGCGGCGGCGGCGCGCAGCGTGCTGGCCCGCAGCAGCAAGGCATGCGGGCCGGGGCCCAGCAGGAAGGCCTGCGGCGAGCGCCAGCCCCCGCCGTGCTCGGCCAACAGCGGCCCGGCGTAGGCGTCGTCCATGAAGGCTTCGGGCGCGTCGCCCTGGTCCTGGCCCGCCAGGCCCCACAGCCCTTCGGCCTCGGCCCACACGCGGGCGGTGGCCGTCAGCGTGAACGCCAGGCGCTGCTGGGCCTGGCTCCCGGCCAAGCGGAAGGCGCCGCGCTGGGCCAGCACCCGAGGCGCGGTGGGCAGGACCCAGCGGCCTGGGCCCGGCGTGGGCGGCACCGGGCAGGTGGGCGTGGGGCTGGGCCCGGCCGCGGCCGGCGGCGGCGCCGGGCTGGCGGTCTGGGTGGGCATCCCCGTGCGCGTGGGCGTGCGCGTGGGCCGCGGCGTGCGCGTGGGGCGGTGATCGCGCCGGGGCGTCCGCGTCGGCACCGGGGTCCGCGTCGGCATCGGCGTGCGCGTGGGCCGGGGCGTGGCCGTGGGGGCGGGCGGCGGCGTGGGCGTCACCGCCGCCTTGACCGGCGCCAGGGCGGCCGCCCGCGGGAGGGGCGTGGGCGGGGCCTGGCAATCCCTGCCGGCGGCGAACTGCCCCTCCACGGTCAGGATGAATTTATAGGCCACCACCGTGGGGTTCATGCTATGCACCTTCAGCGCCAGCACATTGGCGCAAGGCCGCCAGCCTTGGTCCAAGCGGATGCTGCGCGGCTGGACCGTCACGAAGGCCTGGGGGGCGTCGGCGAAGGCCAGGCGGCCGTTGAGCCAGACCTGGGCATTGTCGTCCACCACCAGGTCCAGCCGAGCCCCGGCTTGGCGCAGCCCGGCGGGCAACGCCAGGTCCAAGCGCACCAGCAGGTCATCCTGGTGCAGGCTCAGCCCATCCAGCTGGTAGCTGGACCAGGGCCGCGCCAACGCCGCCGCGAACCACGCGCTTTTGACCTCGACCGGCGGGACCCAGGCGGCATCGTCAAAACCAGCCCGGGTCCAACCCTGGGGCAAGGCTTGGCCTTCGGGGCAGAACAAGAGCCGCTCGGAGCCGCCATTGGCCAGTTCGACGCGCAAGGGGTCGGCGTGAAGCGGGGCGCCCAGGGCCAAGGCCGCGGCAAACGTTCTCATGCAGACGCGCCACCGTCCGCGCCGTTGGGCCTGCGGCCTAGCGCGCATGCTGGCACCGTTGAAGCAGGCCCGCCGCCTCAGGATAGGCGGGCTGCAGGCGCAGGGCGCAGCGTAAGGGCTCCACGGCTGCCTTCACCTGCCCGTCATTATAGAGCATGGCGGCCAGGTTGAACCAGGCCGCCGCGCCTTCGGGGGCCTGCCGCAGCCCCTGCCGCGCCAGGGCCACGGCTTGGGCGTGGTCTCCGCGCAGGTAGACCACCTTGGCCAGGTTGGACCAGGCCTCGGCCGAGCGCGGATCCAAGGCGGTGGCTTCCCGGCCGTGGGCCTCGGCGTCGGCCAGGTCCCCGGCCATGCCCTCGGCCAAGCTCAAGCCCGCCCAAGCCTCGCTGAGATGCGGCAGGCAGCCCAGGGCCCGGCGGTAGGACGCCTGGGCGTCGACCACGCGGGCGGCGTCCAACTGGGCCCGGCCCAGGCGCGTCCAAGCCCGCACATCCTCCGGCCGCAGCGCCGCCGCCTGGGCCAGCAGGGGGGCCCGCCAGGCCTGGCCCTCCGGCTGCTGCGCCAGCACCGCCGCGCGGTTGAGGCAGGCGCTGGACAGGCACTGCCGCCACAGTTGGGCCAGCGCGACGCCAAGGGCCAAGGCCAGGCCCAGCGCCGCCCAGCGCGGCCAGGGCCGCCCCGCCGGCGCATCCCAGCCCGCAGCCAGGCCCAGGCCCGCCATGGCCAAGGCCTGGGTCGGGGCGATGGACAGCGGGAAATGGAGGCACGACTGCACCGCCAAGGCCGCCAAGCCGCCGCCCAGCGCCGCGCCCTCCACTCCGCCGCGCCGCCACGCCAACGCCAGGGCGCCGAAGACCAGCGCGCCCCACAGCGCCAAGCCCGGCCACCCGCCCTCGGCGGCGGCCTGGGCCCAGTCGTCGTGGGCGTCCTCGGTGTAACGGTAGGGTTGGCTGCGGTCGGCCGACAGGCGCGGCGCCTGGCCGGCCAGGAACGCGTCGGTGAATCGTCCCGGCCCCACGCCCATCCAAGGATGCTGAAGGGCCATCTGCAGGCACAGCCCCGTCATCATGCGCCGGCCTTGCCACGAGGCCCCCTGCCAGTCGGCCGACTCGCGCAGGCGGCCCATCCACGCGGCCGGGCCCGCCGCCAGCAGCAGGGCCGCGCCCAAGGCCAGGCCCAGCGCGGCCACGCGCAGCGCCTGCGGCCAGGCGCTGCGCAGCACCAGCAGGGCCACCGCCACGCCCGCCGCCCCGGCCAGCCACGCGCCGCGCGCCTGGGTCAGCCACAGCGCCGCCGCGCCCGACAACGCCGCCGCCAGCGCCCAGCGCCGCCGCGCGCCCGCCAGGCGCAGGCTCAGCGCCAGCGCCAAAGGCAGCAGCAGGGCCAGCCAACCGCCCAGGAAATCGGGGTTGCCCAGGCTGCCGTAGGCCCGGTGGCCGAAGCCCTGATCCAGGGCGGTGGCGGCGAAGGGGTCCCAGCCCAACGGGCCCAGCAAAGCGAAGGCGGCGCCCACGAGCAGCGCCGCCGTCAATGCGCCCGCCAGGCCGCGGCGGGCCGCCTCCCCGCGCAGGACCCGCGCCGAACCCAGGAACAAGGCCAGCAGGACCCCCTGCCAGCCCAGCCATGCCGGCGTATCCGGGCCCCAGCCGGCGGCCGCATGGCACAGGATGCGCCAGGCGAACCAGGCCAGGCCCAGCCACAGGCCCCGCCCCCAGGGCAGATCCCCCGGCGCGGCCAGCAGCAGCAGGGCCGCCAAGGCCAAGCCCAGCCGCTGGGGCAGGATGTAGGCGTCCTCCAAGGGCCGCAGGAAGAACAGGGCGCTGAAAGCCAGCAGGCCCAGCCCCAGGCGCAGGCTCAGGCCGCGCCAGGGCCACGTCATGCCGCGGCCTTCAGCAGCTCCCGCGTGCGCCTGAAATCGGCCGGCTCCACCGCCTGCACGGCGATCAGCCTGCCGCTGATGGGATGCTTGAACTGCAGTTTCCAGGCGTGCAAGGCCTGGCGCCGCATGCCTTCCAGGCCGGCGCGCAGGTCGGGCGCCAGGTGCGCCGGGATGCGGCCATAAGTCTGGTCGCCCACCACCCCATGGCCGATGCCGGCCAGGTGCGCGCGGATCTGGTGGGTGCGGCCGGTCTCCAGCTTGCACTCCAGCTCCACGGCGTGGGCGTAGCGTTCGCGCACGGTGAAGTGGGTCACCGCCGGCTTGCCCTCGGCCCGCAGCGCCATCTTCTTCCGGTCCCCTCCGCGGCCGATGGGCGCGTCGATGGTGCCGCTGTCCTCGCGCAGGTCGCCCCAGACCAGGGCCAGGTAAAGGCGGGTCACCTCGCGCCGGGCGATCATGCCCTGCAGGGCGATGAAGGCGGCCTCGCTCTTGGCGGCCACCATGCAGCCGGTGGTGTCCTTGTCCAGGCGGTGCACGATGCCCGGCCGCCGCACGCCGCCGATGACGGCCAGCGAATCGCCGCAATGGTGCAGCAGGGCGTTGGCCAGGGTGTCGTCCTCGTGGCCCGCGCCGGGATGGGTCACCAGGCCCGCCGGCTTGTTGATGACGATGAGGTCCTTGTCCTCGTAGAGGATGTCCAAGGCGATGTCGGCCGGCTTCATCTCGGTGCTGACCTCCACCGGCAGCGTCACCTGCACCGTTTGGCCCAGGCGCAAGCGGTAGCGCACCGGCTGGGGCAGGCCGTCCACCGTCACCGTGCCCTCGTCCCAGATCCGCTGCACCCGCGACCGCGACAGGCCCCGCGGCGCCAGAACGGCCGTCAGCACCTTGTCCAGGCGCTCGCGCACCTGGGCGGGCTGCACCACCAGGTCCAGCACTTCCGGCTGGGCCTGGACCGGGGGCGACGCCAAAGGCTTGGGCGCAGGCTTAGCCTTCACTGCGGGCTTGGCCTTGGGCTTCACCGCAGGCTTGGCCTTGGGCTTCACCGCGGGCTTGGCCTTGGGCTTCACCGCGGGCTTGGCCTTGGGCTTCACCGCGGGCTTGGCCTTGGGCTTCACCGCGGGCTTGGCTTTGGCCTTAGCTGCAGGCTTAGCCTTGGGCTTGGGCTTTGCCGTGGCCTTGGCTCGGGACTGGGACGCGCTCTGCTTCACTAGGCTCATACTCACTTCAATGGATGGTGCGTGGCGGCGCCTGGCCCGGCCTTAGCGGCCGGCTGGGCGCCGTGAAAAGGTGAACAAGAAGCCTGCGGCCAGCACCAGGCCCAGCAGGCTGATCCACTGGCTGGGGCTCAGCGCCGACGAGACCAGGACGCCGCGCTCCGGGTCGCCGCGCAGGAATTCGATGCCGAAACGCCAGGCGGCGTAGGCCAGCACATAGACCCAGAAGACCTGGCCGGCGAAGCGCTTGCGGCCCCAGAACCAGAACAGGGCGCCCGACAGCATCAGGCAGAAGGCGGCCTCGTAGAGCATGACCGGCAGGTGGGGGACGTTGTCGGCCAGGGCCGGGAAGACGACGCCCAGGTCGTGGTCCTCGCGGCCGTAGCAGCAGCCGTTCAGGAAGCAGCCCAGGCGGCCCGTGACCTGGCCCAGGGCCAGGCCCGGCGCCAGCACGTCGGCGTAGGACCACACCGGCATGCCCTTGAAGCGCATCACGCCGTAGGCGGTCAGCGCCGCGCCGATCAGGCCGCCGTAGTAGACCAAGCCGCCCTGCCACACCGCGAAGACGGTCCAAGGCTGGGCCTGGAACTGCGGCCATTCGACGATGCAGTACAGGATGCGCGCGCCCAGCACCGCCCCCAGCATGATCCAGGTGCCCAGGTCCAGCAGCTCGTCAAAGCTGCGGCCCTCGCGGCGGTTGAGCACGTTGGCCAGGCCCAGGCCCAGCAGGAAGCTGAGCGCCATCATCACGCCATAGCTGCGCAGGGTGAACGGCCCCACGCTGAACAGGATGGGATGCATCTAAGCCTTCGCTTTCAGGGGGAAGAAGGCGCGGTAGACCAGCAGGCCCACGCCCACGCACACCGCGCTGTCGGCCACGTTGAAGATGGGCCACACATAGACCCCCCGCACGCCCACCTCGATGAAGTCCACCACCTCCATGAAGCGCAGGCGGTCGATGGCGTTGCCGATGGCGCCGCCCAGCACCAGCCCCAAGCCCAGGCGGCTGAAGCGGTCGGCCTTGGGCGTGCCCTTGAGCATCCACAGCACGGCGATGGCGGCGGCCAGCGTCACCGCCACGAAGAAGGGCAGGCGCACCTGGGTGGGCGCGTTGGCCAGCAGGGAGAAGGCCGCGCCGGGGTTGCGCACGTAGGTCAGGGCCACGCCCGGCGCCAGGGGCAGGCTTTCATTGAGCATGAAGCGCGACTGCACGGCCGCCTTGCTCCACAGGTCCAAGCCCAGGGCCAGGCCGGCGCTGAGGATGAACAGCAGGTCCGGGCTCAACGGCCCACCTTGCCCTGGGCCTCGCGCACGGCGGCCAGGATGTAACCGATGGTCTGGTGGATCTCGTCACCGACGAAGGGCACGCCCGCGGAATGGGCGAAGGCCTTCTTCAGCCCGAAGAGCATGAGGCCGCCGATGATGGTGAAGCCCACCACGAAGCCCACCCCGCGGGCCGCCCCGGCCAGGAAATTGAGCCAGATGCTGCGGCTGGGGCTGTTCACGATGGCCATGAAATCGGCCAGGTTGGCCTTCTCCAGGAAGGCCGCGGTCTGGCGCAGGGCGTGCCAATCCACCGCCTCGGGCGGCGTCAGGTCCTCTTCTTGGGGCTCGGCGCTCATGCTCTCTCCGTTCAATCGGGCAGGATGAAATGCTCCAGGCTTTCCAGCAGGCGGTCGGCTTGGCTGAGGTCGTGGTGCCGGGTCAGCGCGTTGGGCACGCAGACCGCCGTCAGCCCCGCGGCCTTGGCGGCGGCGATGCCGGTGGCCGAATCCTCGAAGGCGAAGCTGGGGGCCGCGTCGGCGCCCAGCTCGGCGAGCACCTCCAGGTAGGGCTCGGGGTGGGGCTTGGGCCGGGCGGCGGTGTCGCGGCTGCGGATGGCGCCCACATAAGGCCACAGGCCGAAGCGCTCCAAGCCCGGCCGGACCCAGCCCATGGACGAGTTGGACGCCACGCCGATGCGCCAGCCGCGCCGACGGCCCTCGTCAAAGAGGCCCTGCACCCCCGGCAGCAGGGGCTGGCGGCTGAAGATGCTGTGGTAGTGCTCGATGCGGGCCTTGTCCACCGCCTCCCAAGCCACACGACGGCCCAGGCGCCGCTCCAGTTCCAGGCGCATGTCCACGATCACCGCGCCGCCCACCACGTGCACCCAATCCTTCACGGCCAGGTCCTGGCCATGGTCGGAGAAGACCTTCTTCCAGCATTCGTACTCGGGCGTCTCCGAATCGACGATCAATCCGTCGTAATCGAAGACCAGGGCCCGGGTCACGCCAAGGCCGCCTGACAGCGCCCGCACAGCTGCCCATCCTGGGCCACGTCCCCGGGCCGGCGCCAGCAGCGCCCGCATTTGTGCGCCGCGCTGACGCCGACCTGCACCTCGTCGGGGCTCAGCACCAGGCCGTCCTGGGGCGCGGCCATGGCGTAGTGCACCTTGCTGACGATGAAGAGCTGGGGCAGGAAGTCCACGTGCTTCTGAAGGACGTTCTTCAGCCTCTTGCTGTGCGGCGTCAGCGTCACCTCGGCGTCGTAGGGGTGGCCGATGGCCTTGGCGGCGCGGGCCTCCTCCAGCTTCTTGCTGACCACCGGGCGCACCGCCTCCAAGAGCAGGCGGAACTCCTCCTCCAGCTCCGGCGCCCGCCACTCGGGATGGGCCTGGGGCCAGCGGCTGAAGTGGATGCTGGGGCCGTCCTTCCAGGCCTCGGGCTGGTGCTGATAGGCTTCCTCGGCGGTGAAGGCCAGCACCGGGCTGCTGAGGCGCAGCAGGGCCTGCAGGGCCTGGTACAAGGCCGTCTGGGCGCTGCGGCGGCGCGGGTCGGCCTTGGCCAGCGTGTAGAGGGTGTCCTTGTGCAGGTCGAAGACCAGGCTGCTGAGCTCGCCGGCGCAGAAGGCGCTGAGGCTCAGGAAGGCCTTGTGCAGGTCGTAAGCCTCCATCGCCTCGGTCATGGTGCCGATCAGCACGGCGGTGCGGGCCAGCAGCCAGCGGTCCACCGGCTGCAAGCGCTCCAACGCCACGGCGTCCTGGGCGGGGTCGAAATCGTTGAGGCTGCCCAGCAGCCAGCGGAAGGTGTTGCGCAGGCGGCGGTAATTGTCGGCCACCGCCTTCAGGATGCCGTCGCCCACGCTCAGGTCGGCGGTGGCGTCCTCGCTGGCGGTCCACAGGCGCAGCACGTCGGCGCCGTAGAGCTCCATCACCTTCAGGGGGTCGACGGTGTTGCCCAGGCTCTTATGCATGGCCCGGCCCTGCGGGTCCAGCACCCAGCCCGTGCTCAGCACGGCTTTATACGGCGCGCAACCGTTGGCGCCGGCGCTGACCAGCATGCTGCTTTGGAACCAGCCGCGGTATTGGTCCGAGCCTTCCAGGTACAGGTCGGCCGGGAAGGCCAGGTCCGGGCGGGCCTTCAGCACGCTGACGCTGCTGCTGCCGCTGTCGAACCACACGTCCAGGGTGTCCTTCTCCTTGGTGAACTCGGCGCCGCCGCAGTGGGCGCACTGGGCGCCGGCGGGGAGGAAGTCGCCGATGGCGCGCGCCTCGTCGTACCAGGCGTCGCCGCCGTCCTTGGCCACGATGGCGCGGACCTTGTCGTAGCAGGCCTGGTCAAAGTGGGCCTCGCCGCAAGCCGCGCAGTAGAACATGTAGATGGGCACGCCCCAATAGCGCTGGCGGCTGATGCACCAGTCGGCGCGGTCCTTCATCATGTTGGTGAAGCGCTCGCGGCCCCAGGGGTTGATCCACGCCACCTTGGCCGTCTCGGCCAGCACCGTCTCGCGCAGGCCGTTCTTGCTGAGGCTCATGAACCACTGCTTGGTGGCGCGGAAGATGACCGGCTTCTTGCTGCGCCAGTCGTGGGGGTAGCTGTGCTGGAATTTGGCGCTGTGGACGTGGTGCCCCTTGGCCTTCAGCAACGCGATCACGGCCTCGTCGGTCTTGGGGTCGGCGACGAGCATCCCCTTCCACTCGATGGGCTGGACCTCATCGTTGTATTTGCCGTAGGCGTCCACGGGGCAGAAGATCGGCAGCCCGTAGCGCACGCCGGTGACGTAGTCGTCCACGCCATGGCCCGGCGCGGTGTGGACCAGGCCGGTGCCGGCGTCGGCGGTGACATAAGGGGCCACGCAGAAGCGGATCTCGCGGTCCTCGATGAAGGGATGGCGGGCCTGGAGGCCCTCAAGGAGCGAGCCCCGCTGCAGGACGACCGGGGCGTAGCCGCCCACGCCCATCGCCCTCTCCACATCCTCTTTGTTGACGCCCTTGGCGGCGGCGATGACCCCTGCCGCCAGCGCCGACGCCATGAGCCAATATTCACCGTCGATCGGGTAGAGCCCGTATTCGAATTTCTCGTTCGCCGTCAGCGCCAAGCTGGCCGGCAGAGTCCAAGGGGTGGTCGTCCATGCCACGGCGAACGTCTTGCCCGGCGATCCATGCAGCGCGACAGCGCTGCTCTCCACCAGCGGGTATTTGACGAAAACGGCGGTGCTGGTCTTCTCCTGGTACTCCAGCTCGGCTTCCGCCAAGGCCGTCTGGGTGGCCCAGCTCCAGTGCACCGGCTTCAGGTCGCGGTAGACCTGGCCCTTGCTCAGCAGGGCCCAGTAGGCGTCCAGCTGGCCGGCCTCGAAGGCGGGCTCCAGGGTCACATAGGGGTGCTCCCAGTCGCCCCAGCCGCCCAGGCGCTTGAACTGCTGGCGCTGGGTGTCCAGCCAATGCAGGGCTTCGGCCTTGCACAGCTTGCGCAGCTCCAAGGGGCTGACCTTCTTGCCGGCCAGGTCCTTGCTGACTTTGAACTCGATGGGCATGCCGTGGGTGTCCCAGCCCGGCACATAGGGCGCGTCGAAGCCCTGCAAGGACTTGTAGCGGATCCACACGTCCTTGAGGACCTTGTTCAAGGCGGTGCCCATGTGGATGTTGCCGTTGGCGAAGGGGGGGCCATCGTGCAGCACCCAGCGCACGGCGTCGCTGCGCTCGGCGCGCAGGCGGGCATAGAGGCCGGCTTCGTCCCAGGCTTTCAGGCGCAGGGGCTCGCTTTGGGCCAGGCCCGCCCGCATGGGGAAGGCGGTCTCGGGCAGCAGGACGGTCTTGGAGTAATCGGGGGTCGGTTCGATCATGATCCACGCAGG
>Ga0302319_10018693_pt1 | contig 12623 bp, 10 predicted proteins | sample Bog_T0_2_FD_203319 | JGI IMG/M metagenome (GOLD analysis project Ga0302319, IMG submission 203319) | Peat permafrost microbial communities from Stordalen Mire near Abisko, Sweden - Bog_T0_2 | ecosystem: Environmental > Terrestrial > Soil > Wetlands > Peat | place: Sweden: Abisko, Stordalen Mire... | reverse complement strand
CGGTGTTTATTTAGATTTCAAAAGGCTTGCGTTGTAATATGGCGGAGAGGGAGGGATTCGAACCCCCGATAGCCTTGCGACTATGTCTGATTTCGAGTCTGCTCTAGACTCTGCAAATCCCCAATGTTCATGCACCTCTCGCGAGTAAGACTACAGCCGGGGTCACTTTTAGTGCTACTTTTGGTTTCCGCTTTTTACTAACCGGCTCCGGTGGCGGAGCGTAAAAGCTCATTGCGGCGCTAATGGCCTTGGCGTTCACTTCCGGTTGTAGATGGGAGTAGCGCATCACCATTCCGGCCCCGGAATGGCCTAGGTATTTGGCGACGGCGGCCAGTGGAACGCCGGACATTACCCAACGGCTTGCTGCCGTGTGCCGCACGTCGTGAAAGGTGAAGTCCTTCACGCCAGACGCTTCGAGCGCACGCAGGAACCAGTACCTCATTTCGTAGAGCGGCTCTCCATTGCGGTTGGTGCAAAGGGGAGCGTCATTCTCCTTGCCGGCCGCCAGTGCTTTGTAGGCGGCCACAGCCATTGGCGTCATCGGTACAAACCTGACCTTGGGCTTGCGGGAATCCTTGGTCTGGTGGATTTTGATCATGCCGGTCTGCAAGTTGTAATCCCCAACCTGGCCCCGAAGAACTTCCGATGTGCGGGCTCCGGTGTGGAGGGCGAGAATGAAGACGTTCAGATAATTTGGATACCGTTCACGAAGCTGCATTGAGATTGCTGCTTCCTCCTCCTGCGACAAGAAACGTACCCTGGAGTTATCTTCCTGCCGCCGGGTGATCCTACCCCAGGGCTTTAGCGTCAGCTTTTTGGTCCCGTCTGGGCCGGCAACGGAATAGATCAGTGAGAACGCGGCGACATACCTGTTGCGGGTTGTGTCGGACCACTCATGTTCCTCAGCCTGCTCATCAAGCCAGTCCAGAACTTCTTGCCGGGTGATTGACTCGGCTTCGCGCTTACCGAATGTTGGCAGCATACGGTTGAACTTCATAGCCGTGTCGTATGCGTGGGCCGCGGTCCGTTCCGACTTGAGGTGTTTGTTGGCATCATCGACGAGTTCGGCGAAGGTGACCTTTTGTGGCCGCGGCTCTGATGAATGTGGCAATGTGCCCGTACCCGCCTGGGTGTGACGAACTCCCAGGCGGTTCTTGGCTGCGGCCAAGCTGCCGACTTTCTCCCGGTGTTTCTTTCCCTCTGCGGTAAAACGAATCCAGTAGATCCCGCTTCCGGGAACTTTCTCGAAGACTCCCATCGGCAGCTTGCTTTTCTTGGTGGCCATGGCCTACCCTCAATCTCCAAGCGTAGACTAAATGCAATTGAATTGCAGTGCATTTCTTGTGCAACTCTTGTGAGCGCCTGACGCCCTCAGGCGGCTCCCCACTTAGAGTCAGGCGTTTCAAATGCTGATATTCGTGCAGTTGCCGGATTGGCCGCCATCGGGCAGGACCTGCGCATTCGGAGATCCTCCGCCTGCCGCAGCTGCGGTCAAGGCGTGGGTTGGCGATGATGGGCTTATCGATATAAGAGATCGCAGGATGGACGCCCGTTTTCGATTCCTATTTCTTGGGTGCGATTCAGAGATCAAGGAACTAACTCATGGTCTCCCTCGCAGGAAGTCGGCCTTTTCAGGGCGTTAATAACTTGTGCTTCCAACTACTTACAAGACTTCGTGGGCTTCCTAAATACGGCGAAATACGTGGAAAACGGACCAATCACCGGCGAGCGAGAACGGGTGGAGACTCCCTGCGCACGATTCGGTGAAGGTACATCTATGGAGAGCAAAGCTGTTCGCAAAGAGCGTGGACATCAGCGCCACTTGCCCAAGCAGCGACGCATGCCAGCATAGGAGGCAGAGTTGATCTACACAACCATCCTGGTGATACAAAAGATCAGGCAATACGCGGTTAAGACGGATAAAGATTCGCAATCAGGTCCTTATCCATATCAGAGAGTTCGGTGTTTAGTGGCAGCACAATGTTGTTTTTGGTTAAATCGGGCGGGAAGTAGTATTCCATTATTGAAAATTTGTCGAATTTGGACGCATCAATTGGAGTCGAAGAGTCCTGATCGAAGATATTTCTTGCTGTCTCTGCTTCATCCCAGCCGTTTGTCAGCCGATAATATTCGATGACCTTTTCTCTATTCCACTGAATATTCGCGTTCGGGCTTTGGTGTTCGTGAATGCACCCTAACGCATGCCCAAATTCATGTAGGACAACCCGGTGATACTCTGACGTTTCGGTGCCATCTTCAAGCCACCCAAAATTCATAGTCGTCTTATCCATGGAAACAGATTTTGCCAACGTCCCGATATAAGACCAAGAGCCTGTTTGCTGATCGAAACCAATCCGAATCTGAGATTTAAGCCGAATTGAGCTGGCACTATTTCCACAATCTCCGAGATAATTGAAGTGAATGTTGGCGTAATTGAGCCAGCCGCTTGCGGCGCTTTTGACTCCCTCTTGGACCTTCGGACTCCCCCCAACAAAGCAGATGTTGAGCGTCGAGCCTTTGCCCCAGGTGTACAACTTTGCCCACGCAAGCTCAATTCGTTCGCCTTGTTTAGCCTTCGAGGCGGATGCAGGTTGTACGGCCGAGCACAGCCGCAAATGGGGTAGTTGATTATCGCTTGCACCGCTCGATTGACCAAGGAGAACGATGAGTAGGGCAGCAGCTGTCAGAATTCTTGATTTGACCATTTCCGCACCTCGGCAGTGATAATAACCGAAATCTTGTGTGGAACGGCGAAAAAGAATGTATTATTTATTTCTCTCAAGGAGTAGGCGATGAAAACGTCCCGGTGTCTGCTGAGGCAGTTTGGGCTGTTCATGGCGCTCCATGTTTGCTTGTGGTGCGCAAAAGTCCATGGAGAATGTGCATCTTATCTTACTGGAAAACAACTAAAGAGAGCTCCTGCAATCGCATTGGCTGATGATCTCTCTGGATCGCCTTCGCGTATTGCGATATATACGATATCAGACGACAGAATCAGGTTCAAATCCTTAAATGAGGATGATGAGTCAATTGATTTGACGCCTTCGGCATGGCAAGAATTGAACCTGACTTTTGAGAAGCCAGTCGAGTTTCTTGAACCGGAAGAAATGGCTTATAGCCAAGGTGTGCTCTACGTCAACGACCCCAAAGCGAGAGATGTCGTTGCCGTTAAATTACCTCAAGGAAGCTCCCGAATTGTCTACAAATATCTACCCGGTGAAACGGCCGATTCGATCTCGATAAGTAATCGAATCCTCGCTGTTGGCGACTCTTGTCATGCGACATACCGAATTGTCGATGCCAAGACCTCGCGAGTGATCGCCTCCGGTCAAATCCCATTTGTGACTTCACTTTCATTGGATGTAGATCGACTCTTGTATCTGGACGGGCCATCAAATAGTTTGAAGTTCATCGCATTGCCGAGCCTACGAACCGGAGCGGTGCGAGGGACATCGGCTCTCAGCCAGGACGTGCTTCACGCTTCCGACAGAATTGAGAGCTTTGCTGCCCAAGACGGCTCAGTGCTTCTTTCCACCGAGAGGGGCGATCTCCTACTTTCTAACCCAAATCAAGATAACGCCTATCACATTCAATCATTAGCCTCGGAGACACCCACATTCCTCGTCTTGGGAAGCTCACACTTGATGCTCATACATCCCAGCGAAAAGAAAATAACCCTGATGTCTAGGCCCGTTCCGGTCGAATTTCTGTTGACCGGCTCGACACCCGCGATGGGTGATGCCTTTTCAAAGTTGTACGTGAAATTAGCGCAGTTGGGACGACTTGAGACCGCGAATACGGCTGTTAGTGAAAGCTATCGGGATCTTGAGGAGTTTGTAACGACAGACCCCGATATCGCCCCGACTCATCAGTCTCTTTTGTTTTCCAAAGCGCTCCGCGCCGACTTTTCAGACGTCTTGTGTCAGCTGAACCCCTCCAAATGCAGAAACGGAGCACAAAATCTAATCCTCAATCAGCGACTCGATCCATCCGCTATCATGCGCGTGCCCGTTACGCGTGTGAAGCCCTTTCAAACTCCTACCGACTTTCCGACGACAAAGGGTCAGCTCCCTTCGCTTCTTGAGAGTCGCGGGTTCGAAACGATTCCATCGGAATACAACGGGCCGCCGGTGGGAACGATTGAGAACACACTCCAGCAAAACAACCTTCTGTTTCTAAAAGTGCCGAGCGCAGATTTGAGAACCGGTGATCTGATCACCCTTGCTAAGGATGGACGTCCCAATAGATTCGGCCGTATTGACCGCCAATGTTATGAGCAGAGTGCCACGACAGCACCTTTTGTATCCTTTGCAAGTACGAAGCGCTCACAGGATTACGTCTCATTGGTAAACGAAGACAGCGAAACGATAGCTGACAACGGTTTGTTGCTCTTTACCTTTGATCGGCCGCAAGTGGAGCATATCGACCTCGCAGGCACCCTTGAGAGCAAATGTTTCGCTGGCTTTCGTAAGCAATCCTTCATCGTAACGGATGCTGTCCGAACTATGGGAGCAACTCTAACTTTCGTTAACCGGAACATCTTGCCTAAGAGCTTAACAAACTCGTTTCTTGAGCCAAAGCTGGATCAGACTGATCCGCAGAGAGTTCATATCACGAAACCCTTCACGGTTGCCTTTAGGGCTCAACCAGTTCCTGGTCAGGGGGACTATGAGGGAACAGTCTCAGGAACTGACTCGTTTGTTGCCGCACAACGTCGCGCCTGGGTTGAGTCTACAGGATTGATCACGCTACCATCTGAAGGATGGACAGTGCAAGCATGGGCATATTTCCGTGATTTTGAGATGAATTCCGATCTGCAGACAATGTTACACGGACTCCAGTCGCAAAACCCATCGCTACAAATAGTCCTAAGACCGTTGTTCCTTGCAGCAAATGAGGCTGAGGGATTGGAAGAGGAGTCAGATGATACAGTTGTCTCGCGTGACAACGAACCGCCATGGCACACAGACTTTCTCAAGCGCCTCAATGAGAATCGGTCTCTCATTCATTACGTGTCTCCTGACCGACCCATTTCCTCAAATGTAGCAATTGCGTTAATTGATAATAACACTACACTCAATTTCACTCACCCCGATTTACGAAGCGCTCACTGGATGCCTGATGAGAACTGGGGGAAGTATAGATGCCCTTTAAGGAATGAAGATGAACAGATTGTCGACGCGAAGGATGAAGTGGACCACGCGACCTTCATTGCGTCAATGCTGGTCGGCCAATGTGAGCCGGACCGCGGGATGGTGCCTGATATTCGAATCAAAGCTATCGACCTCACATCACCTAGCAACATGTTAAAGGATCTGTTTGTAGGAACCGATGCGATATTGCAGCAAAAGAATAGATTATGGATCATAAACGTAAGTAACGCGATAAAGATTACGCCTTCCCTCGAAGAGAAGCTAGGCCTTCTAAAAACACAGGAGCAGGATTGGGACAAGTCTCTTGTTGTAGTAGCGTCTGGGAACGACGGGATGCAAATTCCTAACGAGTTACCTCCGGCATTTCCATTGAAGTTATTGAGCGAGGAGACAGAATTCTCACACATTATCGGCGTAGGTTCGCTCGACACCTTAAGTAATCACGGAATGCGGTATGTGCAACTGGTCGCGCCAACAAAGACGCTCGTGGCTGCCGCATTCAATGGCGGACATGCAAGAGGTATGGGATCGTCTTATGCTGTACCGCAAGTTGTAGCCGCCGCTGCGATGCTAGCAAACCAAGGACTAACGGATCCAGCTCTCATTAAAGCTCGACTCATTTACACGTCTGACCCAGTCAATGTGGAAGAGCAGGCGCAATGGAAGGGCAACATTTGGGGTGGTCTCTTAAATGAGAGACGAGCAGTGAACCAACCCGAACAGAGTATTCTCATCGTGCCCGGTGCGCCAGAGGTTGAGAGGCAAATAATCGTAAGATCACCAGACGCAACGATCGCCTTCGAAGGGGAAACGGAGATATCTTACGAGGGACAGAATAACTTGATTGGGACCGTCTCCTTCAACCAAATATTGCGAATTATTCATTTTGTCAAACCGGATCGGACGGGAAGATTCCTTGTTATGTATCTTTCTAATAAGGGGAACCAGACCTCTCATTTCAGAATGGCGTGGGTCGACAGATTGGTTGGTAAGATAGATTACGATTGGGACGTTCGGAGCAATATCAATGGCAATCGTGCAGATGACAAACAACTTGAGTCTCGCTCTCTGGATGTAGGAGACATACAGGACTATACCGCGGGCATTGAATATCTAAGAGAGACGCAGGTGACATTTTGACATCTGCTGCAGTTGTCGTTATTCTCGGCGCTCTTGCGTTACCCGGCATATTGAGCGGACAACTTTTTTTCAGCGATGGAAAGAGTAGAGAGGTGCCCCTCGCCCTTGACTCGGGCCCCATTTCAGTTTCTTCAGAGAACAGCCATGAATACGACTGGTCATCAAATGCAGAGTTAGTTCGATTCCATGTAAGGCGCCAACCGCAAGATATTGGTGTCGTCGAGCTTGAGGTTTGTATTGATGCTGGACTAACGAATTGTTCGGTAGCATTGGTTCCACCTATTATAGATTTGTGGACTGGACCGTTACCCAGCAAAGGCCGATTGAGGTTGAAGGCCCTGCCGGATGGTCAGATTTCAAGGATGACCATTGACCGAGCCGCGGGATTGCTCCCAATCCTTCATCCTCAGGGAATTGTTGGGGCTGATTACCGCATGTGGGTTAAGGATGATTCTGATCGAGTCATTGAACTCGGAAGAGCTGTGGCTCGAATATATTTCTCGGATTCGCTAGATCGGGCATGGACTTGTACCGGATTCTTGGTTTTTCCTAAAGTGCTTATGACCAATGCACACTGCCTTCACGATGGAACTGAGATGTCTCCACCTGTTGTTGAATTTGATTACGATTCCGAGGACCGAGTACCGATCAGTAGGCATCTGACTAGATGCATTGTGAAAGATGACCGTCTCGATGTCGCTATCTTTCAGCTCGATGCCGAGATGTGCGACCGTAGTCCTCTCAAATTAACATCCGATCGTCTTTCGCCTGGTAGTCCGATGGTTTTGATCGAACACCCAGATGGTGAGCCAAAGCAGGTCTCAAAAATGCAGTGCCATGTAACAAGAAGCGGGGTCCCGGGTGTCACTGAGGACCTCACAGATTTTGAGCATAGCTGCGCATCGAAGCCTGGTAGTTCCGGGTCGCCCATGATCGACTTCGATTCGGGCTTTGTTGTTGGATTGCATCATTTTGGTGAAGACAAATCTGGAAAAGCTCTAAATCAAGCTGTGTACATGGATCTGATCATTGGGATAATGCCGAAGCAGCTACCGGAGAAGGGAGAATGTCGAAAATGAGATGTGATAAACATCTGAAGTCATTCGGGACTAAGGCGATGGTGTTCGCGGCCGTGCTTTCAGTCCAGGGTTTGATTAGCGGGACGAGTAGAGCGCAGTCTCCTTGGAGCTTGGCATCACCCGAGTGCACCTCCGCAAGGGAACATAGAAACTGTGAAGTTCGCATTGACAGAGAAAGCCCTGTCTCTCCAGGCAACTTGAAAGTGTGGAATTCTACTTTTGTCGTGGTACGGCTTATCAACCCGAACCCCTTGGAAACCTGCAGGTTGTCAAATGAGTCCACTCAGCCGATTCCGCTCGATAGTTTGGAAAATGTACTGCGAGAAATCAGTGCGACCTCTTTCGATCTTATCTCTCAAGGTAGCGCTGCGCACTTGAGCGCTCCTGAAGTTGAACCAGAATATGGTCCACTCTTTCACCAATACAGTGAGGCCGGCCAGGCTTTGCGCGACTTTCTTTCTACGGCGTACGTCCGTGGCGGAACTCGGGAGGTACGAATAGAGGGAGCGACTAATCCCTACAACCGGAGTGGAATGTACTTTTCACGCGACAGGGACCGAGTCATTGATGCTCTGCAGCGAGCCCTGCATACCCCGTTTCCGAAAGAGGGCAGTGACAAATATATTCCCAAGTATGCCTCGAAAGTAGCGGAAGTTAGGGCAGAATTTTCGAGAGACCTTGAAATACTCATTAACGTCTCGGAGAGACTTCCCGATCTCAGGCTCTCAATGATAAGTTCTATTGACTCGAGTTCGAAAGAGACACTCGTGTGCAAGAATGTCATCACTGGCGAAACGGCAATTGCTGTGCCTATCGAAGTCTCATTCCGTAACTTACAGAGAGCGGTTCTTGCTGGGGGCCTGATCATCTCGAAGATCGCATCCCGTGCCATCAGCGTTCAGCCTCTCAGCGGCACCGGTGTAGCCGGTCCTGTTCAGTACGTGATAGAAGAAAATACGCTATCTCCGCAAGTCGTCCCCTTTTTGTTTCTTCACATTAGAACCTTTCAGAAGGAGTATAAAAAGCGTACCTTCACGAGTGATCTCTCCCCGGGAGTCGGGCTGAATCCAGACAGTCCTGGTCCGCGAGCGGAGTTTGCGCTCGGCGAATCTTTGAGTGTCGGAAATGTGTATTTCACTGGAGGAGTCCACTTCGGGAATGTTACATCGCTTTCAAACGGATACAAGGTAGGGGAAACGGTCTCCCAGGGCTTTTCCGTGCCAACCTCCCAAGGCTGGGCAGCCGGTTTGATGTTCGGTATTTCTTATCGCATCCCTATCAAGTGAGATGATTGGCGAATCCTATCAATTTTCGTTTCCCACTTCGTTTACGGCATAACCTGTAATTTGACAGATCCGCTCTTGAGCGTCGGGGTTGATTTGGACTGCAGTGTCGCTGTTGTTGTGCCCAGCACGTAGTCAGAGGGAAGATGAACCGTCGCCTTCCCGGATTTGCCGTCGGCGCTCACCTTCAACGCTGCCGTTGGACCTCCTCCGATTAGGACAAGCGTATCGCCATCCGACAGGTTTGCTCCTGTTACGTTCAACGTTGCGTCGCTATCCGCTGCTGGCACCGGGGTCTTCTCCAGCGTTGCTGCCGTCAGACTGGGCGCAACGATAGCCGCTGACTTCGCGGCCTTCAACTTTATTCCCGCTCCGCTGTTCAAGGTCGGATTCGATTTCGACTGGAGCATAAAAGTAGTGGTCGTTTGGTCAAAATCAGCGGGCAGATGCACCTGAGCCGTCCCGGTCTTGCCATCGGCACTCGCAGTCACGGGAGCCGTCGCCGGAACTTTCCCACTTACAACAAGATTCGTGTCCCCACCCACTAGGTTGGTTCCCGTCAGGTCAAGCACCGCGTCGCTTCCGGCAGACGTTGAGGAGCCCGAACCGAAGGCCACCGAACTTAAAGTTGGTGCACCAACTGTGACCGCTTGGATGAACGTCCCGTCCACGCAAATATCCGCCTGATTCAAACGTCCATCTTGACCATCAAAGCCAAGGAATTCATACGGGTCTTTGCGAAATTGCTTTTGCTCTTCCGAAGACAGAACCTCATCCGCGGGAATAAACATGGCAATTGTCTTCGCTCGTTGCTTGTCGATGATGGTATTCGCTGTGAACGCGCTATCGCTCAATCGGTTCAGTTGCGTACCTGTATGATCTGGCGCGATGGTCGTGTAGCCTTGCAGAAACGACCCATTGAAAACGGCAATCGACGGGCCCATAACGTCTGCGAAGCTCGTCAATCCGCTCACTGCTCCCGCCACCGACCCAATCCCTTGGAGTACATGCAGAACCTTGTTACGCGGATCCAGATCTTCCCCTTTCTCCGGCACTCCGCGTAGCAGCGTGAGGTCCTGCCCAGATGCACTGTACAAATAGGTCCCAGGGTCAGCACCGAACTGCCGGCTAAAGTCGATGCTTACATCCTGCAACATGAATTGATAATCTTTGTTCCCATTCTCGATCGTCACTTGGTAAACGATGAAACGGCGCCCCAAGCGGTAGCCGAAGTCATCGGCACTAGTCTGCGGAGTCAGGATATCTCGGTGTACCCGAATAAAGGCTGAGCTGCTAATCGCATTCCCGGCGATACAAGTCGAAGGGGTCCCTGACAAGGATCCGCCAACGAAATTCTGCGCAGGTGTTGATCCAGAGGTTAATAAGCTCCCGCTTCCTCCTCCAACGTTCTCCCCTACGCCCGATACTGCACTACGTGCGACATACTTAGGGGCGGCTGGAGTATTCGGTTGTTGCGCGAGGTCAACTACAAGCTGCGATTCCGCCTGTTTCGTTGCCTCCAACCTATATTGCAACCGCACCCTTTCCTGTCTAACTCGGATAGCGTCGGCAACACATGCATTCGCCTTACGAATCTTCTTTGAGTCAGTCTCCGCCAAACTAAAATTGCAGCGTGCTTCGATGTCCTGGACCGTCTTAACTCCGCTGTTATCCGGCTGCTGATCATGCGGTGGCCTCGAAGTCGGGTCGGAATCGGAGGACGAGACTTGGGCAAGACTAGCAAAGCTGAAGAAGGACGCCAACAGTAGAGGGAGCAAAGCATGTTCGCAAGCGATCATTCTGCGCATTGGTTCATTCTCCGGAAATTAACAGTCATGAGAAGTAAACGAATTATATGCGAGATATTCTTACTTTCAACGCTTTTTTAGTTCCGTATCCTCTTCGTCCCGCGAATCTCCTAACCGCACAGTACTGGTATGCGCGCCAGTGCAAAACTAGGCCACAGTGCGCTGCATGAGCGGTGCTTTGCAGCGGAGCAAAGTAGCCCACCGCCGGAACTTGGTTTCGTGAGCTGTTGCCTTGATGGCGTGTTTCAAGGAACACCGAAGAGATGTTCCAGGTGGAGATAGATGGGGCCTGTACGGCGTGAGGTTCGTGTGGGGGCCGGAGTCAGCGGTAGCCAAGGAGTTTGGTCTGTCGGGATGAGACGGTACGGAAGATGCTGCAGAACAAGGCGCCGCCAGGCTACCAGCGGAAGCGGCCGATCTAGCGGACCAAGCTTGGTCCGTGGCTGGATGATCGACGCCATTCTTTCGATTCGAATGCGTGAGGCCCTCAAAAAGGAAGGCGTTCAAATCCACTTTGCGGAATTTAGCGATATCCGGATTTGAGAGGAGGTCCGAAGAGAGATCTCCCACTGTTGTGAACGGAACTTTAGGGTCATGGTTCTTGGAGAGCCTCTCCTGCATGCGCCATTTAGATGCCTCAGTCTGACATGCCGCAAGAGTGAGCGTAAAACCCCATCGAAAAATGCCAGAAGAATGCGGCATTTTAGAGGCCTTCCGCATCGGTAGTGATGCGAGCGAGAATTTAATGATTTTAGATCAAAGCCGGATCACTTCCCGGAAGTCATCTATCGATCTGCAGCCGCCACGGATCTCAACTGTCGCCAGTTAACAGGCCGAGTCAAGTTTCCAACCCCGACTCGGCCTGATCTCGCGAGCTGCGGCCGTGTCGTCTACTCGGGAAATGCACTACTATCAATCGCCACTGGTCACCACACCTGCAAACGGGCGGAATCGGACTTCGATCTCCACCGCCGAGGTTGCCGGGTAGCCGTGAAGCTCCTATTGAGGGATCTGCTGGATTGCGCTGAAGACCCAACCCGTCGCCGTCTTGGTGTCTGCCAGCACCTTGGCGCGTAGCGATTCCGGCAACTATGCCCGAATCTTCGAAATGACCTCGGGGGTGATCCGCTCCTTGCCGAGCGACTTGATCGCCTGAACGATCAGACCGCTCTCCTTGAGCTTAAGCCCTAATTCCTTCAGCGCCGTATGCTCAAAAGCCAAACCCATATTACCGACCTGGTAAGCACTGTCTCGCCCATCTGACAGGTAGACCGGGCGGGAACCTGGGTGGAGAGCCCGAGGAAATTCAGCGCGGTGGCCCCGCTGGGCAGAATTCGCCAGCGGAATTTACGCGCCAAAACCCGCGCAACCTGGTCAATATCAGGACTCAAGTTCTGATCGAGGAGTTTGCTGAAGCGCGGGTAGTCATAGATGCCGCGGATGACCCGGCGAATCTCGCTCCGCTTCTCCATCCGGTGGAGCGCCGAATCTACTGTGGGGCGACCCCCGAGATCCAGGAAGTCGCGCGGTGAAAATGCCCACCCTCCTCCCATTCCTCGAATTCTATATCTAGCCTTATTTTCAATCGTTTGGCGCATTTCAAGCCCATAATTCTGCAAGAAGAAATACCATTTTTTTCTTGCAAGTTCAAGTAGTTATCCGCATGGAACGGAGGATAACCCAACAGTTTTGTCAATTTAATTGGCGCTAAGCTTATGTGCGATTTGCGCCTAGCACGTCTTTTTTGGTGAAATAGCTCAAGTTCGCTCGTCTAAAGAAGCACGATGATTTAGAACTGAGAACGACAGCAGGGAACCGACTGAGGAGGCACGAATGATGATCCATCCGGGACTGGCAGCACTCAACGGACAATGGAACAAAGACGAGTACGCTGCTGGCTATCGGGCGCGTCTCACAGCCATTCCTGACATCGACGGAGCGCATCACTCCTGGCGTGTCGGTTGGGAAGACGCCGACACGGAGATGCTGGAGTTGGCCCGCCACAGGAAGGCTCTGGCAGAAGGCGGAGAAGGCGACTATCCGGAGACCTGGAGCCTCCTCTTCGACGCCGGCGGCGATGCGCGAGAGAACGGCATCCCCTTTGACGACGAGCGAACGGCGCCTTGGAAAGAGGGTTGGATCGAAACAGACATCAACCTT
>Ga0302319_10018690_pt1 | contig 12624 bp, 14 predicted proteins | sample Bog_T0_2_FD_203319 | JGI IMG/M metagenome (GOLD analysis project Ga0302319, IMG submission 203319) | Peat permafrost microbial communities from Stordalen Mire near Abisko, Sweden - Bog_T0_2 | ecosystem: Environmental > Terrestrial > Soil > Wetlands > Peat | place: Sweden: Abisko, Stordalen Mire... | reverse complement strand
AATAAAAGGTGAGCGCGCTGGGAATGGCGAAGATGGAGAGGATCTGCAGAAAATTCGAAAGCGGCGTCGGATTTTCATACGGATGCGCCGCATTCGCGTTGGTGTAGCCGCCGCCATTGGTGCCGAGCATCTTAATGGCGACCTGCGAGGCCATCGGGCCCTGCGGAATCGTCTGCGTGTCCACGACCGTGGGCACCATGACCGGGTTGCCCTGCGCATCCTTGACCGCATTGCCGCTCGCGTCGGTCTTGGCGACCTGCACGGTTTCCTTTTCGGTCAGAGCCGCCGCGTCATAGGGCTTGAAATTCTGGATCATGCCCTGGGAAACCAGGAGAATCGCGAAAGCGACGCAGATCGGCAGAAGCAGGTAATAGATAATGCGTACGAGGTCGACCCAGAAGTTGCCGACTGTGTTCGCGCTGTGGCGTGCGATGCCGCGCACGAGCGCCGCCGCAATCGCGATGCCCACCGCAGCCGAGAAGAAATTCTGGCTGGCCAGGGCGACCATCTGTGAGAAGTACGACATGGTCGATTCGCCGCCGTAGCTCTGCCAGTCGGTGTTGGTATCGAAGGCCGCCGCCGTGTTGAAGGCCAGGTGATCGGGCACGCCGGACAAGCTCTGCGGGTTAAAGAGATGCTGGAAGGGCAGTACCGCCTGCAAGCGCAGAATGGCATACGTCACCAGCATGGTGAAGACACTGAAAAGCAGCATGGAGATCGTGTAATGCTTCCAGTGCTGCTCCTTTTCGGCATCGATGCCGCAGAGGCGGTAGGTGAGGCGCTCAAACGGGCGCACGAGCGGATCGAGCCACGTGCGACCTTTCACATCCAGCACCTGTAAGAGATAGAGACCAAGCGGCTTGGTGATCAGCACCAGCACGCCCATATAGAAAGCCAGTTGGAGCCAGCCTGAAATATCGTGATTCATATGAGTAGAGAGTAAGGGGTCGTGGCTTTCAGAAATTCTCCGGCCAGATCATGGCGACGAAGAGATAGATCAGCAGCCCCAGGGCAATTAGTCCGACGATGAGTGTTCCCATGATGATTTCTCCTTAAAGGCGCTCGCACCATTCGGCGTAGGCGACGCACAGGCCGAAGAACAACAGGGATGCGATGATATAGATGCCGTCTGTTCCCCCGAGGACGGCTGCCAGGACCGCGGCCAATACGGACACGGCGATTGTAACAACGATTTTTTCTTTCATATATTTTTCTCCTATCAAACGAGTGCGGGCAATACGAAGAAGAACTCGCTTCCTTTGCCTTCCTCGCAATCGACACCGATGCTTCCGCCGTGCGCGAGGACGATTTCGCGCGCGATGCTGAGCCCCAGGCCGGCGCCCTCGCCGCGGCTCTCGGAAACACGGTAGAACTTTTCGAAAATCCGCCGGCGCGCTTCCTTCGGCACACCGGGCCCCTCGTCCTGCACGGCAAAGCGGACCTGGTTGGCGCCCTCGCGGCGTGCCCGCAGCGTGATGGTCCCGCCCTGCGGCGAGTATTTCACCGCATTGGAGAGGAAATTGGCGAAGACCTGCTCGATGCGCACGCGGCTGATCTCGACTCGCGGCAGGTGCGGCTCCATTTCCACGCTCAACTGGAGGCCGCGCGAGACAACCAGTTCGCGCTCCTTCTCGGCGACGTCCTCGACCAGACGCTGGCTGTCCACGGGCTTCTTTTCGATCAGCGCCGCACCGCCCTCGAATCGCGCGAGGTCGAGCAGGTCCTCAATCATCTCGAAGAGTCGGTCGGAATTGCTGCGCGCCGCCAGGAGGAGTTCGGTCTGCTTCGGGTTGAGCGGGCCGATTTTCTCCTCGAGCAGCAGGTAGACCGCCATTTGCATGCTGGTGAGCGGCGTCTTGAGCTCGTGGCTGACCGTCGCGATAAGGTCGGTCTTCACGTCGTCCGCGACGCGGAAGCGGGTGACATCCTGGAGCGCGACGACGACGCCGACCGGCATGCCGCCTTCGTGACGCATGGCGAGGACGCGCGGCAGGTAGAATTTCTCAGTGTTCTCGAGGTTGACGAGGATGGCCTTGTCGAAGCTCGTGGGCTGGAAATCGACCGCGCCGTTGAGGGAGTTTTCGACCGCCTCGGAGAGCGAGCCGAGCGTGAGCAGGTCGGCGCCGAGCAGCTTGAGGAAGCGCTCCGCGGCAACGTTCATCAATTGCACGTTGAGCTCCGGCGAGTAGACAACGATCGGATCGGGAAATGCGCGGAGGGCGCTCTCGGTCGTTTGCTGCGCCTGCAGGATTTTCTCCGTCGTGCTTTGGCGGTAGGCGCGCAGCCGGGCGGCCATTTTGTTGAACGCGGCGGCGAGCTGGCCGACTTCGTCGCTCGACTGCACCGGCACATGCTGGTCGAGATTCCCCTCGCCGAGCTGCTGCGCCGATTCGGTGAGGCTTTGCACCGGGCGCACGATGGAACGGGCGAGCGCGTAGGCGACAGCCGTTGCGACGGCAAACGCCGCTGCCAGCGCGATGATCATATATCGCGAGGCCTCGTGGCCCTGTTTGCGCGCGGCGTTGTTGGCCGCGACCATGTTGTCGCGGTTGATCTCCAGGATTTTTTCCGCCGTGGCGGTGATGGCGGAGGATGTCGGCAAAAGCTGCGCGTCGTATAGCGCGCGACGATTTGGGTTGCCGGACGGCAATGCGAAAAATTGGTTCGCGGCGGCCAGATACTTGGCGTGCAGTTGCTGGACGGTATGCTCGAGATCGCCCTCGCCGGGCAGCGTGATGTTGTGCGCCTCGACGTCCGAGTTGGTCTCGAACATCGGGTTGTATTGCTGGAAGAGTGCCTTGCCCTGCTGCTCCTCGCCGCCGAGCGTAAGCAGCAGGCCCGCGTTCATGCGCTCGGCCGCGATCTGCATGTTCTGCGACGCGACGACGCTGTTGTAGTTCTCGCGCAGGATGACGTCGATCGCGCCGCCCAGGTGCTGAAACAGCACGATGGCGTAGATGCCCACCGCGAGCAGGATCAGCAGCACCGGGGTGATTCCCAGTAGCAGGCGTCGGTTGAGTGTCATCACAGCCGTTTTATTTAGCTGCCGGGATGCCATATAGATTTCCTCCTTTGTAACCGATTCATGCGACGCGTGATCGATGTGGACGGCTCTTTATGGTCGCCAAAAGTCACCGCCGCGCACCGGGGAAATTAGCCGACCCCTCGTGCAGCACCGGGGATTTTACCCGATGCGTTACTCGAGGCCGAGGCTCTTACGCTTGCGCAGCAGAGTGGTGGGATCGAGCTTCAAGATGGCCGCGGCTTGCTGGAGATTTTTGCTCCGCTCCAAGACGCGCCGAATGTGCTCGGCCTCGATCTGGTCGAGCGAGTAGCCGCCGCCGAGTTCCGGGCGGTCGCCGGCCACCGCAGAAACCTCGCTGAGCGACGCGGGCAAATCGGGCAGGTCGATCTCCGCGCCGGAGGCGAGGATGGTCGCGCGCTCGATCATGTTGCGCAGCTCGCGAATGTTGCCCGGCCACGTGTATCGCGTCATGGCTTGCCGCGCGCGTTCCGAGAAGCCGGTGATGGGTAGCGACGCGCGTTGCGCCATCTGTCGCAGTAGGCTTTCGGCGATGGTCATCAAGTCGCCGGGCCGCTCGCGCAGCGGTGGCAGGTCCAGCGAGATGACGTCGAGCCGGTAGAGGAGATCCTCGCGGAACGTGCCACGCGCTACGGCCTCTTTCAGGTCGCGGTTGGTCGCCGCGATGACGCGCACATCGGCCATGCGGATTTTCGCCTCGCCCACGCGCTCGTACTCGCGCTCCTGCAAAAGGCGCAGCAGCTTCGGCTGGATTTCCAGCGGCAGCTCGCCGATTTCATCGAGGAAAAGCGTGCCGCGGTCGGCGGCGGCGACCTTGCCCCACGTCGTCGCGACCGCGCCGGTGAACGCGCCCTTCAAGTGGCCGAAGAGTTCGCTCTCGAGCAAGTCGCGCGAGAGGCTCGGGCAACTCACGGTGACGAAGGGCTCCGGCGCGCGCGCGCTCCACAAATGCATTTGCCGCGCGAGGACGCTTTTGCCCGTGCCGCTTTCGCCGAGCAGCAGCACACTGGCGTCGCTCGCGGCGGTCTTCTTCGCGATCTCGAGCAGGCGCTGCATTTTCGGCTCGCTGCTCGTGCCCAGCTCCGCGTCCATGCCCGGCTTGACGAGGCGGCCCTCGAGATCGGAGAGGCGCGTCTCGATCTGGCGCGCCTTGGCGACGCGCTCGAGGAGCTGCGAGATTTGCGCGGGCTTGAACGGCTTGGCCAGGTAGTCGAACGCGCCGCGCTGGATCGCGAGCACCGCCGTCTCAATCGACGAGTAGGCCGTGATGACGATGACCGCGAGTCGTGGCGAGAGGCGCAGGAGCTCCGGCAGCAAATCGAGGCCGTTGTCCGCGCCGAGGCGGATGTCGAGGAACGCGACCTCGAAGCTCTCGGCGCGCAATTTCTTCTCCGCCGCGGCGCGATTGGCCACGGCGGCGACGTTGTGCCCCTGGCTCTCCAGCGCCGCGCCGAGCGTCTGGCGAATTCCGCCATCGTCATCGATGATGAGGACGTTCATTGCGGCTATCCTAGCGCACACGCGGCGGAATTCCAATCGCGCGCCGCCAAGCTCCTCGTGCTGCGGGAGATTCAGGTGGGCTCGGGCGGGAACTGCACGTTCGAGATTTTCTCCGCGATGTCGTGGTTGGGCAGAAAGCCGAGCTCGACCGTCATGGTGCGGCTCAAGCGCACGCGGAAGTCGTCCACGCGCCCGAGCATACGGCCGTCGACGAGCGCGTGCACGGGACGTTTGGCCCGGTCGAGATTGCGCAATTCGATGGTCGACTCCGGCGCGAGCAGTGCCGATTTCCAGCCCGCGGGACTCATCACGTTCGAGCCGACAACGAGCCAGCCCTGCGTGTCGGCCAGCAGCGGTGATGCGCCCATGGCCATCGCGTAGGCGGTCGAGCCGGAGGGCGTGGCGACCAGCGCGCCGTCGCAAGCGAGCTTCGGGATGCGAACGTTGCCGCTCACGGACAATTCCAGCCACGCCGTCTGCGACGTGCTGCGCTCGATCCACGCGTCGTTGAAGGCGTACTCCTTCGCGTAGCGGCCCGACTCGTCGAAGAGCTCCACGAGCAGCAGCGGCAACTGGCGCAGGATCATTTCCGGCGGCGGAAAGGCGTTTTCCAGGAACGGCTCGGAATTATTGAGCAGGAAGCCGAGATGCCCCGCGTTGAGCCCGAGAAACGGCACGCGCAGCGCGGAGTATTTGCGGATGGCACGCAGCATGGTGCCGTCGCCGCCGAGCACGATGACACAGTTCGGTTTCTCCGCGACCTCGAAGGCGCGGAAGTGCTCTTTCCAGCCGCGCGCGCGGGCGTTGCGCTCGTCGGTGAAGAGGATCGCGCGCGGCTGATCAGGGCACCAGCGCGTCGTGCGGTTGGGAATGCGCCCGCGATAAAGACCGTAGCGCTCGATGTACTGCAGCACGGCCGGGTCAACCCGGTCATGGACGTCGCGCCGGTGAAAGAGGTCGTCGCGGATGCCGCTGCTCGAGCCGGGCGCGGCCAGCTCGATGTGGATATTCCGCGGCGGCAGGTCTTCAGGCGCGAGATCGTAGCCGGGCCGCTTGACCACGATGAAATTCAGCTCCTGCCAGAGCCGCGCGCCATCCTCCCACACGCGGTGAACGAAGGACTGCTGCTTGCCGCCGCCCGCCGCGAGGTCCGAGCCGATGACGTGCCACAGTTCGCCCTGCGATTCATGACGCGACTGCAGTACGTGCGTGCGCGTGAAGACGGCGTGCTCCAGGTCGGAGTTGTCGATTTCCACCCGGGGCAAATCGCGGAAGGCGAGGTCGACCAGTGCGGCGCGATAAACCGGATCGATGTCCTGCGTCGTCACCTTGTCCGGGCGCGGGCCGCAAACCACGACGAGGACCTTGTCGAAATCCCGCGCCAGCCGCTCGGCGATCATGCGGTGATGAATTCCCGGCGGATTGAAGCTGCCTCCGAAAACGGCGATGCGCTGGCTCACAAAAACCGAGGCTCCGGCATTCGCGGCCAAAGTCAAGCCGTTGGCCGTGCCGCGCGAGGGAATAAAGCCAACAGCCGGTCGTCCTATATTAGTCATGAGATTCCTTCTCTTCGTTTCGCTCAGCGGCTTGGTCGCGCCACTGCTCTCGTTGCACGCGCAGGACACTGTGTTCAGCAGCGGCGGCACGGAAGCCTCGCTGGTCGAGCTTTACACGTCGGAGGGTTGCAGTTCGTGTCCTCCGGCGGAATCCTGGCTCGGCGGTTTGAAATCGGCCCCGGGACTTTGGCGCGACATTTTTCCCGTGGCCTTCCACATCAACTATTGGGACGACCTGGGCTGGACGGACCGCTTCGCCACGCCCGCCACGACGCAACGCCAGCGCGACTATGCCGCGCGGTTCGGCCAGGATTCGGTCTATACGCCGGAGTTCATCCTCAACGGCCGCGAGTGGCGGCGAGGCTGGCTGAGCGATGGCCTGCCCAAGCCCGCCGCGGATAAAACCGGGACCCTCACGGTGCGCCGCGCGGCTGACCAGACCATCACCGCGCAGTATACGCTCTCCTCTCCGCGCGAGCACTGTACGCTCAATGTCGCTTTGCTCGGTTTTAATATCGCGAGCGACGTGAAGAGCGGTGAAAATGGCGGGCGAAAATTGCAGCACGATTTTCTCGCTCTCGGCTTCGCATCGACGGCGCTTGTTGCGGGCAAGGATGGCGCCCTCACCGCCAGTCCGCTGCACGTTTCCACTCTCGCCGGTGAGAAAGCCGGCGCGTTGGTCGCGTGGGTCTCCGACGCAGACGGAAACATCCTGCAGATCACTGGCGGCTGGCTGCCCGGCGCGCGCTAGGCGTGGACCGCGCGGGCCTCGCACTCGCGCAGGCGGCGCGTGAGGAAGGTGCGCTCGGAATCGAGCGTGGCGAATTCCAGCGAGCGGCGGAAATGTCGCACGGCGGATTCAGCGTGATCGAGGCGCGACTCGAGATCTCCACGCACGGCGTGCAGCAGGTAATACTCCTCGAGCTTGTCGAGGCCGCCCATCGCGGCCACGGCTTCAAGGCCCGCTTGTGCGCCGCGGAGATTCGCGAGGGCCACGGCGCGATTAAGCGCGATCACGGGTGAGGGATCGAGCTCGATGAGCCGGTCGTAGAACGCGAGGATGCGCGCCCAGTCGGTCGAGCCGTCGTCGCTCGCCGTGGCGTGGCAGGCGGCGATGCCCGCCTGCAAATGATACTCGGAAATCTCGTCGCCCGCCGCCGAGCGCGCGAAGTGCAGCAGCCCGCGCCCAATCATCGCGCGGTCCCACTTCGTGCGGTCCTGCTCCTTGAGCAAAAGCAAATTTCCCTCGTCATCGACGCGTGCGGGCAGCCGGGCGGCGCTCAGCAGCATCAGCGCCAGCAGCGCGTGCGTACGCGGAATATCGCCGATCGGGTGCTCCGCCAGCAGCGTCGCGAGCCGGATCGCTTCCCGGCAAATATCGGCGCGCACGAGCGACTCACCGCCAGAGGCCTTGTACCCCTCGTTGAAAAGCAAGTAGAGCGCCTGCTGCACACCGTCCATCCGCCGCGCCAATTCCGCGCCGGCGGGAATCTCGAACGGAATGCGCGCCTGCCGGATCTTCTGCTTCGCGCGCGTCAGCCGTTTCAAGATCGCCGCCTCGCTGGTCAAAAAAGCGCGGCTGATTTCCGTCACGCTGAAACCGCAAAGCGTCTTGAGCGCCAGCGCCACGCGTGCCTCCGCCGGCACGAGCGGATGGCAGCACACGAACATCATGCGCAACCGGTCGTCGCGGATTTCGTGCTCGGAAAAGATCGCCTCGTTCGGCGACGCACAGTGGTCCTCCATCTGCCGCGTGATTTCCGCCTCCTTGTCGCGAAAAACTTTTTGTCGCCGCACCACATCGAGCGCGAGATTGCGCGAAGCGCGCATGATCCACGCGGAAGGATTTTGCGGCACGCCGTAGAACGGCCACGTCTGCAGCGCACGGGCCATCGCCTCCTGCACGACATCCTCGGCCAGCGTCAGGTGCTCGATGCCAAAGATGCGCGTGAGCGTCGCCACCATCTTGCCGTACTCGTGGCGGAAAAGATGCTCCACCACCCCGGGAATTTCCCCGGATGGCGGAGCAGCGGCCTGCGGTTCGTCGGGCGAATTCACGCGCGGCCTCAATCCAACTTAAGCCGCCGCGCCGGCGAGCTGCGCATCGCGAAGCTTCGCCATGACCGGGCATTCGTCCGCCAGTTCGCGCAGCTCGATCTTCACGCCGTGCTCCAGCATCGGAGCCGACTTCGCAATCGCGAGTGCCTCATCGAAGCTGCCCGCCGCGATCATGACGTAGCCGCCGACCGATTCCTTCGCTTCCGCAAAAGGGCCGTCCGACACGTGCTTGCCACCCTTGCCGGAGATGACCTTGCCCGAGGCCTGCAACGGCCTGGCACCGCGCATGATGCCCTTCTGCTCCAGCCCCTGGAACCATTCCTGGAACTTCGTCATCGCCGCCTGGATTTCCTCGACCGAGTAGCCCTCGTGCCAGTCGTGGCCGCGGATGAGCAGCAGGTATTCGTTTTTGCCGGGAGTGAGTTGCGTCGTATTCATGATTTTTCCTTTTGTTTGAGTTGTTACCGTCATGGGTAAAACGAACGCGCGACAAAAAGCGGGACATTTTTTTAGGCGCTCTCGCAAACTCCCTTCAATTTCGTCAGTCCCTCCACGAACATGTCGCCGCACATCTTGTCGCGGTTGCACAGCAGGCAAAAAATCTTCGTTACGAACGTGTCCTTCCCCGTCATGGTCCACGAAACCAGCGTGTCCCGGCCTTGCGGCTGAAAGGTGAACTCCACCACGTTCGAGGCCTTGAACGGCTTGAGAAAATCGAGATCGAGGCGAACAGACGTGGGCTCCTGGCTCTGCGCAATCGTCATTTTTCCCGCGCCGGTCTTCTTGCCTCCCCACCCATATTTCGCGCCGACGCCCGCGGACGGTCCCTCGTAGATCCGCTTGAGATCCGCATCAATCCCCTCCCACGGCGACCACGCCTGCCACTTATGCAGATCGTTCACCTGGGCGAAGGGCACCGAAGCCGGCGCGGCAATGGACAGCGAGCGCGAAATCCGGAAATCGTCCGGCCGCTGCGAGACGTAGACCGCGAACACCGCAAGTATGACGACCAGTGCCAGAAGGATGTAAGCGAAGATTATCATCTGCTTCTACTTTCTCCAAGGCAGCAACGCCCGGATGCGCGCATCGCGGAAGAACAGCCCGCCCCAGACGAGGACGCCTACGATCACTGGCACTGGCACATTCGCCCACTCGGCAGCACGCACGTGCGTCACCACGGCGCCGCCGAGATAACCGGTCATCAGCACCGCGCCCAGCACTGCCGTCGAGGGGATGATATAGAGGATCACCGAAACCAGAGCCGATATCCCGATCACATTGATCGCCTCTGGCGGAAAGCCATATTTCGCCATTCCCTCCACAACCTGCTGCCCGTGCGAAAGCGTCATCACCGACGCCATCAGCAGCATCAACGACGGCAGCGTGCTCAGCACGACGCCGGTCCAGTACATACCACGCCCCGTCGGGGCCGATTCATTCTCGCTCATGATTTTCTCCCTATATACTAAGCCAACGCAGCCGCGATTTGTGCCGCGCCCTCTTTGCTGACCGCGCACGTCTCGAGCAAAGGCCGCACTTCCACCATCACGCCATAGGGCAGGCCGGGACACTGGTTCGCCACGGCCACCGCCTCGTCAATCGACTTCGCGTGCATGATGAAATAGCCGCCCACCGTTTCCTTCGCCTCGGCAAATGGCCCGTCCTTGACCACGCCGGGCGCGGTGACGACCTTGCCGTCGTTCGCGAGCGGCCGGCCCGTTTCCACGACACCGGACTTCACCAGCCCCGTGTACCAGTCCATCCACTTGGTCACGATCTCCTGCACCTTTTCCTGATCGAGATCGCGATACCAGGTCTCGCTGCGGAAAAGCAGCAGGTAGTCGTTCGTCGCATTCCAGTTTTTATCCGTCGAGTTCCAATCTTCTTTCATACGTATCTCCCTTTCGTGATGAGGTTCCCAAGTACGACGAACGGGCAAAGCCGCTCGGGACATTTATTTTCGCCGATTTTCGCCCGGCGTAAATCCCCAAGCGCGCGATTATGCCCCCTTCTCCACGAAGTCCTTGAGCCGGCCGGCGAAATGGCTCCAGCCGCCGAAGAAACCACCTCGTGTATATCCAGGATTTTTCTCGGGCTGGAATGACAGCAGGCCGGTATGCACCAACCGCAGCCGCGTCGTTTTCCCCTCGTCGAACAGCTCCCAGCTCACCGCGGAATTCCCCCGGTTCGCCGTATAATTCCAGTTGTAGGTGATCTTCTTGCCGGGCACGACTTCGGTGACCTTCCAGACGTGCTCCTTCACCCGGCCATCGCACTCCGTGTTAACCTGCACCTCAAAGCCGACTTCCGGTTTGAACGCCTGGATCGCTGGGAAGTACCACTTCTTCATTTGCTCCGGTTCCGTGATCGCCCTCCACACGACATCGATCGGCGCATTCAGGAAGCGCTCCACGATGACCTTGTCCGGCTCGAGGAAGTCTCCCAACCGCGCGAGCGTCTCGTTTCCGCCCTGCACCGCATTGTATTCTTTCACCACCTTGTCGCGGAATTCCGAGGTCTCAAAGACCATGCGGATCGTGACGCGCGTTTTCTTCTCCTCGACCAAGTCAAACGTCCATGTCGAGACGGCACTCACCTCGGTACCGCCGCCCTTCCGTGCGCCCGCCTTCAGGAAGACCATGCGCTCCGGCTTCACGACTTCCGTGAAAACGTTGTGGTTCAGATACTCGGCGCCATCGGGGCCATGCATGACGTACTTCCATTCACCACCGGGCCTCACCTCCATTTTTTCCATCGTGATGGTGAACCCGCGCGGCCCCCACCAATTCACGACGTGCTCCGGTGTGGTCATCGCCTCCCACACCAACTCGCGCGGCGCGTCGACGACGCGGCTGATGACGATCTCGCGATCGGCGGTGTTTGTCTCGGTAGCGGTGCTCATGATACTTTTCCTTCCGTGTAGATAACCAGTTTATCCAGGCTGCCCGACCAGCCCTCTTCCATTCCGCCGATGTGATGCGCGCCCTCGCTCCGGGCCGTGACCACGCGAGCGGTCAGCGTCAGCCGCGTTTTCTTTCCCGCGTCGGAAAACGTCACCGTCGTCAGGATCTCGAAAAGAATCGCGCCCTTCTCATCCAGCGCCCCGCTGGTGAAGACGATTTTCTCGTCGGGCACGATCTCGGTGAACGTCGCGGTCATCGGGTAAACCGACCCGTCCGGCCCGCGCATGTGGATGTCCATCTTGCCACCCACGCGTGCGTCCACCTTGCACACCGGATTGTCGAATCCCTCCGGGCCCCACCACTCCTTCACGTGCGACTCGTCGATCCACGCCGCGAAGACAAGTTTCCGCGGCGCGGCGATCTCGCGCGTGAGCGTGACCTCGTACCCGACCGGATTGTCCGGCGAATAAATGCGATTGGCGGGCACGGTTCAGGCCTTTCCCTGGAGTTCAGCCAGCAGCGGCCCGAGCTTGTCGAGGCACATTCCCCAGCCTTCGACATGGTTGTCGCGCGATTCCTTCGAGCGCAGGTTCACGTGCTCCAGGGTCAATTTCGTTTTTCTGAGACCGGCGTCCTCAAACCGCAGCGTCAGCGTCGTCCAATGCTCCGGCTTGCCGTCATCACCGATCCACGTGTGACTCGTCACGATCAACTCGTTCTCCACGATCTTCTCGTAGACGCCCTCCATCGGGTACGGCTCGCCATCGGGCGAGCGCATGTCGCTGCGCCATTTGCCGCCCACGCGGAAGTCGCCGCTCGACGTCGGGATGGTGAATCCCTTCGGGCACATCCAGCGATTGATGTGCTCCGTCTTGCTGCACGCCTCGAAGACCAGCGCGCGTGGCGCGTCGAAAACGCGCTCCAGTTTCAGCGACCGGTCCGCCAGCGATTCCTCATTTTTTCTTTCGCCCATGATCTTGCTCCTGTTTTTGTTTTTCCTGCAGTTCTTTTAAATAGACCTCAAGCCGGTCGAAGCTCTGTTCCCAGAACTGCCGGTAATCCTCGAGATAATTGACCGCCTCTTTCATCGGTTTCGCCTCCAGCCGGCACGGCCGCCATTGCGCCTCGCGCCCGCGCGCGATCAGCCCGCAACGCTCCAGCACCTTCAAGTGTTTCGAGATCGCCGGCAGGCTCATCTTGAACGGCGCCGCCAATTCCGTGACCGAAAATTCCCCCAGCGCCAGCCGCGCCAAAATCGCCCGGCGCGTCGGATCGGCCAGGGCAGCGAAAGTAAGACTGAGAACGTCGGCGGACATTTGTTATTTAACCTTGCGGTTAAATACACACCTTTTTGCGCTACGCGTCAAGCGGAATAGGACTTATGGGACTTATAAGACCTATAGGACGGATCTCTTTGACGAGTGGTGTTGGTCCTATGAGTCCCATTGGTCCCATAAGTCCTATAGGTCCCATTTCCCCTCTCCGAAATCGTGCTACGCTGAACGCATGTCCACCGCAGTATGAAACCGCGCTTCCACTACGTGCCCGACGACGCCGTCGCCCA